>Ga0196963_10000647_pt1 | contig 29168 bp, 46 predicted proteins | sample S1_5metaG_FD_148600 | JGI IMG/M metagenome (GOLD analysis project Ga0196963, IMG submission 148600) | Soil microbial communities from Anza Borrego desert, Southern California, United States - S1_5 | ecosystem: Environmental > Terrestrial > Soil > Desert | place: USA: California | collected...
GGTTCGCGAAACGCTGTCCACCACGCCGCAAATGGCGCGCCTCAAGTGGTGTGACAACGTGCATGGCGGAACCAAATCGTGGCGGTCTTATGCGCGAGCCGGCCATCGTATCCGCAAGATCAAGATCATCGATCTGGGTGATGCATGACCTCCCCCATCCATACGCCATCTGCGAGGGTGTGATGACTCAGTTCGTTGCGGGTGAACGTGTGCGATGTGTTGATGACGACTACGGCGTTCATCCTGGGCTTAAGGCTGGTGAAGAGTACGTGGTCGAGTTCCACGCCCCGGACACCGGCCTCGTCTGGATCGAGGGTCTGATTGGCGAATGGTCTCCAACCCGCTTTGAGCACGTCGCGTACGCAGCTGCAGCACATGATGTGCTGAGCAACGCCGTCGCCGACATGATGGTCGAATGCCAGTTCTGCGACAACAAGATCGAGCCGTGGCATTTCGTCTGCAAGCCCTGCTGGGATAAGGGCTGCCGCACAACTTACCACGCGCCAGTCAACCCCATCTTCAATCTTCCCATCGACAACTGCGTCAAACCCTCTCCCAAGCCACAGATCACCGCCAAGCAGCAGAGAGAAGGCGAGGGGATTCAGAGGGCGGTCAGTCGTCTCAACGCAGCCGGGCTGATGAGCGCTTTCCAGCACGGTTACGCGGTGGAGCCGTAGATGATAACTGGTCTCTGGGTCACACTCTTGGTGACGCTGTTCAGTCTCGGCGTCCTTTCGGTCGCTATCATATTCGATGGGGACGACGAATGACCTATTCCGCATGGCCATCCCCAACCATGCGTGACGCGGGCTTCCAGCCCGCCGCCGTATCAGCTCGCCCCAAGGCTGATCCGGCAACCGCTCGCTGCGGCGGAGAGCGCAGCCATTTGTGTTCCTCCCAGACTGCGGCAGGTGCGCGATGAACGTGCCTGCCGCTATTTTCTTCGTTGCCGCTGTGACATCTGGCATCCATTGCGAGCTTGCCGCCCAGCAAGAGCAGTGGGGTTGGGTAGCGGCGTTCACCTGCTACTTGCTGGTGTCCATCGCGGCGTGCACCGCTTGCATTATCTCCCGGCGACCGGAGCGAGATTAAATGTCCGCCCCGGCCGCTCTCTTTGCCCGCGAAATCGAGGCTGAATATCCCGCCCCCGACGAGAGCTGCACCAAGGCGCTCCTCGCCGACGCTGCATTGCGTGTTCTGAATAACCAAAGCCGGTCTGCGGTGCGCCAACACCGCGCGACCGAATGTCTGAAGCATGATGATCTGAAATTCGAGTCCGTAACGCATCTGAATGCTCCTTCCGCCAAAAGACATAAGACGGAGGAGCTAGGAGTGACCACCGCATCGACGGGGAGAACCCCCCAAGAACGAAATGATCGTATAACGAAGGATCATACTGCCGAAGTCGTGAGCTTTGCCCTGAAGGCATGGGGTAGGGAGAAGTCAGCGCCGATTGCCCGCGTCCAGCAGATCGCTGCTGTTGACCGCAAGACGGCTGAAGCCTGGTGGCACGGCAAGAACCCGCCGCAGCCACATCACCTATTCACGCTCGCCCGACACATCCCGGAGCTGAAAGCAGAAGTCCGCAGGCTGTTGGGGCTTGAGCAGGACCATCACGAGTCATTCCAGCGCGAAGCGATTGCGCTGCTGCAGAGGTATGTGCGGTGAGCCAGCAGATCATTATCTGCGATGGCCCGCCGCTCTGCCCATTTGAGGGCGACGAAGCCGTGCAAAACCAAAACGACGGATGCCCGCGCTGTCACCGGATCGTTATCCGCGATGATGGCTCGGAAACGGAGATCAGGAGGCACATCCAATGAAACGTGATCACGTTTTCCAGCTGCATGACGGCTGGTACTGCATTGTTGGCGGCAAGGTCTTCGGCGCATGGGAGTGTCGTGGCTATGCTGTTGCCGGCCTAAAGACTGAGCAGCGGCGCCGGCTGAAGAGAGCTGCCTGAATGATCGAGCCGGTAGTCATCGGAGATGCGAAGCTTTACCTCGGCGATTGCCGGGAGCTTCCCATTGTGCGGCATGGATCTTTTTCCGATGTCTGCATAACAGACCCGCCGTACGGCATAAGGCACCACTCGAACTACGGCGCATCATGGCAACGCACGCAGATCGCAGGAGACACCGACACCGCGCTGCGGGATGAGGTGCTGGCCAAGTTTGAAAACGTCGCGGCGTTCGGCACCTGGAAAACCCCTCCGATTGCCGACACGAAAGGTTGTCTCGTGTTTGACAAGGGGCCGGCGTTTGGCATGGGCGACCTAAAATTCCCGTGGAAGGGTTCATGGGAACTGATCTACGTGCGCGGCGATATTTGGTTTGGTTCACGAGACGAGGGCGTATTGCGGGGACATATTCAGGTGTCTTGGGAGAGTCACGGTCGCGAACACCCGCATCAGAAGCCAGTATCCCTAATAAAAGAACTAATCCTCAAGACACCCAGCCGCACCATTATTGACCCATTCATGGGATCGGGGACTACGGGCGTTGCCGCGCTGCAACTTGGCCGCGCGTTCATCGGCTGCGAGATCGACCCACATCACTTTGAAACCGCCTGCCGGCGCATTGAGCGCGCTTACCAACAACCGGACTTCTTTGTGAACCGCCCCGAACCTGCCAAGCAGGAGGCATTGCTCTAATGCGCCTTCTCCTCTTATCCGTTGCCCTTGGTCTTGTAAGCCTTCCTGAACCGGTTATGGGGGATTGCCCGGTATCCATTGTGACGGGAGTGGATGTCTCGGCGTCGATCTCGCCGGAAGAATTGGCTTTGCAAGTGGATGGGATTTCGTCCGCACTTCAGTCCCCGGCGGTGTTGTCCGCCATTTCCGCTCAGGGCTGCGCAAGGTTCAGTGTGTTTCTTTGGGCCGACGGTCAGCCTGAAATCGTCCTGCCGTGGTCCGAAGTGAGCAGCGAGGAAACCGCTGCGGCAGTAGGACAAGTGCTCACTCAATCCGCTGGGCAGTATAACAAATCCGTTGGCTCTTTGACAGATGTTTCCGCAGCACTTCAGTTCTCCTGGGCGCTGCTCAACCAAACCCCTCCTGTTGGAAAGCAGGTGGTCAACCTCATCACCAATGGGGAGGACAACGTGAGGGATGGGCCACAGGTCATCTCGATACAGATGAAATCAGCGGGCGTGATTATCAACGCCGTCCTGATGGGACCGCCCAACCTCGAACAGTACTACAGGCAGAACGTAGTAGGGGGCATGGGTTCATTCATCATGAGGATCGATGCCTCAGAGGACGTGGCTGCGGCGTTCCGTTCGAAGTTCATCCTTGACCTCGCGAGTGTGCAATGAAGCTGCGCACCACACTCCGTGCCAACGACACTCCGCAGTTAAGGGCGGAGAAGATCGTTGCCATGCTCGGGCTGTCCGGTGACCCCAAGATCATTGCCCAGCACAGGGATGTAATTGCGGACCTGTTGGCTGTGTATCAGGAGATTGACGGTCGCTACTACGACTCAGCGGTAGACAGCTACCGGAGCTATTACGCGGCCATCGAAGCAATCAGGCGACAGAAATTTCCAGATGCGGATGGGGACAGATGAACCGGACCAAGGAATGGAACCGCGAGTATATGCGCCAGTGGCGGAAGAAGAACGCCGCCAAGGTCAAGGCCTATCGCAGCGCCAGCAAGGAATACATGCGCGAGTATCTGGAGGCTTACAAGTGTCGTGGTGACGGGTTCGATGTGGACCTGACCGACTTCGTTCCGGAGACACCAAGGCAGGCCGCTATGTGGCGTCAGTTATTGGGGGCGTCATGATCCGGACCACTACTCAGATATCGATCTTCGCCAGCGCCGTTGCGGCTTCGAAGCAATATCGGGCGGATACGATCATTACCTTCCTGCCTGAGTCGCCGGACCTTGAGGCCAACTGGCGCTACATACTTTCCAAGGTTCGCCAAGAGCGTGCTGCGGCTGCGGAGTCGTGGCGGTGAACAAGTACGGTGCCAAAAAGGTGACGTTTGATGGCATCGAGTTCGATAGCCAGCGAGAGTTCACTTACTATCTCGATTACAAGGCTTTGCAGAAGGCCGGGCAGATATCTCATCTCAAGGTCCACCCGCAGTTTCGCTGCGAGGTCAACGGCAAGCTGATTGGGAAATACACCGCCGACTTTGAGTTCGTTGAGAACGGCCGCCGCAGAGTAATCGACGTGAAGAATCCCGTAACTGCCCGCAAGGCGGACTTCAGGCTTCGCAAGAAGCTTGTGGAGGCCCTGCATGGAATTGACGTGGAGGTGGTTCTATGAGTGCTGGACGACATCTGACTCAGTGGGAGAAGGACCAGGCCAAGAAGCTATATCAGACGGGCTTGAGCTGGAGAGAGGTCGGTAGGCTGATCGGTCGCCCCTTCAAGACACTCCAGAACAAGCTCGGCAAAGAGTGCAGCCGGTCATACTCGGAAACCGCGAAGATGCGATGGAAGAAGCGCCCGCCTGGACCGCGGAATCTCAGCGCCAATGGACAGCGGCAGTACCGCAAATTGCGTGACCTCGGCTATAGCAGGGAAGAGGCTCTGCGCGGGGCTGAATGACACACTACACGTAATTTTGCGACGAATTTTGGCTGTTGGTTCCGGTGGTAACGGGCTACAATTTATGACTCACTTTCACGAGAAGTACGACGAGGTTTCGAGGAAGCTAGAGGAACTGTTGAATGCGCCCAATCTCTTCGTATTTGGACGGGTTGACGTGTGGCTCAAGCAAGGTGCCTTGCCAGAGGAGATCCTTGAGATCTGCCCCCGAGTTGCCAAGCAGGGAAGATGGTCGGGCCGATCGCTCAATTATTTCGACGGCTTTATCGCGGACGCCATCGCTGCTCGGACAAAGCCTATGCCGGAAGCCCGCAAGCGAGATGATTCAGAAGGCACTCGAAAGCGCACGGATGGCGGATACCAACCCCTGCCAGAACTCCCCGACGACGTGCGAGACAGAATTGACCGTGGCAAGGCGGACATGCTGATGCGCGGCCAAAATGTAATGAGTGTCACCCCGAATGATGCGCGGCGGTGGAAGGCGAAAGGGTGGTTGTCGCCTGAGGTGGCGCAGAGGTTTGGAGCATGACCGAGAAACGCAAGGTGTGGGAGTTTGTCGCTTTGTCGCTCGAAGGTGATGTTGCTGAACTTCTCATCAGCCATGAAAACGAAGCCCAGAACATTGTTATTTCAAATATTCGGGCTCTCGCTGCTGAGTTGTGTGACGGGCTCGATTGCCATGAGCATTGTGTTCCCGAATGAGGGCATTGGACAAATGATTTGGGCGCAGTGGCAGGAAGACCTCTTGCGGAAGATGTGGAGGTCTGCGCCAGCCAGCAGGATTGCTGAGGCATTAAACCGACGCGACTACAGCAGAGTCATTTCGAGAAGTGCAGTCTTGGGAAAGGCGCGCCGTATGGGTCTCACGGGTTTTCAACAGCGGAAGGAGAATTGAAGTGGCAAGTACAATAGGTGGCCAGAGCGGCGGCTATGGCGATGCCAAGAGCCTGAAGCGAGAGACAGAGCTTGGATCAATGGTCAACCGATTGGTTGACTGGGAGCGCGATATTAGAGCTGCCAATGCCTCGCTTCGCGAGTTCCTAGCCGAAGTCTATGGCGAGGGCAATCCTCCCAAGGAGGACGCCAGTCGACCGGTTTCTGCTGGCTTACTCGGCAACATCAAGTCTCGCGGCGACGACATCAGCACTGAGCTTTCGCAGCTTAACACTCTAACTCAGCGCCTGAGGTCGCTAGCGTAGAAACGAAAGAGCCGGAAGGTCACTGGCGAGCGACCCCTTCCGGCCCGTTCATTCTGAAGTACCGAGTGAATTATATGCCGGTCGATACAGAATGTCAATGGCTCGCCCAGTTTTGCAGTTCACTTACGAACGCCGCCTATGCCGATGGCAGTCAGATCGGAATCAAACAGGGGCTCTGGTGCGCCCATTCCACCCCCGGCCTGAACGATGCCCGGCAACCCCGGGACAGGGTGAGGTAGCGGTTACTGGTGTCAGTCGGAATGATCCCCGACCCACAGTAATCGTGCAGCGGCCCAAAAAACGCTGCGGCAGTTCCGATGGGGACAACATCGGGAGCCGGAAGGCAAAGGGTACTGAGTATGCGGCGTCTCGTAATTGGGGCGCTCCCTCTGATCAAGGGCTACTGGTCTGGGCTAACCCCATATCGGTAGGCAGAAAGGGCGAGAGCTATGGAGGAGAGAGATTGAGATGAAGACGAACCACCTACCGAGTACCGAATGGAGCGAGACGTTTCTTCAGGGGATGCTCGACCGCATGGCGATCAGCTTCCACAAGTACGGAGCTGTTGCAGATGCTTACCCGCACAAGTACGACGCCATCGGGTCGATGCGAGATCGGCTGCAACTCTACATCCGCGGCGACGAGAAGAAGGGTATCAAACCTGGCAACACAGAATATCTGATGGATGCCGCCAACTTCCTGATGATCGAGGCCATGCATCCACGCCATGAAAGCGCACACTTTGAAGGCACCGATGAAACGGGCTCGCCAGGTCGGCGCAATCTTGACACGGGGCGCAGTGATCATCGGCATAACATGGAGGAATCGGGCGGCTTGTGGGTTCCTGGTGCACGTTAGTCGGCATCCCAACCGCAGAGGAGCAGTAGATGATCAAGCTAGGTGCGATGGTTTTCTTGTTCGGCGCGGCATTGGCGTTGGCGTCGATGTTTTTCGCGCTCGCGCACGTGCCGTTTGGCTTTGACCTACCCGGCCCGCGCGGATTGCTCGGCAAGGCGGCTGTTTGTGGTCTAGGTCTGATGCTGATGGGTGGCGTTACGGCAGTGCTGTCGGGGCTGCGAGAACTATGAGCCCACCCCCAACCCCCGCACAGGAGGGGATGAAATGAAGTATCGTTATCTCGTGATCGGGCCAGACCCAAACGGGGGAGAGCAAGTCAGGTTCGCCAAGGACTGGGATGCAGTGAACGGGATCTTTGCTGGCACAAAGGACTACAACCCAATCTGGGACGGGAAGCAGAGGTTTCTGAAGGAGGGCGATGTTCAAAAAGATGACGAGGGCACGGGTTACGCAATGCTGGATTGGGACAAGGACGGCACCGCGAAGGTCATGGTGCTGGAAATCAAGGCTATCGTAATTCCGAAGCCCAAGCAGTTTGTGACGAAGTTTGAGCCGTGATCCCCAGCCCACCCCCAACCCCCGCACAGGAGGGCTAGATGGATAATGAGCATTTCTCGGAGATGACCAAGGCAATTGAGCATGCGGCGCTTGAGGCAACGATGCTGAATGGCACCGCATGGGGAGGGTTCAGGGTGGATGTGTTCATGAATGCTTTGGCGATTACGGGATACGAGGTTGTTCCGGCGTACCGTGCGGAAGTGCTCAGTGATGAAACCGGTCGCCCGATAGCAATAAATACGAGGCCGGTGAGATGAGCAGACGACTGAATAATTTGCGGAGACGCGTGAAGCGATCGAGGCGATTCATGGTCAACACCTGCCCGGCGTCCCGGCATCTGCACATGATGGCGGAGGCCCTGGCATCTGGGCGCAAGTATCACATGCTGAACGAAGAGCCACAGCACTGCGCCGAGACCATGCTGAGCGTTCTGCATTCGCTTTGGACGCTGCGGACTGAAACCGGATGGCCCAGCAAGAAGACCAAGCGCAGGTGGGACCGGGCCTCTGAGGCATTAGCCAAGCGGCGGGCCACACAGGAGGGCCGGTGAGATGAGCGAGACGTTCGGCATTACCTCTCTGCGAGAGGCCATCCAGCGCAAGGAATTGCAGGCTAACGAATGTCGGTATGAACTAGCCAAGTGCGATAACGAGATTGCATCACAGAAGCGCTTCAAGGAGACCATCAGCTTTAACCTCAAGAACCATGAGCGCGAGCTAGCCGAAATGCGGGCTGATTTGGAAAAGCTGACAGCGCGATGACCCCCACTGACACCCCACCTCTGTGAAGGACTCTCAATGAGCCGCCGATACGTTAACCGCGAGGAGCGGGTTGAGCCGACACCGGAAACATTGGCGAAGCTCTGTCCTCCCGTATGGCAGACCTACCCCAACGAGCTGGTGAACGCCGCAAAGGAAATTGAAGCGGCGATAGACCTGATCGCAGGGCACCTGAAGATGCGCGCCAGTGATTTCTACTGGATGGACAAAGCCACGGAGAGACCGGACTTCACAGAAGGCCAGCAGAAGCTCATATGGCGCTACAGGCGTTGGTGTGAGGCAATGAGGCAGGACAGGCAGCACATCGGGTACATCATCGGGATTCTAGCCATGGATCACCCCATAACCTTTGAGGGGCTGCTGAGATCTGCCTTGGTCTTGTACGACAAGGTGAACTATCGGACCCGCAGCAAACGCTTGCATTTGGTCAAGGGATAGGGTATTTACATGGTTCGGAGCCTAAATCAGGTGTGCAATCGACCCGTCAGACGGATGGACTCTGGCGGGTTTTCGATTCTCCATTCTTGCTGAGCAAAATGGACTCTAAGCCCCTCAAGCTCGATGAGGCCACAGGCGAGAACCTGATCATAGAGGCCCTGCCTGCTGGCGGTGTCCAGGTGATTGTGAATTCAGGGTATGACGGCGCAGCGATCTGCCTAACCCCAGACAAGGCTAGGCTCCTCCGTGACTGGCTAAACGAGAACCTGAAGGACTGATGGAAGATCGATTTGGTGTTGCGCTCGCGATGTCGGAATGGTTTGCGGCCCGGCACGAGCCCAAAAAGAGCGCCGAGCCAGACACGATCTATGTGATCGGAGACGAACTGCCAACCGTTAAAATTGGCATCAGCTGCAATCCCAAGCATCGGCTATCACAACTTAAATGCCAAAGCGGCCGGCCGGGCCTCGGGTTTCTGTTCTTGAACGACTGCGGCGCGTTGGCCAGGAGGGTTGAGGCCGACATCCACGAGCAGCTGAAGACCGCCAGAGTGTTGGGTGAGTGGTTCAATATCGATCACGAGGTCGCCGTCAGAACCACAATCAAGACCATCAGGCGCATTGTGCGACAGGCTAAGAATGAGCGAAAAGAAAAGAACGATCGCCAGAGAGCCGAGAGAGAGCAATCGGCCCCTGACCAAACAGCAGCTTGATTTCATCGCCGCCTATATCGAAACCGGCAACGGCTGCGAGTCATTGCGCAGGGCCTATCCCAAGGCAGCTAAATGGAAATCCATTGCTCAGAGAGTCAGGGCCAGCGAGCTGTTGGACGATCCCAGGATCGAGAAAGCAATAGCGGCCCATAGGGCCAAGGCCGCACGTAACACTGTCGTGACGCTTGAGGAGCTGATTGACGAGTGTAATGAGGCTAGGGACATTGCAAGAGCCGAACAGAACGCCCCCGCGCTCGTGGCCGCAGTCCAGCTGAAGGCCAGGCTCGCCGGCAAGCTGACCGACAAGGTGCAGCAGGAAGTGACTATGGTTGGCCCGGCTGATCTCAAGCCTGATCTGTCCAATCTGCGCCGTGCTGCTGTCGCTGCTGCAGCAGAGTCCACCGATAATTCAGGACCAGAAGCCCAATCACCGTCCGCAATCCACTAACCCATTGAACGGGTTAGCAAGTCCATTTTCCATAATTGTGAATTATGCGAATGGGCAGTGGTGCTGACTGGGGCGGCGGCAGGGGTAAGCGGGCCGATCGAGAAGGCCGTCCCCGTCCGAGAAAGCATGCTTAGAGTTCTCATGCCGAGCGTGAGCGGGAACCTATCCCCTAGCTGGCGACACACTTTAGGGTCCCCATCCACCCACTACTGGTTGATCTGGGACTCCGACAAACCGCCCCATACCCTGGGGTTTTACGTATCGTGGGTTGAATATCGAGAGTGGTGCGGTTCAATTCCGCCTCGCTGACCGAGATCAGGTGAGCAAAAGAGGGTTCGAGTCCCAGCCCTACGGGGAAGCGGAGCCGGCACGGACGCCGGGGTCTGGCAGCCGGGAATAGACCGGCACATTTCACGGGTCCCATCTCCACCACCCTTGCATGGAACGATCCATGACGAAGCCCCGCACTCGTGAAGAGGAAGAGCGGATGGGTGTCATCTGGAGTCCGCCTCCGAAGTGACCCACCTCCCCGCTGGTGACGTTGAATGGCTTCAGAACGAGGCTACGCGGGAAGAGGCGCATCGGTACTACGACGCCCTATGGGATGCCTGTAAGGGGACTCAGTGGGCACCTATTGCGGAGCTGGGCAGGGCTGATCGGTACTTTCTCCTGACCTGGTTGTGCGGAAGAAGGGACGCCGCGGACCGGGATTGGATTTACCAGAGGTGTCGGGAGGTCGAGAAAGACCCTGACGGGTATTTGGACCTCTGGGCGCGTGAGCACTACAAGTCCACGATCATCACCTTCGCGGGGATAATCCAGGACATCCTCAAGAACCCCGAAGTGACGATTGGCTTGTTTTCGTACAACGCGACCAACGCTCGGAAGTTTGCTTCCCAGGTGAAGAGGGAGTTCGAGAGCAACGGTCGTTTGAAGGCTGCTTATCCCGATGTCTTGTTTGACAAGCCCGAGAAACAGTCTCCGATCTGGAGTGAAGAGAAGGGCATTGTCGTCAAGCGCAAGGGAAATCCTAAGGAAGCGACTTTAACCCCCCATGGTTTGATCGAGGGTCTTCCCGCCGGCCCCCACTACGACCTGAGGTACTACGACGACATCATTACGGAGAACGAGGTTACGTCTCCGGAGATGATGGAAAAAGCCATGCACATGTGGCGGCAGTCCCAGAACCTGGGAAAAGAGGGTGGGAAGCAGAGACACGCCGGTACGATTTACCACTTCAACGACCCGCACGCGATCATGCGCCGGGACAATCTTCTGAAGACCAGAGTCTATCCAGCTACGATCGATGGTACACCCACGGGGAAACCCGTCCTGGTAAGTCCAGAGTACATGGCCGAGAAATACCAGCTGCTCGGGCCATACGTTTTTAGTGCCCAATGGCTGTTGAATCCCGTCGCTGATGAGGCACAGGGCTTCAAGAAGGAATGGGTCAAGTACTGGACTCCCGACAATTGGGAGAGTCTGAACCGATACATTTTATGCGACCCCGCGAACGAGAAGAAGAAGCACAGTGACTACACCGTCTTCTGGGTCGTTGGACTCGGAGCTGATCGAAACTACTATGTCATCGACTGTGTTCGGGACCGACTTAACCTCACTGAGCGGGCAGATGCCCTCTTTGCCCTGCATCAGAAGTACCGCCCACTTGGAGTGGGATACGAGAAGTATGGGATACAGGCTGATATTGAGCACTTCGAGGACCGCCAGCGCCGCGAAAATTACAGATTTGGCATCACTCCTCTTGGCGGGAATGTCCGGAAGGAAGACAGAATCCGGGCAATGATCCCCGCCTTTCAACAAGGAAGGATGTGGTTCCCCGAGTGCGTGATGTACCGGGGGAAGGATGGGAGGAACCTCGATCTCATCCGGACGTTCATCGAACAGGAGATGATCGCGTTCCCCGTCTCGGTCCATGACGATATGTTGGACAGTTTGGCTCGTGTCTTCGATGCGGAACTCGGGGTGATCTGGCCGAAGACCTCCAGCCGGATCTCAAAAGCGGACGGAAAGAAAGATGCCTGGGAACGAAAGAGCGGTTCCACGTCCGGTACGTGGATGAGCCAATGGTGAGGATGGAATGAAGGTTAAGCGCAGAGGTTTCTTGGCGCTGTTTGGCGCCGTTACCGCGGCTCCGGCTGCGGCGCATGCGAAGATCATGGACTACCTCGCGGACAAGCGAAAGCACGTCGAGCACGGTTACTATGGCGATTTTGCCGAAATCCTGTCGCGCTTTGAGCGCGAGTTCGGCGCAGAGCACATCCGGTTTGAACTGTTCGACATGAGTGAAAAGCTCGGGATTGCTTACCGGGTCAATCCTGAAGGCGGCGGGTTGCGCATCGCGTATTGTTTCAAGCACGACGCCGGAATGGCCGAAGCTGACAAGGCCATCAATCATCTCCGAGAATGGATCAAGAACCCCGTGTGCCCTCCGGGAGTGCCGGAGAGGCACGTTCTTGTGGGCAATGAGATCAGCGCAGAGCTTCTATAGAAAGGAACTACCATGGGTACCAGTTCTAAAATCTCCGGCCCCGGTCTGAAGGGCCTGGCGAAGAGCGAAAATCGCGTCCAGACCGCCGAGACCAACACTCTTGGGGGTGGAGTCGGAATGCATGGTGGCGGACCTCGGAAGAACGCCAACGCCGGCACCGACTACCGCGATGCCGGGAGTCATTCGATCAAGGCGAAGGACCGCCGAATCTCGAACGCGCCGACGAACTACAAGGGTTCGTGATGTCTGAGACGGAACTAAGAACTCTTGCCCTGCAGATGGCTATCGACTACTGGCGCGGCCAGGTGTCGGCAATGACCGTCGTTCTGGATACCGCCAAGCATTTTGAAAAGTTCCTGCGAGGCGAGAATGACTGATGCCGTGCCGCAGGGGTCACGCAAGCCCGACATCAAAACCGAGCTGTTCGTCGCGGCCTCGGAAGCTTTCCCGGAGCCGGCGGAAGTCCAGATCAAACCCATTCCTTCGGGTCATCAGAAGATCGCCACCCGAAAACTCCCCCCGCAGTATCAGGTGAGAGTCCAGATGACCGCTCCCTCCGTGGATTACAAGCACGTCACGGTGAAGGAGGAGGGGAAGGACGTTCAGAAGCTCCAGAGAGTCCCGGTGAACATCACTTACGCCGTCTGCGGGATGTATCCCCAGGACGGAAGTGTCTCCGGAATAAAGGCTTTCATTGAAGAGCTGAAGTCCGACGCCCAACGAATCGTGGATGGTTTCCCGAAATAAATGGCCACCAACACCCGCGTTCCGCCCGCCGAAACAGAGGAAGTCGGCGGAGGGAAGGGCTCGTACTCAGGCCTCGATGTCGTTCAGAAGATCAAGGGTTGGTACAAGGAATCCCGAGACGGCACCGCGAAGTGGCGCTCCAACCTCAAGCGCTATTATGCTTTCAAGGCAGGAGATCAGTGGGAAGCGGACGACATTTCTCGTTTGAAAGCTAACGGCCGTCCCTGCATCACCTACAACCGCATCCAACCGATCATAGATGCCGTGGCCGGTGTCGAGATCCAGAACCGTCAATCAATCCGGTTCATCCCAAGGTCTCAAGAAGACGGGCCTGTAAACGAACTCCTCACCAACGCCTCTGATTTCTTCCGTGACGAGGCAAATTCAAACGAGGAGGAATCCGACGCTTTCGAAGACATGCTCACCTGTGGTCTTGGCTGGACCGAGACCCGCATGGACTATTCGGAAGACCCCGACGGGAAGATGGTGGATCACCGCATCGATCCACGGGAGATGTACCAAGATCCCACGGTTACGAAGAAGAACCTCCAGGGTTCCAGATTCGTCATCCGAGTTAAAGAATTTAACGCCTACGACGCCTGCGAGATGTTTCCTCATATCGAGGATGAGGACGATTTACACGCGGAGTGGGCTTCTGACATTGAGGAAACCAAAGCCTCTACCATTGATCGTCAGGTCCGCGCGAAATACGAACAGGGCCTTACGGGAAAGAAGAAGCGGGACGATAAGGTCCGCATCGTTGAATGCCAGTGGTGCGAATACGAGACGGTTTACACGATCGTCAACCCCCTGACGGGCCAACTGGAGCGCATTGACGCGCAGACTTGGGCGAAGCTGAAGTCGAAGCTCGCGAGATCAGCGAAGAAGGAAGCCGAAGCCACCAAGCAGAAGATCAAGGTCTACAAGCGGGCTTTTGTCGGTTCGAAACTTCTCAATCCGATCGATCCTGAAACGGGAAAACCCGACCTGACTCCCCCCTGTGATGTCGATTTCACCTATCAGTGCATCACGGGGAAGAGGGACCAGAATGAACGCGAGTGGTACGGCCTGGTGAAGCCGATGATGGACCCACAGCGGTGGGCCAACGGCTTCATGAGTGCGATTCTCCACATCATCCAGACCTCCGGAAAGGGGATGATGCTGGAGGAAACCGCGGTCACGGATATCCGTGAGTTCGAACAGAACTTCGCCAAGCCTGACGCTATAAAATGGCTCGCCCCCAACGCGGTGAGTCAGGGGAAAGTCTTCCCGATCCCGAATCAATCTCTCCCATCAGGTCTTCCGGACATGATGGTGCATGCTATTTCAGCTATTCGGGATGTTACCGGAGTAAATCTGGAACTCCTTGGCTTGGCGGATAGACAACAGGCGGGAGTTCTTGAGCAGCAGAGGAAACAAGCTGGCCTTACTATTCTCGCCGGGTTGTATGACTCCCTCCGCTTGTACCGAAAGAGGAAGGGAAAGCTGATCCTCTGGTACATCCAGAACCGTCTTTCTGATGGAAGGTTGGTTCGTATCGTTGGCCCCGAGGGGGCGCAGTACGTTCCCCTTGCCCTCGATGGAGACGCTGGGAAGTACGACGTTGTCGTTGACGACACCCCCACCTCTCCGAACGCGAAAGAGAGAATCTGGGACACCGTGATGGCGATGGGTCCGGCGCTCACTCAAGCGGGGATGCCGCCGCAGATTTGGGCGTCTCTGCTCCGTTATTCACCTCTCCCATCCTCTGTCTCCGAACCCATGGCGCAGCAACTCATGCAGCCACAAGGTCCACCGCCTGAAGTACAGATCCAACAGCAGAAGTTCGATCTGGAAAAGCAGAAGATGGAGATGGAAGCCCAGATCAAACAGCAACAAGCCCAGTTCGATATGGAGATCGAAAAGGCGCGTCTCGCGTTGGAGATTCAAAAAGCTCAGATGCAGATGCAGATCGAGGGGCAGAAGTCCCAACAGCAGATGCAAATCAAGCAGCAGGAAGCCGCGATCGACGCACAGATTGCCCAGCAGAGGGCCGAAACCGATATCACCCTCGCGAACCAGAAGGCCCAGAACGATCTCTTTATCGCCTCAAGAAAGTCCGAGAGCGATATTCAGTTGGCCGGGAAGAAAGCCGAGACGGATATGGCGATCGAGACCCAGAAGGGCGATGCGAAGTTCGAAGCCGCCACGGGCGGGGGATTGAGCAAAACCCTCCAGGCTTTCATCGAAGACAACAAGCGGCGTGACGAGAGGCAGGATCAACAGATTCAGCTTCTTGCGAAGCTCATCGGTGCCGAGCGTGAGCTTGTGAGAGACCCGAAGACCAACAGCATCCTTGGGGCGAGGATCAGGCAATGACAACGAGCAGACAGAGCATCGCCACCCTCGCGAACGATCTTCAGGAAGTCCTTGCCTGGGGTGAGGCTGCGGAAGCCGCGAACGCTGCCATCTGTGCCGAACGTGACGCTGCGATTGCTCGATGTGCATCAATCCAAGAAGACCATGACGCACTGGAAGCAACGCTGGCGCAGGTCGTCGCAGAGAAAGACGCCACCATCGCCGCGAAGGACGTTGAGCTGGCGGCGGCCCTCACAAGCGCAGAGGACTGGCACAATCTGGCGAATAGCCGTCTAGATCAGATCGCCGCGAAGGATGCGGAGATTGCCCGCCTAGAGCAGGAGAACGCGGACTACCACCAAGTCGCCGAAGAGCAGATCGCGGAGATTCACGCTCAGCGCGCCGAAATCGCCCGCCTCAAGGCCCTGCTGCGCCCCGTACAGTTCACGACCTACAACGAAATGAAGTCGGTCCCGTCTCTGCCGCTTCCTCCCATCCGGTTCATCTATGAGAACGAACTGATTGCCCCCGGTGAAACCCGGTACATGCCGCCCAATGTGGATCACCTGAGAGCCAAGTTCGCTCAGATCAAGGCCAATGAACCCGATGTGAAGATGGTTGTGCTTGACCAGGAGGGCTGGTTACCCGGTGGAAGTGGATCAGCTCAGATCGAGCACCCGGAGTATTTCGTCACCCTTCTTACAGTGGCTCATGAGTTCTGGGATGAGGTTTCGCAATACAGCTATCCCAAGCGGTACTATGGGTTTGTGACCGGCAGTCCGGCGGAGAACGAGACCCGCTATAACACCCTGGTCGCTCATACCCAGCAAACACAGGAAATCACCGACCTCTGCACGTTCCTGTGCCCGTCGTTCTATGTTCCCACGGCGATTGAAGACCCAACCAAGCGCGCCAAGTGGATGGATGGCTATTTCAGCCTGTGCGAACTCGTCGCCCCTGGAAAGGACATCATCCCAACCCTGTGGCCGCGCTTCCACTCTCATCCGGCTGATTGGCTCACGGGTCCGATCTGGGATGAGATGATACGCCGGATATACGCCCGTCAATCCTGCATGGGCTACATCATCTTCGGCCGCTCAGGTGGGGATGATCCCGACCCGCGCCCGCTGAACCTGCCCTGGTGGCAGGCCGATGAGGCGTTCCGCGCTGAACGATTGGCTTAATGGCGATTACGCACGTCCAATCGGTCGCCGGGAGCACTACGGCAACCACATCTGACACAATCGTCATCCCCACGGTGGAGGCTGGGGATTTTCTGATGCTGGGTTGCACCAACAAAGGTGCAACCGCAGCCCCGACTGTCGAAGACGACGACACTGGTGGAAATACTTGGACGAGGTTGGACGGCACCGCAACGAACGGAGCATCTGTCTGGTACAAACGGGCCACCCTGGATACGTCCGGGAAGTCCGTGACAGCGAGCGGGTTCACGACCTCTTGTGCAGTTGGTCTGTCGGTCTATCGGGGTTTGGATTCCCCTGACCTGCCGATCGAGAACCTCTCGGTTCAAGTTCTTGGCTCTGGTGTCGAGACGGTCGCCGGCATGACGCCGACGCGTGATGGTTCCTTGATTTGTTTTTTCACGATGAACCGCAACGTCGCGACGAGCGTTGGAACGCCGACGGCGACAAACCCGGCTACTCTGGATGAGCGGTACGACGTGGTGCATTCAACCGCAGGGGAACTGTGCGCCATCGAACACGCCAGTGCAGTACAAACCACGGCCGGGCCGACTGGAAGCATAAGCTGGACGCAGACCAACTCCGGGCACATCACGATCACGTTCGATCTGATGCCTCCGTTGGTGGCGACGGAAGAGAGAAGGGGCGTTGGCGCGCGGAACTGGAAAGCTCTCGCTGACGCTGAATTTGAAATTCACAAGATCGGAACGACAGTTCCGAAGGACTACGAAGACAAACTCGACCAGGCGGAGGATGCCTCTGAGGCTCCAAAATCCGACGAACCCCCAAAATGGGTGCAGGAGTTTGTCGAGGAAGAATACGACTGGCGCGCTCATCTCGCCGCGGTCGATCTGATCCTTGAAAGGATCGATGCCAGCCTTCGGGAAGTCACCGAAGCGTGGTTGAAACGAGAAATCGAGAGACAACGGGACGAAGAAGAAGCGGCATACCTGCTTCTGTTGAACTAGGAGACCTTGAATGCCCAAGCAACCACAGTCCTACAGCCAGCCGGTTACGTTGGCGACGGATGAATGGACAGCGCACGATGCCGCGATCACCAACGGCTCTCCGCCGGTCATGCAATCGGCTTATGCCGTTGCTCCAGCGGATTCGGCGGTCGCCAACCAGGTCAGCGCCAACGGCGATGCTGTTCGTCAGATCGCTGATAGGGATGGGGCGATCTACACCCACCCTCATCCCCCGCGCATCTGGAATACGATGAGTTCGTTCACCGCTGCGCAGACCGCCGCCAGCGTGAAGGCGGGCACCGCCGGTTTGTCCCTTTACGTAAAGACCATCGGTGTATCGATCCCGGAGAACACGGCGGCGGTTTCCAGGGTCGCGCTAATCGACAGCTCCACCACGACCATTTGGGCCCGGAGTTTCCCCGCAGCGGGAAACCAGAACATCGAAAATGTCATCGAACCGCCGATCAAGCTGACCGCCGCAAACTCACTGCGGGTCACGACGGCCGGCACATCAGCCACCATGGATCTCTATGTGTCCGGGTTCATGGCCCCGTAAGGAAGGATAAATGTCACTCCAACCCCTAGACGACACCACGAAGACCTACTTCGAGACGCGCGGCCAGGTCACGCCTCCTGTTGAGCCTCCCGCAGAACCGGTCCAGGAACCGGTTGCTCCGGTAGAGCCGCCGCAGGAACCTCAGGAACCGACCGAGGAGAACAAAGGCCAGTTCGTTCGCCTTGGCGCTCTGCATGAGGAAAGAGCAAAGCGCCGTGAGCTTGAGAGGCAGCTTCAGGAACTTCTCCCGATCAAGGAGCGCTATTCCAAACTGGAGTCTCGTACCGAGGAAATCCTGCGCCGCATGCAGGAGGACCAGGCCCCGCAGATCCCGGAGTGGGAGAAAGACCCGCTCGGCCATACGAAAACCCGTATCGAGACCCAGGAAGAGCGCCTTGCCCGTTTGGAACGGGAAGAGGAACAGCGCCGGGAGATGGCGCAGCATCAGTCGGAATACATGCAGTTCCGGAACGTGGTGGCTCAACATACCCACCAGTTCATGGCGAAGACGCCGGACTATGCCCAGGCGTACCAGCATCTGATGACCATGCAGGCGGAAGCCCTGAAAGAAGCCGGTTTCCCGCCGGAGCAGATCCGGGTCACCCTGGAGCAGTACGAAACCGCCATTGCCCGGAAGGCTCTTGAGGATGGCGTAAACCCGGCGGAACGGGCTTATGCAATGGCGAAGAAGATGGGCTACAAGGGCGCTCAGGCCCCCACCCCATCTCATGCCGAGCAGAAGCTTCAGAACATCGCCGCTGGCCAGAGGGCATCCGCGTCCCTCTCGGACGCCGCGGGGTCCGCTAAACCCCAACTGGATGCCAAAACCCTGGCGGAAATGCCGGACGAGGACTTTGCCAAGATCTGGGCCAACCGGAAACAGGTACGCCAGATCATAGGCCGTTGACACCGCCTGGCGGTGTGTTCTATGATTATCGAACATTCGTCTGACCCGCGTTAGAGGTCATTCGTCTGATCCCGCGTCAAGGGGTCGTGCGTGACGCAGCCAGCGTTATTGGCCGCTCCCCGACAATCTTTGATGTGAGACAGACGAAATGGCTGATACTGCCTTTGGGACGAATGACTCCCTTACAGTCAAGCTGTGGCGTCGTGGCCTCTTCCATGAGGCCCTGAACGAGACCTGGTTCCAGAAGTTCATCGGCGAGGGTTCCGACAGCATGATTCAGCTGTTGACGGAAACCCAGAAGCAGTCCGGTGACCGTATCCGCGTTGGCCTGCGCATGCAGCTGACCGGTGCGGGTATTCAGGGGAACGGGACTCTGGAGGGCAATGAAGAGTCGCTGACGACCTACAGCGATGACCTCCTGATCAACTACCTGAAGCACGCCGTCCGTTGGGATGCCTCGATTTCCCAGCAGCGCGTGGCCTTCGAACTCCGCGAAGAAGCGATGATGGGTTTGAAGGACTGGTGGGCTGATCGTTTCGACACCGCGGTGATGAACCAGCTGACCGGCAATACCGGCCAGGCTGACACCCGCTACACCGGCAACAACGCGACCGTCGCTCCGACCGCGACCACCCGTATCATCACGGCTGGCCCGAACCTGGACAACACGGAAGCCTCGTTGTCGGCCACCACGACCTTCTCGCTGAACTTCCGCGAGATTGATCGTTGCGTGGCGATCGCCAGGACCGGAACGGTGGGCACTACCCCTCCGATCCGACCCCTGAAGATCAACGGTGACTCGTACTACGTGATGTTCATTCACCCGTATCAGACGTACCAGCTGCGTCGCGATACGACTACCAACAACTTCATGGACATCGCCCGTCAGTCTCTTGCTGGCGCTCTCCAGCAGGGCAAGGCTGCGATCTTCGATGGTGCCTTGGGTATCTATAACAAGGTCATCCTGCACGAATCGAATCGCATCCCGATCATCACGGGCACTCCGAACTCGGGCGCTGCGAACGCCTTCCGTCGTGCGGTGTTCTGCGGCGCTCAGGCCGCGGCCATCGCGTTCGGCAAGAAGTCGTCCAAGGACGATGAGATGGAGTGGGTGGAGCAGAAGTTCGACTACGAAGACAAGATCGGCGTCAAGGGTGCATCCACCTTTGGCGTGAAGAAGATGGTCTTCAACTCGACGGACTTCGCGACCATCGCGGTCTCCGGCTACGCGCCGACGGTGTAAGGGAGAAAAGACATGGCTACTCATACCTCTTCTCTCTATGCCGCTCAGGGTGACAAAACGGTCAAGTCGCCGCACATCGGCGTCGTGACCCTCGCTGGTACCCACAACACCGGTGCCGCGACGGCCTCGGCTGGCGACGTTCTCTTCCTGTGCAAGATCCCGCACGGGGCGAAGATTGTCCACTTCTGGGAGCGTCACTCGACCGGCGCGACCGCCCACGGCATCTCCGTGGGTCTGGCTCGTGGTTGGTCAACCGGCGGCTCTGCGTCCTTGTCCTGCATCATCGCTTCCGGTGCGCAGGCAACGCAGAACTTCAAGAACGTGGATGACGAGAAGTTCCCGACCATCTCGGTTTCCGATGCCGACACGCTCCGCTACGGCGTGCTGGCAGCGAAGCTGGGTGAGGCGGGCACTGCTACCACGTCTCTGAAGATCAGCTGGTCCGTCTCCTACACGATGGACCCCGCTACCGAATAGCGCAGCCTCCTCCTGCGTTCCACCTGGCCCCGCCTCAACAGCGGGGCCTTTTCTTTTGGGAGTTTGAATGTCGGTCAAAGCCGGACGCGAAGCCTACGACAGAGGCGACCGGGAACACGCTCTGTTGGAGTTCTATGAGGCTCTGAACAAGGACTTCAACGATCATCAAGCCTTGTTCTATGCCGGCACTCTTCTGTTGGAGAAGGGGTGTAACGGCGTCGCGGCGAACCTCCTATCAAGGGCCTTGCAGTGCAAGCCCGGCAACCCCGACGCTCTTACGAATCTAGCCGCCTGTTACAAGAAGGAGGAGAACTGGGACGGCGCCGAGGAAATCTGGCGCATGGCCTACGACGCCTTTGAGAGTCAGGGCGACAGGGCCGCGATGGCGGGGACTCTTTCGAACATCGCCTCTGTCTACGTCCACAAGGGGGATATCGAAGAGTCGCTTCGGATATTCGACCACGCGGTGTCGATCTGCCCAACCCAGATCGATGCGCTTGCTAATCGAACAATGTCCTACCTGTGGATGGGTCGATGGAAAGAGGGTTGGGCTGACTATGACTACCATTTGAAGCTCGGCACTCGTCACCCCCGGCCGTACATGGTCGATGGTCAGACCATTCCGGCGTGGGACGGAACACCGGGGAGAAAGCCGGTGGTCTATGGGGAGCAGGGGATCGGAGATGAGATCCTGTTCGCCTCGATGTTTCAGGATGTCCAGAGAATATGCCCGGATGCAGTTCTCGACTGTCATCCGAGATTGGAGAAGACGTTCCGTCGTTCGTTCGGGCCGCGGTGTTACGGGACGAGAAAGTCAACCAACATCGGCGAATGGTTCTCGCAGGAGATGCCGGACTGCGCGATTCCGATAGGGTCGCTCGGCAAGTTCTTCCGGAACGACCTGAAGGATTTTCCGGGAACACCCTATCTGATACCCGATCCTGAACTGTTGGAGAAGTTCAACGGCCAGCGCAGAGGCAAACCACGGATCGGAATTTCCTGGGCCGGGGGTTCGAAGAAAACCGGGAAGAGCGTTCGTTCGATTCCTCTGGATGATTTCGTCCCGTTACTGAAGTCGGTGGATGCCGACTGGTACTCCCTTCAGTACACGAAGCCTGCTGGAGAAGAGGTGGACAAGCTGGAGATGGAGACCGGAATCCATATCCGGCACTTCCCGGACCTGGTTCAACACACCGATTACGACCGGACGATTTCATTCGTCGCGTCCCTCGATCTTGTCATCACCTGCTGCACATCGATCCTCCACGTCGCGGGGGCTCTTGGTGTGCCGGTGTGGATTCTCACTCCATATGAGTCCGCCTGGAGGGAGTCGGGGAACGACGGGAAGCGCGGACCAAACATGCCCTGGTACTCCTCCGCCAAACTCTATCACAGAGCGAAAGAAGACGAGACCTGGGCTCCGACAATCGAAAGAGTGAGGACTGAGCTTGTTGATCACTTCGGACTACAGAGAGCAGAACCGATCGCTGCACAATGAACGGCCTGATTACGGCTCTTATGGAGCCAAATGGGCTGAGACTGTTTGGGGTCTAGCCCATCAGTACAATGCGGCGTCGGTCCTCGACTACGGGTGCGGGAAGCAAACCCTGCACAACGCTCTGCGCGAACAAGAGCAGATGTTCCGGTTCAAGGCCCGTTTCTGCTGCAAGGAACACCAGTGGATGCATGCCGGATGGGCCGACTATGACCCGGCGATTGCTGGCCTGGATGATACGCCTCAAGCGGCTGATCTAGTGGTCTGCACCGACGTTCTCGAACACATCGAACCTGAGTGCTTGGATGCTGTGTTGGATGACATCAAGCGCTGCACTCGGAAAGCGGCGTTCCTGGTGATTGCGACTCGTCCAGCGAAGAAGACTCTTCCGGATGGAAGAAACGCCCATCTCATCCAACAGCCGATCGGTTGGTGGCTGAACCAGTTGATGAACAGGTTCACCGTCCGACAGGTGCAGAACTTGGGTGGTGAGTTTGTGTTCATCGGCGAGCCGAATACGGAGATCACTCTGACGGCGGAGAGGGCGGCATGAACCGCGTCTTCGTCGGGTTGGACCCACGTCAGGTCATCTCCTACACGGTCCTGTCAACAAGCATCGTCACTCGGACTGCCGAGCCTGTGTTGGTCGGACCGATCAGCACGATGAACACGCCATGTAACCGGAAGGGACTTACTCCATTCACTTGGGCAAGGTTCCTGGTTCCGTGGCTCTGTAACTACGAAGGATGGGCGCTCTTCCTGGACGCGGACATTATGCTCCGAGGAGATGTGAATGAGCTGTTCAAGCTCGCAGATGAAAAACATGCGGTCATGGTGAGCAAGAACCAACTCAAGTTCGAGTGGGCCTCGGTGATGTTGTTCAACTGTGCCCATCCAGACAATCGGAAACTGACTCCGGAGTTCGTGGAACATGCAGAAGGGCTTCATCAAATCCTATGGACTGACGCCGTTGGTGAACTCCCCGGAGAGTGGAACCATCTCGTTGGATACGATGCTCCCAACCCAGACGCAAAGCTCGTCCATTACACACAAGGCGTCCCGGCCTGGCCGGAAACCGCAGATACGGAGCATTCCGCTGAGTGGCAGCAAGAGGCACAGTTAGCCTTCTCTGCCCAGCCATGGCACATGATCATGGGCAACTCCGTTCACGCAAAGCCTGTGTATGAGCGCCTTCTGAGAGAAGGAAAGATCAAGGGTGCCGCACAATGAAACCCTGCCCCTTCTGCAAGCAGCAGCCCGCAATTCATCGTCACACCAAGAGTCAGCCGGTTTGGTTTCAAGTTGAGTGCGTTTCGAATGAATGCGCAATGAGGGAAGTGCGAACTCACCGCTGCGGCAATGAGGCGGAAGCTGTGCGCATATGGGATGAGCGAGCAGACTAAATGACAACCTACCTCGTAATGCAGAACCGCATCGCGAATGAGGTGCGGAACATCTCCACTGCGGCCTCCTCGGACATCCAATCGGAGATTCAGAGCGCGATCAAATCCGCCATAGCTCATTACGAACGGGAACGCTTCTACTTCTCGGAACTCCGCTCCGAAACCTTCAACACGGTGGACGGGCAGGAGTTCTACGGCTCTGCGGACAACGCAAACATCCCGAATATCGCTCATATCGATTCTCTCACCATGACCATCAACTCCACCCAGAGGTGGGTGTTGAAGGAACGGGAGTGGGATTGGATCGAGCGGTACAACTTCGACACCAGCTTTGAGGGCGACCCCGAGTACTATGCTTATTACGGTCGTCAGATCAGGTTAGGCCCGATCCCCAATACAGCGAGGACGATCCGCATCTCCGGCATTTGGAGACTCACGGCGCTCTCTGCCGATGGTGATTCAAATGTCTGGACGACCGAGGCCGAGGAACTGATCCGCTCCCGCGCGAAATGGGACATCTGGCGGAATGTCCTTAAGGAAGAACAACAAGCGCAGATCGCGAAAGCGACCGAGGGCGAAGCCTACGCTGCTTTGAAACGCGAAACGACGCACCGGCTAACCAGCCGCGTGTCAGGAATGTTCATCTGACCCCATGCAGATCCCGATCGGTACTTACACTCCAGATCAGCCGCCTCTGGAGAACCAGGGGGCATTGGAGGCAAAGAATGTAATTCCCGCGGCCAAGAGCTATAGACCGCTTCCGGCGTTCTCTTCTGTGACCAGTGCTCTAACCGCGAGGGCTCAGGGTTGGTTCTCCTGTCGGGACCTGTCTGGTAACATCCACAACTTCGCCGGGGACGCCACTAAACTCTACAAGCTCTCCGCCGATGGTTTGACGTGGAACGATGTTTCGCGGGTCGCTGGAGGAGCGTACGCAACCGATGCATCTGGTGGGTGGTCGTTCTGCCAGTTCAACAACTCCGTCATCGCCGTAAACGGGGTTGACGCGCCCCAGGAGTTTACGCTGGGGACGGATACGAACTTCGCCGCTCTCGCGGGTTCTCCGTCGATATCCCGGTTCACCGCAACCATCCGTGACTTTGTGTGGATGGGTCGTATCAGCGGCGCCCAGAATAGAGTGAAGTGGTCCGGCATTGCCGATCCAACGGCATGGACGATTTCTCAAGTTACGCTGTCTGACGAGCAGGACATCGCGGACGGTGGTTACATCATGGGCCTCACGGGTGGTGAGGCTGGACTGATTCTCCAGAGGAACGCGATCAAGAGAGCTACGTTTGTTGGCCCTCCGGTCATCTTCCAGTTCGATGAGATTTCCAAGAACATCGGCGTGATGGCGGAAGGTTCGATCGCTGCTTATGAAAACGATGTGTTTTTCCTTTCCGATAATGGGTTCTATCATTGTTATGCTCAGTTGGAGTTGAGAAGGATCGGCGCGGAGATCATCGACAAGTTCTTCCTTGATGATTTTGACCAGAGTTACCCACATCGGATTACATCGGCGATTGATCCGCAGAACTCGCTCTATGTGATCTCTTATCCCGGATCGGGAAACTCCGGCGGCACTCCGAATAAGGGATTGATGTATCACTGGCCCACTCAGAGATGGGCAAGATTCGAGCAGGAAGTTGAAATGGTGTATGCCGCTCAATCGCAGAGCGGTTACACCCTTGATACGTTGGACTCAGTAAACGGCAGTCTGGATGCTCTGCCGTACTCCCTTGATTCGGTGAACTTCACCGGCACCGGCCGCCTTCAGTTGGCTGCGTTCGATACATCTCATAAATCTGGATTCTTTTCCGGATCGAATATGGCGGCGACCGTGGATACCGGAGAGTTCCAGTTGGCCCAGGGTAGCCGATGCATGATCAACGCCATCCGCCCGATGGTGGATGGAACGTCGGCAACGGTAACAGTGAGGCCGATCACTCGGAACAAGTTGGGTGAAGCGGTTTCAACGGGTGCCGCAATTTCTCTCAATACCATAGGCGTCGCGAACATGCGGACCTGTGCGAGATATCACAGGTTCCGTATCGAGGTTGCCTCAGCGGGAACGTGGACGCACATCCAGGGTATTGACGACATCAAGTGGACGCCTGCGGGTCAACGATGACAGAGAAGACTTCATTCAAGGGCCTTATCCCGCCCCCGAAGAGTATGCAGGGGATATACGAGTGGATTCAAAAGGCGTGGGTTAGCTTCAACTCGATGCTCTCAGGGAAGCTGAACTGTACCTATCCCTCGTTCACTCTTACTGCAAACGCTGCGCAAACCACACTGACGGACTTTCGGATCGGCGGATCGAGTGTGATCCTGTTTGTCCCCAAAACCGCAAACGCCGCGGCTGAAATTGGAAATGGAACTTTGATTCTCGGAGAGCCTGTCAGTGGCGCTGTGAATGTCGGTCACGCGAATAACGCGCAGACCGACCGAACCTTTGACCTTGTGATCCTCGGATAACTGGAGAGAAGAAATGCCGAGCCTGTTTGACATGGGTGGGGGCGGTGCAATGTCCCCCTGGTGGATGAGCGGCGGCGGGCCGCTGACATACCGCCCAAGCCTGGACTTCTTTGTGTACGGTAATCAGGGCGCTCCGGGTATGGACCCGTCGATGGGAGCTGGGGGTTTAATGGCTCCTCCGCCGGCTCCTCAGCCGAACATGCCGCCTCCGGGGGCTCCTCAAGTCCCCCCGATGCCGATGCCGCCGCTTCCGCCGACGCTGCCTCCGGGGGGCGTGTTGTCGCCTCCGGGCATGCCTCCGATGCCGCCGGCACTGCCCCCGGTCCCGCCTGTCATGCCCGGCGGCAATGGCGGGATGGGTCTTGGTCCTGCACAGCCGCCGTCTGTTGGGGGCATCGGTGGCTTCAAGGGCGGTGGCGAAAAGGCGGGCAAGGCACCGAAGCCGGGGGGAATGCTCGGCGGGCGCTAGTTCTTCTGCTGAGCGCCCTTGAACGGGGGATTGTCCTGGATGCTGTGATTGCTGCGCTCATATCGGTCGCGGTCAACGTAACAGCATCTCTCCGCCGAACACCCGGCAACTAACAAAACACACGCAATAAGCACAAAGCGCATAGGTGGAATATGCGCTCAAGGATTCACGCATTCAAGGTGAACAAAGATGGCACGTGGCGTAGGTGGTGAGGGCGGCGCAAGGGGTGGGCGTGACCCTAATGCTGGCAGTTCTGGTCCCAAAGGCGGCGGCACTGGTAATGCTGGTCTTGGATCTGGCTCTCAGCGTCATCGCAACCGCCAAGCGGAAATCAGCCGCGTTGCCAAGGCCACGGGAACATCCTCAACCCCCGTAGGAAACACTGGTGTGTCGAAAGCCGGGCGCGTGTCTAGTACCGCTCTCGGTATGTCTCGCGATTATCGGAACACCGGGAACTCCGCATGGGATAATGGCTGGAATCGCGTTGCCAGCTTGCTTGGGTTCAACGAGCAGCGTCCGTCCTTGAAGTCAGCTCTGGATCGGGTGAACAGCACGCCAGCAGGGCAGAATACGGACACTCGGGCGGGGTGGGGGTTTGACCCTGCTGGGCTTATAGGTGGCGCGGTTGGAATGGGTTTGGGACTGCCGTTTGGCGGCGGCTTCATTGCTGACCAGCTGTCATCTCTTGCGGGACGCCCGATGGAGATCGGCCTTGGCCCGAGCGTATTTGGTGGCGGTTGGAACATGCCATCGTTCGGCGGCGGCCCTCTGTCCCCTGGACAGGGCGGCGGACAGATGGCCGGCAACACTGGCAATTATGGTGGTGTTCTCTCCCCACAGCCGCGTACGCCAAACAGCGCTCCGCAAGTTGCCTCGCAACCGCAACAAGGCTCTCCAATGCCGTCATACGGCAGCTGGCAGCAGCCAATGCAGTGGGCGCAGCCGGGGATGTCAGGTTTGAGTTCATGGGGCGTCCAACCCACGCAACCGATGTTTGGACAGCCGTTGTGGAGTCCTACAGGACAACAGCAGTGGGGCCAGCGGCAACCGCGGACGCATACGACCGGATGGCGATAACCCCGCGCCTCGTTCCGATCGAAGAGGTTGGGCTCATCTGGTCAACGGTAGCTCCTATCCTCGCAACGTCAATTGATCGGGATGACGGAAGAAGGTCACTGCACAGCGTTCTCCGGCAACTGGTGAACGGTGAAAACCAACTGTGGGTCGTCGCCGATATCGACCCGATTGGAGTTGTCGTCACTGCGATCCTTCATTACCCGCATCGACGGGTTCTGAGGGTTGAATGGCTTGCCGGAGAGAGATTCGCGGAGTGGGCGCACCTCATCTCCGTATTGGAGGATTGGGCGCGTGAACAGCAGTGTTCATCGGTTGAGATCGCTGGCCGAATGGGGTTTGCGCGAGTGTTCAAGAGTTTCGGGTTTGAGATTACAGGCTTCGAAGGAAGGAAGCTGATAGATGCCTAGTCAACAGTCTAGCTCAACGTCAGAGACGAAGAGCCTCCCGTACGGTGTCCAGTACTGGAACGAAGCACAGAAAGAGGCTCAGCGCCTTTATAAGACCGGTGCTCCGCAGTATGTGCCGTGGTCAACCGTTGCTCCCCTGAATCAATATCAGACGCAGGCCATGGACTTGGCCTCTCAAGGGGCTGCAGGGAAGCTTGATCCTGTGTTTGAGAACGTCCGCTCCAAGGTCATGCCGGCGATCGACACTGCTTACGCGAGGGGTGGCCGAACCCCGACGGGTGCGGGAAGCTATGGTGCCGTTGCCGCAGATGCTCTGACGAACGCCTACGCCCCGATCGCACAGCAGCAGTACAACACTGATTATGGGCGTTTGTATCAGGCTGGGCAGGACTATAACCAGTACCAACAGGCCCAGGTCCAAGACGCCACCAACAGGTTCAACTACTACCAGAACCTCCCCTGGGATCAGCTCGCCAGATATCAGCAGGGTCTCAACGTGTCAGGTGGTGGCGTCGGAGCGCAGAGCACGACCCAACCCTACTATCAGAACCCGTATCTCCAGGGTGCGGGGGCTCTTGCACAAATCTTCGGTGCGCTGAGGGGATTCTAAATGCCGAACGGACAACCTTCTGCCGCGTCTTTCGGGCCGCGCATGGATGCCATATCATATGGCTTGATGAACCTCGGTCAGCAGTTGGCCCAGGCCGGGGCTCCATCACCGTACAAGCAGAACGTCTTTGGTGGACTGGCCCAGGGCGCCCAGGGTTACGCTCAAGGGCTGAACCAGTACCGCGACATTGCTGCTCAGGACGAATTGCTCCAACTCCAGAAGGAAGAAGCGACACAGAAGCGGAAGAAGCTGGAGTTTGAGACCAAGAAGCACGAGCAGGACGCAGCCGACGCCGCAGCCAAACGTGACACGCTCATGAGGATGGCGCAGACGCCACCTAAGACGTGGACCGGCGATATGCAGTCCTGGCAGAACCTTGTCTTGACTGATGTTGATTCTGCCGCGAAGTGGTACGAGCCGAATGAACTGGAGACGATCACGGAATACCAAGGCGGTCAGCAGCGCACGGCGTTCTATGATCCTCGTACGGGAGAGACTGTAAGGACTGGTGAGTGGTCGCCGCGCTGGGCGCCGACACAGGCGGCACAGCCTACGGAGTTCTCGGCGTGGCTGGAGGCATTCAAAAGAGACCAAGGCCGCAACCCAACAGCCAAGGAAATTGCTGATCGTGACAAGCGGTTGTCCGACGCAATCGAATATAAGAACGTCCTCATCAATGGGCAGGTAAAGACGCTGCCTGTGGGCCCCGATTTGGATGCAGCAATTCAACAGGGCA
>Ga0196963_10000648_pt1 | contig 28956 bp, 25 predicted proteins | sample S1_5metaG_FD_148600 | JGI IMG/M metagenome (GOLD analysis project Ga0196963, IMG submission 148600) | Soil microbial communities from Anza Borrego desert, Southern California, United States - S1_5 | ecosystem: Environmental > Terrestrial > Soil > Desert | place: USA: California | collected...
CCGCATCACCGCCGTGACACCGGTCCGCAAACGATAGCGGAAGCGATGGCGATCGTTGAATCCAATATTCCCCGAGGAGAACGATTCGTAACGTCCGCGAACATCGCCGTTGATGCGCAGAGCGGTCACCCAATCCGGCATCCCGCTTTTCACCTGGTAAGCCGATGTGAAGTTTTTATCAGATTCCTCGCGGAGTTCGTTGGCTTCGCGAACGCTGAGGACGCCTTTGTCCACTAGTTTGTCGAGCAACGAGTCCACCGACTGCGCGTGAGCCCCCGCGCCCGTTAGGGTCAGGATCGCAGCGATCCTGATGAGTTGGTTTGGCTTCTGAGTCATGGGTTTGTTCCTCAGTTGCACTCGCAGATTGGAACGACCCTGTTACGCGCAAATGGCGCGAATGTTACAAATCTGTGACGTTCGGCATTTGCTTTCCTTTTCCACGTTTCAGTTTAGTTACGAAGCATGCTGTTGTTTCGCGAAAAGATTACGCCACGCTGGACTGCCAAGGTCACCTCACGCTTGCCTGAAGTGCTGGTTGATCACGCGCATCTGGAGAGAAAAGCAGCCACAACAGCCATTGTGCTGGAGAAGTACCAACCCTTGCGGGACAACCTGGAGGAGCTAACCGCCATTGCGATAGAGGAGCTTCAACACTTCCAACTCGTGCTCGCCATTCTGAAGCGGCGTGGCATCCCCTTCACAAATGCAATTCAAAGCCCTTGGATAACGGGGCTCATGCAGGCGATCCGCCGTGGAACCAAACCTCAGGTGATTGACCACCTGATTGTATGCTCTCTTATTGAGGCCAGGAGTTGTGAGAAGTTCCAAATTCTTGCGCGAGAACTCGAAGCGCATGATCCGGAAATGGCGACTTTCTACGGAAGCTTAGTGGAGTCGGAAGGAAATCATTACGCCACTTACATCCTGATGGCGCGCGCAGTCGATGATCCGGAGACAGATCGCCGCCTGGACTACTTCCTGGATCTGGACGCGAAGCTAATGCGGCAGGAGCATGACCTGCCGATCCTGCATTAACCGCGAGTGGTCTAGCCTTTCACCCGCGCAAGGTTTGTCTTCGCCGGACCGTTAACGACCTCGCCCATTTTAGTGAAGCGCGAGCCATGGCATGGACAGTCCCACGTCTTCTCCGCTGTATTCCATGAAACGATGCACCCCAAATGCGGGCAAACTGCGGAAAATTCATGACGCTGGCCGGAATCGTCGCAATAGACCGCCACCTTCTTCGCCCCATGCCGCACGATGCAGCCTTCGCCTTTAGCAACATGGAACTCGCTCGGGACGTCGCCGGGGGTGACATAATCCCGGTATTGCGCTGCGACGTTAAGGTTTTCCCGCGCGAACTCCTTTAGACTTCGAGTTGCCTTGCGTGAAGGGTCGTACAGGCATTCCCACGGATTTTCACGCCCTTGGATCAGATCGGTTATGAGCATCCCGGCAATCGTGCCGTGTGTCATCCCCTGCCCTGAATCTCCGGTGGCAATGTACACATTACGATCCCCTGGATTGCGGCCAATGAACGCCATGCCATCCACCGGCTCCATCACCTGCCCAGACCACCGGTACTCGACGATCTGCACCGGAAACCGCGCGCGAGTCCATTCCTCCAGCTCATCCCAACTCTCTTGCGGTTTATCCTCCTGCCCCGTCTTGTGATCGGCCCCGCCGACGATAAGCATGTCGTAAGGCCGCTGAGCATCGTTGTTTGCCTCCAGCCGGATGTAGTGGTACGGATCTTCCGTGTCCCAATAAAGCCCCAGCGGAACAGAGTCCTTCGCAACGCGCGCGCCGATTACATACGTGCGATAAGGCGCTTGCTTTGTGTGAATCCGGAAGCGGTCCTTGACCGGGGTGTTCGTTGCGACCACCACAACACTCGCGCGAATGGTTGCGCCTCCTTGCGTGCGCACCTCAACAGGGCTGCCGTCGCTGATCTCCAGCGCGCGAGTCTGCGTGTATATTCTTCCCCCTGCTTTTAGAATAGCGGCAGTGACGCCGTCGAAATATTTCGTGGGATGAAACTGACCCTGCCGTGGAAAGCGTAAGCACGGCCCCGTGTCGAAGCTGCGCACAGGAGCCTTAACCAATAGTTCCACGCGGCTCAGCCCAGCTCGATGCGCTGCATCCAGCTCCTTTTCCAGAGTTGATCGATCATCTCCTTTGCCCAGGAACAGATAGCCATCAACCCGGTGAAAATCGCACTGAATTTGCTCGCGCATGCAGATCTGCTCGATTCGATCAATGGCGGCGCCATGCGACGCACCGGCAATCCGAGCCCCCGCCTCGCCGTGCATCTGTTCCAGCACGTAGAAGCGATCATCCATCGCATTTGCCAGGTGAGCTGTGGTTCGCTCTGTTTCCCCGGATACTATTGGGCCATCATCTATGATGACTACAGAGCGGCCCTGCTGCGTCAGTTCGTATGCACAGCTTAGACCTGAAATTCCCGCGCCGACGATGCATACGTCCGCCTGAATGTCTGTGGCCAGCAGCTTGAACTCAGGCAAGGTCTTCGTTGCCATCCAGACCGATTGTGTGCTTCCTGAATGCGTGTCAAAGGTTCCCATATTTCCAATGCTATTTATGTCCTTCCAAGCGCCCTGGTAGTGGCTTGGAATGGTGACGCAAGGCCACAATGTAATTCACCAGATCATCCAGCGATTCTGAGTCGATGCGCTCCTCTGGAAATCCAGGCATCGTCCCAAGCCCCAGGCGCACTTGGGTTTTGATTAAGAACTTGGGCAGAGGCTTGTCATTCAACCCGGGTCCTAGCCCGCCTTCACCCCCCGGATGGCATTGATGGCAGTGTTGCGCGTAAACAATGCGTCCTCGCGCAACGGCGGGATCGTTGACGGGCAGCGGGCCAACTATCGGTTCTCCACGCCGGGGATGGCGGCAGCCCGGCTGGCTGCTAATGATCGATGCGAGCGTTAAGCAGAAAATGAGTTTTTTCATTTTTCCCCTCCTTCGCGCGTCACCTTCCAAATCACTCCTGTTCCCTCTTTCGGTTTAGCCCCTGCTTTATCGTGCGGCATCATTCCGAAATCCACGATGTAGAGCGCCTTTCCGTCAGGGGAGAATCGCGCAGCGACCGGTCGCTCCAACCCGCCGCCACCGACTTTCGAGGCTGGACCATTTTTCCGTCCTTTATTAACCGCAAAATCCTCGATCACTCCTGTCTGAGGATCGACGCGAACAACTTTGAAACCTGCAGGATGGAGTGACTTGCCCACTACCGGTGTCTGGTCGCCGAACAACGCAACGAAAGCTTGTCCCACATGCCCAAAGTCAGGCGATCGGCTGAAATCGAGTCCATTGGCGGACGAATGGACGGGCAAGCGAGCTGCGGGTTGAGGCGGTTTGTTCGGGTGCTTTGCCAGCAGAAACTTTGGATTCGGTTTCGTTGGCGGTTTAAACTGCTCCTCGGTGATTGGCAGACCGCCGACGAAGTCAGGCCAACCATGCCAAAGCCCCCGCTCCACCTTCCACAAAAAATCAGGCGAGCCCCAGACTGGCCTGCTGCCACGCTCATCGTAACCATTGTCCGTCGCGTAGAGCGCGCCTTCTGGTGAGAACGCTAACCCAAACGGATTCCGGAATCCCCAGGCTACCAGCTCGAGGTTGCTGCCGTCCGGACGGACCCTCAGAATCCCTCCACTGCACTTCACCTGCCCTTTGACGACCTGGCCGTGGGAAGTGGCTTCGCCGTCCGGCACGAATGCGCCGGTTATTTTCCCTCGTTGCACAGAAGCGAAGTTTTGCCCCACCAGCGTCACGTCCTCACCCGGAATGTCGTGAAACGAGGGCGCACGCTTTAACCATCCGAATTTAAGGTTATCGGGCCCAACCACGCCTGAATTACTTGCAGTGCCCTGGCCAAAGTATATCCAACCATCGGGACCAACGACCGGGCCATCCGTATGGTGGTCACCAAAGCTGGGCAGCCCATCCACTATAGCTTGCGTTTGGCCGCCGGGGGTGACGCGGAGAATCCGACCGCCTTCCATAGCGCCTCCTTCTGCTATGTAAAAGGCGCCTTCGAAGAAAGCCGCACCCGTCCAAGGGCCATTGCGCCCACCGCTGGCTACTTCTACGAGCTGGCCATTCGCACCGATTCGAAGGAGCCGAGGAGTCGTCCACTTCTCGCCGTAGGAATAGCCGCTCTCAACCACATAGACTGCTCCTTGCGAATCGAATGCTACGCCCGTGGGAAAAGTTAATCCTTCAGCCATGGCCTCGATCCGGTAACCCGTTGGCAGAGCCACGTCCGTCGCGTTAATAACTCTTGGAGGGCTAGCTTTTGCCTGTCCACCACCTTTGTTCGGCCGCATCAGGTAACATCCACTGCTAACGGTGAGAAACGCGGTTAGCGCCAGCAAAGAGGGCAGCAAATGCCTGCGACTGAGGAGTAAAAATCCGGAACCCATAAGACCCTTGGACAGGGTATTCATGGGAAACCCCCTGAGCTATCGGGCACTGACCTGAAACGCTACTCCGCTACAGCCCGCAGGCCCTAAGTGACTGATCGGTTTAAACTTTGATTTGGTCGGCCAGTTCCTCAGCTGGGTAAGTCCAGATCTCGGCCAAGGTCGGATGATAATGAGGAACCGTTGCAAGTTCATGCACGGTCATCCGTTTGCTCATTGCCACGACAATCTCATGTAGCAGATCACCACCAAACGGGCCGATGCAGCTCCCGCCCAGGATCTCGCCCGTCTCTGGATGCGCCAACAATTTTACGAACCCGTCCAGCGCCTCCATGATCATTGATTTGCCATGGTCGTTGAAAGGATACTTCGCAGCCAAATAGGGAATCTTCTTCGCTAAGGCCTCTTTCTCGGTCAGTCCAACTCTGGAGACCTGCGGGTCGGTGAAGATGACGCTGATCATTAACCGGTAGTCGATTGCCCTCATGTTATCTGGGTTCACAATGTTGTGGGCAGCAATCTCACCTTGCTGAATGGCAATATGCACAATCTCGTGCAAACCTGTGCAATCCCCCGCTGCGAAGATGTGCGGGGCGCTCGTTTGCATAAACGAATTCGTTAGGAAGCGGCCATACTCCACCGCCACCCCTGCTCTATCTAATCCGAGACCCTCCACGTTCGGCGAGCGTCCCAACGCATAGAGAATCTCCTCAGCGGCCACTCGCACGGTTTGACCCCGGTGGCTAAACTCCACGACCTTCAAGCCCCCTTCTAGCGAGGCTCCCATTAATTGCGTGTCAGTGAAGATAGTGATGCCTTCGCGCTTCAGCGCATTTTCAAGTTGAACCACACCATCCTCATCATCCTCCTTCAGGAACGTCTTGCTCCGTTGGATGATAGTGACCTTCGTGCCCATGCGATTGAAGAATTGCCCTCCTTCAAGGGCTATGGCCCCACCGCCAAGCACAATCAGCGATGCAGGCAGCTTCTCCAAAGCCAGAGCTTCATCGCTGGTGATGTAGCCCACCTCGTCAAGTTGCGGGAGTGGGCTCTTGGAGGTGACTGATCCAGTGGCAAGAATGAAGTTTTTGGCCCGAAGCTTTCGGCCATCCTGAAGAATTAAAGTGTGGGGATCCTCAAAGGTTGCGCGGGAGCGAATAAACTCAAATTTCCCAGTCTCGAGTTGTTTGCGGCGATATCCTGCGAAATCGGCGATAAGCCGCTCCTTGCGAGCTTTCACGAACGAATAGTCAACCTGCACATCTTTGGTGAAGACGCCGAAGGTTGCCGCGTGTCGCGCAAGGTGGGCCACCTCAGCGGAATATAACAACGCCTTGGTGGGCATGCAGCCACGCAAGATGCAGAGCCCCCCGACCTCCTCCGCTCCTTCAATAATGGCGGTGCGCAATCCCTGGGCAGCGCAGCTCCGACCGGCGGCATAGCCCGCGCTTCCACCGCCGATCACCGCCACATCGTATGTTAGCTCCTTCATAAAAGCACGATCACGCTCTCAGTGTGCCGCTGGAATTCAAAGGCAAACTTCGCAGGGAGCCGTAAAACGTCCCCAACCCGCCCATTTGAATAACTTGACCTTTCCTCTTTTTAAGGCACTTTAACCGCTCCCTTTTCGGGGAAGTTAGGTCAGAAGGTATGCAGCACATTCGAAATATCGCAATTATTGCCCACGTCGATCACGGAAAAACGACGTTGGTGGATTGTTTGCTCAAACAATCGGGAACATTCCGCGCCAACCAGGCCACGGAAGAGCGCATGATGGACTCCATGGATTTGGAGCGGGAAAAGGGCATCACCATCCGCGCAAAGAACGCTGCCTTCAAGTACAAGGACTTCCACGTCAACATCGTTGACACCCCGGGCCATGCCGACTTCGGGGGCGAAGTCGAGCGCATCATGAGCATGATTGACGGCGTCCTTCTCGTCGTTGATGCCGCCGAGGGCCCCCAGGCCCAAACCCGCTTCGTGCTCCGCAAAGCTCTGGAAGCCGGCGCCAAGCCAATTGTCGTCATCAATAAGATTGATCGCGACAACGCCAATCCGCACAAGGTTCTCGACCAGGTGTTCGAACTGTTCCTATCGCTCCATGCGAACGATGAGCAGCTCGATTTCCCAATCGTTTACACTAGCGCCAAGCAAGGTTTCGCCAAGCTCGACATCAAGGATGAAAGCTCCAGCATGGAACCTTTGTTCGAGGTCATCGTCAGCAAGGTTCCTGCTCCGCGCGCCACTGAAGGCGGAGAATTTAAGCTGCTGGTTTCAAATCTCGATTACTCCGACTACCTCGGGCGTATTGCCTTGGGCAAAATTCTTAGCGGCAGTGTGAAGGTTGGGGATCCGGTCACTTGTATTCACGGAGACGGTTCGCGCGTGAATTCGAAGGTTACGGCCATCTTCCATTTCCAAGGCATGGCCCGCATTCAAATCCAGGAAGCATCCGCGGGCGATGTCATCGGCCTGACTGCGTTTGACGACGTGTTCATCGGCGAGACAATCGCCGGCACCCCCGACGCCGTTGCTATTCCTTTCATCCCGATTGATCCTCCAACCATTCAGATGGAATTTGCCGTAAATGACGGCCCCTTGGCTGGCCAGGAAGGCAAATTGGTGACCGCCCGCCACATTCGCGAGCGCCTAATTAAAGAAACCCGCACAAACGTCGCGCTGCGCGTAGAGGACACGGATGTTCCAAGTGTGTTCCTCGTCAGCGGGCGTGGCGAAATGCAAATCGCCATCCTGGTCGAGCAGATGCGCCGGGAAGGGCACGAAGTGCTCGTCTCCCGTCCTCAAGTGATCTATCGCAGGGACGAGGCGGGCAACTTGCTCGAGCCAATCGAGAAGCTGTTCCTCGAAATTCCGAAGTCCGCGATGGGCGACGTCCTCGAGAATTTGGCCACACGCAAAGGTGAGATCACTCACATGGAGCACCATGGCGAAGAAATCAGCATCGAAGCGTTGATCCCAACGCGCGGCTTGATCGGTTTCGAAACTGATCTCGTTAACCAGACCCGCGGCATGGGTGTCATCAGTCACATGTTCCATGAGTACGGTCCGGACCGCGGCGACATTCCTGCCCGCAAGAACGGCTCTTTGGTCAGCATGGAATCCGGTGAATCCACCGCTTATGCGCTCGCAATGATTCAAGAGCGTGGCCGCTTGATGATTGAGCCAGGCGCCGCCGTTTACGAAGGCATGATCGTTGGCGAGAATGCCCGCGAAAACGACATTCCGGTCAATCCTTGCAAAGCAAAGAAGCTGACGAACATGCGCTCCCAAGGCGACGGCAAAGGCATCCAACTGGATCCGCCGCTCAAGCTCTCCCTGGAGCGCGCGCTCGAATACATCGGGCCGGACGAGTACGTCGAAGCCACTCCAACGAACCTCCGTCTGCGCAAAAAGATTCTCGATGAGAATCAACGCAAACGTGCGGCTCAAGTGCGTGTCACAAAAGTTCTCGCTGCTTAGGCAAATAGAACATTCACTAACGACCAGGCGCGTCTTCGGACGCGCCTTTTTTGCTTTTGATCAGCCCAGGGGGGTGACAATCGCAATTGCTTCAAAACGGAAGTTCTGCTCTGTTCGCAGCATGAAACGCTTTCTCGTTCTTGTGGCCTTGCTCATGAGCTTTTCACCGGCCCTGCGCGCTCAGGTGACGGTGGATTGCGCTTTGGAGCAGAAGGCTTACCTCGCGAACGAGGATCTCATTGTTAAAGTTCGCGTTTCAAATTTCACCGGTCGCACTCTCCCAATAGGAGCAGATCCTGGATGGCTGGTGTTTTCGATTGTGCCGCAGGATGGGGGCATCGCTCCGCAAATAGGCGCGCCTCCGGTGCAAGGCGAGTTCGAGCTGACTAATTCCAAGGTCGCCACGAAACGGGTGGATATCGCCCCATATTACGAGCTAAAGCCCGGCCGCTACACTCTGGTTGCGACGGTTCACGTTCCTGGCTACGAAGCGCCGTTCAAAAGCGCCCCTCGCGTTTTCGACATCGTCACGGGAACCACCATGTGGGAGACAGTGTTCGGCATGCCCTCAGGCCCAGAGGCGGGTGAATCCCGCCGCTACGTGCTGCAAAAGGGCCACCTCGGGAAGGATATGAAGCTGTTCCTTCGCTTAACAGATGGGTCAGGCTCGCGGACCTTTCGAGTTTTCCCACTGGGCGGCCTTGTCTCGTTCTCCTCGCCTGAGAAACAACTGGACGAAACAAGCAGGCTTCATGTGCTCCACCAGTATGGCGCGCGCGCATTTAACTACGCTGTGGTTAGTCCCGACGGGGAGTTAATAAAGCAGGAACGCTACGACATGGCGGCCACCCGCCCCACACTTAAGATGAATAGTGAGGGTGAAATCATCGTCGTTGGTGGTGTGAAGAAGGCGATTGTCCTCGACCGCGAGGCAGTCGAAGAAAAGGTCTCGAAAGAGGCTGAGCCTGCCACAAACAAGCCGGATGATAAGCCTGCAACCGAATAAACTCTGCTCATGGCGCGCGTTCCTAGTTTGGGCCGCGTTGCTGATGTTGGGCGGAAGTTTGCAGGCGCAACAATTTCAGATCGACACTTCCGATCTTAAAATCCTCCACATCCTTCATCTCGCGAACGGCGACCGTGTCAGCGGTCGCATCGTCGCCGAAACTGAGAAAGAGGTGACGCTTCTCAACGCGGCTATCGGGCAGGTTGTCGTGCGCAAGCAGGACATTCGCATGCGCGAGGAGGTGAATATTGAAGCCCCGCAATTGGCCGCTCCCTCGGCGCGCCGGCAAACGAACGCGCCTGCGGCCGCTGCGAAAACCAACACGCCGCCTGCCGTTGCGACCGTCACCAACGCCGCCCCTTCGACCAACATCGTGGCGAAGTCATCGACCAATGCTCCAATCGGAGCGGCGCAAAAGGCTCCTGCCAAACCGCCTGTAGCCGCCAAGGCTCCTGAGAAGCCCAAGGGCCCCAAGAGAACCAACACAGACATCCAGCTCGGCCTGAATATGCGCTGGGGACGCCGCGACTCCGAGGACTTCTTCAGCACCGTTCGCTCAACTTACAACAAGGACAAACTCCGCCACACTGCGGATGGAAGCTTTGCCTACGGGAAAACCGAAGAGGTGCTGTCTGCGAACCGCCTGACCCTGAGTTCAAAGCTTGATTACGACATCAAGAAAGGCTGGTACGCCTATAACCTCATCGGGGGCGGCTATGATGAGATGCGGCGCTTGAACTATCAGTATGAGGTTGGTCCGGGCATGGGCTATGAAGTGCTGACGCTCACCAATTTCGTTTGGAAAACTGAACTTGGGTTCACTTACCAATTCCAGGACCGCGACCGGGATGCTGATGAAAAGAGCTACTCAGCCCGGTTGGGAAATATCATCACCTGGCGTATATGGGACAAACTGACTGCCGATGCGCGCATTGAAATCTTCCCCAGCCTTGAAGAACCAGGCGAGTTCCGCACTCGATCAGACGCAACCTTCCGTTACCCGCTTTGGAAGAATATTTCGTTGAACCTAAACGGCATTCACCTCTACGAGTCAGACCCGCCGCCCAACGTGCCGAACAGCGATTTGCAAATTCGCAGCGCGATCGGGATTCGCTTCTGAGCTAAACCGCTGCTAGCGAATTTTCCGCCTGTCCGTATATTCCCCCCGCGCATGCGGCCAGGGAGCGACAAAGTTATTCGTTTAAGAGGAGTTCGTCAGAACAATCTTAAGAACTTCGACCTGGATCTGCCTTGCAACAAGCTGGTCGTCGTCACTGGCTTGAGCGGTTCCGGCAAAAGCTCACTTGCCTTCGAGACCCTTTACGCCGAAGGACAGCGCCGCTACATCGAAACGTTTTCCCCATACGCGCGGCAATTCTTTGACCGCATGGACAAGCCGAAGGTGGACAGCATTCAAGGGATTCCCCCGGCCATCGCTCTTGAGCAAACAAACTCTGTGAAGACCACTCGGTCAACGGTCGGAACGATGACAGAGATCACAGACTACATGAAAACGATTTGGCCGCGACTGGCAAAATTGTTTTGCCGTGGCTGCGGCCGCCCGGTCCAAAAGGAAAGTCCCGCGCATGTCGCGCAGGATCTCATCGCCACTCACCCCGGAGAAGAGGCCATCCTCGCGTTCGAGTTGCCGTTGAGCGACAAGGTTTCCTTGCCGGAATCCATTGGCCTCGTTCAGAAACAGGGCTTTCAACGCGCCGTTCGATGCGAGGGGGATAAATGGTCCGTGGTGCGCCTGGAGGAGTTGTTGTCCGGTGAAAAATCAGGCGCACTGCCCTCACTCATGATCGTGCAAGACCGCGCGAAGCTTGCGCCTGAAAATCGGGCGCGTCTTTGTGAAGCTGCTGAGCAGGCTTACCACTTCGGCAAAGGCCATCTTACTGCCTTCCTGAACTCCGGCGTGCGATGCGAGTACTCGAACAAATTTCACTGCGCTCGGTGTGACATCGAGTATCGCGAGGCCACCGCCACACTGTTCAGCTTTAACCATCCTGTTGGGGCCTGCCCCACCTGCCGCGGGTTCGGCAGAGTCATCAGCATCGATTACAACCTCGCCATACCTGAGAAATCTTTAACCCTTGCTGAAGGCGCGGTGAAGCCATGGCAGAGCGGTTCGGGACAAGAGTCTCAGGGCGATCTGTTGAAATTCTGCCGGCGCAGGAACGTTCCGACAGACGTGCCCTTCAATCGCCTCGCCTCAAAACATCAGGAATGGGTGCTTAACGGCGACCCGGATTACGGCTCAGAACCAGCCAAGGAGTGGCCCAACGCGTGGTACGGTGTGCGTGGCTACTTTAAGTGGCTGGAAAGCAAAGCTTACAAAATGCACGTCCGCGTGCTCCTTGCCCGATACCGCGCTTATACAGAATGCCCGGATTGCAAAGGTAAACGGTTCAAACCGGAATCGCTCGCGTACAGAGTTGTCGCAGACCAGAGGCAACTGACGCTGGCCGATTTCTACCAACTCTCCGTCGCACATGCCTTGTCGTTCGTTGAGCAACAAGCGTCGCTGCGACCCAGGGCGAATGACCCGATCGCGCTTTGCCTCGACGAAGTTCGCTCTCGCTTGGCTTACCTGAAGGAAGCTGGATTGGGTTACTTAACCCTTGATCGCCCCACCCGCTCACTTTCCGGCGGCGAGACGGAGCGGGTTAACCTGACCACTTGCCTTGGAGCGCGCCTCGTGAACACGCTGTTTGTCCTCGACGAGCCAAGCGTCGGCCTTCATGCGCGTGACACCACGCGGCTAGTGCAAATCCTTGAACGCTTGCGTGACGCTGGAAACACCATCGTCGTGGTGGAGCATGAGGCGGCGGTGATGCGGGCTGCGGATCAAATCCTCGACCTTGGCCCAGGGCACGGGGAGACCGGTGGCCATCTGCTGTTTCAGGGGTCCTACAATCAAATTCTGAAGTCCAAGGGGTCGCTGACTGGAGAATATCTTTCCGGACGAAAACAAATCCCTCTCCCCGCCAGGCGCCCTGTTAAAGCGAACATTCCTTCGCTAAGGCTGCAAGGGGTCACTCGGCACAACCTAAAGAATGTTGCGGTCGATATTCCTCTGGGTCGCTTCGTTTGTGTAACGGGCGTCAGCGGTTCGGGCAAATCGACCCTGATTCGGGAAGAACTTACTCCGTTGCTTCAGGCGAAGCTCGCCGCGACTGCTGAGAAAGCAGGCGCCTCAACGGAGGCCGAAGACGCGAGCAGCGAACTGGCATCCGTGAGCACAAGCTCCGGTTCCATTGCCGGATGGGAGCCTCTTGGGCAGGTGATCGCGGTTGATCAATCCTGCCTCGGTCGGACCCCTCGATCGAACCCAGCGGTTTACACCGGAGCCTTTGAGCATCTGCGAAAACTTTTCGCTCAATCCGAGCGCGCGCAGCAGCAAGGGCTTTCCGAGAGCGCTTTCAGCTTCAATTCCGCTGAAGGCCAATGCCAACGCTGCAAAGGGGCTGGTTTCGAAAAGATTGAAATGCAGTTCCTGAGCGATGTTTACATCCGCTGTCCTGATTGCCAGGGGCGGCGTTATCGTCCGCACATTCTGGAAATCGCGATCCAGCCCAACCCCACACTGGCCCCGTTGAGCATTGGCGGGCTGCTTGAGGCAACCGTCGACGATGCTGCTGCCTTTCTCGATGCGTTTCTGAACAACAGGCACGCCGCGCGTGCCCGGACCGCCCTCAGGGCGTTGGAGCAAGTGGGCTTGGGTTATCTGCGCCTCGGCCAACCTATTAACACGCTGTCAGGTGGGGAGTGCCAGCGCTTGAAGCTCGCGAGCTATCTGGCTGTATTCAAATCGTCAAAGGAAAAACCGAAGCCCACCCTGTTCATTTTCGACGAGCCAACGACTGGCCTTCACTTTGAAGATGTCCGGATTCTGCTCGGCGCCTTTCAGGAACTTGTGGATGGTGGGCACTCGCTCATCGTGATCGAGCACAATTTGGACGTGATTAAGTGCGCAGACTGGGTGATCGACCTCGGCCCGGAGGCTGGGGATGATGGTGGCAAAGTTGTCGGCAGCGGAACGCCTGAAGCGATAGCTGCCCTTCCGGGCAGCCATACTGGCCCGGCCCTGAAGCCGCTTTTAGCTTAGGCAAAGACCTGCTTCGTATATTCCAGGCTGCGCCGGTGGTTTTCCACGACGGATCGCGTGATCTTGGTTCCCTCCTCAAGAGCGAGTTCAACGCTGTAATTGGGAGGGAGTCGATTAGCCCGTGCGTGCCGGGCCACTCCCCCGTAATCAATGTCACCGGCTGCCATTTCCTCAAACCAAATCCCGCCCCTGCTCTGCCTCAAATGCCATGAAACAATTCGCTTACCGTAGCTTTTCAGGGCGTCAGCCGGCTTGACTCCTCCGCGATAAACCCAGTGAACGTCGTAGCAAAAACCGACCTGTTCAGGATCGGTTTGCGCAAAATTAAAATGAAACTCCTCTCCATGGTTCGCGAACTCAGGGGTGTGGTGATGAATGCCAAGCTGCAGGCCGAGCTGCTTAAACGCCGCTCCTAGCTTTTTAAGGCCAGCCACTTGCGTTTCCAGCTCTTTTCTCGTCTTGGGCCGCCCGATAGGGTCCGGATTTAAATTAATGATGGTGAAACCGGCCCTCTTGCACACCTTGGCCGCGTTAAGCAAAGCCTCGACCGTCTTCTCTTGCTCGCCGGGAGTTCCAAATCGCCCACCACTATAGAGCGAGAGCGGGATCAGTCCCTTGGCCTTCAGTTGCGCCGCAAACTCCTCATTGCGCTCGATGTGCCTCAGGTCGAGCGATCCCTCAGCGTACTCGTACCCCGCGTCGCGAATCGCGGATAACGCCTCCGGCAAGTGTGAGGCAAGGGACTTCCCTTCACGTTGATAGTATTGTCCCCAACCGTAAAGCTGCGACCCGAAGCGGGGTTTTGGAGGGGCGGCGGTGAGCAGTGGCACGGCGGCTGCGGAAAATAAGGCGTGCAAGAACCGTCGGCGAGGCAGGCGCAAGTTCATGGGATTGAGTCTAAGATTCATGCGATTTTAGTCACGCAATCGTTATAGTTTATTCAAGCTGCGCAATTGACACTTCCAAAAATCGTGTGATACGTTCCGGCGCAATTCCAAATGAGCTCCGGACTTAATTCCCAGGTTCTGGTTTTAAACAGACTGTGGCAAGCGGTGAACATTTGTTCCGCTCGCCGAGCGTTAACCCTTCTATTCGAAGGCCATGCCCAAGTCGTGCTCAGCAGCAACGACGGTTCTTTCCACACATACTCGTTCAACCAGTGGAAGGATTTTTCAACGACGGATGTCAGCAGCTCAGATTGCATCAAGACGATCTCTTTCAAGATTCGTGTGCCGCGCGTCATTTTGCTGATGCTTTTTGATCGCCTGCCGAAGAAAGAAGTTAAGTTCACCCGACACAACATCTTTGAGCGCGATCAAAACACCTGCCAATACTGCGGAAAGGTTTTTGAGCGCCGAGACCTAAACCTGGATCATGTCATCCCACGCGATCGCGGTGGCCCAACGACTTGGGAAAACATTGTTTGCTCGTGCATTAAGTGCAACACGCGCAAGGCTAACCGCACGCCGCCAGAAGCTGGCATGCATTTAATTCGCAAGCCAAAGCGCCCTAAGTGGCGTCCCTTCGTGCAGGTGAATCTGGGTATTAACTGCCACGAAAGCTGGAAGCATTTCCTGGATATCGCCTACTGGAACGTTGAGTTGGGCCAGGAGAGCGGTTCTTCGACTTAGCCGCCGTACCGATAAGGCGCGGTGAGTGTGAATGCGTTGCGCAGGTGGCGAATCTCCTGCGGCTTGCCTTCACGCATCAGAACTTCCACGATATCGAATCGAATCGGCACCTCCGGATTGTTGATTAGGCGGAGGTAATCGAAAGCTGTTTGCGAGATAAGTCTTTTCTTCCGCGCATCCACAGCTTTCGATGGCCGCGCCCATTCCTCCGAAGATCTCGTCTTCACTTCCACAAAAACAAGGCAGTCACCATCCCGGAAGATCAAATCGATCTCTCCTCGTTTTGACGCGAAGTTGGCAGTGAGGAATTTCATTCCACCCCTCTGCAATTCCTTCTTTGCCGCGAGTTCGCCCAACCACCCCCGTTCCAAGTGCACCGGCAGCTCACTCCTGCCGAATAGACGAGAGATAAATGCGCCGAGAGCCATTTAGGAAAAGAACTCTGGGTGAGCTGGTGGATCCTGCCGAATCGGAGCGAAGCTGCGGCGGTGAATCGCGCAGGGGCCTAGCTCGCGCAACGCTTCCAAGTGCTTTGGCGTGGAGTACCCTTTGTGTTCAGCAAAGCCGTAGCCCGGATATTCTTTGTCATGCGCCACCATGATGCGGTCACGCGTGACCTTTGCGATAATGCTGGCCGCGGCGATGGAATAGCTCCTCGCGTCACCATCGATCAACGGCGTCTGCGGGTGCTTGACGGTGCTGATGTGCGGGCCGTCAACGAGCGAGTGCTCCGGCTCCGCTTCAAGGCTCGCCATTGCCAAGTTCATTGCGTGCAGCGATGCCTGAAGAATGTTGATGCGATCAATGACATCGACATCGACCACCGCCACGCCGTAGCGGATCTCGGGATTGGCAGTTAACAGCGCGTAAAACTTTTCGCGCTCTTCTTCCGCGAGTTGTTTCGAGTCGTTAAGACCCCGCAATTTTCGTGGAAGATCATTTTCGATCCAGTCGCAAGGGAACACAACCACTGCTGCCACCACTGGGCCTGCCAACGGTCCCCTGCCCGCTTCATCGAGGCCGCCGATCCGGCGCAACCCACGGGCGAGGCATTCGCGCTCGAATTTGAATCGGTGTGGCCGGGCCATCGTGAACGATTCTGCGCGTCCAATTCCCTGCGTCAAATCAGATCGAAGGTGTTTGAGGATTTAATACACAATAACGAAAGCGTCGCTTCCTTCTGGGTAAGCTGCCACGAAACTCCAGACGGGAACCCCATCTTTGTGGCCACGCTCGCCAACCGGCTCCCCTCGTTCGTTAACGACCATCCACGCCACAGAGCCGCCTTTCATCCATGCCATCCCTTCTGTCCAGACTAGCAGCGTTTCGCGGCTGGAGTTGTGAGCCGCCGTTGGAAAACGCGCTTTCTTCTGCCCTTCAGGTGTGAAAGTTTTGACGAATTCGCCGCGATCAGGGCTGTACCCAGCGAACTTAACCTTTCCCGCGGTTTCCCATCCGGCAAGCAGCGCCTTCTCTGTTCGCCCAAGATATGCGGTGCTCATCGGGCAGGCGTTGATGCTCCAAGGCTCAGACCCGGCTTCGGTGAACGTCTTTCCGCCATCGATCGAGACGAGCAAGGTGGCAGCACGCGAATCTGTTGAAGCCGCATTGCGGTAAAGGATGGAGACGAGATCTCCTGGCCCGTGTGAGATTTTCATTCCGCAGCAAGCGCATGCCCCTTTGCCCGCAGGGCTCACAGCAACTTCACGCCCAAAAGTCTTTCCGCCATCAGTTGAACGGGCGAGATAAACTACCCGGTTGGTTTCCGATTTTTCAGTCGAGCTGCCGTTGGCATGCCATGCAACGAAGACATTACCTTTGGCATCCGCAGCCAGTGAGCCGCCTCCATCGAGACCATAGCCATGCGTGATCAGATTGCGTTCCGGCTCAAACCGCTTCCCATCCTCAGCTAGGCGGGTATATAGCATCGGATGTTGCTCCCCCGCAGGCGAAGAGGTCATGCCGCTTCCCATCCAGGCGACATGGGGGCGACCACCAGCGCCGATCGCTAAGTGCGCGCCTCTTACATTTCCGAGGGCGGTGGCCTTCTGATGGCTGTTCACTTTAAGCGACGCTGCCCATGTTGCTCCAGCGCCCTGCTGGCGATGAGTGTAGAAAATGTCGCCAGCCTTGGGATCGCCCTTGAAATACAATAAATGCACCCTTCCCTTGGAATCGACCTCTACCTGCGGTTGGATTCCTTCCTCAGGCACACGCTCCAGGCGCACTGCCGCGCCGGAGACGGAGGAAAGTAACGGAATGAGCGCACAGGCGAGCAGATAAATGATGTGGCGCATAAAAGGTGAGGTCAGCAGCAGGTGCAGGCGCGTTTAGGGGAACCGCGGAGCAACCGCGCAGGAAGATAAAAGATGGACTTTACTAGAGCCAGCAACCCACCAATTGCGAAGCCAATCAGCCGCAGGGGCAAAGAAATTAGCCAGACCACTGGAGCCAGCACGAGGAGGGCCAGCGCTAGGGGCCAGCACAATACCAGAAGAATGCACCAACCGACTGTAAACAAGAGAGCGTTCATGTTTCCTCTCCTATTACCCCGCTGAGGTCTCAAAGGTTACAGATTCCTGGCCGACCTATTTTGCGTGCTCTGTGCAGCGGGTTTCACGCACAACAGTCACACGAATCTGGCCGGGATACTGCAACTCATCCTCTATGCGCCTCGCAACATTGCGCGCCAGGGCTGCCGCTTGTTCGTCGTTCACCTCTTGAGGTTTCACTATTACCCGCAGCTCACGCCCCGCCTGAACGGCAAAGCATTTCTCCACCCCTTCAAACGACATCCCGATCTCCTCCAGGTTGGCCAGCCGTTTGATGTAGGTAGTCATTGTTTCCGCGCGAGCCCCCGGCCGTGAGGCGCTCATTGCATCGGCTGCGCTCACCAATGTGCCAAAAATATTTGGCGGAGTCTCGTTGTGGTGCGAAGCCACTCCGATAATCACTTCTTCGCACTCACCATGCGCGCGGATAAAGTCCGCTCCAATGAGCGCATGCGCCCCCTCCATTTCATGGTCCAGCGCCTTGCCAATGTCATGGAGGAGCCCTGCCTTCTTTGCCAAAGTGACATCCACCCCCAGTTCCGCCGCTAATAGACCGGTGAGGTAGGAAACCTCGATTGAATGCGCCAGGATGTTTTGGGAAAAGCTGTGGCGGAATTTCAATGCGCCCAGCTTCTTCAGCACCTCTATGGGCAGCGGGGCAAGCCCAAGTTTGTAAACAGCCTCTTCGGCTGCTTTTACGATAGTGTCCTCAATCTCGGCCTTAACACTGCCAACGACTTCCTCGATGCGTGTCGGATGGATGCGTCCATCAATGATCAGCCGCTGCATCGCTTCCCGAGCGACTTCGCGACGAACCGGATCGAATCCCGATAAAACCACCGCATTCGGGGTGTCATCGATCAGCACCGTCATGCCGGTCGCATTTTCGAATGCGCGGATATTTCGGCCCTCGCGCCCGATAATGCGGCCCTTCATTTCGTCGCTGGGGAGCGCGACCGTGGCGGTGGTGGTTTCCGACACGTGGCTTGCGGCATAGCGTTGAATCGCAATGCCAATGATGCGCCTGGCCTGATCTTCGGTCCGGAGCTTCGCTTCCTCAAGGATATGGCGAGTGAGATCACCGGCATCCTTAATGGCCGCACGTTCCACTTCTCTGAGCAATTGAGTGCGAGCCTCCGCTTCGGTCAATCCTGAGACTTTCTGCAAAGCTTGTTTCTGGGCTTCTGCGAGCCGATGAAGCTCCACCCGCTCCTCTTCCAACGCGGCCCTTTGCTGCTCCAAGGCAGCCGTCCGTTCGCCCAGTTGGCGTTCCCGGTCGATCAATGCCTCAAGTTGCTGGTTAATCAGCGCTTCCCGCTGGCTAACCCGAAGCTCCAAGGCTGAGATGTCCTCGCGCTTGGCAGCCATTGCCTTTTCCAATGTCTGCCGCGCTTTCAGAGCCTCCTCGTTCGCTGCGATGTTTGCCTCCCGCAGAATGTGCTCGCGGTCCTGCTCCGCTTGCTCACGAATGCGGCGCGCGGACTCCTCCACCTGCAACCGTCGCTTTTTCGCGAGGCGCTCCAGCACGAAGTAGCAGGTGAACACACCCGCCAGGAAACTAAGAACATCAACTACGATCTGCATTCGCGCGTTTCGTCTTTATGAATTTAACTGGTGTGAGGAGATAATCCAGCAAGGCGTCATGCGCCTCGATCGGGAGTTCCGGCTCAATCTGCTCTTCAAACGCCACACCGCATTTAACGCCAGCAACTTGCGCCAAAATGCGGTCGTAAAATCCGCGTCCACGCCCAAGCCGTCCACCTGCCCAATCGAAAGCCAGTCCAGGAACCAGCGCCAGGTCCACACGCCCATAAGGCACGGTTCGCGCGGTCAGAGCCGGTTCCGGGACGCCAAACTCACCCGCTTGCAGCTCATCCGCGCCGCCCTGGAACACACAACCGACATATGTTCCTTCGACCGGATCAAAACGGGGGAGCAGAATGGTTTTCTCGCTCTGCAGCCCCGCGGCAATCGCCGACCTCAAGTCCAATTCCCCCGCCAATGGCCAATACATCAGCACCACATCGGCCCTCGACCAAAGCTCATGGGCCAGGAGGAGGTTGCAAGCGTGGGTTGATGCCTGGGCCCGAATTGGGCCTGCAATCGCTTTTATCTTTTGCCGCGCCTGCGCCCGCAAGGTTTTTTTTTGCTCCTGAATGGACAAAACGCTCATGGGTCGGTCTTCCGTTTACGGGCGTCTTCGGCTATCGAGCGCCAACGATCCAGGCGTTCTTTAATTTTCTTTTCGACCCCCTGCTCTGTCGGCTCGTAGAACCGCACATCAGCTCCCAGAAAATCTTGAGGAACGTAGTGGCCGGGAAAATCATGCGCGTACAAATATCCCTCCCCATGTCCAAGGCGCTCTGAACCTTTGTAATGGGTGTCCCGCAGATGCGGCGGAACCGGGAGGGTTGGCTTTTCTTTCACTTCACGAAGAGCGGCGTTAATCGCCAGATAGGCAGAATTGCTTTTGTTCGCAGTCGCCACATACACCGTTGCTTCCGCTAACGGAATTCTCGCTTCGGGCCAACCAACAAATTCGGCCGCCTGGTGGGCCGCAGTCGCTAACACCAGCGCCATTGGATCTGCGAGCCCCACATCTTCCGCCGCGCAGATCATAATCCGCCGCGAAATAAATCGAGGATCTTCACCAGCGTGGATCATCTTCGCGAGCCAGTAGAGGGCAGCGTCCGGATCGCTCCCGCGCATCGACTTTATAAACGCCGAGATCGTGTCGTAATGAGCATCCTCATCCGGGTCGTAAACAACCGCTTTGCGTTGAATGCTCTGCTCAGCAACTTGCAAGTCTAACTGAACAACCCCGCTTGCATCTGGCTTCGTCGTCAACGCAGCGATTTCCAAGCTGTTCAAGGCTTTGCGCGCATCCCCATCCGCCACCCTGGCCAAGTGACGAATTGCGTCCGGCGCCGCATTAATCGCCAGTTTGCCAAGGCCGCGCTCAGGATCAGCCAAGGCGCGCGAGAGCAGGTCAGCCAGCTCCTCTTCACTCAGCGGTCGCAGTTCAAAAGTTTGGGAGCGCGAAACCAGCGGAGAATTGACGAAGAAGAACGGGTTGTGTGTCGTTGCGCCAATAAGCCGAACCGTTCCATTCTCCACATCCGGAAGCAGCACGTCCTGCTGCGATTTATTGAAGCGATGGATCTCGTCGATGAATAGGATCGTGCTTTGCCCCGCGTTCTCCAGACGGTTAGCAGCGGAGGCGAGCACCCGCCTCATGTCGCTGACATTTGACTCCACACCGCTAAGCCGTTCGAAACGGCTTTTGGTGTGCTGCGCAATTATCTGGGCCAGTGAAGTTTTTCCGGTGCCAGGAGGACCAAAGAAAATCAGTGATTGGATCCGGTCTGCCTCGATGGCGCGGCGCAGCAACTGCCCAGGCCCAAGAATGTGGGTCTGCCCAACGTATTCGTCGAGAGACCTCGGTCGCATGCGTGCGGCCAAAGGGCCTTGAGCCCGTTCTACAACGGCTGAGCTTTTCGGAGCTTCTGACTTGGACGCGGAAGAAGAGTTTTCCGCTGATTGAACTGAGCTGAACAGATCGTTTGGCATCCGGGCGCGCCGGGCGGCAGCAGTTGGACTTTACCCGTTTTTAATGAATGGGTCGAAAAAAAAGAAAACCCCGCCATGAATGCCGTGTGTAAACAGTTCCTTTGAACTGATTCTTGAAACAAGACGGGACGCGGGCGGGTGCGTTTGACTTCCAGTCAAGGCCTGTCAGCGGCTTTCCCTAACGCCAGGTCCCTCGGAATTATATTCTTACGGTTCAAGGACTTTGCTTCTGAGCACGAGCATAGGCAGGGTTAAATCTACCAAAAATTCTCTTCAAAGATCATCCAGCGAGGCTTTTAAACCGAGCCGGTTTTGTTGCGAACAGTATGCGCTCAAGACGCCATTCTCGCAAGGCGCTTTGACGAAAAAAGACATGATCATGGCGCTAGCGGGCGGAACAGGGGTGGCCCGCGTGTGCTCCTTGCGCGGCGAAAGCTGTTTCGTTACTTTGCCGCCCTTATTATGTCTGATTCGTTCATTCAGGGTTTGATCGCTGAACGCATGGGCGGCCGGAACTACGGCAAGTCCACTGTCATCTACAAGTTCGAGAAAATTAAACGCGCCAAACGCGCCGCTCTCGCCGCGAATCCCGGAATCGAAATCATCGACATGGGGGTCGGGGAGCCGGATGAGATGGCATTTCCAGAAGTGGTTGAAGTGCTTCACCAGGAAGCTCGTAAACCGGTCAACCGCGGCTACGCTGATAATGGCGATGGCTCACTAAAGGCAGCAGCAGCGCGTTATATGGAGAAGGTCTGCGGCGTGCCCGGAATTGATCCCGAAACAGAGGTCATTCACTCGATTGGCAGCAAAGCCGCCCTTTCAATTCTGCCGGCTGCACTCATTAATCCGGGTGATTACGTCTTGATGACCACACCCGGTTATCCGGTGTTTGGGACGCATGCCAAGTACTATGGAGGCCTGGTCCACAATCTGCCCCTGACAGAGGACAATCAGTTCCTGCCGAATCTCGATTCCATTCCAGCCGAGGTTCTGCAAAAGGCCAAGGTCCTGGTGATTAATTATCCAAACAATCCAACCGGAGCCAGCGCCACTCGCGAGTTCTTCGCCAAAGCCGTTGAATTCGCGAAGAAGCACAATATTGTTATTATTCACGATGCGGCTTACGCAGCTCTCGTTTTCCAAGGCAAACCGTTGAGCTTCCTCTCTGTGCCCGGGGCCAAGGAAGTCGGCATCGAGCTGCATTCCGTCAGCAAGAGCTTCAACATGACCGGATGGCGTTGTGGGTTTGTGGTTGGAAACCCATTGCTGGTGAAGCTCTACGGCGACGTCAAGGACAACACGGATTCAGGTCAGTTCCTCGCCATTCAACACGCGGCTGCTTATTGCCTCGATCATCCTGAAATTACCGAACGCATCGCGGCGAAATATTCCCGTCGCATGGACAAGCTCGTTCGTGTGCTGCAGGCCGCCGGCTTTAAGGCGCGCAAACCCGCAGGCTCGTTCTTCCTTTACGTGAAGGCGCCAAAGGCGGCCGTCAAAAAGGATGGACAGCGCGTGGAATTCAAGAGCGGCGAAGACATTTCGCAGTGGCTTATCACTGAGAAGATGATCTCCACCGTGCCATGGGATGATGCAGGCAATTACCTCCGTTTCAGCGTCACCTTCGTCGCTGGCAACGAGCAGGATGAAGACCGCGTTATCAATGAAATTGCCCGCCGGCTTGGTGACGTTAAGTTCGAGTTTTAAGTGAAGGATTAAAGCTGAGCCCAACTCCAGAGCAGGTTTGGTGGATCGTCATAGCGCTGCTGGCCACACGCGCTGCCGCCCAACTCTGGCTCGAGTTCTTGAACCGCAAAAATGTCGCCGCAAATGCGCATGCTCTTCCAAGCGCTTATGCGGGCGTGGTGGACGCAGCGACGCACGAAAAGTCCGCACGATACACGCTAGCTAAAACGCGGTTGGAGCAGGTCGAGATTATCTGGGATTTGTTAATCCTGCTCATTGTCCTCGCATCGGGCCTATTGCCGCGCTGGTGGGAGTGGCACGCGAGCCAGTTCGGCGGAACGGTCTGGGCTTCCGCGGCATTCCTTATTGTCATCGGGACAGCTTTGGCTTTGCCAGGGCTGCCGCTGGATTGGTGGGGCCAATTTCGTTTGGAGGAGCGCTTCGGCTTCAACACCACCACTCAAAGAACCTGGTGGTTAGACCGCATCAAAGGGCTTGTCCTGATGTGGCTGATTGGCTGGCCCCTTCTCGCTCTGCTCCTGAAGTGGGTCGATTGGGCCGGGGGTGCATGGTGGATTTACGCTTGGGGCACCATGATCGTGTTCCAGATCGTCATGATGGCTCTCGCGCCAACATTGATTCTCCCGCTCTTCAACAAATTCTCTCCGTTGCCTCAAGGCGCCTTGCGGGATCGACTGCTGGCCCTCGGTGAGAAAACCGGCTTCAGCGCGCGGGAAATACTGGTGATGGACGGAAGCAAACGCTCACGTCATTCGAACGCGCTGTTTACCGGATTTGGCCGCTTTCGCAAAATCGTGCTGTTTGACACTTTGATCGACCAGCTCGGGGTGGCAGAACTGGAAGCTGTGCTGGCTCATGAGATCGGCCACTACAAACGGAAGCACATCCCCAAGTTGATGGTGGTTTCCATGCTCTCCACGTTCCTTGCGTTCGCTGCGGTTGCCTGGCTGGCCGAGCAACGCTGGTTCTACGAGGCGTTCGGCTTCAACTCACCTCATTTGGCTATTGCGTTCCTCCTGTTTGCGGTTGCCAGCAACGCTGTGACCTTCTGGGCTGGGCCGCTCATGAATGTGTGGTCTCGCAAATATGAGTACGAGGCCGACGCGTATGCCAGGGACGCTGTGGGGAGCCCGGAACCGCTTCAACATGCGCTCAGGAAGCTCACCCGTGATAACTTATCCAATCTTACCCCGCACCCGCTTTATAGCTGGTTCTACTATTCGCATCCAACGCTCCTCGAACGGGAAGCCGCCCTGCTCTCCCCTCGAACCAGCAGTTGATTTCCGCCTATCTGCTCTTAACTTCACCGCACATTAAAATGACGCTCCAAGCCACTTCAGTTACGCCTGCTCTAGCGCATCCCGACCAGTTCGTCCGTCGCCACATCGGCCCAAGCGAAGAGGAAACGCAGCAAATGCTCCAAGCCCTCGGTCTGAACAGTCTGGAGGAGCTTGTGGACCGCACCTTGCCCCGCAGCATCCGCACGGAGCGGGAGCTGAAGCTGCCACCGGCGAAAAGTGAATTCGAGCTGCTGAAGGAGCTTCGCGCCATTTCTCTAACGAACAAAGTTTTTAAGAATTACATCGGCGCTGGTTATTACGGCTCCATTACTCCTCCGGTGATCCAGCGGAATGTTCTCGAGAATCCAGGTTGGTACACTCAATACACCCCTTACCAGGCCGAGATTTCTCAGGGGCGCCTCGAATGCCTGCTGAATTTCCAGACGATGGTGATGGATCTCACCGGTCTGGACATAGCCAACGCATCCCTCCTCGATGAAGCGACCGCCGCCGCTGAGGCCATGTATCTGGCTTACCAGGCAAAAGGCAGCGATGCGAAAAATGTCTTCTTCGTTTCCGAGCTATGCCACCCCCAGAACATTGAAGTCGTCGTTACGCGCGCGCAGCCCCTCGGCATTCGCGTGGTTGTCGGAAATCACGAGCGGTTAAGCGAGCTGCAGGGGTGTTTCGGAGTGTTGCTGCAATATCCCGCGACAGATGGGCAGCTCATCAATTATAAACCCGCGATTGAGCAGGCCCATGCGATGGACGCTCTAGCGATCGTCGCCACAGATCTCCTGGCGCTTACATTGATTCAGTCACCCGGTGAGCTGGGAGCTGATGTCGCTGTCGGCAGCGCCCAACGATTCGGAGTTCCCCTGGGCTACGGCGGGCCGCACGCCGCCTTCTTCGCCACACGTGATGCGTTCAAGCGCCAGATGCCTGGTCGGCTCATCGGTGTCTCTCGCGACGCTCAAGGCCGTCCCGCTTACCGTCTCTCTTTGCAAACTCGCGAGCAGCACATCCGCCGCGAGAAAGCCACTAGCAACATCTGCACTGCCCAGGCGCTCCTTGCGAACATGGCGGCGCTCTATGCGATTTATCACGGCCCTGAGGGGCTGCGGGGCATCGCCACCTACGTTCATAAGCTCGCGCGCGTCTTGGCCAAAGGGTTGCAAGACCTCGGGATCACTGTCGTTCACAACGATTACTTCGACACAATCCGCATCGAAACAAAGAACGCCTCGGACATCATTCGCTCTGCTGAGGCTCAAGGAATCAACCTGCGTCAGCTCTCAACAACTGCCTTGAGCATCTCCGTGGACGAAACGACCACGCCTCAGGATGTTGAACAGCTTTGGAGCTTGTTCAGCGCGGGCGCGAAAGTTCGGACGCGGCCCGAGGAACTCGCCTTAAGCCTACCCGCTACAGTGGCCGCCGCGTTTGAGCGCAAATCGTCGTATTTGCAAGCTCCCGTTTTTAGGCAGTACCACTCGGAAACGGAGATGCTGCGTTACATCCGTTTGCTCGAGAGCAGGGATCTCTCGCTCACGACATCCATGATCCCGCTTGGCTCCTGCACGATGAAGTTGAATGCCACAGCGGAAATGTTCCCCGTATCCTGGCCAGAGTTCAGCTTGTTGCATCCTTTCGCGCCGCGGGAGCAGACGAAAGGCTATGAAGTTCTCTTCCGTCAGCTCAGCGATTGGCTCGCTGAGATCACTGGTTTCGACGCCGTGTCGCTTCAACCAAACGCCGGTTCACAAGGCGAATACGCTGGTCTCCTGGCGATCCATGCTTATCACGCCGCCAATGGTCACACCGAGCGCGACATTTGCCTGATCCCCACTTCTGCCCACGGAACAAACCCAGCCAGCGCCGCGTTGGCCGGACTACAGGTTGTCGCTGTCGCATGCGATGCCGACGGGAACGTCCAGGTGGATGACCTCCGCAAGAAAGCTGGGGAGCATAAAGACCGACTCGCATGCCTCATGGTGACTTACCCTTCAACACACGGCGTGTTTGAGGAATCCATCAAGGAAGCCTGCAAAATCGTGCACGAGAACGGTGGCCAGGTCTACATGGACGGCGCCAACCTCAACGCTCAGGTCGGCCTTTGCCGTCCCGCGGAGTTGGGAGCGGACGTTTGCCACATCAATCTGCACAAGACATTCTGCATTCCTCACGGCGGTGGCGGGCCGGGGATGGGGCCGATTTGCGTGGGCAGCCACCTCGCGCCTTACTTGCCTGGCCATCAAGTCGTCTCGCCCGATCCTAAAGCCAAAGGTGGCGCCGTTTCAGCGGCTCCGTGGGGCAGCGCCAGCATTCTTACGATCTCCTGGATGTATATCGGGATGATGGGCGCGGCTGGGCTTAAGCGCGCAACGCAGGTCGCAATTCTGAACGCCAACTACATCGCGCACCGTCTGAAGGATTACTTCCCCGTCTTGTACAAGGGAAAAAACGGAATGGTCGCCCACGAGTGCATCCTGGATTTTCGCGGGTTCAAGTCGGTGTCCGTTGAAGACGTGGCGAAGCGCCTGATGGATTACAGCTTCCATGCGCCAACCATGTCCTTCCCCGTGCCAGGCACACTGATGGTCGAACCCACGGAGAGCGAGTCCAAGGAGGAGTTGGACCGCTTTTGCGAGGCCATGATCAGCATTCATGCCGAAATCAAAGCGGTTGAATCAGGCAAGGTGGACAAAGCAAACAACGTTCTGAAGAACGCTCCACACACTGCGGATGTTTTGATTTCCGAGAAATGGGACCGGCCTTATCCGCGTGAGCAAGCTGCGTATCCGGCCCCGTGGCTGCGACGGCAGAAATTCTGGCCATCTGTGGGACGCATCGACAACGTCTTCGGAGATCGCAACCTCGTCTGCTCTTGCGTCGGGATGGATGCTTACATGAGCGCGCCCGAAGCCGCCGGCAAGGCGTAAGAATTCGGATTGCTTAACAAAAGGCGCCCACGCTAACTCAATGCGTGGGCGTTTTCTTTAAGGGGTTCCTGCTTGGGTTCAGCATAGCTGCGGCAGTGGGGCCAATAAGTGTGCTCTGCATGAAACGCACGCTGGCGCATGGCCGCTGGATTGGTTTTATTTCGGGACTTGGAGCAGCGACTGCCGATGCTCTCTACGCATTGCTGGCCGCATTTGGCCTGACCGTTGCGACACTCTTCCTCGTAAAGCAACAATCGTGGGTGCAGGTGCTTGGTGGGAGTTTCTTAATCTACTTGGGAATCCAGACGATCCGTTCGCCAGTCAGTCGGTCCGCAACGCTGCGCCCGTTTGGAGGCAGCTTGGGCGCCTACTCTTCGACCTTGCTTTTAACGCTCGCCAATCCCATGACCATCTTGTCGTTCACCGGCGTGTTTGCGGGCGCGGGACTGTCAGTGCAAAGCGACACGATCTTGCGTGGCGCAACTACGATGGTTCTGGGCGTATTCCTGGGAAGCGCCGTCTGGTGGGTGATCCTGACGCTACTGATTGGCCGATTAAGAGAGCGCGTAACTCAGAAGAGGTTGCAAGGGATTAACCTGCTCTCAGGAGCCGTTATAACTCTTTTCGGTCTTTGGCAACTGTGGCGCGTGTTCAGCGCGCCTAAGTTGCAATAACTTCAGGCTGAGTGCGCTCCTCACGAAGCTGGCGTTTGCGATAATGGCGCAGCGAGTGGTTGCTTAGACTCGCCTCAAACAAATCCCGGTTGATGGCTTGGGCGGCGGTGGCCCCCTGCCCGGCCGCGATGATCATTTGGCAGTTCGCGGGTGTAATGCACCCGGCAGCGTAGAGTCCGGGAACATTAGTCCGCATGTCCTCATCCACAACCACCTGCCCATCCTCATCGACGGTTGCCCCCAACGCTTTTGCAAACTCATTGAAGTAGATGTCGCCCCGTGTGGTGAAGAGTGTTTCGATCGCAACGCGCTCACCTGTCTCAAAGAGCACTGAACTCATTGACCCGCCGCATTGCTCGACCTCGAGAATTCGCGAGCGATGCACGGGGATTTCATGCTCCTCAATCCAGGCGGCATGCTGAGGCGACCAGCGAGGCTCGCTGCCATTGGTTGCAATCACCACGCAAGGTGAGTAGAGCATCAATCCGAGCGCATACTCCACCGCCTCATCATTCGCGCCTTGAACAAGAATGCGCTTGTCCTGCACACGATATCCATCGCAGTGCTTGCAGAAGAACATGCTTTTGCCGAGGCATTCGTTTACTTCGGGAATGTCTGGTGGAACATGATAAAGCCCGGTGCAAAGAAGCATGCGGCTGCCGCGATAGACACCCTGCTTCCCGCGCGCCCAAAAGAGATCCCCGTCTCGTCCGACTTCTTTGATTTCATCCTGGACGAGCGTTGCGCCATACCGCAGCGCCTGTTGTCGTCCATTTTCCAACAATTGCTCGCCGGATATGCCTTCGGGAAATCCAAGATAATTCTGAACATCGTGCTCCCAAAGAGCGAGGGAATGCGCTGCATCGATGAGAACGGCATCGCGCATGGCGCGACCGAGGTAAATCGCAGCGGAAAGCCCAGCTAACCCGCCCCCAATAATAATAGCCTCCCGCAACCTTTCGGCGTTTGGAGGCTTGTGAAACTCTGGGGGGTTTTGGCGCGGAACTTCGGTGTATTTCTGTTCCGGCATGCTATCGGCGCACGGGCGGCTTTTCGGGATGCCCAGGCGATGGCCGCCCTTTCAGGCGTGGTGGCAATATCTTGAACTTCATTTTCAGAGCGTGAAATCAGCTGCCTTGACGGGACTTGCCACGAGGGCTGGCCTGCTTCCGCGCAGAGCTGCCCTTTGCTGCGCCAGGGCCTCCACGACCCGCCGCGCTAGAGTTGCGGGAAGTCTGGAGTTTGGAGCGAGGCTCTTTGTTTTGTGAAACGCCGCCGCTTCTATCCCGCGTGGTCACCGGTTGGCGAAAATCCTTGGCGCTCGCTCGAGATCTTCCATTCTGCCCCGCCATCTCCAGGGCCTCCTGCCCACTACGGCGCCGCTCCATACCTTTGGACGGGCCTTGAAGCTCGGTGGCTTGCATGCGCTGAGCCATCCGTCCTCCACGTTTGTTTCCAGAATCCTTCGACCCAGGTGAGGCGCTGCGGACCTGGTTGTTCATCATGGAGGAACGCTTGCCGCCGCCAGCGGATAAATTCCGTTCAGTGCGATCCA
>Ga0196963_10000649_pt1 | contig 28893 bp, 25 predicted proteins | sample S1_5metaG_FD_148600 | JGI IMG/M metagenome (GOLD analysis project Ga0196963, IMG submission 148600) | Soil microbial communities from Anza Borrego desert, Southern California, United States - S1_5 | ecosystem: Environmental > Terrestrial > Soil > Desert | place: USA: California | collected...
GCCGTGCGTCGACGCGCCGGGAAGCACCGGCGCCTGCGCGGTCTCCGACGCGGTCAGCGCTGCGCGCTGGACGGCCTGCGCCCGCGCGACCCAGGCGCGGGTCTCGGCACACCAGCGCGCCTCGTCCGCGACCGGATCGCCGGCGACGATGCGCAGATCGGCGAAGGCGACGGGTCCGCCGGCGGGCGCGCTGAACACCAGCTCGGTGTGATCCCGCCCCGGCAGGCGCATGACCATGTCGGCGGGCAGGGGGATGAGCGCGGTGCGCCAGGCGCCGTCGCCGAGTCCGCCGATGCGGTGCAGCTCGTAGCGGCCGGGCAGCCCGGCGAAGACCTCGACGCGGATCGGGCTGGAGGCGGTGTCGCGGAAGTCGACCTCGATGCGGAACGCCTGCCCGGCCGGCGGCCGCATGCCATCGCCCCACCACACCGGCAGCGCGACGACGCCTTGGCCGACGAGCTCGCGGCACGCGCGCTCGTCGATGGTCGCCGGCGCGCTCCAGCCGCCATCGCCGAGCGTCAGCCCGGTCGCGAAACCGCCGGCGGCGACGGGGTCCTCGGCGGCAGCGGCGCAGGCGATCAGCAGGACATGGCAGGCGAAATGGCGTACGGGGGACTTCATGGCCCAGCTCTCCGGCCGGTCGTGGCTCGATACAGGCTTCCCCGGGGCCGGGAGCGGTTCCGGGCGTGGACGGTCGTGCCGGATTGCATGTAGCGATCGCGCCTCTCGTGGCGAAGTGGTCGACGGCTGAGCCGAGCGCACGCCCCGGCGCGCGCGGCGGCGGCGACGTCGCTATGCGGAGGCGTGCAATGGCAACCATGATTCCGGTATGGGCGTCCGGTTCGCCGCGCCGCGGCCGTCCGGCATGACGATGAACCGCTCCGCCTTCACGCTGTTCGAGATCGCGATCGCGCTCGGGCTGGTCTCCTTCGCCGTCGTGACGGTGATGATGTCCTTCCCCGCCGGGCTGAAGGCGCAGCAGTTCGCGCGCTTCCGCGTCATCGCCGCGACCAAGGCCGAGGAGATGGTCGAGGCCTTCAACGCCACGGCGAACGCCAACCCGGCGATCGACACCGAGGCGCTGAAACCCTGGGACGTGCCGGTCAGCTACCGCTCGCAGGCCTTCGATCTCGAGCAGCGCCTGTCGTCGCACCGCTTCGGCATCATGCCGCTGCCGACGGATATCGCGCGGCGCCTCGACTCCAACGGCGACGAGATCCAGCGCCTGCTCGACGACGGCGCCTACCTGTACTACTCGCAGCCGATGGCGACGACCAACACCGAGGAGCGCAACCTGGTGAACGCGAACCAGACCGACACCGAGGCTCCCAACGAGAGCCAGCGGCTGGTCTTCGCGATCCTGGGATACCCGCAGAACAACGCGGTGCACATCCTGGCGAAGAAGAACTGGCCGTACTACGTGCCGTACCCGTCGCCGCCGACGCACAGCTTCCTCTACGACGAGTTCCTGCCGACGGGGCTGAACATGACGCGGTTCACGTGGGACTACGCCTACGACCGGCCGGTGCCGCAGAACGAATCATCGAACATCTCGTGGATGCTGCAGAGCGCCTGCATCGAGGAGGCGTGGGAGCACGCGCACGATCCGCAGGGCGGCGATCCCGATATCCGCAAGGTGTTCTTCTGGCAGGAGGGAGCCGACTACTACGGCTTCCTGCCGTTCATGTACGGCCGCTACACCGGCCCGCCGGACTCGGCGGTCGCCTACTACAAGGGGATGTTCCCCAACCAGGGCGTGCCGTCGCGCGCCTCGCTCATGCGTTACGTGCAGGCCGCGTACTGGTATTGCGTCCGCAAGGGCATCGACCCCGGCACCTACGATCCGCCCGACCCGTCGAGCATCCCGACCGGATTCGACGCGAGCCCCGAGCCGTGGAAGCAGGTCCAGGCGATGCGCTTCCTCGCGCACGCCACCGCCTGCATGACCTCGTTCCATCCGCACAGCCCGGGCGACTCGGGCATCGCTGGCGATCCGTGCCTGTCCGATGCCGGCCCCGGTGTGCCGATCCCTCCGGTGACGCTCGGCGGCCAGGCGGGTCCACCCGCTCCGATCGGCCTGACCGACGGCAAGATCCGCTACTACCACGAGCGCTGCCTGCGCATGATCATGCAGTTCAGCGCCGAGAATCCCTACGACTGGCGCGTGCCCAGGCCGACGCAGCGGGCGATCATGATGGATCATCCGCTGATCGAGTACGACCTCTTCTCCCCGCCGGAAACCGGCACGATCAGCGGGTCGAACGTCGACGCCGCGCAGTGGAAGCCGATCCCCGCCCAGCCGGTGCTGCACGCCGGGGCCAGCTGGATGTACCCGGAGCACGAGATCGGGCCGAGCACCGCGGGCGGCGAATGGGGGCGCAGCTCGCACTTCACCCTGACCGCTCCGTTCAAGCCCATGGACCGTTGCCGCCAGATCGTCTTCTGGGCGGCGGATTGGCATGCGTACGAGGACTTCGAGACCGCGCCGGGCGCGACGGTCGACGCGAGCAAGTACCCGTTCGCCGCGCCGCACGCGCTGACCTACAGCAACTGGGTCGCGCCGACGGGCAGTGGCGCGACGTACCAGTTCAAGGATGCGCTGGGCAGCGCGACCAATCCGATGTGCGGCCTCGAGTGGGCGGACGATCACCTGTTCTCATTCAGGAACCCGGAAAAGGTCCTGATGTTCAAGCAGAGCGTCGCCGGCGGCCCGACCGGTCAGGATGTCTCCGCGATCATGGTGATGAACGACAACGCCGCCGATCGCGGCCTGGGCGGCGTCGCCCCGGAGGTGTTCTCCGGCCGCTTCGGCGCGGACCGCAACTTCAACCTGCGTCTCGATCGCGGTCCGCTGCCGACCTCGGCGCGCCTGCGGGCGATCGAGGTGGCGCGGTTCAACTACTACGATCCACGCGTCCCGCTGACCATCCGCTGATCATGCAGCACCGCGCCTTCACCCTGATCGAGCTGATCATCTCCGTCGCGCTCGGCGCGATCATCGTCGTCACCGCGTTCGCGGCGTTCCGCGCCGCGAGCCTCACGGTCGCGGCCGCCAACCGCCTCGCGCTCGAGAACGCGATGCTGCGCGTCGGCGTCGCGGCCGCGCACGACGAGATCGATTTCTGGCGCGAGTACGACGATCCGGACGCCGCGACCGCCCCGCTGCGCGCCGCCGTCGGCCGCTATGGGCTGCCGTTCACGCCCTTCGCGACGGTGTGGCCGAACGGCGGCGGCGCGTTCGACACGGAGGACGACCAATCCTGGCGCTCCGATGAGAAGGCCTGGGATCCCAGCAGCAGCCGGACCTGGTACCGCGGCAACCTCGCCGAGCGCAGCACGTCGAAGATGTGGCTCGGCCGCTACGCGATCTTCTCGACCGCCGAGGCGAACACCTTCAGCTTCGGCTTCAATGCGCCGGTCTCGCCGGCGCAGAGCGTCGCCTACAGCGGCGCGCCTGCGGCGGCGCACCACTGGTATCCGTTCCAGATCCAGCGCCTGCGCGACGCGCTCGGATTCTACGGCCTGTGCGAGTACGCTCCGCCGAACAGCATCTTCGCCACCTTCGATCCGGGCGGTCCGGACACCATGGGCCGCAACGGCGCGGTGCTGAACTGGTACGTGAAGACGCAGAGCGGCGCGAACGGCTTCTTCCGCCACGAGGAACGCCTCAACCGCGCGCGCGTGCCGCCGGGCAAGTACCGCTGCACGACCAAGGGCGTGTACGCCATCCCCAACCCCGACGGGTCGGGCAAGCCGCTGAACGAGGCGAACCGGTACGCCTACATGGTCGGATTCGACGCCGGATCGGGGAACGCCAACGAGGTCGGCGACTTCAAGAAGGCGACCGATGTCCCCGAATCGCTGCTGCGCGCCGGCCGACCGGCGCACTGGCCGAACGCGACGGTGTCGGTCAGCCGCTTCATCAAGGACGCGCGTCCGATCAGCATGTGCAAGGTCCGGGTCGTCAGCCCGGTGACCGGCAACGCCATGGCGCTGACCTTCAGCGGCTGGGGCACCAGCCTGCGCGGCGCGCGGCAGCAGCGCGGCCGCGACGGCGGCTGGGCGCGCTGGGACAACGCGTCCGGCCACGTGAACACCCCGACCCTGGACGATCCATGAACAGCACGGCTGGCCGACGACCGGGCCGCCGCGGCACGGTCCTGATCATCGTCTCGGGCATCGTCGCCCTGCTCGCGGCGCTGTCGTTCTCGTTCCTCGCGCGCATGCGCAGCGATGTCGAGGAGACCAACGGTATCGTCGCCGAGGCCCAGGCGCGGATCATGCTGCTCGCCGCCTGCGACTACATCCTCGAGGCGTCGCGCCTCGGCTACGGCACCGCGCCGTCGAGCCCGGCGGCGGCGCCGCCGGGCGACAAGCACCGCGAGGCCTACGGCTGGCTCGACGTCCGCGACGGAAGCACCGGTCCGCGCGGCGACGATCCCGGATGGCCGGCGTTCTTCTCGCTCAGCCTCGTCGAGGACGGCGACGGCGACGGCGACCCCGATCGCCGCGCCTGGCCGGCGGTGAAATCGGTCGCCCGCTGCCCGATGCACGTGCTGCAGCGCCCGCCCTTCGCGACGCGGATCACCGCGGTCTACAATCCGATCTCGACGACCGCCGGCGCGCCTGATCGCGGCTTCCCGTACCTGCGCAATCCCGATCCGCAGCCGCAGGTGACCAACGGCTATCCGACGGTCTCGGACGCCATCGCCATCCCGTCGGCGGGCGGCGCCAGCAACTGGTCACTCTACATCCATGGCGACACGCAGGCGCGGATCGAATCGGTGGGCCGCTCCTGGTTCCGGGTCTATCGCGACCAGGACGCGACCTTCGTCGTCACCTGCGGGGCGGGCGCCAGCCAGGGCTACAAGGACTGGGGCGAGGTCGTCGGCGCGGGCGAGCAGGGCGCGTTCGGCACCAGGCAGGCGTTCGATCAGATCGTCGGCGCCGAGGTGCGGCTCTGGTACCGCGTGCAGTGGTCGGCCGCGACGCTGACGCCTGAATACGACAACATCTGCGCCGGCCTGAAGACGCCCAACGGCAGCCCGTACGGCAACTGGGATGGGTTCGGCTCGCCCGATCCGAACGCGCGCGACACGTACATGATGTCCCCGCCCAACGCGAGCAGCACGTGGGCGCTGAACCGCTGCCGCACCCAGGCCTGGAACAAGAACCTGGTCGGCACGATCCACTGGGTGCAGCGCCTGAGCGGTGCGCCGACGCACTGGTGAGAGTGGCGGAGGACGCGCGCGGAAGAGCGGTGATCGACGCCGGGAGTTCGACGCTCACTCGGCGCTGATGACCACCTCGATCAGGTTCGGGAGCCGCGAGGCGATGCCGGCCTCGATCGCCGCGGCGACGTCCTGCGCGCGCTCGACGCGGCGCGCCGGGACGCCGAGCGCCTGCGCCAGGGCGAGGAAGTCGATCGCCGGGCGATCGAGGTCCATGGCGATGAAACGATCGCGCTGCGTCGAGAGGTAGTGCGGCTGGGAACGCATGAAGTTCTTGAGCACGTTGTATTCGCGGTTGTTCATCACCACGAAGGTCACCGGCAGCGCCTCGCGCGCCGCGGTCCACAGCGCCTGCGGCGAATACAGCGCGGCGCCGTCGCCGACCAGGCAGACCACCGGCGCGCGATCGAGGCCCAGCGAGAAGCCCACCGCGGCCGGCATGCCCCAGCCCAGGCCGCCGCCGCGCAGGAACGAGTACTGGCGCGGCCAGCCGCTGTCGAGGAAGCCGCGCAGGTGGACCGAGGTGGCGATCGCCTCGTCGACGATCGCCACGTCCGGGCCGATCGCGCGCATCGCCTGCTGCGCGGCGACCAGCGGCGTCATGACCGGTGCCCCGATCTGCTCGGCCGCGGTCGCCGCCAACGCCGCGCGCCGGCGAGCCAGGTCGGCGACCGCGCCGGCGCGCAGCGCAGCGTACGCGGCCGCGTTGCGTGACGCGGCGTTCGCCAGCAGCGGCAGCAGGGCGTCGAGCGAGCGACGGATGTCGCCGACCACCGACAGCCGCGTGGCGTACGTCCGTCCGAGGTCGCGGACGTCGGCCGAGAGCTGGAAGACGGCGCAGCCTGCCGGCACGGCCGGCCCCTCGCTGTAGAGGATGGTGATCAGCGACTTGCCGCCGAGCGCGAAGATCGCGTCGTAGCCGGCGAGCCGCTGCGCGATCGCGCTCGCCTTGGTCGGCAGGTTCCCCGCCCACAGCGGATGCGAGGTCGGGAACGGGATGCGCGACGGCCACGACGAGCCGTAGACGGGCGCGCCGAGCAGATCCGCCAGCGCCACGACCTGCGCGGCGGCGTCGCTGGCGTCGATCTCATCGCCGGCGATCAGCGCCAGTCGACCCGGCGCGATCGCGGCGAGGTGGCCGGCGAGCTCGTCGAGCGATCCGGCGATCGGCCGGCGATCGATGGTGGACGGCTGGTCGATCGCGACCGCGCTCATCTCCTCCATGACGTCCATCGGCAGGGAGAGGAAGACCGCTCCGGTCGGGGCGGCCATCGCGTCGTGGAAGGCGCGGCGCAGCAGCACCGGCAGCTGGTCGGCGTGCGTGACCTCCTGGCCCCACTTCACCGCCGGCGCGGCGATGCGCACCAGGTCGCCCAGCAGGAGCGGATCGGTGATGGTGTGGCGCGAATCCTGCTGGCCCGCCGTGATCACCAGCGGCGTGCCCGAAACGCTGGCGTTGAGCAGGTTGCCCATGCCGTGGCCGAGGCCGCCCGCGGTGTGCAGGTTGACGAAACCGGGCCGGCGCGCCGCCTGGGCGTAGCCGTCGGCCATCGCCACCACGCTGGCCTCCTGCAGGCCGAGGACGTAGGCGATGTCGGGAGCGGCGTGCAGCGCGTCCATCAGCGGCAGCTCGGTGGTGCCCGGATTGCCGAAGATGTAGCGGACGCCCTCGCTGTGCAGCACTTCGAGCAGCACCGCCGCGCCGCGGCGTCGCGCGACGCGGGACATGGGTTGGGCGCTCATGGCGTCAGTCCAGCTCGATCCCGCCGAGCGACACCCAGCCGTTGCCGAAGGTCTCCTCGACCGCGAAGCGCACGCGCGCGTCGCGCTCGCCGGGGCGGATGATGCCCAGCGCGAGGTCGGCCCAGCCGGGACGCAGGCCGGGCGGCAGGGGGATGCGGCGGTCGATCCAGGCGTCGCCCGGCAGCCACGTGCGGATATCGACGTCGGGGACGGTGACGATCTCCTCGCGGTCGCGCTGGCGCAGGCGGATCGCGAGATCGTAGCGGTGGTAGATCGGCGCGACGCCGACGTTCTCGATGAACGCCTGGAAGCCGAACCAGCCGCCGGCGATCGGCGTCGGGCTCTGCAGCGCGGCGTGGCGCAGGACGTAGCGGTAGCCGAGGCGGCGGCAGAAGTCGGAAAGCTGATCGACCCATTCCGGCGACAGACCGCACGACTTGGGCATGAAGTAGGTGCCGTGCCACTTCAGGCCCTGGCCGATGATGTAGTCGAGATCGAAGCCGCGCTGCTGCCAGGTCATCGGCACCCAGCAGGTCTCGAAGTGCACGGGCGCGGTGCGCCAGGTGTCGACCGCGCCGCATTCGGCCATCGCGCGCGGATAGCCCTCCAGCATGTGGTTCCACGAATGGTGGCGCATGACGCACGCGTCGCCCGGCGCGCGCAGGTCGCCGAAGCAGTCGCAGCGCCAGCCGGTGCCGGTCGCCAGCGCCGCGCGCATCTGCGCGTCGCCCATCATGCCCAGGCGCGGCGTGGTCGGGAACGATTCGCGGAACAGCTCGGCGAAGCGCCGGCACTGCTCGGCGCTGCACGTCCCGGCGCCTTCGCCCCAGTAGCCGATGTACGCCAGGTCGATCGACTCGAGCCGCGGATCGCCGTCGAAGCGACGCCCGGCTTCGCGGATCAGCCCGCCGAAGTGCTCCAGGTACGGGGCGGAGTCGTGATCCGGATGGCCCTTGGCGTCCGCGCCGTGGCGGTCGGCATACCAGCGCGGCAGCTGCGGATCCGCCGGATGGCCGAACGGCATCAGGCGGATGGCCAGCGTCTGCCCGCGCGCCGCCGCGGTCGCCAGCGCCTGGTCGAGGATGCCGAACTCGTAGCTGCCCGGCGCCGGCTCCAGCATCTGCCAGTACCAACGGCAGTAGGCCACGGTGCTCGGCAGGTAGGCGGGCGTCGTGCCGGGGAAGGCGCGCTCCGGGAAGGTGAGCGGTCCCTGCTCGGACCACGCCGTGCCGGCGAACAGCGGATCGCCGGCGAAGCGCTGGAAGGTGCAGGCGCCCTTGTGGGGATTGGCGAGGTACGCGTCGCTCGGCGTCGGCCGCACGCGGCGGATGACTTCGGCCATGGCTGCTCCGGAGGATGCGACGCCCAGGCTGCGCCAGCGCCGTCTGCAGCGATTCTCCGGCGCCGGGCTCGTCGTTACGCGGCTTCGCGACCGCGGAATCGCTCGAAACCCAGTGGATTCGACCGTCGTCGCGGCTTCGAGCTTCGAGCTTCGCGCTTCGCGCTCTCCGCTCGGGCGCGGTCGCTCAGCCGCCGCGCACGATCGTCCGCGCCTTGATGCACACCGCGCACGTCGGCGACGCGCAGAGCAATGCCGCCGGATCGGCGCGCAGCAGGACCACCGCGGCATCGAGGCACGCCCGCCCGGTGAAGCGCAGGCATGGCGCCTCGCCGAGCCCGACGTGGGCGATGGCGCGCTGCTTCTCCAGCGCCTGCTGCACGACGACGAAGCCCGCCGAGTCGGTCGGCACGTCGACCGGCGGGAATGCGCGCTGGCGGCCGGCGCGATCGAACGCCGTGAGGTCGCGCTCGTAGCCGTCGTAGAACACGCGGCCGAGATACGGCGCGCGCACCAGCGCCTCGGCGACGTGGACGAGGCTGCACGAGGTCAGGTCGCAGCCGATCATCAGGAGGTCGGCGCCGGCTTCGACGGCCCGGTGGAACGGGCTTCCGACGCCCAGTCCGGACGTGCGCTCGTGCCCTTCGGTCAGTTCGCCGGCGCGCGCGCCCCAGGCGGTGACCGAATGCGTCGGATGGAGGCTGCGCACGGCGCCGGCGCCCGTGCGCAGCGCCTCGGTGACGGCGCCGGTGCGGCTCGGCGTGTCGGCCATGCGCCAGACGCCGTCGCGGGTCGGGTGCGAGAACGTCGGCATGAGCAGCGTGCCGCTCGTGGTCAGCGCCTCCTGCAGCGCGGCGACGACGGTCGCGGCGCCGCCCTCGACCCGGCCGATCGCCTTCAGCGACGCGTGGACGATGAGGATGGCGCCGGGGCGGATCGCGCAGCGCTGGCGCAGGTCGCGGACCAGGTCGTCGCGCTGCAGGGGACGGTCGCTCATGTGCTGCGCCTCGTGAGGATGTCTTCGCCGCCGACCGCCCGGCGCAACCGCCGACGTCCCCGTCCCGGGGACGCGCTCAGGCGGCGGGGCTGCCGTCCTCGAACGCGCCGTCGGTGGTCGACAGCGTCAGCGGCCGCTCGGCCACCAGGCGATGCGCCCCGGTCAGGATGTCGCGCACCAGCCCGTCGCCCGCGCTATGCGCGAAGAGGCTGGTGTTGGTCTCGTAGCCGCCCCACAGGAACTGGTTGGTGGTCGGGAAGTAACCGAGGTTGTCGGTCGCGGTGAACAGCGCGTAGGTCTTGAGGAACGGGCTCTGCCACTTCAGCATCGCGCCCTGTTCCGCCATCGGTTCGCCCGGGAATCCGGCGAGCAGCACCGGACCGATGCCGATCAGGCTGACCTCGGTGCGCAACGGCGCGCGATCCTTCTTCAGCGGGTGGGTGCGGGCGAAAGCCTCCGGCTGCATGCCCGCGGTGGTCTCGTCGCGCACCGCCATCGCCACGTCGACGTGCGCGAGGCGCAGGCTCTGGTCGTCCGCCGCGACCGAATCGTAGGCGCGCATGATCGCCAGGCGGCCGAGGCGCCTGCCCATGTCCTCGGCGCTCGCGAAGCCCGACTCGGGCATCAGCGGGTGGTTGTCGCCGGCCGCGCCGGTGGTGGTCAGGCAGCGGCTGCCGGCGAAGGTCTCCTCGACGGTGCGGCGCAGCACGCCCGGGAAATCGGCGGTGACCAGGTCGGAGGAGTTGCCGACGCACAGCGGGTGGCAGGTGTAGTTGGTGATGATCGCCTTGTAGCGGTTCAGCGTGCCCTTCTTGCGGAAGGCGATGATGCCCAGCTCGCGGTCGACGTACTCGCGCGACTGGCCGATGAGCTGCTTGTTGTCCGGGATGTACGCGCCGCGGCGGTCGGGGAAGTTGAAGCGCCGGTTCATGTTGCCGTCGGTGTCGGTGAAGTTGTAGCGCAGGATGCAGTCCTCGCCGTCCGACTTCGCGTCGGCCGCGGCCTCGGTCGACCAGACGAGGAGGCGCTCGAGGTAGTCGGCGCGGCACTCCGGGTTGGGGCCCGCCTCGCCGTGCACCCGGACCTCGATCACGTTCGGCCCGGAATGGACGTGGGTGCAGACGGTGAACACCCGGTCCATCGGGATCCCGACCGTCCGCGCCACCGCGGTGCGGATGCGCTTGGCGGTGATCGAGCGCAGCCCGATCAGATCGTAGTTCAGCAGCACGGCGCGCTGCTGACCGTCGTCCAGCCACAGGGCGGTGACGACGATGTCGTCGTGCACGCCGGTGTTGGCGTAGGGGCCGTAGCCGCACAGCACGTGGCCGATCTCGGGGTTGATGACGCGTCGGCCGGTGCCGCAGGAGATGCTCATGGATGCCTTGATGGGGGTGGCGCCGGCGATGTCAGCGCGGAAGGGCGGGAGGCGCAGCGACTTGGCGGGCGCCATCCAGCGGAACGGTCGCCAAAGCGGGAATGATCGGCCCACCGGAGCGCGGCTTGACCGATGGCGGAGCGCGCCGGCAGCGCAGCCGCGCGATCAGCGTCCGGTCGGGCGCGGCGGGTCGCCCCAGTGGCCATCGCGGTCGCGACCCGCGACGACGGTGCCCTTCTCCGCCCAGCCGAGCCCGGCGCGCACGTCGGCGGCGCAGTAGCGCAGGGTCAGGCCGCAGCGACGCCGCGTCGAGGTGTTGGCCCGCGAGCCGTGCAGGAGCAGGTCGCTGTGGATCGCGACCATGCCGGCGTCCAGCTCGACGTCGATCGGCGTGCCGAGCGATTCGGCCCCGGCGACCGACTGCGGCAGCACGGCGTCCGACGCGCCCTCGTTCAGCGCGTACGTCAGGTGCCCGAGGCGGTGCGTGCCCGGGATGTAGCGCATGCAGGCGTTGTCGACGCGCGCGTCGTCGATCGCCAGCCACACCGTCACGGTCTTCGCCGGCGTCAGCGGCCAGTAGCTCGCGTCCTGGTGCCAGTCGACGACCTTGCCGTCGCCGGGCATCTTGCAGAAGTAGTGCGAGCCCCACGCCACGACGTCGTCGCCGAGCAGGTCCCTGACCACCGCGACGATGCGCGGCTCGCGCAGCAGGTCGTAGACCGGCGCGTAGCGCAGGTGCGCGGTGCTGATCGAGTAGCTGTCGCCGCCCGTTGCGAGGACGCGCGCCAGCAGGTCGTCGAAGTAGGCGCGATGCGCGGCGATCTCGTCGGGAGCGAAGATGCGCAGGCCGCTCAGGTGGCCGTCGCGGTCGAAGCGCGCGACCTGCTCGGCCGTGAGCGTGCGTGGCGTCCGCACCGGGCTCGGGTGGTAGCTCAGGTCGCGCGGTACGGTGCGCAGCTCGGCATCGGTCGGGACCATGGCGAAGGTGGGGCGGTGGTCCATGGCTGATCCTGGATGAAACGATGGATGATCCGTCGGCAGCCTAGTGGCGCGGACATCCCCATGACATGGACACCAGAGCGAAGCGCCTGGATGAAACGATCGCCACGGGTAGGGTCGTGGGCATGGCCACCAGCTCGGTCTCGGTCATCGCCGGCGGGCTCTACCACTGCGATCCGCGATGGTCGAAGCCGCGCGCGTATCGCCGCGATTTCAACCGCATCTACGTGCCGATATCGGGCGGCGCCCGGTACTGCCTCGGCGGCGCGTGGACCGACCTGCGGCCCGGCAGCGTCTACCTGATCCCGGCGCATGCCGCGAACGCCCACGTCTGCGAGCGCGCGATGCGCGTGCACTGGCTGCACTTCACCGCCGACGGCCTGCCGTTGACGCAGCGCCTCGCGCAGGTGCGCGAGGTCCTGGCGTGGCCGGAGGGCGACTGGCGGTGGTGGCGTCCGATGTACCGCCGTCTCGCCGAGCACGTCGCCGGCGGCGGCGCGGCGCTGTCCGCGGCCGTGCACGCGTTCGCGCTGGCGGTCGCCGGCGCCGCCCTGGATCGCGTCGCGCGGGACGAGGTCGCGATCGCCGCGCAGCGCGAACGCTTCGCTCCCGCGATCGCGCTGATCGAACGGCGCTTCCCCGCCGGTGTGCCGATCCCGCTGCTGGCCCGGGCCTCGGGCATCGGCGCCGTGCAGTTCCGCCGCGCCTTCACCGCCGCCTTCGGCGTGCCGCCGCACGCGTTCATCGCCCGCCGCCGCATGGATCAGGCCGCGGCCCTGCTCGCCGCCGATGACCGCGCCATCGCGCAGGTCGCCCGCGCCTGCGGCTACGAGGACCCGTTCTACTTCTCGCGCGCGTTCCGCCGCCACCATCGCGCCAGCCCGACCGAATTCCGGCGGGCGCGCCACCGCCTCCCGTGAGGGCAACGGGCGTCTCATCGAGGCGCGTCCGATGCCCGGACGGCGCCTGCGTCGGCTGCGACGCAGGCGCCTCCGTGATTCAGCCGCGGTTGATCGCGATGCGCCGCGGACGCTCCTCCTGCGGCTTCGCCAGCTCGATGCGCAGGACGCCATCGCTCATGGTCGCGCTGACCTTCTCCGGATCGATCGACGATGCGACCTGGAGCGTGCGCTCGTAGACGGTCGTCGCGTCGTCATCGCTGAAGGGACGCAGGTGCTCCGGCACGGGCTTGCCGGCGCGCCCGCGCATGAGCAACGTGCCGCGGTGCAGGGTGACCTCGAGGTGCTCCTGATCGACGCCGGGCATGTCGGCGAGGATCACGATGCGGTCGGCGGTCTCGTAGGCGTCGCAGGGCGCCGCGATGCGCCGCTCGCGGTCGGGAGCGGTCTCGCGCGTCGTGGTCGCGACGTCCCGACCCGCGCCCCGCGAGGAGACGCCGCGTTCGTCGTTGGAATTCGCCATGGTTCTCTCCAGGTGTGGGTTGCGGATCAGCGATCGGACAGCGGGATGCGGCGCGGGGCGTCCTTGCCCGAGCGCTTGAGCGTGATGCACAGGACGCCGTCGCGGAACGACGCCTTCTCCTGCCCCGCTTCGACGTCGAACGGCAGGTTGACCGTCTGGTTCCACTCGGCGTCGGCGCGCTCGCGCAGCAGCCACGTCGCGCCCTTCTCGGGCAGCTCGACGGTGCGCCTGCCCTTGATGGTCAGCGAGCTGCCGACCACGGACACCTCGATGTCCTCCGCGCGGCATCCGGGCACCTCGAGGGTCAACGCGGCGGTCTCGCCCTTCTCGTCGGTCCACAGTTCGCTCGCGGGGAAGCCGCCGGCGGCGCTCGTGCGCCAGGGCGTCGCCCACGACTGGTTGAAGAGCCGCGCCATGTCGTCGACCATGCGGTCGAAGCTGCGGTCGAAGCCGCTGGCGTAGCGTGGCGCGAACAGGTCGTTGAGCATGGATGGTGTTCCTCGTTGGCGGTGTCGGCGAGCCGGTCGGCTCGAGGGCCAGGCTTGTAAACACGCGGCTCGGATGCCGCCATCGCGCCGGCTCGAAGTTCGACACGGTCGGGATCTCGTCCGACGGCGCGAGGGCGCGGCACGCGGGGCGCGATGTGCAATGTGCCCTGCGCCGCGGATCGACGCGGTCATGTCGACCTAGCATCCGCGGGCATGAGCGTGGGCACGTCCGAGCAGCCGCCGCGACCGCGTCCGACGGACGGCTGGCGAAGACGCTGGCTGTTCGTCATCGCCTCGCTCGCGCTGATCGTGCTCATGCAGGGCCTGCTCGGTCCGGCGTACGGTCCGCGGCGCGTGCCGTACAGCGAGTTCATCGCCCTGCTGCGGCAGGACCGGCTCGAACGCGTGGCGGTGTCGCCGACGCAGGTGACGGCGACGTTCAAGCCGGCCGCGCCGGCGACGCCACCGACGGATCAGCCGGCGCCGGTCACGCCGCCACCGGCAGGGGGCGCGCCCGCGCCGCCGGCGGCCGAGCGGCCGATCGTCGCCCACCGGCTGCCGGGCGTCGACGACAAGGCGCTGCACGACGAGCTCCTCGCGCATGGCGTCGCCGTCGTCGGCGAGATCGACACGACGATGGTCTGGAACCTCGTGCTGTCGTGGCTGATCCCGCTGGCGCTGATCGGCGGCCTGTGGTGGTTCATGGCCAGGCGGGCCGCCGGCCGCGGCGGGCCGCTCAGCTTCGGGCGCACCCGCGCGAAGATCTACGATCGCAACCAGGCGGAGCGCGTGACCTTCGCCGACGTCGCCGGCGTCGACGAGGCCGAGGCGGAGCTGATCGAGGTCGTCGACTTCCTCCGCGACTCGGCGCGCTACCGCGCCCTGGGCGCGCGCATCCCGCGCGGCGTGCTGCTGGTCGGTCCGCCGGGCACGGGCAAGACGCTGCTCGCGCGGGCCGTCGCCGGCGAGGCCGAGGTGCCGTTCTTCTCGCTGTCCGGGTCGGACTTCGTCGAGATGTTCGTTGGCGTCGGCGCGGCGCGCATGCGCGACCTGTTCACCCAGGCGAAGGAGCGCGCCCCGTGCATCGTCTTCATCGACGAGCTCGACGCGATCGGCCGCGCGCGCGGCGGCATCGGCGCGATGGCGACGCACGACGAGCGCGAGCAGACCCTCAACCAGCTGCTGGTCGAGATGGACGGATTCGAGGCCGGGGTCGGCGTCATCATCATGTCGGCGACCAACCGGCCCGAGGTGCTCGATCCGGCGCTGCTGCGCGCCGGCCGCTTCGATCGCCAGGTCCTGGTCGACCGGCCGGACCTGAACGGCCGCGAGGCGATCCTGCGCGTCCATGCGCGCAAGGTGAAGGTCGCAGACGGGCTCGATCTGCGCCAGGTCGCGCAACGCACCCCGGGCATGGTCGGCGCCGATCTGGCCAACGTCGTCAACGAGGCCGCGATCTGCGCCGCGCGCAGCCGCTCCGCGGTGGTCGCGATGCACGACTTCGAGGAGGCCATCGACCGCATGCAGCTCGGCCTGAAGAAGCGCGGCAGCATCATGAACGCCGACGAGAAGCGCCGCGTCGCGTACCACGAGGCCGGGCACGCGCTCTGCGCGCTCTCGGTGCCGCGCGCGGACCCCGTCCACCGCGTGACCATCATCCCGCGCTCGATCGGCGCGCTCGGCGCGACCCTGCAGCTGCCGACCGAGGAGCGCTACCTGATGACGCGCGACGAGCTCGCCGACCGGATCTGCGTGATGCTGAGCGGGCGCGCCGCCGAGCTGCTGATCATGGGCGACCTTTCGACCGGCGCCGCCAACGACCTCGAGCGCGTCACGGCATTGGCGCGGCAGATGATCACCCGCTACGGCATGAACGAGCGGCTCGGCGCGGTGACCTACGGACGCAGTAGCCCGCTGCGCTTCCTCGCCGTCGAGGGCGACGAGCAGCGCACGTACAGCGAGACCACCGCGCAGGCGATCGATGACGAGCTCAAGGCCCTGGTCGAGGGCCAGGCCAAGCGCGCGCTCGGCATCCTGGATCAGCGGCGGGCGGCGCTCGAGCGCATCGCGCGGGCGCTGCTCGAGCGCGAGACCCTGGCGCGAGGCGACCTCGACGCGCTGATCGCGGCCTGATAGCGCACCGGCCGGACGGCGAAGCGCAGCAGGGTCTCGCCCAGCGTCTCGCGGTTCCAGATGCGCTGGATCAGCGCGGCGCCACGGCTCGTGGCCGAGTGAGCGCTCCGCCGCCGGAATGCTCGTGCCGATCCGTGCGTGGCGGCAGCCCGGCGGGATCACCCGCGGGTGACGACATCGCCCCCGGCTGGTCGACGCAGCATCCACGCGACCCAGCCCGTCGCCGCCGCGGCCGCGAGGTGCTTGAGCGTGTGGCCCGAGACGCCGATCAGCTCGAGCACGGGCGCGTCGAGCCACTCGAGCAGCTTCGACAGCGCGTAGAGCGCGATGACCATGGCGATGTCGCGTCCCGCGACGTCACGCCGCGGCGTCAGCGCAATGACCAGCGGGATCGCCAGCATCGGCGCGAACTGGACCATCGCGTACCAGCGCAGATCGCCGGCGCCGGCCAGTTCGCTCTGCCGCCAGTACACCGCGCTGGCGGCGCCGGCGACGACCAGCGGCGCGAGCAGCCAGCGTCCCAGGCGCGGACCCAGCCGCGCGCCGGCGATGGCCGCGGTCAGCGCCATGAACGCGACGGTCATCGGCAGGCGATCCCAGAACAGCCGCGGCGTGTCGGGCGCGAGGTGGTAGTAGCCGGAGCCGATGGCGGTCGCCGCGACCGCGACGAAGAACGTCAGCCACGCGGCACGCTCGGGCGTGCGCCGCCGCGCCGCCAGCCACAGGCCGACGATGCCGACGAGCGCGAACGGCGCGTTCGACAGCACATCGGCGGTGTTGGACACGCCCAGCCAGCAGCGGCAGTCGGCGAAGCGGTGGTAGTCCTCGTCCTGCGGCAGGCGCGGCAGGAACGCGACGACGATCAGCAGGGCGGCGAGGCCGGTCGCGAGCGCGATGGCGAGGCTGCGTTCACGCGGCCCGTGGAACCACGGCAGGGGGCTGGTCGACATGGCGACGCATCCGACGCGCCATCGCCGCGGGATCAACCGCCTCGTGTCACTTCAGGCCGAGCCACGTGGTCAGCTCGGGCGCCTTCATGTAGCCGACCGCGCTGTCCGTCTGCTTGCCGCCCTTGAACAGCACGAGGTGCGGGATCGACGACACCTTGTAGGCGGTCGCCAGGGCCTCGGCCTTGTCGATGTCGACCTTGACGACCGTGACCTCGTCCGGGTGCGCGGTCGTCACGGTTTCGATCTCCTTGGCCAGCATCTTGCACGGCCCGCACCACGAAGCATGGAAGTCGAGCAGCACGGTGCCCTCGTTGGCGGCGAGGATCGCGTCGAGCTCGGCCTGGGTGGTGACGTGCGTGGCATCCGCGGCCTGGACGGCGCCGGTGATGCAGGCGATTAGCAGGGCGGCGGCGATGATGCGGTTCATGGGGTGTCTCGCTGGTGGATGCTACGGACGAGGTCGGTCGACGGATGCTGGTTTCACCGCCAGCATCGGCAGCGCCCAGGGGCGGTCACGGGGCGTCGAGCCCGACCCGTTGAGCGGGCTCCGGCCGGCGCGAGCGTAGGACCATGCCGATCGCCCGGGTCACGATCGCCAACTACCGTTCGATCCGCGACCTGCGGCTGCCGCTGGCCCGCGTCACGGTCCTGCTCGGCGCCAACGGTTGCGGCAAGACCAACTGCTACCGGGCTCTGCGGCTCCTGCATGCCGCCGCCGCCGGGCGTCTGGCCGAGACGTTCGCCGAGGAGGGCGGCATGCCGTCGGCGCTGTGGGCAGGGCGGCGCAAGCAGCACGAGATCGTGCGCATGAGCGTCGGCGTCGAGTTCGAGCGCTATGCGTACAGCCTGGCGTGCGGCCTGCCGACGCCGAAGGCGTACGGCGTGCCGCCCGACATGCGGACGTCGATGTTCCTGCTCGATCCGGAGGTGAAGGAGGAGGACATCACCGTGCGCGTCGATGGCGTCGCCCGGCCGGTGCCGATGTGTCAGCGACGCGTCAACGCGGTGACGATGCGCGATGGCGAGGGCCGGCGCGAGACCATCGCCGAGCCGCTCGACGCCGGCGAGTCGGTGCTGGCGCAGATCGCCGATCCAGCGCGTTATGCCGAGCTGACGCTGGTGCGCCGCTTCCTGCTCGACTGGCGCTTCTACCACCAGTTCCGCACGGACGCCGGGTCGCCGCTGCGCGACAGCCGGATCGGCATCCGCTCGCCGGTGCTGGCGAGCGACGGACTCAACCTCGCCGCCGCGCTGCAGACCATCGTCGAGATCGAAGGGCGTCCGGACGCGCTCGACGAGGCAATCGATGACGCATTCCCGGGCGCGCGCCTGCGCATCCTGCGCGATGAGTCCGGTCGCCTGGATCTGGAATACATGCAGCCGGGCGTGCAGCGCGCCTTCACGACGCGCGAGCTCTCCGACGGGACGTTGCGATTCCTGTGCCTGACGGCGGCGCTGCTGACGCCGCGCCCGCCGGTGTTCCTGGTCCTCAACGAACCCGAGACCAGCCTGCACCGCGATCTGCTGCCGGCGCTGGCCGGCATGATCACGCGCGCCGGGGCGCGCGGCCAGGTCCTGCTGACGACGCACGACGAAGGGCTCGCGCGACGCCTCGCCGAGGACGGCGCCGAGATCCATCGCCTCGAGAAGGACGATGCGAAGGGCACGCGCCTGCTGGACGCGGACGGCGCGGTCGGCTAGCGCGGCTTCGCCGGCACGACCAGCCGCGCCGGCACCGCATCGCCGGAGATGTTGTTGCGCCGGATCAGGACCTCGAGCGGCACGCCGTGCGCCTTGGCGATCGACGTCAGCGTGTCGCCGGGCTGGACGGTGTAGTAGGTCTCGTCGGCGCCCGGCGTCGCTTCGCCCGGCGGCGTCCCGCGTTCGCCGAACGCATGGCCGCGTCGGTCGGGGGTGGTCGTGGCGTTGTCGCGGCGATCGCATCCGGCGACGATGGCGATCGCGACGAGGATGGCGCAGACGCAGGCGTTCTTCATGCGCGGCAATGTCGAAGCCGGCGCGCGCGGTCAATCGGCGGGCGCGGTTGCCGATCAGTGCCGAGGCGTGGGCTGACGCGGTCCAGGCCGCGGCCGACGTCGTCGAAGCTCGAAGCTCGAAGCTCGAAGCTCGAAGCTAGAAGCTCGAAGCTCGAAGCGGTCGCTCGAATCGGGCGCGATGCTGATCGCACGGTAAATGCCACGGTTGACGTCATCTCCAAGCCAGGTAGAACCACGCGCATGGCCGCCACCGTCATCACCTGCTGGCATCGTTCGATGCGCAAGCCGTCGGTCGTGAAAGCGACCGTGGGTTCTGCCCAGTCGGCCCCGCCAGGGCGTTCGTGATCGTCGGTCGCAACCGATCCCTCACGAACCCCCGGCCCGAGCGCCGGGGGTTCTTCGTTTCCGAGTCGTCCGAGTCGCTTCCGAGTCATCCAACGAGAGCCGCATGACCATCGCCACCCATCGCGCCGCTGCCAAAGCCAGCCTCGCCGACGCCGCCACGCGCTCGCGCATGTCGTGGCATGCCGGGGGTTCCGGGTCCTGATCCATCCGCGATCGCGACTTCCCAGGAACCCCGGCCGACCAGCCGGGGTTCCTTCGTTTTCGCGACGCGGGCACACACCGTTCTTTCTTTTCGGAGTTGTAGGGAGGGTGACACGACGCGGGAAACCGCGTCCGCCCGCACCGATGCATAGGCCCGCCGATCCGTCCTCGCGACGGCTCCGCGGCCGAAGGTCCGCTGACCGGGCCAGCTCCGTTGTTCTTCGTGGATCCGACCAGGCGACCGGCAGCTCCGGCGTCCATGCGCAACGCCAGCGCGGTCGACATCCCTCCATCTCCATCCGACGTACGACCAGGCGACCGGCAGACCGGCGCCCACGCGCAACGACAGCGCGGTCGCGACGTCCTCACCTCCGAGGTGTCCCATGCGCACCCGCGCCACCCGCCGTCCGTCCAACGCCCGCCGCTCCGTACGCCGCATCGGCGTGCGACGCGTGTCGCGTGCGATGCGCGAGCCGTGGTGGGGACCGGCTCCGGAGTGGCGGCCGATCATCTGCCGGCGCGCGTCCGCGCGGCGGCGCCCGCCGCGCATGCGCATCCGGTTCGGTCGCTGACGCGCGCCGGCGGGGGGCAGGCGCCGACGTCCTGCCCAGCGCGGCTGCTCCGCGACCAGGGTGAACGGCCGCGACCGTGGTAGACTCGGGCGATGCACGATCCGCTTTGCCCGGACTGCGATCGACCGCTCGCGAAAGGTTCCTGCCCGAGGGCGGAGTCGCCGGCGCCAGCGGTTGGCGTGGCGTCGTCCACCATTGCGAGGCCTGTCACGGCGTGCTCGTCGGCATCGCGATCCTGCGTCGCCACTGCTCGGAGGCGGCCATGCGCGCCGCCTGGGCACATGCCGATCTCCCGTCGCGGCGCGCGTGCGCGATCTGCCGCCTGCCGATGCGCGCCGTGCGTCCGGTCAGCGGGGTCGAGATCGAGTGCTGCCGCCGCTGCCACGTGATCTGGTTCGATCGCGACGAGATCGCGCTGATGCCGCGTCGGCCGCTGTCGCAGGCGCGGATGGCGGTTCCCGGTCGGCGCGCGATGCCGCCGGCGCACGAGAACGAGTCGGGTGCGTGGGCTTTCGACCTCGCCTGCGGGCTGCTCGATCTCGTCAGCTGGTGGTGATGCGCGCGAGGCGCGATCGCCGATGCCGCCTCAGAATCCGAACTCGGCGCTGACGGCGCCGGCGACCTCGGCGTCGGGCAGCCACACCAGCGCGTAGCTGAACCACCACGCCGAGAAGCCGCCGATCCACATCAGGCCCTCCTCGTGCTCGAGGACTTCCTGCTCCGCATCGCTGTCGCTGTCGCCGCCATGGCGGTTGTCGACCATGCCCAGCCACGCCGACACCGGGCCGATGGCGCCGATCGCCCGCAGCTTGAGCGCCGACTGGAGCTGGCCGTCGGTCACCGCCTCGCCGCTGGCGGTGAGCTCGATGCCGGCGCGCAGGCGTGCGCTGGTCCACGACGGTGTCCACGCCAGCCAGCCGGCGTTCAGGAAGGCGTAGCCATCGACCGAGGTGTCGTCCTCGTACGGCGTGGCGGTGTAGTTGTCGTGCAGCAGCTGGTGGCCGCGGCGCTGGATCCAGCCGCCTTCGTAGTTCCCGCGCCCGCGCCCGCCGGCGCCGGCGCAATACCAGGCGCCGTCATCACCGCCGAGATCCAGCGCGTCGGTCCACGCCAGCGATCCGGAGAGCACATCGATGCGCCGATCGACCACCGGTCCGTCGAGCGTCGTATGGTCGAGCGTGATGACGACGCGGTCGATCTTCAGGGCGGCGGTCAGCTGCCACGTGCGGTAGTGCGGGCGGTCGGGGCGGTAGCCCAGATCGTCGTCGTAGAACCGGCCGGCGAGTTCGGGGAGCCCGGCGACCGGCTTCACCGGCTCGGGTGTCCCCGGCACGGCGCCGACCAGCAGCGCTCCCAGCCACCATTCCACCACCATTCCACCACCGCCTCGCGGTGGCGGCGCGACGGCGTTCCACCAGTGAACGTGCGTCGCGGCTGACGTCACCGCGCCTAGCGCAGGTCCGCCAGCCCACGGGATGCGGAACGTCCGCAACCGCTACGAGCGGGATCCTACGTGCTTGGCGCGACGTTATCAGATTCCGCGGACGATCGCCGGATGTGTAGGCGATCCTGCACGCGATCCGGTGGTGTTCGTAGCTGACGCGACGGCGTCGCGACCGCGCGCGGCGCCGTCCAATTCCGCATCGCTCGCCGCATCGCGGGAGCGGCGATATCCGCCACCGCGGGCGTTTTCGCGACACGCGGCCGTGCTCGCCCGCTGCCTCCGCGACCGTCGATCGCGATCAGCGCTGGGCGACGGCGATCGCCGCAGCCGGCGCCAGCTCGATCCAGCGGCCATCGCGCGCGCTCGCCAGCGCCGCCGCCATGATCCGCGCCGCGTCGAGCGCCGCGGTCAGATCGACGCGGTGCTCGTCGCGGTCGAGCGTGCCGCGGATGGCGGCGACCAGGCGGTCGAGCTCGCTCGGACGCGGCTCGGCGTTCTTCACCGGCACGGTCGCGTTGCCGCGGTGGACGCGGTACTCCTGGGGCTTGTCGGCGCTCAGCGCCGCCTCGCTGCCGCAGATCTGCAGGCCCTTCGGTCCCGCGGTCTGCACCCACGAGCCTTCGACCGTGCCGAAGACGCCGCTCGCGAAGTCGAGGTGGATGACGCCGAAGTCGTCGGCCGACGGGTACTGGTGCGAGAGGTTGCGGTGCGTCGCCCAGACGCGCTTCACCGGCCCGAACAGCCAGCGCAGCAGGTGCAGCCCGTGCGTGCCCTCGTCGAGCAGGCCGCCGCCGCCGGCCTTCGCCGGATCGTGGAACCACGCCAGCGCGGCGTCGTCGAACCAGCGCCACCACGCGCCGCCGTGGGCGTTGCGGAAGGAGACGTGCGTGATCTGGCCGAAGGCGCGGTTGGCGACGAGGCGCATGACCGCCTGGTAGCAGCCCATGAACGGGAAGACGTAGCCGTTGACCATGGTCGTGCCGTGGCGCGCGATCAGCGTCGCGATCTCGTCGGCCTGCGCGACGGTGAGCGCGACCGGCTTCTCGCACAGCACCGGCTTGCCGGTCGCCAGCGCGCGCGTCAGCAGCGGCTGCTTGGGCGCGTTCTCGCTGGCGATGGCGAAGCCGTCGGTCGCGGCATCGGCGAGGACCCTGTCGAGGCTCGGCTCGAAGGTGCCGCCGGCGAGCGCGGCGTGACGCCTGCCGCGTTCAGGCACGTCGTCCCACACCAGGTGCAGGCGTCGGCCATCGCCGGCCTTGGCGATCGATTCGATCCAGGGCTGGGCGTGGATGTGGGCGGTCGAGAGGAACGAGATGCGGGTCATGGGATCCTCAGACGATGGGGTTGCCGACTTTGCGCGCGCGTGCGGGCTTGTCGGGATCGCGGCCGATCGCCGCGGCGAGGCACAGGAGCAGGCGCCAGCCGGCGACCAGGCGCAGCGGCGGCGACCACTCGCCGAGGTCGGGCTGCAGCCAGCACGCGCCGACCGCGGGCGCGCTCGCCAGCGCGATGACCCGCGTCGACGTGCCGTCGATCAGGTACTTCTGCAGCGGGCCGTGGTCGTCGCGCGGCGGATCGATCAGCACGACCAGGTCGCTCTCGGTCAGCACCTCCTCGAGCCCGTGCAGGACCAGCCCGGTCTCCGGCGCGATGCCGACCAGCCCGGTGATCTCCATGGTCTTGAGCGCGAGCTCGGCGGCGACGCCATCGTCGGCGCCGCACCAGAACACCCGCTTCACGCCGGGCAGCAGCGCGCGCACCGCGTCGGGCGGTTCGGCGGTGACCAGCGGCGCCAGCGCCGTGGCGATCGCCGCGCGCGGGAACGCCTTGCCGGCGGCACTCGCCAGGCCCTGCGCCAGGATCAACGCCTGGCCGAGCGCGCTGATCGTCGCGGCGACGGCCTCCTCGGGCTGATCGAGCACGATGCGCTTCACCGCCGCGGCCTGCGCGATCGGCCCGCCGTCGAGCCCGAGCAGCGCCAGCGGCCTGGTGCCCGGAGTCGCCTTGATGAAGTCGTACACCTCGCGGGTGCGGCCGGAGTTCGACAGCGCCAGCGGGCGCCACTTCGTCGCGTCGAGGGTCTGCGCGATGCGGCCGCTCGCCGCGGCGATCCGATCCAGCCAGCCCCAGCGCCGGGCCAGCGACAGCATGAAGCCCGCGGGGAACAGGCGGCTCGAGCCCTCGCCGACCAGCAGCAGCGGCGGCGCGGCGCGGTCCTTCAGCGCCGACACCAGTTCGGCCCACGGCGCGTCGGGCATGGTCGCGACCCACGCCGCGGCGCGCACCGCGTCGCGCTGGCAGCCGCTGTCGCCGACCGCGGCGGCGCCGAACAGCGCGACGGTGTCGCTGGCGCGGTACGGCGTCCAGGTGCGGCGCAGGTAGGTCTCGAGCGGGCCGGCGGCGCGCATCGAGGCGATCAGCGACGCGATCTGGCCCTGGCTGACATAGGCCTCGACCGAGGCGACCTTGGCGGCGAAGGCGGCATCGTCGCCGCGCGCGAGCAGCGTCGGCGGCTCGGGGAACGGGCAGTACACCGCGTAGTCCCAGCGCGCCGGCACGCGCTCGAGCTGCGGACCGAGCTCGAGCCAGATCTCGCCGGCGGCGTGGAAGACGGCGATGTCGGTCTCCGACGCGACCACGCGGTGGTCGGGATGCAGGTCGGCGTTGGTCGGCGCGAACACGGCGTCGGGGCGCACCTGGCGCATGACGCGGGTCAGCGCGCGGGCGATGCCGCCGTCCGCGGTCGCGCCCTGGTGGTTGGGCAGGTCGCTGTCGGGGAAGCCGAGCCAGTGCACGCGCTCGGCCGGCACGCCGACGCGGGTCAGCGAGTCGCGGGTCTCGACGGCGCGGCGCGCGACGATCCCGTCGCGCTCGGCGGCGGTGCCGTACCCCATCCGCCCATCGCTGACGATGGCGACGTCGACCTGCACGCCGCCGGTGGTCGCGGCGACGATGGCCAGGCCCATGCCCAGCACCGCGTCGTCGTCGTGCGGCGCGATGATCAGCCAGCGCCGCGCGCCGTCGAACGCCGCGACCACGTCGCGCGGCGCGCTGACGCCTCCGGCTTCGCGGCGGGCGAACGAGACGGCGGGCTTGGTGGTCATGGCGGCCTTGGAGGCGGTGGTTGGCATGGCGCGAGGGTAGAACCCAGCATCGCCGCCGCAGGCGGGCTGGCATGGGCCAGGGTGCGGGAAGTCCGACACCGATCGGAGCAATTGCGCCCTGTCGGCGGCTGGCGTAGCCTGCCTGCAGCCGCGCCCGTGCAGCATCCGCTGGCATGACGCGAGCAGCAGCCATGCCGATCGCCGCCTACGACCACGCCATCCGCCGACTGTGGGTCCAGCTCCAGGGGCTGCCGGCCCGGCTGAAGGACGTCCACATCTGGAGCGCCCGCGCCGCCGCGCCGCCGACCGGCGTCGAGGCGCACATGCACACCGTGCCGACGCTGGTCGCCTGCCTCGACGGTGTCGCGCGCGTCACCGGCGGCCCGGCCGGACGCGGCGCGCGCCACGCCGTCGATCTCGGTCCCGGCGACGCGCTGCTGATCCTGCCGGGCGTCTGGCACCTGCACGAACCGCTGCGCCCGGGGTCGTCGTGCTACAGCCAGGGCTTCCAGGCCGCGTTCTCCGACCTGCTGCTGGCCGAGCACGGCGCGCGGCTATGGAGCAAGGTCCCCATCGAGCCGTGCCGCCGGCTCGCCGAGGCGATCGTCACCGCATCGACGCCGGCCGAGCGCCGCAGCGCGGTCGCCGCGCTGATCGAGCAGGTGCTCGCCGAGCCCGCCGAGCCGCTCGGCCGCCTGCATCCCGCGCTGTCGGCGATGATCAGCGCGCTGTGGCACCGCCTGCACGAGCCGATCACCGCGCGCGACGTCATCGCCGCCAGCGGCCTGGGCCGCAGCCAGGCCTTCGCGCTGTTCCAGGACTACTTCGGCGAGAGCCCGAAGCGCGCGCTCACCCGCCAGCGCCTCGAGCTCGCGCGCGCGCTGCTCAGCGAAGGCTTCCCCGTCACCGAGGTCGCCGCGCGCTGCGGCTTCCCGACGCGCGCGACGTTCACCCGCCTGGTGCGCCGCGAGCTCGGCGCGCCGCCGTCGCGGCTCTGAGCGCTTCGCCGGCGCGGGCTACATCACCCGCGTCGGCATGCCGCGCGTCAGGTCGGCGCACAGCGGCGCGCGCTGCCAGCCGGTGGCGATCGCGTCGCACTCCTGCGGCGCGATGTCGCGGCCGAGCTGGAAGCGGAAGCGGAACTCGTGCGCGCCCTGGTCGGCGATCACGCCGCGCGGGCCGTTGCCGAGATGCGGTTCGTGGTGCGCCATCACCGGCGCGCGCAGCAGCGTGATGCGCAGGCGCTCGGGCGTGGCGTCGAGCGCGTAGGCGTCCGGGCAGATCACCGCGAGCTGACGGCCGTCGTCGCAGCGGTTGATGGTGAAATCGCGCAGCGGCAGCTCGCGCCCGGCGTTCGGCCGCGCCAGCCAGCGTCCGGGGATGCCGTCGACGCGGTCGGCCGCCGGAGCCGGGAACGGCAGCGTCAGCTTGAGCACCTTCTGCTTCTCGAGCCAATGCACGTGCAGGCGCAGCTCGACCCAGGCGTCGTCGGCGTGCACCCGCCACTCGGCCTTCAGCCGGCTGCGGCCGATCTCGCCGGTCTGGATCGCGGACGCCATGAGCGGTCCGAAATCGATGTACGTCGGCTCGTTCCAGCGCGCCGACTCCGCCGGACCGTCGAGGTAGCGGTCGACGCGGTGCGTCCAGGTGTCGCTGGGATCGTCGATCAGGTCGAGCCGCGGACGCGGCAGCGCGCCGGCGGCGAACAGCAGCTTGCCGTCGGCCGCGTCGAAGCCGACGCCGGCGCGGTTGGCGGCGACGGTCGAGCGCACGGCGACGCCGGCGTAGGCGACCGCCGGCGGCGACGCCGGTTTCAGCTTCAGCACCCGCCGCCCGCCGGCGGGGATCGTCAGGCGCATCAGCAGGCGCGGCGGCCCCCAGTGGAACTCGGTGACGGCTTCACGGGCGATCTTCTGGTACGGCACCTCGGCGCCGCGCTCGTCGAGGACGGTGCCGTCGTTCCACGGCACGTGCAGCCACGGCTCGAACTCGATCCAGCCGGCGAACGCCTGGTCCGACGGGTTCCAGCAGACGATGCGCTGCAGCGGATCCGCCGGCAGGTCGATCATCGCCGCGCGCATGCGCTGCTGCACGGCCTCGTCGGCGATGGCGTTGGCGAAGCCGAGCTGGTCGTCGACCTGCGCGTACGCCGACGGCAGGCAGGTGCCGCCCATGGTGTCGTGGAACTGCACGAACGCGACCTTCTGCCACGCCTCCTCGAGGCGCGGTTCCCACGCCGGCATGCCCGGCATCGCCGGCGCGCCGTCCATCGCGAGCTCGGCCTGGCGCAGCAGGTGCTCGGCGCGGCGCAGGCCGGTCTTCACCTTGCGGTGGACGGTGTAGCAGCCGATCGCGTGGTGCTGCAGCTCGCCGGTGACCAGCGGCAGCTCGATCTTCTGCGCGGCGACCGCGTCGAAGAAGCGCGTCGGCGTCGAGAACACCAGCTGGTGCCCGGCGAAGGCGCGCTGGTTGGCGCGCACCCACGCGATCTGGTTCTCGGTCGCGCCGCCGCCGTGGTCGCCGAGACCGAAGTAGACCATGGTGTGCTCGCAGCCGGCGGGCAGCTCGGTCAGCCCGCGGTCGATGTGGCCGCCCCAGACGTTGTCGCCGGTGCCGTAGTGGCCGGCGATGCGGAAGGTCGTCACCTCGGGTCCGCCGTCGAAGCCGCGCCAGCGGAAGAGGCGCGCCGGCAGGCGCATCTCGTGCTCCTGCGGCCGCATCATCACGTAGCGGTCCTGTCCGGCCGCGCGCATGTAGCCGGGCAGCGTCGCGGCGTGGCCGAAGCTGTCGATGTTGTAGCCGACGCGCGGCTTCAGCCCGGGGAAGTGCCCGGCGAAATAGCGCAGGCCGACGCCGATCTGGCGTTCGAATCCCCAGCCGCTCGGCAGATTGCAATCCGGCTGCACCCACCAGCCGTTGACGATCTCCCACCGGCCGGAGCGGATGTGCGCGGCGCAGCGCGCGAACAGCGCGGGGTCGCAGCGCTCGAGCTGCTGGAAGATCCAGCCCTCGCCCTGGCTGAAGACGAAGTCGGGATGCGCATCGAGCCGATCGCAGGCGCTGCGGCAGGTGGCGATCGCCTCGTCGATGCACGCCTGCCACGGCCACAGCCAGATCGGGTCGATGTGGGCGTTGAAGATGCAGTGGATGGTGGCCATGGGTCCGTTCGCAGGGGGGCTTCGCGGGGCGCTGGTGGGGCATTGGCGGCGGCGGGCGCCGGCCATGATCGTGAGCGTGAGTGTAGCCGACGATGATGGGGCGCGTCCGGTTTCGTCGTGGCCGCGTGCGGATTCGCACGGTCCGCGGCGGCAGTACGGCGCCGACGCCGATGTCGGGTTCCGCTACTTCCACAGCTACGAATCGCCGCTGCCGGAGTTCCCGGCCTTCACCCACATCAACGAGGCCGTGACCACCGCCGATCACGTCCTGCACCAGCACCGGCACCCGACCTACGAGATCGTCTACGTGCACGCCGGGCGTTGCCGGTGGACGGTCGACGGCGCCGCGTTCGACCTCGCCGCGGGCGACCTGTGGATCACCCGTCCCGGCGAACCGCACGGCGGACGACCCGATCCCAAGGACCCGCAGCACAACTTCGCGGTCGGCTTCGATCCGGCGCTGCTGCCGCTGGCGGGCCGGCTGGGCGGAGCCCGCGCGGACGACGGCGCGCGCGACGTCTCGGTCGCGGTGGCGGAGGCGCGCGCCTTCGACGCCGAGCCGATCCTCGGCACGCGCGTCATCCACGGCGCGCACGGCATCGAGGCGATCTACCGGCGCATCCTCGGCGAGCTCGATCGCGCCTGGGTCGAGACCTCGGCGCCGGACCGCGCGCTGACCGTCATCATGGTCCAGGCGCTGCTGGTCGAGCTGCTGGTGTCGGTCACGCGCCTGCATGCGGCGCAGCGCGCCGCCGCGTCGCCGGCGCAGCGCGCGCCGGCGCGACCCGAATTCCAGCGCTTGATAGCCTGGCTGCCGACGCGCCTCGCCGATCCCCCCGCGCTCGCCGAGATGGCGCAGCGCGTGGGGCTGTCCCCGGCGCATTTCGCCACCGTCTTCCGCGGCGAGACCGGCCAGACGGCGCTGGAGTACATGACCGCGCTGCGCATCGACGAGGCCGCCCGGCGCCTGGCGGCGCGACGGGACGTGCCGGTGACCGACATCGCCCTCGATCTGGGCTTCAGCTCGTCCCAGTACTTCGCGATCGTCTTCAAGAAGCTCAAGGGTCGCACGCCGAGCGAATGGCAGCGGCTGCACGCGCCCGGCTGAGCGTGGCGCCGGCCCTGTTCCGGGCCGGCGCAAGCCCAGTTGTTCCAAGACCCGCCCTTTGCTTTTGACGATCGACCGTGCCGTCAGCACGGTTCGACGCCATGAGCCCCCAGACCGCGGCCGATGCCGGCCAGCAGACCGCCCGGGCCACGCCCAACGCAGCCACCTCGGGCGCCGCTCTCGCCGAGATGCACCTCGCGCTCGCCGGGGTCGGCACGTGGCGCGTCGACCTCGCGACCGGGCAGGGCACGCGCGACGCCGCGCTCAACCGCATGCTCGGCCTGGCC
>Ga0196963_10000650_pt1 | contig 28855 bp, 28 predicted proteins | sample S1_5metaG_FD_148600 | JGI IMG/M metagenome (GOLD analysis project Ga0196963, IMG submission 148600) | Soil microbial communities from Anza Borrego desert, Southern California, United States - S1_5 | ecosystem: Environmental > Terrestrial > Soil > Desert | place: USA: California | collected...
CCGCTGGGTGCGCCACGGGCTACGTGGACAACTCCGTAGCCGCAATAAACGCGTATGAATACCAGATCGTCCAATACAAGAACTTTGATCCTTATCCGAATGGCGATCCTTCCCAATGGGCGATCGCTTACGGGTACATTTACGTTGGGGTTACCGCGCCTTTGGTCACCGATAGGGGGCACGCTTTACTCGTCATCGACACCGCCATCGCTTCGAGCATCACCGCCGAACTCGCTCTCTTCACCGCCGACCTTGCCGGAGATGGATGGACGGTTGAGCAAATCGGCGTTTCGCGCGATGAAAGCGTCGGCTCCGTTCGCGCGAAGATCCGCGACGCTCGAAATCGCACCACCCGCACCCGCGCTGTCGTTCTCATTGGCCACGTCCCTGTGCCATACTCAGGCGACATCTACCCCGACCTGCACCAAAGCCACCAGGGCGCCTGGCCAGCCGATGCCTACTACGGCGATCTTGATGGGAACTGGACTGACAATTTCGTCTGGCGCACCGATGGCGAAGACCCTCGCAATCATAACGCCCCCGGAGACGGCAAGTTCGATCAATCAACGCTCCCCAGCGATGTCGATTTGGAAGTGGGTCGCATCGACTTCTACGATCTGAGCATCGATGGCCGCTCCGAGGTGGAACTCCTGCGTCAGTATTTTCGCAAGAACCATAACTACCGCTACAAGCAGTTCAGCCTGCCGTTGCGCGGCTTGATCCGCGACAAGTTTGGGGAGACGGACGGCGACGCCCCGGCCGCGAGCGCCTGGCGCGCCTACGTCCCGATGTTCGGCCGCAACAACGTTGTTGAAGTCGCAGAGAACGACTACTTCCCACGTTTAAGCTGGGATGGCTTCCTCTGGTCGTTCGGCGCTGGCGGCGGCAGCTACGAGCACGCGGATGGCGTCGGCTACACACCCGATTTTTACCGCCGTGATCCAAAGACAGTTTTCGCAATCCTGCATGGCAGTTACTTTGGTGATTGGGATTCGCCTAATAACTTCTTGCGCGGCGCTCTGGCGGCGCCGACCTACACGCTCGCAGCGATCTGGGCAGGGTTGCCCCACTGGTATCTTCATCACATGGCCCTCGGTGAAACGCTGGGGTACTCGACGCGCATCGCCCAAAACAATTGGGACACTTACAAAAGCCAGATGAACCTGAGCCCTCGGCAGGTGCACATCTCGCTGATCGGCGACCCAACTTTGCGCATGCACTTCATCGCTCCGCCGCGAAACGTGCGGGGCACCGTCAATGGCAGCGTCAGCCTGCAATGGGACGCCTCGCCTGAGGCAACGCTTGGATACCTCATCTACCGCGCTCCGGACGTCGGGCAGCCTTTCGTTAAGCTGAACCGGTTTCCTGTGACAGGGACGAGTTACACCGATGCGAATTATCCTGGCGGGCGGCAGGTTTATATGGTCCGCGCCTACACGCTCACGGAGACCACCTCCGGCTCTTTTTACAACACAAGCTCAGGAGCCTTCTGGAACACTGAAAACGGCCCAGCGCCAGAACCTGAGCCAGAACCAAACATCGTCACCATCACCGCTCCCGATCCCTCAGCAGCCGAGGAGGGCCAGGAGGGCGCTGTGATCCAGGTAACGCGTTCGGGCGATCTCAAGAAGTCCATCACCGTGAACCTCACTTGGAGCGGCTCCGCCCAGCTCGGCGTGGACCTCGAGCCGCTCGGCACCACAGTCCTTCTTTCAGCAGGCCAGGCCTCCTCGAGCTTCGGCGTTCGGCCTGTCAACGACTCCATAGCAGAAGGCGCTGAGACACTCATCGCCACGATAGCGCCCGGCACGGGCTACACCCTTGGGCAGCCCAGCTCGGCCACAGTCCAGATCGCCGACCGCATCATCCGCCCCGTCATCGAGAGCGTCGGCTTCACCGAGGACAAATCGATGCGCCTGAAAATCCGCGGGGCCATCAACGAAAAATGCCTCGTGGAGGTGACTTCCGATCTCAAACGTTGGACCGAGGCAGGCCAGGTGCAACTTAACGCTGAAGGCCGCGCTGAGTTCATCGAGCGCCCGTCCAATGCGACCCGGTTCTACCGCATCGAGATCGCGCGTTAATCCGCCCTTCCGAACAACACGGATAGCGGCGGAACCATATCCTGCGCGCTGAACGCTTTACCGGAGAACCGGTCCGCTAACGAGTTGAGCCCGAACGCGCTGAGCGGCTGCGGATTGTTGGAGCAGTTCAGCGCGAGCGCAAGGAGGTCACCCGGTCCTTGCCACTTGCAACAGAGCAGTTGCGACTGCCGCTGGGCTTCACATCCCCAGACTCGCTCATGAAAGCGCGCTTCGCGGCGCGACGTGAGCAACTGCTGGTAGAGCCCGGCAATCTCAGCAGACCTCACAACACCCGCAGGCCAGCGCCGGATCTGGACTGGAACGAAAATGTTCCAGCCCTCAAGCTGCCCCTCATAAATCAAAGACATTCCGGGCAGCCCGAGGAGCAACAGCGCCGCCGCAAGCTTGTGCTCCGGGAGTGAGAACCGCGCGGCGACTCTTTGCTCGTCGTGGTTCTCCAGGAACCATAGCGAGCGCTCAAGATAGTGAGGTGATCGCTCGCTGAGCCTCTGAATCAGGGCGCCGTAGTTGCGTTGTTCGAGAAGGTCGTAGAACGCCTTTTCGTAAGTGTAGTCGAAACCGGCTCGCTGGAGTTCGGCTTCGCGATCCCAATACACCTCGGCAATGAACGTAAACCTGCTATGCGCAGCTTTGACTCGCCGGATCGTCTCCGGCCAAAATTCGTCCGCCGTTTGGCTTCCAAGCACGGGCCACTCTTTCCAGGTGCTGCGAAAAACTTCGCTGAGGAGCAGCATAGCCATGTCGCATCGCACACCATCGCATTGCGCTGCGACTTCGAGCAACGCCTCGCGCATTGCTTGTTGCGTCTCCGGCTTGCGATAGTCCAATTGGGCTGTGTCGCTCCAGGCGGCAAAATATGGATCACGACCGTGCGCGAACCAGGGCGTGGAGCCGCCGTGCTCCGGGTGCGCTCGGGCCATGTCCCCTGCCCTCGCGCCCGCTTCAGTGAACTCGTCCGGGACGGCGAAACGAAACGTCTCCGGGCGCTGCTCCTCGGATTGAACGAACAACTCTGGCCGCTCAATCAACCAGTGATGATCGATCGCCACGTGGTTGGGCACAAAGTCGAGGATCAAGCGCAGCCCATGGCGGTGCAACTGCCGCCGAAACCGGCTGAGCCCTTCCTCGCCACCGAGGTTCTTCGCCACGCGATAAGCCGACACGGCGTAAGGTGAGCCGACCACATCGTCATCTGACGTGAATGCATCGGCGTGTCGCTTTGCAGCGGGAGGCTTCCAATAGGTCAGCGCATGCTTTCGGCACAACGGGCCAGTTGTCCAGACACCCATCGCCCACACATGGGTGAAGCCCAGGCCTGCGATTTCCGCAATGGTGCAATCGGGAATGCAGCCCAGATCGATGTGTTGACCATGCTGCGCGCGCACCTGCTCAATCCAACAGCGTGTGTTCAGCTCGTAAAGGAGAGGCTGGGCCACGCGTTTATTGCGAGTTCAACACCTTCAGCGCGCGCTTCGGGTCGCTCGTTCGCAGGACGAGCAAACCTTTGTGCGCCGTTGGGCTTGTGGCGCAGTAGGCGTAATCGATGTTGATCTTCGCCTCGCCGAGTTTGGCGGCGATCTCCGCGAGTGTTCCTGGCTTGTTCGCGCCATCGAGCAGGAGGACGTCTGTGCTCACCACCAGCGATCCATGCTCTTCAAACAGGTGGAGGGCGCGTTGCGGATCGCTCAACACCATGCGGACAACAATGTGATCCACGGTGTCACTCGTGGTGAGCGCGTGAATGTTGATCTTCTCCTTCGCCAGCAGGGCGCAGACACGCGCCAGCGTTCCCGGCCGGTTATCTAAAAAAAGCGCGAGCTGCTTCCCGATCTCCATCGCAGATCGATGCTACGGCAGTCGGAGGAAAAGGCTACCCCCTTCAACGCTTAGAATACGTGCAATCTTCGGGGACGATTGTATAGGGCGAATTAGCCTTGGGCGCCAATTAATTTGCCGCCCTTGAAAATGAGGCTCTTGGAACTGGACGAACCATCCATGTTGCGACTGTTGGGCACGGCGCGTTTGTAAACGACTCTGCCTTTAAGGTCTTCGGGGTTCACCGCGTCTTTGCCCTGGAGGACATTGATGGTGGGGGAGATCACATCGGCGGCGCTTTTGGAGTGGCCTGGCCGCGCCGCCACGTCGATGACTTTGAACTTTTGATATTGGGCGGCGGAAGCCTCCTTCTTCTTGTTCATAACTTTACTTTCGTGCAGGAATCGCGTTTTTACCAGCCCAAACCCAGGCAGGTGAACTGGTGATAGATCTTCAACTCGACAGCCAAATCGTCAACAGCAGGCCGTGGGTTGCCGCCGCGGTGGGGAGCGGCGGCAAGGTAGCGCTGCCGGGCGGTTAATAGCGCCTGGGCGGGAGGCTGCCCGCCCTGAACAGCAGCCCAGAAGTGGGTATGGAGCGGGCCGCCATAATAGCCATACGGCTTGCGGGTAGGTGAGTAGTGAGCGCCGGTGCAGCCGATAAATGCGGTGGCTCCTTTGCTTAACGATTGGAGGGCCATGGAGCGGGTGGAGGTGCGTGTGGGCGGCGGACGCTCCCCAATAACCCGGTAAGCCGCTTCCCGACCGATGAGCGCGCCCCAGCAACAGCCGGCAAAGACGAGCGAGCCCGCCATCTCCGGGAGGCCGTCCGCAGTGACGGCCTCGATGTAGTGATCTTCGTCCTCGCCCCAGAAGCGTGAAGCGTCGAAATCACTCCCATGCAGCATAAGGTACACATAGGCGTCCCGGAGTCGTTGCGAGTCGAGGTCCGCGGAGCTTGACGGCTTGGATTGGAGGGGCTGGCCTGAGGCTCGCGGGATTTGCTGATGAATTTCATCAGCGAATGGTCGGGCGACGTTGCGAATCGTGAGCTGCGAACTGAGCGGGCGATACGTGCGCCGCAAACAATCGAGGAAGAATTTCGGAGAGCCGCAATCGGGAACGCGGCTCACGGGGAGTTCCTGCACACCATCGTGATTTATGTCGCCGTAAAAGCCATCGCTCCAGACGACGAAGTTGTCGGGATCATTGGAGGTTGGACTCAAGGAGTCGCGAACTTCCGGAGGAAGGCAATCGCATCGGGCCGGAGGAATGCTGTCGTAATCGCCCAGGAGAACGACTCCCTTCGTCTTGCTATTCGCCTTGGCCAGAGCGGTTTGAATTGCGGAAACTGAGAAGTCCTCCGGCAGTGAGCCGTCCCAGGCGCCTCCAGCTCCGGAGATGAGTTCACGAGCCTGACGCACGGAGTCGGAGCCAATCTTTCGCTGCAGAGCGTCTTCGTTCGTGAAGAAGAGAAGGCCCGAAAAGTCAGGCTTCTCGGAAGCAGGCACGGTGGTGAAGGGCTGCGAAACAGCTTTTGCGACGACTGGCTCAGGGGGGCGGGAGCTTCGCGGCGGCTCGTCAGCGCGATGTGTTTGCAGGGGTGCGACTTCAACAGTGATAGTCACCCGATTGCCGGGCGGCACTTCGGCAATCACTCGGACGGCGTCGCGGCTGGTTGCGGCGGTTGTGCCAAGGCTCTTCACTTGCATTACGGGGTGAGACATGGGCTCGGGAGAAGTGGCGCCGAGATCCGGCCGACGATTTTTTGTGAAATCGTTTGGCTCACCGTCGTATGACAACTGAATATCTCCACCCGCGGTATCCACGACGATTAACCCGTTGCGATCTGTCCTGAGGAGAGTGCGGCCCTCGCTATGCTCCTCCATCATTTCGAGAGTTTCCGGGTGCGGATGGCTTTCATCGTTTAAGCCGCCTGAATGGATTAACACGGGAGCCCGCAAGGACTCGACATGCATTTGCTCACTCCAGCCATTGTGGCTTGTGTGGTGCGATAGCTTGATGATGTCGTAGGGCCCCGCGGCGGCTGTCTTCTTGAGAAGCGTCGCCATGGCAGCTTGGAGGCCATCCACCTGCGCGTCGGCAAACTGCATATCGCCGGGAAGCAACGCCCGTTTGCCATCGCCTTCGACAAGCAAAACGATGCTGAGATCGTTAACGGCGCCTTTGTTTTTGCCGGCGTCGAGCGCATCCAGTCCCCCAGCGCCAAAAACGACGCGCGCCAATGCTTTGCGGGTAAGCCTGAAATCCTTGCTGAAAGCATCCCGAACACGGCGAGCGGCCTTGTCACGCTCCTCCTTTAAGCGCTTCGCGCAGATTTGAAGATGCGACTTGGTCGGGCCGAGGACGCGGATGCCGTGGGTCTTCAAAGCGGCTGATAGCGGGCTCATGGAATCGGTGCCGTAACGCACCACGACCGCACCTTGCTCCCGCAATTGGCGGATCATGTCCCGATAGCGGGGTTCACCAGGAACAATTTTATCCAAAGCCTCCGCAAAGAGCGGGTCGGTTGGATCGGGCAATTCTTCGCCGAGAAGGTTCAGCGCATCGCGTGCGGCGTTGGGCAAGCCGCTCGTGAGAGAGTCGAGTTCTTCCTCGGCGCCGTAGCGATGGTCCGGGTCGGAGACGAGGGCGGCGCGAACGCGAATAACTTCATCTTCGACGAGTTCAGGCAGGCAGCCCACATGGTCATTATGGCTGTGCGTGACGACGAGGAGGTCTATCTCGAAGGGAGCTGCTTTGCCGGTGAGCCGCTCCAGTTGCGCGGGTATGTCTGCGCCGCCGCCGTAATCACCTGGGTGCCCGCCATCGATGAGAACTTTGTAACCGTCGAGATCGAGATAGAGGCAATCCCCATACATTTCCCGTCCCATGTCCAGAGCCGCGATCTTCATGCCTTTGGTGGGATGTTATATGTTTGGCTACTCACGTCGATAATTATTTAAGGGGAGTGTATGCGCAGGTTTTACAGGTCTTTTGGCAGAGTAGGATGGTAGGTGGATAATGTGGAGGGTGATCGACGTCGGTGGTTATGAAGATCGGCATTCTCACACCAACCGTTTGTTCGCCTTCTACGCAGGCGGTCGATGTTCGGATTGTTATCCCACAGGCTGCGCTGGCGCTTGCCTGTGGGCTCGTCTGTTCGGCCTCTACGAGGCGCGGGCGGCGTCTGTGCGGTAGTTTGGTCTGCGTTGATTGTTCAACGAACTTGCGCAGAGAGGAGAGGACTCAACCTAAAGGTTGAGGCTACATGGGGCGTGGAGGACCGCGTGTGAAGTTAAGGTCACGATTTGGTGAAAATGGTGTTTTGACCTTGTGGTTCTTGGGGGCGGTTTTAGAGTTGGGGTGTGCCTGATATCTGGGAGCGCACGCAAATCTCAGACTGGCGCGGAGCCGCCGCGCCTCACTCCCGCAACCTTCCCTCCCTTCCCAATGATCGAGCTGTTTCAATTTGATTACAGTCCGTATTGCATCGTTCAACGACGCATCCTCGAATACTCACGCCAGAAATTCAAAATCGTTGATGTCCCAGTTGGGGATCGCAGCGTGATTTGGAAGCTCACTCGTGAGCGTTATTACCAGGTGCCCGTGCTGAAGGATGGGCGCGAGGTTTTGTTCGAGACGGATGATGCATCGCAAGTGATCGCGAAATATATCGACGGGAAGTTCGAGCTTGGGCTGTTCCCACGCGAACATGAAGGGGTTCAATCGATCCTGTGGCGGTTCATCGAGAATGAAGTGGAATCAGCGACGTTCCGGCTGAACGATATTTATTATCGCGAGTTCATTCCATCGAAGGCCATCGCGGGATTTGTGCGGCATAAGGAGCGGAAGTTTGGGCGCGGTTGCCTGGAGCAGTGGAAGGAGCAGCAGCCGGAGCTTTTGCAGCAATTGGAAAAGCTGACTCTGCCGTTTGAGCAGATGCTGCATGACCGCCCGTTCCTGCTGGATCAGCAGCCGCGGTTCGTTGACTTTGATTTATTTGGGATGCTTGGGAATTTCCTCTTCTCAGGCCATTACCAACTCCCCTCCCCGCACACGCGCCTTGCGGAATGGCATGGGCGCATGAAGAAAATCAAAATTCCACTGCTTGCTCGTGAAAAACTACATTCTTGACACCAACGTCCTCCTCCACGATCCGCAATCGATCCTCAATTTTCAAGATAACAACGTCATCATCCCCATCGAGGTGATCGAGGAGATCGATCGCTTTAAGCGCGGCAGCAATGAGCTGGGCCAAAACGCGCGCACGGTCTCGCGTCTCCTGGACCGCCTCCGCGATAAGGGCCGTCTCAGTGAAGGTGTGGCCCTGGAGAATGGCGGCCGCTTGCGAGTGCTGTTCTACCAGAATGGCTCCAGTTCCGTGCATGTCGATGGCACGGTGGACAGCCGCATCGTCGCGCTTGCGCACGGCGTGCAAAAGGCGGACCCGAAGACCCCTGCGATCCTGGTCACCAAGGATATCAACCTGCGCATTAAGGCAGACACGCTGGGGATCGCGGCGGAGGATTATGAGACGGATCGAATTGAGCCAGCGGAGTTGCGCACCGGAATGTTTGAACTGCAGGTGAATTCGGAACAGATGAGCGCATTTCGTCTGGATGGAGAGCTGCTCCTGCCTTCGGAGCCGAAGCGTTATCCGAACGAGTATTGCACACTTATCGATGCGGCGAACCCAAAGAAAGCTGCGCTCACGAAAGTGGATGCCACCGGCACAAAGCTGATCCCAATCGTGGCAGCGCATGAAGGTGTGTGGGGTATTAAGCCGCGGAACCGGGAGCAGCACTTCGCATTCGACGCGCTTCTCAACGATGACGTGAAGTTGGTCACGCTCATGGGCAAAGCAGGCACTGGCAAAACACTGATGGCCATGGCGGGCGGGCTGAAACGCACCGCGGTGGACCGCGAGTTTCGCCGCGTGATCGTCGCTCGCCCGACAATCGCGATGGGGAAGGAACTGGGGTTCCTCCCCGGCAGCCTTGAGGAAAAGCTCACTCCATGGATGCAGCCGATTCACGACACACTCGAACTGCTGGGTGACTTGAACATGGGTCATGAATCTCGCCGGAGCGGTGACCTCATTCGCTCAGGCATGATCGTGGTGGAAGCCTTGAGCTACATCCGCGGCCGCAGCATCGCGAATCAATACATGGTCATTGATGAAGCGCAGAACCTAACCCCGCTCGAAGTGAAGACAATTGTCACGCGCGTGGGTGAAGGGAGCAAACTCGTGTTCACGGGTGATCCTTACCAGATTGACAATCCCTACGTGGATTCAATGTCCAACGGGTTCAACTACATCATCAGCAAGTTCCGCGGCCACCCCATCGCAGCCCACATCGAGCTGCAAAAAGGCGAACGGTCCCAACTGGCCGAACTCGCGGCGAATATTCTATGAGCAGGAGCAGCAGATTTTAGGCAGCCTGAAGGTATAGGGGTCCGGGCAAAGTGCCTAGAAGGGCAGTCGATGCAATATCCTGACCAGGCGGACGGCAAGCCACCGCGTGTACGGAAGGCTTTTAACGAACGAGACTGGAGCTAGGACGCTGAGGGCGATCACGACAGGGAGTTCCCAGCTCGTCCAGCCTTCCCCAAAAGTAAGCGCAACCGGAACGAGGAACGCCAAGCCGATCTCTAGCGCAAAGAACAGCGCAAGCACGTTCTCGAGTCGTGTCAGCTTCACCTCATAATGTTATCAGGCGTAAGACGGATCTCAAGCCGTAGCTCTGGGGAGGGGTAAGGTAGTAAGCTGGGTCGCGTGGGGAACCATCTCGACTCGACAACCCGAACGTGGACTCCATGTTCAACGGCTTCAACTACATCATCAGCAGGTTCCTCGGGCAGCCCATAGCGGCTCACATTGAGCTGCAAAAGGGCGAACTCTCGCGCTCGCTGATCTAGCTGCGAATATTCTATAACAACGATCGTGAGGCAGAAACGATCGTGGTAAGATCTGCTCGAAGGTTCAGAGCATGGCTGCGGCGACGATGATGGCGATGGCGATAATGGCGGCGCCCCCCAGCACAGCTGCGGCGACGTTGCCTTTCGCCACTTCCTTTTCCAGGTCCACATGCACGATGAGGCGATCGAAAAGCTTGAAGCCAACGAACACGATCGCAATGCCGAGCACGCCGAAAAGCAGCATGTACCCAATGGCCTCACCCAATGTTTTGGCGTGCCAACTCATCATTGGATCACCCTGGGCATACGCGGGTGAAGACGCGGCGAGCAGCAGGCCAGTGGCGAAGATGAATGGTAGTTTGTTCATGGTTAGTGATCTTTAGTTTGGTTACGTTGGGCTTAAAAGAAATGCGGCACAAAGCGGCTCGTATTCCCGATGATCAATCCTTCGTCTTCCCGAATCCCGAGACCGCACGGAGTGTGGTCCACAATCCACACGCCAAAGACCGCCGACATTGCGGCGTCGATGCCACTCGGCAGGAACTGCTGCACGACATGCGGACCTTGGCCGTAATCGCCTCGGGTTTGGGCGACGAGTTGCGTTCGTTCAAAGATCGCGATGTTTGCGCCTTCGCGGGAGAGGAGCGGTTTTCGAACGTAGCGGCCGGTGTGGAGAGCGTTGGCGCGAGCATCTGACTCCAAAAATGCGGGCGCAAGGTTTGGGTGCCCGGGAAAGAGTTCCCAAAGGAGAGCGAGCAAGCCTTTGTTGGAGAGGAGCATCTTCCAGGGAGGCTCAATGAAGCGGAGGACATCCAGGTCGAGGTGCGCAGCGAATTCGTCGCCCCACATCCATTCCCATGGGTAGAGCTTAAAATAGTGACTCACCGTTTGCCCATCGAGGTCCACAAAGCGCCGGCGCATGGAATGGAAGCCGAGGTCTTCGATATGGACGCGGGCCGTTTGCAAACCGGCCTGATGGCAAGTGTCCTGCAGGTAAAGAACGGTTTGCTCGTCTTCCTCCGACTCTTTCAGCCCGCCAAAGTGGACCCTGCCGGAAACCTGCGGGGCTATCTTTTTCCAAGCGGCTATTAGGCGCTCATGGATGCTGTTGAATTGATCCAGCCGGGGATGCATCTCCTCAAGCCAATACCATTGGGCGACGGCTGCTTCAATAAGCGCTGTGGGGGTGTCGGCATTATACTCCAGCAACTTGGGTGGCGTTCGGCCGTCCCAGGCAAAATCAAAGCGGCCATACAAACTGAACTCCTGGCGCTCCCAGCTGGCACGGATCAGCCCTCTCGCTGCTGGCGGAATATGGAGCCGGTCAAACCAGTCCTGCTCAATGATCACGCGGGCAGCGGCTAAACAGAGGGCGTGGCATTCAGCGGCTGCGGCTTCGAGAGTATCCACCTCCTTGCTCGTTAGCTCATAGGCGGTCGATTCATCCCAGTAGCGGAAGTTGTCTGGCGTGTGGTAGGTCAGCCCCACTGCCTCAACTTTATGCCGCCACTGCTCGCGCGGCTTTTGGCGCAGGCGCTTCATGAACCGCCATACCGATAGCCACCAAAGCCACCGCGACGAACATAAGGATCCGGCGCGGCCTTCGGGCGGCTCACGTCAGGAGGAACGGGCGCCGGAGCTGGGCTAAAGGAGCCGCCGTGATAATAACCTCTCCCGGGCACGAACGAGTTGTAGGGAAACGGAAACCAACCGCCATAAGCGGAGTGGTAATAACCGAGATGGGGCCGATAGGTGTTGTTCGTCACGACCTCAGACGAGTCGGCCCAGTCATTTGGATCCTCGCGCTTGGCGCATCCGGCCAAAAGAGTTCCGGATAAAGCCAACGTAACGAGCCTGGATTTGCGTGAGGATCGTCTGGTCATTAGTAGCTACTATCATGGAGCGTCAGGGCGGACGCAAACAGAAGTGGATGACCGATTGCAGAGCACCTTCCTTTGCGCGCGCTCATCCAAAAAATGCGCCATTAAGCTGTGTCAGGCCCAAAATCAGAGGGGTAACCCATGACTCTGAGATCTATCTGATTGTTCACGACGAACCGCAGAATCACAGACGGAACCTCGAGTGAGACCATAGCGCTGTCGAACAGAACGGCTATGACCACACTGATTTTAGCCCCGCGCGCTTCAAGCTGTCGAAACCCTCTAGGATTGAGCCGTTTATTCACGTGGTGAAACATCTCTTCAGGGATAAACCGTCGGAAGGAGCTTCCAAGTTCCAATACGTCGATGGGCTCCCATTTTGTCCCTCCCGTGAACCATCGGAGCCGACGGTGCCCAGAATTTCGGAGATTTCCAGCAATGTTAAATCGTCTGAGCGAACGGTTACTGAATAAATAAACTGATTCATTGAGCTAAGAAAGAACGCTCCGGTCCCGCAATGCAGCTTGCCTTAAAGCCACCACACTGAGGAGCGCAGTGAATGACCTTCGAGCACATCTGTAAATAGCCACCGAGTGTATACCGCGCAACAGGCAAGCAGCAGCACTAGAGTCCAGATGGTGATAGAGATTACAAATTGCTCAACCCGAGATGCACGCCGCCACGACATAATCATCGCGCCCACAGCCACAGCGGATAACGGTAATCCCCAGTTGTAACAGGCGGTCAGAGGTGAAGACAATTTGTGCCCGTCCGAATGAAGAGCTTGGGGCACGTTCGCGAGCATAGCGAGACACGTCTGCAGGGACTTCCCGAACATGCAGGCGCAGAACGAAATCAGCGAAATGGCGAAGATGATGCTCCCCTTGCGCAGAACTGCTTTCTGATGAATTTCCTGCATGGCCGTTAGTTAGCGCTTCAACGCAGCATGCTGCACCAGCCTAACATTGGACAGCTCCGTTGTATTGGCGTCACCCCGCATTCTACTAATGGGCTGTCGAGCGCTTTTGCCCCAGGAGCGAGTTGCGGCAACCGAACGTGCGATCACCCCATCATGAGTTGAGGGAAGCTGCCGCGAGCTCACACGTTCTGAATGACATAGAGTACAGAAAAGCTTGGCGCGCGAGAAGGAGAGGAGTAGCGTGCCTTTTGTTTAAGGTAAGATCGGCAGGTTGAGATATGAGCAACACGCAAGCGCTTCGAGTGCGAAAGCACACTGGCGCGAATGCGTTCACGCTCCTTGAGCTTCTTGTCGTCATCGGAATCATTGCGTTGCTCGCATCGTTGCTGCTGTCGGCTTTGGCGCGGGCGAAATCGACGGCTCACGCAGTGAAGTGCAAAAGCAATCTTCGGCAGATTGGAGGTGCCTTGAGCGCTTACGCGGACGACTACACGGCATATCCCGTTATGTACGAGACGGAGCTTTGGCGGAATATGGCTTCGTGGCACAATGGCGCGATTCTTCCTTACCTCGGCTACGGCGGTGGGCGCATTCCTTCCAACACAGAACAAATTATTGCCAAACCGATCGAGGCACAGGGCCGCCCGGCGAAAGGCCAGACCGTGCTGGAATGCCCAGGATACACGCAGATCAAAGGGGTGTATGCGGCAGGTTTTAACGCGTATTCGTACAACGGTTATGGCGTTGCAGAACCCGGCCCGACGATGGTTGAAAAAGGGTTGGGACTAGGCGGTTACATAGACGGAAAAGCCAATATGATGCCACCGCCTCCTATCCTCCCAATCCGACAGAGCCGGGTAGTTTCACCGAGCGGGATGATTGCCGTGACCGATTCACCTATCGTCGCACTCCAGCCTGACAGCAGCCGACCCCAGGGCCACATTGTGACGCATTGGAGTTTTTTCAGGAGGGCTGCGAAAGCTAATCCAGAGTGGGAAACCAAGTTCCTGGTGAAGCGCCATCGCATTCCGGTTAATGCGGTCTTTTGTGACGGGCATGTAGAATCGTTTAAAAGCAAGGAACTAACTGCCACTGACGATGCGGCTCTCAGCCGGTGGAACAACACAGCACAAGCAGAGCGCGGAACGATCGAGGATTTGCGGTAAAAAGTTCGCGCCGGACCGGCAATAGTGCCGGCTTGTTTTACTCCGCGTCAGCCTCGGCTGGAGTTCTTTTGGGGCGATCGCCAAAAAGAGAGGTGCCGACGCGGATGATGGTGGCGCCTTCTTCGATCGCGACTTCGAAGTCGCCGCTCATGCCCATGCTCAGCTCGGGCAACGGGGCTCCGAGAACTTGCTCGCAGGCGCCGCGGAGTTCACGGAGCTGTTTGAAGTAGCCGCGGGCTCGTTCAGGGTCAGTCGAGTAAGGGGCAATCGTCATGAGTCCATGCACTTCGAGGCGGGACAGACGATTGATTTCGGCGAAGTCAGCAAGGGCCTGGCGCGGGGAGTAGCCGAACTTGCTGGCTTCACCAGCCACGTTGACTTCAAGAAGGATCGGAAGAGTTTTTGAAAGCTTTTCGGCGGCTTTCTGCAGCTCGATTGCCAAGCGGAGGGAGTCGACGCTTTGGATCATGGAGAAGAGCGCAACGGCGTCTTTGGCCTTGTTGGTCTGCAGGTGGCCGATCATGTGCCAGCGTGCTTTTGCGGGACTGGCGGGGATTTTCCACTTCGCTTCCTGGACTTTGTTTTCACCAAAGAGCGCAATGCCGAGATCGAGCGCTTCGCGAACGGCTTCCGCCGGGTGGCCCTTCGTGACGCCCATGAGTTGGACTTCCTCACGCTTGCGGCCTGCGCGAGCGCATGCGCCTTGAATGCGCTTCTCGATTGTTTCCAGGTTGTCTGCCAGCGACATTGTTGAGCGATTTTAGAAGAATCGCAGAGGAGGAAAAAGGAAGAAAGGATATCCGCAGATTGCGCAGATTTTCGCAGATTAAGAAAAAACAACGAGAGGGCTGACGGACTCATTTAACGGGAGGAAGCAGAGGCAGCAGCGAAATAAAACATGCCGGCGCTTCATCAACAATTCTGAGGCGCTTGCGCGTGCTGAGTGCTCTGACTCTTTTCTCCGCTTCCTCCTGTTGACTACCTATTTTCTTCACCTTCTTAATCTGCGGCAATCTGCGAAATCTGCGCATCGTTTTTCTTCCTCTTCTTAAGCGAATAGTTCCTGGATTTCTTCCCAGGTGCAGACGTTTGCGAGGTCCTCTTCAGCGCCCAACGTGGCTTTGATCATTTCGCGCTTTTTGTTTTGGAGGCTGAGGATTTTTTCTTCAACTGTGCCGCGGGTGATTAGTTTGTAACTGGTGACCACACGAGTCTGGCCAATGCGATGGGCGCGATCGGTGGCCTGATCTTCCACGGCAGGGTTCCACCAGGGATCGAAGTGGATGACGGTGTCGGCGCCGGTGAGGTTCAAACCAACGCCGCCGGCTTTGAGGCTGATGAGGAAAAGGGGGATGCTGTTGTTCTTCTGGAACTGCTCGACGACAGCGCCGCGGTCTTTGGTCGAACCGTCCAGGTAGCAGAATGGAATGTTCTCAGCTTTCAGGCGCTCGGAAAGAATCCCGAGCATGCCGACGAATTGGCTGAAAACGAGCGCGCGGTGGCCGCCGTCGATGACTTCCTCGAGCAACTCGGAGAACATCTCGACTTTGCCCGAGGGCTTGGGCTTTTGCGCTTCTTCCATCTTGAGCAGGCGGAGATCGCAACAAATCTGGCGGAGGCGGAGAAGCGCGTTGAGGATGAGCATTTTGCTTTTGCCGAAGCCCTGAGATTCAACGGCCTCGGTGACTTCGCGGCGGCTGGCTTCGAGGATGGCCTGGTAAAGCTCTTGTTGCTCTTCTGTGAGTTCGCAGAAGGAGATTTGCTCGATCTTCTGCGGCAAATCTTTGGCAACTTCCTGCTTGAGACGCCGAAGGAGAAAGGGGCGGACCCGCTTCGCCAGGCGGGCTTGCACCTCGGGATTGCGCTCTTTATTGAGCGGCTGCTCGTACCGCTCTTTGAAATCGGTGGCGCTGCCGAGGTAGCCAGGCATGAGGAAGTCGAAGATGGACCAGAGATCGAGAACGGAGTTCTCCAGCGGCGTGCCCGTGAGGACGAGGCGGTGCGGGGCGGCGATGCTTTTAACGGCCTGCGCGTTTTGGGTCTGGCGGTTTTTGATGTGGTGAGCTTCGTCGAGAATGACGGTGTCGAACTCCAGCGCGCGGTAGTGCTCAGCATCGCGTCGAATGAGGGCGTAACTGGTGACAATCAGATCGTGGCGAGGAACTTCGGCAAAGAGCGGAGCGCGCTTGGAGCCTTGAATGGCGAGAGATTTCAGGTCGGGGGTGAACTTCTTCGCTTCGGCAACCCAGTTGAAGACGAGTGACGTCGGGCAAACGACGAGGAAAGGCTTGTGCGCGAGCTTTCGAGCTTTGAGGGATTGGAGAAAGGCGAGTGTTTGCAGCGTTTTGCCCAAGCCCATTTCGTCGGCGAGGATGCCGCCGAAATTGTTGGAGCGAAGGAACTGCATCCACGCGACGCCTTGTTTCTGATACGGACGGAGCACAGTCTCCAATGGTCCGAGCGGCGGCGGCTCGATTTTGGTTTCACCGCGCAATTGCGCGGCTCGCTCGCGCCATTGCTGTGGGCTTTTGAAATGCCACGACTGTGCTTGAAGAGCGGCGTCGAGGAAACCGGCCTGGGCATTCGAGATGCGGTAGAGGCCTTCGCGCTGCTCAGGGGCGCAATCGAGAAGCGTTTCCTGGAAGTCTTCAACGGCGCCGGTGTCGAGGATGGCGAACTTGCCATTCGGCAACTTTGCGTGGCTTTGGCCCGAAAGGAGCAGGCGCTGAACATCCGCTTGGCTGAAGCGTTCGCCCGTGGAGCCGACATAGGAGACCTCGAGGTCGAACCAGCGCTCGCCTGAGGAGCGGATTTCGAATTTAGGCTCGATGCGCTCAAGGTTTTGCTTCGTGCTGCGTTCGAGGCGTTCTTCCAGATGAACTTCCCAGCGCTGCTGCCAGCGGGGATAGAAGCGGGCGAAGAAAGCGAGCACGGAGCTTTGGCCAGCGAGTTGGAAGAGGCCTTCGGCGTGCGGACCCGTGAAGCCGGCGCGCATCAGTTCGCCTTGCGCGGCTTGCTCAGCGGCAAGGTCGCGCGTGCTGTAGCGCGTGGGGGATTTTGGATCCGGGAGCCAGAAGCCGGCGCCGGCGCTTTCTTTTCGCCCGACGATGAAGCTGCTTGTGCCATAGAGCGCTTCCATTTGCGCCTGAAGATGCGCAAGGCCGCCGGTGAGGGAGAGACGGAATTTGGGCGGCTGAGTTTCGAGCACGAAGTCTTCGATCTTGAAGTTCGCGCGGACGGTGGCGTGTTCCGTGAGCGCGGGCCAATCGCGGCTTAAGAACTCAGGCACTTTGGCGCGCGGTAAACGGATGGGCGCTTGCAGGACACCCATGTAGCCGCTGGGCAGGGTGACGCGAGTAAATGTGCTGCCGCTCAGGATCCAGAGGCCAGTCGCCGAAGGCAATGCGGTGTCGGCCTTTGGCATGGAGGCGAGTTTCAGCGTGATTTCGCCGTTCGCCTCCAGGGTGGCAACGAGTTCGAGTGGGGCTGGAGTATTTTCGACCGTCACCGCCTTTGCTTTCGCGATAGTAATGCGCGGGTGGTCGGCGACCGCCGGGAGGAGTTGCGCAAATTGCGCCAGCGTGAGCATGAGCACACCGGGGGCGTTGCCGTCAGCTAGGCTTTCGCTGGCGGAGAGAAGGCGCTCGTCTGCCTCAGAAACTTGAAAGGGCGTGGATTGCGGCACGTTATTTAAAGGCAGCCGTTTGCCGCTGAATTCCCCTTCGAAGTAGAGCATCACCTTGCCCGCTTGGAGCGCGGGAAGGTAGTTGGGGGGCAAGATGACGTGGATCTGCAACGGTTGACCAGGGCCATCTCCGACGCTTCGTTGGATGCGTTTTCCTTCTTTAACAGCGGGAGCGGCCGGCTTCTCGTCAGCTTTGGGGGAGGTTGTTGCGCGCGCAGCGTTCTTGGTGGCAACAGGCTCGGGAGGGGCGAGCCGGCGAATGTGGTGGAGGCCGACGGCAACCGAGTGCGCGCAAATGGTGCCCCAGCTTCGCGACACGCGGCAGGGGCAGAGATTTTCGACATCGACCGCGCTCTTCATGACGAGACCCGCGCGCATGGAGTTGTTGCCTTCCTGCACCACGCCTTTGAGCAGTGGCGGCTCCCACGCGGAGCTGAGAACGCGTCCAGTGGCAAGGATGCCCTTAGCCTGCTTGAGCACATCCCAACCGCCAATTTTAACCAACAATTCTTCGGTAATATCCACGAGAAGAAGCCGCCCAGCCAACGAGCCGAGCAAAGAAGAAATAAACTACGCCAGCTTGCACGAGGCGCAATGCCGTTCTGCAACGCAACTGCTTGCCGGGTGTTCGTTCCGTGAGTAAAGCAGAACGGACGCAACAACAAATCACACTCATTGAACTCCCTCACTATAACCGAGATCGTTGGGCGAAGCTCACAAGGAGTGACCCGGCCGTTCATCTGCAGGGCAGATGATGGTTATCTCTACTATGTCAAAGGGAGTGGCGCCGGTCGCAGGGCGTTGATTGCGGAGACGCTTGCCGCTCCAATCGGGCGAGCTTTGGGGCTGCCCGTCCCTGAGGCCGCACCGGCCTTCGTTCCTAAGGAGTTGATCGCCCAGAGCGTGAGAGGTGATATTGATCAACTGGGCTCCGAATTTGTGTTCGCATCACGGGCAGAGCCACACGTTAAAGAGTTCGCGTTGGCGCAGCTGCCTTACATTCCTACTGATTTGCAGGCTCGTGTTTTGTTGTTCGATTATTGGATTCAAAACGGAGACCGCTCGTTAACGGAGCATGGCGGAAACCCCAACCTTTTGTGGAGCCATGGCACGCAAACGCTCTCGGTCATAGATCATAACCTCGCGTTTGAAAGCGCCGGGACAGAGGAGATGTGGGAGCATCACGTCTTCCGACATGCTCGAAGCCAGTGGGATCGCGCATTCAAGGAACGGCTCACGCCTGTGATGGATGCAATCCTCAATCGCATTCCCGAATATTGGCGCGCCTTGCCCGAAGCCTGGACTGAAGTGGACACAGGCCTGTCGTTAACCTACGTTCAGAGTGTGCTGGGAAGATTTAAATCGAACCCAGCGGCTTTTTGGGCGGGTTCATGAAACAGAACGTGGCAAACTATGCGATCGCTCGCTTCCGACCTTACGCGGACGTGGGTGAGTTTGTGAATGTGGGCGTGGCGCTTATCTGTCCTGAGGCAAAGTTTTCTGGATACCTCCTCTCCTCCAGTGATTTTCCCCGCATCAGAGCGTTCTTCCCCGAATTCGACATTCGTATCTTCAAATCTGGCCTGCACAGCTTAGGTGAACGGTTGGAAGCTGCCTTATCAAGCCGAGGATTGGGAGCGACAGTAAGTTTCCAGGAACTCGTGCGGCCTCGCGAGGGACTTTTCTTTTTTTCAGAGCCATCAACCGTTCTCTGCGAAGATCCTGCAGCGAAGCTTAAGGAGTTGTTCGAGCATTACGTCCAACGGCCATCTGCAGTTGCCTCACCAACTGCTCCGGTGATCGAAACCGAGATAAGCGTCGGTTAACGGGTGCAGATCATTAGGTTGCTTGACTTTGACGTTAGCGCCGGAAAACTCGGGCAATCACCCCTCGCCACATTGAGCACAGAATACGTTAAAACACATCGAAAGAAGGTTCTGCTGGTTTGCATTTGTTTCGCGGCAATCCTGCTCGCGAGCGTTGTCTGGCTCGTTTTCTCTCCGAAGGAGGCAAAGGCTTCGGTGACCTACCTGGGCATCGTTGATGGGAAGGGCCACTGGAGATTGCAGTTTGGTGTGACAAACATCGGAGAGTGCAGCTTGTTCACCTCGACACGAGGGCAGATAGAAATTGAGGGACAAACGAATAGGATTTCTGCCGGGGCCAGGACGCCAAAGTCGCAGCTCCGAGCAGGAGAGGGCCACGTTGTGGAGTTGATCCTGTCTGAGGCCAAGATGAATGATATCGTCGCGAATTGGCGATATTCGTGTTCGCTCGCATCTGATGGGTTCCGATCACGCCTCTATCGATGGCAATGGGGTCCTCGAGGTCCAGGCGCACGAGTGAACTGGCTTATCCCGCAGAAGTGGAAAGGCATGCCGTTGAGCATTCGGAGCCAGAGCGACTGGCTTGAGCGACCAACTTCGTCAGGTCCAAATCTCCAGGTCTCCTCGGGAAATGAACCGATGAAGCAGTCGGAAGCAGAGACTCCGCCATTGTAAAAATTGGGGTCGCTCCTATCTTTGCCGCGAATGTTGAATCGGACGTTGCGCATCGCGGGACGCGAATTTAAGTCCAGGTTGATCCTGGGCACGGGGAAGTTCGGCTCCCCGGAGAAAATGCGCTCCGCCATCGCCGCCAGCGCCACGGAGATGGTTACCGTTGCCCTGCGCCGCGCGGACTTGAGCGGAAAGCGGGATCCGTTTGCGAACATCCTGGAGTTCATCGATCCGAAGAAATACCTGCTTCTCCCAAACACCAGTGGCGCGATGAACGCCGAGGAAGCGGTGCGGCTGGCGCGGCTCGCGGTGGCGGCCGGGTTGCCCAATTGGATCAAGCTCGAGATTCATCCCGACCCGCGCTATCTGCTTCCAGACCCCATTGAGACGCTTAAGGCGGCGGAAATTTTGGTCAAAGAAGGGTTTACCGTTTTGCCCTATATCAATGCGGACCCTGTCTTGGCCAAGCGCCTGCAGGAGGTCGGCACGGCGACGGTGATGCCGCTGGGGTCTCCCATCGGATCTAATCGCGGGCTGCAAACGCGCGACCAGATCAGCATCATCATTGAGCAAGCCACGGTGCCGGTGGTGGTGGATGCAGGCATTGGCGCGCCCAGCCATGCGGCGGAAGCAATGGAACTCGGCGCCGACGCCGTGCTGGTGAACACCGCCATCGCCGTCGCGAGCGATCCCGACCAAATGGCGATTGCATTCCAAAAGGCTGTCGAGGCGGGGCGGACGGCATACGAACTCGGCTTGCCCGAAGCGCAAACAGCCGCTTCGGCCACCAGCCCGCTCACAGGCTTTCTCAACGATTAAAGGGGTTCCTCATGCAAGACTTAGCCGTTTCAAGGGTTGAACAAATTCTGAAAGCCGCACCCAAAGCGCGCATCCTGGTGGTCGGGGACGTGATGCTCGACCATTTCATTTGGGGGCATGTGGCGCGCATCTCCCCGGAAGCGCCGGTGCCGGTGGTGGAGTTCGAGCGCGAGAGCCACATGCCAGGGGGCGCCGCGAACGTGGCTCGCAACCTCGCCGCCCTGGGCGCGAGACCGCAGCTTTTCGGGATCATCGGCCGCGACAAATCCGGCGCTGAGCTGAAGGAGTTGCTCGGTGCGCAAGGGGTGAGCTGCGAGGGTTTGTTTGAAGACGCTTCACGCCCGACGAGCGTCAAAACACGCATCATCGCGCACCAACAGCAAGTCGTGCGGGTGGATCGGGAAGATCGCCGGCCGCTTGCGGAAAAACTCTCGCGCAAGCTGCTTACGGCGATTGAAGGCAAACTTAAGAATGTCGATGCGTTAATCCTTGGGGATTATGGCAAAGGCGTCGTCTCGCAGGAGATGCTCGATGAGCTGAAGTCGCTTTGCCGCTCGCGTGGCATTTGGTTGAGCATGGACCCGAAGCCGGTGCATCAACTCAACTTGAGCGGGCTCTCGTTGATCACGCCTAACCGCAAGGAAGCCTTCGAGCTTGGCGGGATGCACGATGGTTTGCGCGGGCAGACGCCGCTGCAAGACGAACGGCTCTTGAAGCTGGTGGAAAAACTTCTGCGAGATCTGAAACCAGCTTTGCTCCTCGTGACGCTTGGCGATCAAGGGATGCTCCTGTGCAAGCGCGGCGAAAAGCCATTCCACATCCCCACGATGGCGCAGGAGGTTTATGACGTCTCCGGCGCGGGAGACACGGTGATCGCTTCGTTCACGCTCGCCGTGAGCGCAGGGGCGTCGCCCGTGGAAGCGGCTATTGTTTCCAATCACGCCGCTGGTGTGGTCGTCGGGAAAGTTGGCACCGCCACCGCAACTCCCCAGGAGCTTCTGGCCAGCTTCAAGCGCGACAAATGAGACCGGCCGTGTTCCTCGACCGCGATGGGACGATGATCGTGGACAAGGACTACCTTCGCCACCCGGAAGAGGTGAGTCTTTTCCCCGGCGCCTGCTCTGCCCTCAAGCGCCTGGGCGACCGAGGATATGCGCTGGTGATGGTGACCAATCAATCCGGTGTGGGGCGCGGCTACTTCACCATGGAAGATGTGGAGAAAGTTCACGCGCATCTGGAGCAACTTCTCGCAGCTGAAGGCGTTCAACTCGCCGCCACCTACGTGGCGCCTGAAGCTCCCGGCCAGCCAAGCCGTGGGCGCAAGCCCTCGCCGCAGTTTCTCTTTGATGCCCGGGACACACTGGGAATTGACCTCTCGCAATCCTACATGATCGGCGACAAATGGATCGACGTGGAGTGCGGCTGGAATGCAGGAGTGAAACGCTCCATCCTTGTCCGCACCGGCTACGGCACAAAGGTTGAGCAACAACACGCCGGAGATTTGCAAAGAATCTGGGTGGCGGACGATCTTCCTCAAGCAGCTGATTTGATCTTAGCGAACCTATGAAAATCATTGGCGTCATTCCAGCTCGTTACGCCTCCACGCGCTTCCCGGGCAAGCCGCTCTTCCCTATCGCGGGAAAGCCATTGGTCCAGCATGTGGTGGAGCGTTGCCGTCTAGCCAGGTCCCTCAGTGATGTGGTCGTTGCCACGGACGACGAACGCATCCGCGCTGCTGTCGCGCCGTTCTGCCGCGTGGAGATGACACGAGAAGATCACCCCAGCGGCACTGACCGCATTGCTGAAGTCGCGCAACGTCTCCAGTGCAACGCCGTGGTGAACATCCAGGGAGATGAGCCATTGATTGACCCCGCTGTGGTGGACTCGGTCGCCAACGCTCTGCAAACGACGGAGATGTCCACAGCGGCCCGGCCAATCTCCAACCCCGAGGAGCTGAACAACCCCAATGTCGTAAAAGTCGTTGTCAATTTAGCCGGGCAAGCGCTATTTTTTTCCCGGCGCACGATCCCGTATCTGCGCGATGCCGCCAGCAGTTCGGCCGAAGAACAACTGGCGGTTTTTCCTTTTTTGAAGCATCTGGGCATTTACGGGTATCGCCGGGATACCTTGTTGAAGATCGTGCAATGGCCGGTGTCAGCTCTGGAAAAAGCCGAGCGCCTGGAACAACTCCGCGCTCTGGAGCATGGTGTCGCCATTGCCGTCATTCAAACCACCCACGACAGCGTGGGCGTCGATGCTCCGGAAGATGTCGCGCGAGTCGAGGCCATTTTGCAGCGTAACCTATGAAATACATTTTCGTGACAGGCGGTGTGGTTAGCTCCCTTGGCAAAGGGCTCACGGCGGCGGCCCTTGGCACGCTGCTCGAGAACCGCGGCCTCAAAGTCGCGCTGCAAAAGTTCGACCCCTACCTTAACGTCGATCCTGGCACCATGTCCCCTTACCAACATGGTGAAGTTTACGTTTTGGATGACGGCGCCGAGACCGACCTCGATCTCGGCCATTACGAGCGGTTCACGAGCACAAAGCTTACCCGCTTCAACAATCTGACCAGCGGACAGGTTTACCAAACGGTTCTCGATAAAGAGCGTCGTGGTGAATACCTCGGCAAGACGGTTCAAGTCATTCCCCACGTCACGGACGAAATCCAGGCGCGCATCCTCAAGCTCGCCGAGATGTCCAAGGCGGACGTCATCATCACAGAAATTGGCGGAACGACCGGCGACATCGAAGGGCTCCCCTTCCTTGAAGCCATTCGCGAATTCGCTTTGGACGTCGGTTATAACAATGCCATTTTCATCCACGTCACCTACGTTCCTTTCATTAAAGCCGCTGGCGAGCTGAAGACGAAGCCCACGCAGCAATCAGTCGCGAAACTTCGCGAAATCGGCATCGCCCCGCATATCCTGGTCTGCCGTTGCGAGCATCCGCTCAACAAAGAGCTGCGCCAGAAGATGTCCCTTTTCTGCAACGTCCCATATGAGGCAGTCATTGAGGAGAAGGACGTTGACCATAGCATTTACGAAGTTCCCCTGATGCTTCAGCGCGAGCGGATGGACGACCTCGTTTGCCAACTGCTCCGCCTCGACACGCCTCCCGCGAACATGACGCATTGGCAGGAGATCATCCGCAAGCTGGTGGCTCCGCAACATCGCGTTCGCATAGGTGTCGTTGGCAAATACATCGAGCTGCAGGACGCCTACAAATCTGTCTACGAAGCGATCATTCACGGCGGCGTGGCCAATGATTGCGGCGTTGAGATTGAGCGCGTGGACGCGGAAGAAATTGAAAAGTATGGGGCTGAGAAGGCTCTCAAGGGCCTTGCGGGCGTCCTTGTTCCCGGTGGTTTTGGGGAGCGCGGGATCCAGGGCAAAATTCTTGCAGCCCAATACGCGCGCGAGAAGAAACTTCCATATTTGGGCCTCTGTCTCGGCATGCAAATCGCCACGATCGAGTTCGCGCGTCATGCGCTCGGCCTGGATGGCGCGCACTCGACGGAGTTCGATCCCGAGAGCCCGCATCCGGTGATTGCCCTGCTTAACGAGCAACGTGAAGTCACCAAGAAGGGCGGCACCATGCGCCTCGGCGCGCAGTCCGTTCAGCTCGCCGTCGGCTCCAAGGCAGCGCAGCTTTACGGCGCGTTCATGATCCAGGAGCGCCACCGCCATCGTTACGAGTTCAATAACAAATACCGCCAGCAATTTGAGGAAGCGGGTTTCCTGTTCTGCGGAACCTCACCAGACGGCAAGTTGGTGGAGATCATCGAACTCAAAGATCACCCGTTTTACGTGGCGAGCCAGTTCCACCCGGAATTCCAGAGCAAGCCTAACGCCCCGCATCCGTTGTTCCGCGGCTTCATCGCGGCTGCGCATGCCTTCCTGCACCACAAGCCGCTCTAAGCCTGCGCCTTGAACTACAAGGAAGCCATCGACTTCCTCTATAGCCTCCGGCTTTTCGGCACGAAGCTCGGGCTGGAGAAGACATTCCGCCTGGCTGCGCTCGCAGGCAACCCGCAACAGAAGCTCAAGTTCATCCATGTGGCCGGCACCAACGGCAAAGGCTCCACCTGCGCCATGCTGGAGAGCATTTACCGAACCGCCGGCTATCGCACCGGACTCTTCACCTCTCCGCACCTGGTTCGCTTCAGTGAGCGAATTCAAGTCAACCGCCAGCTTATCACAGACGCTGATGTTATCCGCCTGGTGGAACAATTCCGGGAGTTCCTCCCCGAATTTCCGAAGGACGCCCAACCCACGTTCTTCGAAGTCACCACGGCGATGTCCTTGGTTTACTTCGCGGAGCAACGTTGCGACCTGGTGATTTGGGAAACAGGTCTTGGTGGACGCCTCGACGCCACGAACATCGTCACACCCTTGGCTTCCGTGATCACCAACATCCAATTCGATCACGAAAAATGGCTGGGTAATTCGCTCGCGGAAATCGCCTCGGAAAAAGCAGGCATCATCAAGCCCAGCATTCCTGTTATCACAGGCGCCGACGCCCCTGAAGCGCTCGCGGTGATCCGTAAGGTCGCACAGGCGAATGGGAGCCGGATAACGGAGGTAAGCGGTGGTGAAGGCGTCCCTCCTCTGCCCTTGCTTGGCGAGCATCAAAAGAAAAATGCGGCTGTGGCTTTAGCGACCGTTAACGTTTTGCAGACCTCATTACCCGTGTCACCCGATGCAATTGCTGAGGGTTTGAAAAACGTTCATTGGCCCGGGCGACTTCAGCTTGCCCGCCTTTCCGACGGCCGCCAGGTTCTGTTGGACGGCGCTCATAACCTCGACGGGGTGAAAACCCTCGCGCACACGCTGACGCACACATTTCCGGCAGGGCCAAAGACTCTCATTCTCGGCATGCTGGCCGACAAGCAGTGGGAGCAAATGTGCGCAATGTTAGCTCCTTTCGCGGAGACGATTTACACCTGCCCCGTATCGAGTGAGCGCAGCGCAGATGCCGCTGCCCTTGCTAAAGCCTGCGCTGCGGCTAATCCAGTTGCAACCGTCGTCCCTTGCTCCGCCCTCGCGGAAGCGTTGGAACGCGCAAACGACTCGGCGTTTACGGTCATCAGCGGCTCCCTCCATTTCATCGGTGAAGCCATGGAACGTCTCGAGATCAGCCCCGCCGCACCCAGCAACGAGCGCGGTTTGAATGAGTGGCAAGCTACGCCACGGTAGTCGGGCGCATGCAGACAGCTGAATCCTGGCGCCGGAGGGGCGGAATATTTGTAGTACGCCCGCGCGGCTAACGAATGAGCCCCGGATAGGGCGGCATGATTCTGCTTTCCCAGAGTTGTTGGCTTTTTTATGAAAGCGGAATGCCGGACACCTACAGCCAGATCTATATTCACGTGGTGTTCGCTGTGCAGGGCGCCAAGCTCTTATCGACCCGGTGCATAATGATGAACTTCAGAAGTACATCACCGGCATCGTGGTGGCGAATCGGCAAAAGGTTATTGGAATCAACAACATGCCGGACCATGTCCATATCCTGCTTGGACTCGGTCCCGAGATCGCGCTTTCTCAGCTCATGTGCGATATCAAGGCGAGTTCTTCGAGTTTCATTAACAAGAAGCAATGGGTGAGAGGTAGATTTAATTGGCAGGAAGGATTCGGGGCTTTCTCTTACTCGCGCTCTCAGTTGGACAGCGTTCTCCGCAACATTGCAAACCAGCAAAAGCATCATGCCAAAAGAACATTCGCTGAAGAATATGTCGGATTATTGAGAAAGTTTGGGGTGGCATACGACGAGCGGTACGTCCTTTAAGCTGTTGAAGGTTGCGCTTGCGGGCGAGTTTTTTTGGATGTCGCCCCATCCGGGGCTCATTCACACGATCGGGCGGGGTTACTACAAATATTCCGCCCCTCCGGGGCTTCCAGACTGGTGGCTTCCGGATGGTAGCCTCGACGTGCTCGGTAAGTCGTGCGCGGAAAATCGGTCACCCCGTCTGCCTCCCTTAATGTTCGAAACTGGAGGTGTCCTCAAAGCAGGGGCGCCCTGCTTAAAGCCCCGGAGGGGGCCAAATCTTTGCAGTACCAGGAGTTTGTAAGCAGAGCCCCGGATGGGGCGACATCAAGGCTCTCCCTTCCATCGTGGCGCGAAGGAATGCGAACAATACCAACCCGGCTCGCCATCACTTAGCGGACCCTCTCCCGCCCGACTCTTTCCTCGCCTTACACCACTTCCCCTACTAAAACAGAATCAGTGCACGCAGAAGGCAAGCCGCTTAACGCGCTTCTCAAAAAGTATTTTGGTTTCGATGATTTCCGTCCGCTTCAGGAGGAGATCATCACCGCGTCTTTACAAGGGCGCGACGTCTTCGCGCTGCTTCCCACCGGTGGCGGCAAATCGCTCTGTTTTCAACTGCGCGCGCTTGTGACCGAAGGCCTCACTGTTGTCATTTCTCCGCTGATCGCACTGATGAAGGACCAGGTGGACGCCCTGCGCGAAGCGGGTGTTTGCGCGGCTTTCCTGAACTCAACTCTCACCGCTGGCGAAGCACGCGATGTGCGCGCTGAGCTTGAAGCTGGCCGCTGCAAGCTCCTCTACCTCGCGCCCGAGCGGCTGATGCTCGATGGGTTCATAGACAAGCTGGCCCGCTGGAATGTGGCGCTTTTCGCGGTCGATGAAGCTCATTGCATCAGTGAGTGGGGTCACGATTTTCGGCCAGAATACCGGCAACTCTCCAGCCTTCGCTCTCACTTTCCGGATGTGCCGATGATGGGGCTCACCGCCACGGCCACACCACGTGTGCGCGAGGATGTCATTCGCCAGCTTTCATTGGAAGACCCTGCCTGCTTCACCGCCAGCTTTAATCGGCCCAACCTGCATTATCGCATTAGCGCAAAAGCGCAGGCGTACGAGCAAATTCTCGGCTACCTGAAATCGCGCCCGAGGGAGAGCGGCATCATCTACTGCCAATCCCGCAAGACTGCTGATTCGCTCGCTGAGAAGCTCCAATATGACGGCATCGCTGCGCTGCCGTACCACGCTGGTCTGGATGCAGGCGCCCGCGCAAAGAACCAGGAGAAATTCCTCCGCGACAAAGCTCGCGTCATCTGCGCCACGATTGCCTTTGGCATGGGCATCAACAAGCCGAACGTCCGCTTCGTGATTCATCACGACCTTCCGAAGAATATCGAAGCGTATTACCAGGAAACCGGCCGAGCGGGCCGGGACGGGCTGCCGAGTGATTGCTGGCTTCTCTTCAGCGCCGGCGACCGCGTGAAGTATCTGAACTTCATCGACGAAATCAGCGACCCGCGCGAGCGCGAGAACGCCCTCAAGCACCTCGACCAGATGGTCCATTACGCGGAGAGCGCTGCCTGCCGCCGCGCCACGCTCCTCAAATATTTTGGCGAGCAACTTGCGGAGGGCGGCTGTGGCAATTGCGACAACTGCCTCACCCCCCGCGCAAGCTGGGACGGCACTCTTGCCGCGCAAAAGCTTCTCTCCTGCGCTTATCGCGTTCGCGAGCGCAGCGGCTTCAGCGTTGGTTTGCAGCACATCGTCGAAGTCCTTTGTGGAGCGAACACCGAGAAGATCCAGCGATGGGGCCACGCTGAACTCTCAACTTACGGCATTGGCAAGGAGCATAGCCGCGCCGACTGGCTGAACATAGGCCGCGAATTGATCCGACTTGGTTTGATCCAGCAAACGCCGCCGTATAACACCGTCGAACTCACGGCTGCTGGGGTGACAGCCCTAAAGACGCGGGAGAAAATTCTCCTGACGACCGCGACGGGCGCCCGCGATAAGAAAGACACCGGCCCTAAACTTCGCTCGGGTGACATCGTTTGCGATGAAGCTCTTTTTGAGGAACTACGCACATGGCGGCGTGAAGTCGCTGACGATCGTGGTGTCCCTCCGTACATCATCCTGAGCGACGTCACGCTCCGTCAAATTGCCCGGTTCTATCCTGTCACTGCGGAAGATCTTGGACACATCAGCGGCATTGGCGAAAAGAAACTGAGCGATTTCGGCGACGACCTTTTGAGAGCGATCAAAAACTTCCTGCAGAAAAATCCGA
>Ga0196963_10000651_pt1 | contig 28850 bp, 15 predicted proteins | sample S1_5metaG_FD_148600 | JGI IMG/M metagenome (GOLD analysis project Ga0196963, IMG submission 148600) | Soil microbial communities from Anza Borrego desert, Southern California, United States - S1_5 | ecosystem: Environmental > Terrestrial > Soil > Desert | place: USA: California | collected...
TATATTCTCAGAGCAAAACTGTCTTAGCAAGTGTAGCGATCGCCTCAGAGAATCAGCCTAACCCTCTCATGGCTCAATCTCCCTCAAATTCCTCAGATGAAGTTAATCCAGTAGTCCAGGGAAATAACGCTTTTGCCCTAAATTTATATAGTCAGCTGCGTCCACAAAAAGGCAACCTTTTTTTCTCACCCTATAGCCTCTCCACAGCCTTAGCCATGACTTATGCGGGAGCTAAAGGGCAAACTGCGACTGAGATGGCTCAGGTGCTTCACTTCAACGTCGAGCCAGAATCCCTACATTCAGCTTTTGCAACCAATCTGGCAAAGCTAAACGCCAATCAACAACAGGGATATCAACTCAGTATTGCCAATCGATTATGGGGTCAAAAGGGTTACAAATTCCTTGATCCATTCTTGAAAACTACCCAAAACTACTATGGAGCCAGACTAGAAACGGTAGACTTTGCTGATGCTACTGAAGCCTCTCGTCAGACGATTAATACCTGGGTAGCGCAAAAGACTCAAGATAAGATTCAAGACATCATCCCTAAAGATGTACTCCTGCCAACCGCTAAATTAGTCTTGACTAATGCGATTTACTTTAAGGGCAACTGGTCAAATTCTTTTGATCCCACTTTAACTAAAGAGGAGCCATTTTTAGTTACAGCTAATGAGCAAATAAACGTCCCCATAATGCATAGAAGCCAAACTGGTGTAGCCTATGCAGATTTAGCTCAACTGCAATTGTTGTCGCTTCCTTATAGCGAAAGCAATCTATCTATGGTGATTCTTCTACCCAAGAAAGTTGATGGGTTAGCTGAACTCGAACAGCAACTTACGCCAGATAACCTCAAGAAGTGGCTTTCATCTATGCGAGAAGGTCGGCAGGTTGATGTTTCGTTACCTAAGTTTAAAGTTACTTCAGCCTTTGAAATGAAAAAAGAGCTTTCAGAACTAGGAATGAAGAGCGCTTTTAGTGATCAAGAGGCTGATTTCTCTGGTATGGACGGAAAGAAAGACCTTTATATCTCTGCCGTAATTCACAAAGCTTTTGTCGATGTGAATGAAAAAGGTACTGAGGCTGCCGCTGCTACAGGAGTGGAAATGGTTACTAGGAGCACAAGTCCCAAATTTCAGGCTAATCACCCCTTTCTGTTTCTCATTCGAGATAACGAGTCTGGCAGCATTTTGTTCATCGGTCGTGTACTAAACCCGTTGGCATCATAGACATACAGGAAATTTCAGTCAAATGAGGTACATCTTCATCTGCGTTTATCTGCGTTCATCTGCGGTTAAAAATAACCAACTGTGTACCTCATGAAAGGGGAAACTGCTGTATCTTCAAAAATAAAATTTAGGCTTAAATGCAGTTGCTAATTAGTAGCTTTATTTGCTTAGTTTTATTGTGTTTCTATTTTTGAGAGCAGAAACATTTAACTAACAAATCTTTTTGATTAAATATTTTTCAAGCAATAACTATTTTTACGCCTAATTTTAAATTATTCACCTAACCATCTACTCTACAAAACCTACTAAGTAGAGGGACTTAAATATTTGTCGGATGAGTTGAGGAATCGTAAAGCTCATCGAACCCCTGCTAATTTTGGGTTTCCTGGGTCAACCCAGCCTACATCAGAAATTTCGTTTAATAAAGCATACCTACTTAAATGACTAAAACGCAATTTTGCGAATAGCCTTCCAATAAGGCTTTGACTGCCCTAAATTGTAAAACTTCTTACTTGGAAAACTTCAGAGACACACCAAGAAGTTGCTGACGATAGATTCCAAATCAGCAGAGATTAATCCTAAAAAAAGTAGTAATTACTACCATTTAGGTGAATAAATAATAGATATTTATACTTAGCAAGAAGTATGTACTAAATGCAACATATAGCGCTGCTTTCAACAACAAACAGTGAAAATAGAAGATAAAGGTTTTCAGACGCAAGCCTTGCCCAGAATAGGAGTCTACCAGCAGTGGTTTTACAAGTTTCTGATACTACCTACGAAGACAAAACTCAGGCGATCGCTCAACAACTTCTAGCCGCAACAAAGGAAAGCCGCTCCTTTTTTGCCCAGATGCGTGACCAAATGCGCTGGGATGATAAATTACTTGCATGGGCAATGAGCAACCCTGGCTTACGGGTGCAGCTATTTCGCTTCATTGACTGTCTCCCAGCCTTGCGGAGTAAAGCTGAAATTGCTCGTCATTTGCAGGAATATTTAGGCGACGAGTCCGTTGAATTACCGACTGCACTCAAAGGACTGCTGAACTTTGCTAACCCGGATTCCATGCCGGGACAATTGGCTGCAACCACTGTATCGACTGCCGTTGAAACTTTAGCTCATAAGTACATTGCGGGCGAAAATATTAAGCAAATCACCAAGACAGTTGAGCGGCTGCGGAAGGATAAAATGGCATTTACCATCGACCTCTTGGGAGAGGCGGTGATTACAGAAGCCGAGGCGCAATCCTATCTCAATCGCTATCTGGAATTGATGGAACAGCTTACCCAGGTGGCGAAGACATGGACGCCTGTACCAGCGATTGATCAAGCAGATGGGGAAGAACTACCGCGTGTACAGGTATCGGTCAAGTTAACTGCGTTTTATTCTCAGTTTGACCCACTGGATGCTCAAGGAAGCCAAGCGCGAGTAAGCGATCGCATTCGGCTATTATTACGCCGCGCCAAGGAGTTGGGTGCTGCTGTTCACTTTGACATGGAGCAGTACGAATATAAAGATCTCACGCTCTCCATCCTGAAACAACTGTTAATGGAGGAAGAGTTTCGCTCGCGTACTGATATTGGGATTACCCTACAAGCTTATTTGCGCGACAGTCAGCAAGACTTACAAGATTTAGTTGACTGGGCGAAAAATCGTGGCTATCCCGTCACCGTGCGCTTGGTAAAGGGTGCTTACTGGGATCAAGAAACTATCAAAGCTGTGCAAAAAGATTGGCCGCAGCGGGTATACAACGATAAAGCCGCAACGGATGCCAACTTTGAGCGGATGACGCAGCGATTGTTGGAAAACCATCAGTACCTGTATGCAGCGATTGGCAGCCATAATGTGCGATCGCAGGCGCGTGCCATTGCCATGGCGGAAAGCCTCAACATCCCCCGTCGTCGCTTTGAAATGCAAGTCCTTTACGGCATGGGAGATAAACTCGCCAAAGCGCTAACAGACAAAGGTTATCGCGTGCGCGTTTATTGTCCTTACGGAGAACTATTGCCCGGAATGGCGTATCTCATCCGCCGTTTACTAGAAAATACGGCGAATAGTTCTTTCCTGCGGCAAAATCTGGAAGATCGACCGATTGCAGAATTGCTAGCGCCCCCGGTTGCGGATGGGAAAGAGACAACGCATCCCGTGAAAAGAGCTTTTCCCAATGTGGCGGATACTGATTATGCTGAGACAGCAGCCAGAGAGCGATCGCATAATGCTTTTCAAACCGTTCGCCAGCAGCTAGGCAAGACTTATTGGCCTTTAATTAACGGGGAATACGAACCCACCGAAGAACTGATTGATTCCGTTAATCCTTCCAACCCCAATGAGGTGATTGGCAAAGTAGGATTAATGTCTGTTGAACAAGCAGAACAAGCTATCCAAGCGGCTAAAGAGGCTTTTCCAAGTTGGCGACGAACCCCGGTCAGACAACGCGCTAGTATCTTGCGGAAAGCGGCTGAATTAATGGAACAGCGCCGGGAAGAACTCTCAGCCTGGATTGTGTTGGAAGTGGGTAAGCCAGTACGGGAAGCTGATGGCGAAGTTTCTGAAGCGATTGACTTTTGCCGTTACTACGCTGACGAGATGGAACGCTTGGATCAAGGATTCAGCTACGATCTAGCTGGGGAAACAAACCGATATATCTACCAGCCGCGTGGGGTGGCTGTGGTGATTTCCCCGTGGAACTTCCCCCTAGCGATCGCCACCGGGATGACGGTAGCCGCACTGGTTGCCGGAAACTGCACCTTGTTAAAGCCGGCTGAAGTTTCTACCGTGATTGCTGCCAAACTTGCAGAAATCTTGGTAGAAGCCGGAATTCCTCGTGGTGTATTCCAATACGTGCCAGGGAAAGGGTCAAAAGTGGGTGCTTATATGGTGAAGCATCCGGATGTTCACATCATTGCTTTTACAGGTTCTCAGGAAGTCGGTTGTCGCATCTACTCAGATGCTGCGACTTTACAACCCGGTCAAAAGCACATGAAGCGCGTGATTGCGGAGATGGGAGGCAAAAACGCGATTATTGTGGATGAAAGTGCAGACCTCGACCAAGCGGTTGCCGGGGTGGTGCATTCAGCTTTTGGCTATAGTGGTCAGAAGTGTTCGGCTTGCTCACGAGTAATTGTCTTAGAACCCGTGTATGAAGCCTTTGTGGGGCGTTTGCTAGAAGCGACGCGATCGCTTAACGTCGGTGTTGCTGAAGCACCCGGTACTCAAGTTGGCCCAGTGATTGATGCCACCGCTCAAAAGCGGATTCAGGAATACATTGACATCGGACGTCAGGAAGCAGAAGCCGCTTTAGAAATGCCTGCACCAAATACAGGCTACTTCATTGGCCCGGCAATTTTTACAGGGGTTCAACCCAACGCCAAAATTGCTCAGGAAGAGATTTTTGGCCCAGTGTTGGCAGTTATTCGGGCACAGGATTTTCCAGAAGCGCTGAATATTGCTAATGGCACCAACTTCGCCTTAACAGGTGGTTTATACTCCAGAACTCCTTCCCATATTCACCAGGCATCAACCGAGTTTGAAGTGGGGAACGTCTATATCAATCGTGGCATCACAGGAGCGATCGTTTCGCGTCAACCCTTTGGTGGCTTCAAACTTTCAGGGGTTGGTTCTAAAGCCGGAGGCCCCGACTACTTACTACAATTCCTGGAGCCTCGCGTAGTAACCGAGAATATTCAGCGCCAAGGTTTTGCACCACTGGAAGGCGTGGATTAATCCTCGCTGTTTAGAATTTTCTATCCGGCTATTCCTGTTAAAGAGGTAGGTTTTAGGGAGTTAGCATTAGGTTTTCAACTTATACTAACTTCCTAAAATCTTCATAAAACTTTATCCAAATTTTATTAAAAACTAGAGCAAATAGCTTCTTAGTTAAGAGAGCAGTTTTTTGGGGAACACTAACTTGGGGATATACGCTACTGCTCAAGACCGCAAGCTTAGTTAAATAAATTTTTATAGGAGAATAAATTCCGTGTTTCAAAAGATTAATTTACAAACAAGGCTAATTGGTTCCTTTGCCTTTTTAGGCGGTATTGTATTTGTTGTTGGGCTAGTTGGATGGAATGCTACCTCTCGACTGAGCGAACACATAGATACGATAGGAAAAAACAATCTTCCTTCAGTTGAGGGACTATGGAAAGTTAATGAGGGACAAACGCAAATAGAATCCTCAGAGAGACTTCTGCTTAATCCCAACCTTAACCGTTCAGAACGACAGGCGGCATTAACCCGCATAGAGAAGGCTTGGCAGCAAATAAACGAGGGGTTTACCCAATACGAGTCAACTCCCCGAAGTAAAGAAGAGGAAAAAAGTTATCAACAAATGATGCAAGATTGGGATAAGTGGAAGCAATTACACGAAGACTTTTTGCGAATTGATCAAAACTTTGAACAAGCTGGAATTTTTAATCCTTACGAAGTACAGTTAAGGCTGATTAATCAAGGAAAAACAAACTCACCAGAAATGGCAGCAGCCAAGGCGGCTAGTAATCTATTAACTAAGCTGAATGGACAAGCTAGACTTAATCGTGTTCCCTTTGAAACAGCAGCTTCCTCCATTCTAAAAGTTGTAGATCTCAACAAAGATCAGGCAAAGGAAGCACTGACAGCATCCTCTCGTGATATTAATCAGACTAAGTTCTGGACTTTTATAGGCATGAGCTTAGGGCCTCTTTCAGCCATACTAGTTGGTATTCTTTTAAGTATCAAAATCGCTAAGCCGCTTGGAGCTAAAATTGCAGATATTGTCAATTCTATTGTTTCTTCTGCTACAGAGATTGCCGCAACAGTAGAACAACAAGAGCGCACAGCCGCTCAACAAGCTGTCTCTGTCAACCAAACAACTACCACCATGGATGAATTAGGCGCTTCTTCTCGAACTTCGGCGCAGCAAGCTGAGGCAGCAGCAACAGGAGCAGCAGCGGTATTAAATTTGGTAGAAGGGAATCAGCATGACTCAGATGTATTTGGACAGTCTAGCCTGCGGGCAAAAGTTGGGCAAATCACTGAACAGATATTGCGATTAAGTGAACAAACTCAGCAGATAGGCAGCATCTCTACAGTCGTGAGTGAGTTAGCTAACCAAACTAATATGCTGGCTCTCAATGCAGCTGTAGAAGCAGTTCGAGCAGGAGAGAATGGAAAAGGTTTCTCTGTCGTAGCCTCAGAGATTCGTAAATTAGCTGAGCAAAGCAAAAAGTCGGCTGAACGAATTAATGCTTTGGTTATCGATATTCAGAATGCCACTAACTCAACCGTTATGGTGACTGATGAAGGCAGAAAAACGGTGGAAACAGTAGTCACGGCTGTTAATAACATTGCTATGAATACTCAACAAATTTCATTAACAGCTAAACAGCAAGCTGTTGCTATTAGCCAAGTAGTAGAAGCAATGAACACCCTCAATCAAGGGGCATCTCAAACAGCTAGTGGTATTACTCAAACTAAAGTAGGTACTCAAAGGCTCAATGAAGCCGCTCAAACTCTTAAAGCAACAGTATAAGTAAAGAATATTTACTTGAGAGCTATAGCAATCTATAAATTTAGTAAAGACGTTCCGTTGCAACGTCTCTACTAAACTTTGTAACGGAAAATAGCATATTTTTTTCAATCTTAAGTCAGAGAGAAACCAAAAGATTGGTAAATTGTAGAGGAAAAATAAGTTTAACTTTGTTTGTCAGAATCTTTTAATACTTTAAATTTATTAATGTCAGTAACTTGATGCGGTTAAAATAGAAAACCTATAAATGAGTATTGGAAATAATAGTTATTGTAAAACTCTCAAGCTATCATAAATACTTATAAATTAGCCGCATTCATTATAGTAGCTGATAGCCCATCGATACTAACACCTCTAGTATAGAAAAACGCATCATCACAGAAAAACTGATTATGACAGACTGGGAGATTCGGACTAATACGGTCAAAGTTTTGCATGGAGACCTGCAAATTTCAGCTTACTTGGCAACGCCAGTGGGTGAAGGGCTGTTTCCAGGAGTTGTGGTATTGCAGGAGATTTTTGGGGTTAACTCTCATATCCGTGACGTGACTGAACGGATTGCCAAACTTGGTTATGTCGCTATAGCGCCTGCCCTCTACCAACGCCAAGCCCCTGATTTTGAAGCAGGCTATACCCCAGAAGCCATTCAAATTGGCAGACGCTATAAGGAAGAAACTAAAGCATCTGAACTTCTCGGTGATATCCAAGCCGCGATCGCTTACCTCAAAAGTCAGCCCCAGGTGAAACATACCTTCGGCTGTATAGGGTTTTGTTTTGGAGGTCATGTTGCTTACCTCGCCGCTACACTCCCAGAGATTACAGCCACTGCGTCGTTTTACGGTGCTGGGATTACCAGTCAAATCCCAGGTGGGGGCATTCCTACCCTTAGCCGCACCGCTGATATAAAAGGAACCCTCTATGCTTTCTTTGGCAACGAAGATGCTAGCATTCCGGCTGAGCAAGTAGACCAAATTGAGACAGAGCTAGAAAAATACCAGATTCCGCATCACGTCTTTCGCTACGATAAAGCAGACCACGGATTCTTCTGCGATCAGCGCGGGAGTTATCATCCTGCCGCAGCTGCTGATGCCTGGATACAGGTACAGCAGTTGTTTGAGCAACAACTCCAAGCAGCCTGAGATCAATCCTGTCTCTAAAAGATATTTGCGATTCAATTTTTTTCATACACATTCCCATGGCTCCCAACTCGAAATCTTCTCAACCAGCCAATCCATCCTTTTCTATGGATGACTTTGCCAAAGCACTCGAACAACACGACTATCAATTTCAAAAAGGGCAGATTGTTCAGGGCAAAGTACACAGCTATGAAACGGATGGTGCCTATATTGATATTGGTGGTAAGTCTTTAGCTTTTGTGCCGATGCACGAAGTTGCCTTAAACGAAATTAAAGACTTGTCCCAGGTGCTGCCGTTGCAGGAGGAACAAGAATTTTTAATTATCCGGGAGCAAGATGCGGATGGTCAGGTTACTCTCTCGCGGCGTCAGCTACAACTGAAGCAAGTTTGGGACAAGCTTGCTGAGATGCAAGATAATAATCAATCGGTTCAAGCGTATGTTACGGGAATCAATAAAGGCGGCATTACTGTAGACGTTGAGGGAGCACGGGGATTTATTCCGCGATCACACCTGAGTGAACGCGAGAACTTACAATCACTGATTGGTGAAACCTTAACGGCTAGTTTCTTGGAAGTTAATTCCGAGACGAATAAACTTGTACTTTCCCAACGTCAAGCTACTCGCTCTGCTAGCATTAGCCAGCTAGAAGTTGGTCAATTGGTAGACGGTAAGATCGTGAGCATCAAGCCCTTTGGTGTGTTTGTAGAGATGGAGGGCACAACGGGCTTACTTCACATTAAGCAGATTAGCCAAAACTTTATTCAATCACTGCCCTCAGTATTTCAGGTAGGTCAGCCGCTTAAAGCCATGATTGTGGAGCTTGATGAAGCCAAGGGGCGGATTTCTCTTTCTACCAGGGTTTTAGAAAATTATCCTGGTGAAATGCTAGAAAACATGGCTGAGGTTATGGCTTCGGCAGAAATTCGGGCTGAGAAAGCTGCTAAAAAGCTTTTTGGTCGAGAATCTGTTTAATCACCTAACAAGGAGTTAGGAGTCAGAATTTAGCAGCGATTTCTGGCAAAATCATCCTCTTGTTTCTGCAAAGCCAAAGATGCAGCGCTTAACGCTAAGTATGCGGAGACTGCAAGGAAATTTTGCCAGATCTCTAATCCGCAGGGAAGATGATTAAGAATGTCTGAAATTTTGACTCCTGCTTACTGGGGTTCCGCTTTTTCTACAGAGGCATCGTTGACTCCTAACGTCAATTCCAAGGGAGTTCGGGAGGGATATGTCTTAACAACTTGTCGATAAACTTCGTAGTTGGTCGGCAACGTCACCGTTTGGTTGCCATTGCTATAGGTGATTTCGTATTTCACTTCTCGTAAAACTTCTGGTTTACCTGCCTTTTCGTCGTTTCTCTCTAATTTTTCTAATTCATCCAGCGTTGGTTTTGGCGGTAAAGCGGGCCACCACAAACCGCGATCATCAGGGCCAATGATAGCGCCTTCTGGTTTGATGCCATTGCGGTTGAGTAAAGACGTAGAGGCAAATAACTCAACGCGAGGATTTTTGTCTGTGGTGCGGTTGAGAGAATATTCTACTTTCCAAGTAAAGGTTACTAGGGCAGTTGCTTCATACTGGTCAGTGCTAACAGTACTACAGCCCATTAGTGCCCCGATAAGAGCAAGGCTTGTTAAGCTGGAAAACATCTGGCCTCGCCATCGAGGTTGACTCCTTTCATCGTTGTGACGAGGATTCCTCACGCTGCGATTTCCACCATGCAAACACCTAATACTCATTGTCTATGGAGATGCCTTGAATTGGGTGGCTAAGATGAATGTTTGGGATGCGGGTGCAACGAGTTAGGGCACCCATTCATTAAACTCACGTTGACAGAGTATTGAGATAAACAGCGAATGCAACTTGCCCCGCTATTTCCGATTGTGCATCGAGTGCTGAAGCCTACCTTTCCTAGCTGCCTCTGGGGAGGATCGCCTGATTCTAAGGCGATCGCGCTAACTTTTGATGATGGCCCTCATCCTCAGTACACGCCGCAGTTATTGCAGGTGTTAGATCGGTATGAAGTGCCTGCTAGTTTTTTCTGGTTAGGACTTTGTGTGAATCGGGCACCGACAATTGCGCGGGATATCTATCAGCGCGGTCACTGGATTGGGTTACATGGATACGATCATCGCTCTTTTGCGGGTCTGAGTGATACGGCGCTGCGACAGAGTTTGGAGAAAACCCAAGCAGCGATCGCGGCAGCTTGTCAGCTTGATCCACAATATGTCCGAGATGTTCGACCTCCTAACGGCTTGTTTACTCCCCGAACTTTAAACTTATTGCGCCAGTGGAATTATCGACCAGTCATGTGGAGTGTGGTGCCAGAAGACTGGGTACAGCCGGGAGTTTCAGTTGTTATCCGGCGAGTGATGAAGCAAGTGCAAAATGGTTCGCTGGTCGTTTTACACGATGGTTACCACGGCGGACAAGATGTTGCTGAAACGACTGCGCAACTCATTCCCCAGCTACTTCAACAGGGCTATCAGTTTGTCACGATTGACCAACTCTGGCAGCAGTCTGGGCGGCTAACTGGCTAATCTAAGCAGAATTAAGACTGATCTAAACCAAAAACATTATGTATTAGGACTCATAAGAGCAATAGCTACCCAAATTATAGAGTTTTCGGAATTCTTGCCACTGTTCAAAGGATTGCGATCGCTCCTTTTTCCGTTTGATAGCATTAAGGGTTCTCTTCACTATAGAACAAGTGTACTAAATAAACGGTGTTAAGCTTAAAGCTGTGAAGACTTCTAGATATCTTAATAGTGCTCTATTCACTGAATTCCTTAAAATGGCTGAGTATATATCAGCTATTTATCCAAGGGAATTGGATTTAAAGCTAGATTAGAGTCAGATAAATTTCACTCAGAGAAATCCAGCGGCAATTCCTAAACCTGAATTTGGTCTTTTCTTTAGCTGGCTGTCGATGCAGTCAAACCTCTGATACCTCAGTCGGGAAAATCAGAGATAGTGGTCTGTTTTCGGTGACATTGCTTATACTCAACATGAGTAGCTGGTAAATCCGTAAAACTCATCTCCAGGGGACTTAATAATCATGGGTGCATTCTACTCCAGAAAAATTTCTGACAACTCGACTGGGAAAACTAGTGAGTAACAGTTACACTAAGTAGTTGAAAGTGGCAAACGCCTTCAACGCTTTGGCAATAAAACAGCACAATGACAAAGCAGTGAGGACACTTTTCCAGCAATTAGCATCCGACAAATGAATCATCAAGTGAAAGCTCTTGACCTTCTCTTGATCATTGATAGTTTTAATGAAGAAAAGGCGTGCAATTTTTGTAAGAAAGGCTACAATCGGAAGGGTTTAATGCAAAATCGGTATTAACACCTAGCCTAGAGCACTTCTGAGCGCTTATTTTGTCGGAAAAACTTCTTTCCGTTGCTAAAATTGGGCGGTTCTAAGGACCCTAAACAGCTGGCAAAGCTTACTCCTGAACCCGTTGTCTGTAAATTAACAAACAATCATCTTCAAGTCTTTAATTGAAGGAGCATGAGGAATACGGCATGACCCAGGCGAACGACGTACTCGCAACACTTACTCACCCTGATGAGAACGAATTGGAACTCTTGATTGACGAGGATGTTGACCAAGATGACCTTGTAGATGTTTCAGACGTTGCACCGGAAGAGGACGACGGTAAGCCTGGTAAGGGTCGCTCTACCCGTCGTCGAGCACAAACAAAGAAAAAGCATTACACAGAGGATTCAATCCGCCTCTATTTGCAAGAAATTGGTCGCATCCGCCTTCTACGAGCTGATGAAGAGATTGAACTTGCTCGTAAAATTGCTGACTTACTAGAATTAGAGCGAGTTCGGGAAAGCTTATTAGATAAGTTAGACCGAGAACCCCAAGATAGTGAGTGGGCAAAGGCAGTAGAGATGCCGTTACCTCAGTTCCGCCATCGTCTTTATGTCGGCAGGCGGGCTAAAGATAAGATGGTGCAATCAAACCTGCGTTTGGTGGTTTCCATTGCCAAGAAATACATGAATCGGGGTTTGTCGTTCCAAGACCTGATTCAAGAAGGTAGTTTAGGTTTAATCCGCGCTGCTGAGAAATTTGATCACGAGAAAGGTTATAAGTTCTCCACCTACGCAACCTGGTGGATTCGCCAAGCCATTACCCGCGCGATCGCTGATCAGTCTCGTACTATTCGCTTACCCGTTCACCTGTACGAAACCATCTCTCGGATTAAGAAAACGACTAAGCTGCTATCCCAAGAAATGGGTCGTAAGCCTACAGAAGAAGAGATCGCAACCCGCATGGAAATGACCATTGAAAAGTTGCGATTTATTGCTAAATCTGCTCAGTTACCTATCTCTCTAGAAACACCAATCGGTAAGGAAGAAGATTCTCGCCTAGGAGACTTTATTGAAGCTGATGGCGAAACTCCCGAAGATCAAGTTTCTAAAAATCTCTTGCGGGAAGATCTAGAAAGTGTTCTAGATACTCTCAGCCCTCGCGAACGCGATGTTCTCCGCCTCCGCTATGGTCTAGATGACGGACGGATGAAAACATTGGAAGAAATTGGTCAAATTTTCAACGTCACTCGTGAGCGAATTCGTCAAATAGAAGCGAAGGCCCTGCGGAAGTTGCGCCATCCCAATCGCAACAGCATTCTCAAAGAGTACATCCGCTAAGCGATAAACCTTCAATACTCAGATAAATAGGGACAATTTTTTAATCGTCCCTATTTTATCTATGAATTAGCGGTAACTCGGCTTATTGGCATAATTCTTAATAGGATAGGGAGTATCAATCTTCCCTTGTTTCTCAGCGGATGTAAGGAAGGGAATTTTTGTCCTCATCCGCTGTGATCCCAAAAAAATTGCAAAAAAATTACGAATTACTGACATTTACCCATTCTGGATGTGACGCTCGCTACACTGAAACCATGGATAGGAGGAAAACCCTATGGTTACAGCGGCGAAAGCAGTGTCTTCCCAATCTGCTAAAGAGCGATCGCTGGTTCTGTGGTTCGATGAAGTCAGGATTGCTGATGTGCCTTTGGTAGGCGGCAAGAATGCTTCCTTGGGAGAAATGATTCAGCAGCTAGCCACTCAGGGAATTAATGTTCCAACAGGTTTTGCAACAACGGCTTATGCCTATCGTTATTTCATTCAAACCTCTGGTTTAGAAGAGAAGCTACGCCAACTGTTTGCCGACTTAGATGTTGAAGATGTCAACAACTTGCGGCAACGGGGTCAAAAGGCGCGGTCATTGATTCTGCAAACGCCGTTTTCAGTAGAACTGCAAAACGCGATCGCTAAAGCTTACAAAACTTTATGCGATCGCTATGGGGCAGAGATGGATGTCGCCGTTCGTTCTAGCGCTACAGCAGAAGACCTCCCAGATGCTAGTTTTGCCGGACAGCAAGAAACGTTTCTTAATGTCCAAACCGTAAAAGGGGTGTTGGAAGCTTGTCATAAATGCTTCGCTTCCTTATTTACTGACCGGGCGATTTCTTATCGACATAGCAAAGGCTTTGACCACTTTAGTATTGCCCTTTCGGTTGGCGTACAAAAGATGGTGCGTTCCGACTTAGCCTCCTCTGGGGTCATGTTCTCCATTGATACTGAAACCGGGTTTAAAAATGCTGCCCTGATTACTGCGGCTTACGGTCTTGGAGAAAATGTCGTTCAAGGGGCAGTCAACCCAGACGAATACCTCGTTTTTAAACCTACCTTAGAAGCAGGGTTTCGCCCGATTTTAGAAAAACGGCTGGGAACGAAAGAATTAAAACTGGTTTGTGACCTAGGCGGTTGCAAAATCACCAAACAGGAACGAGTTCCCAAGCGAGAACAGCAGCAGTTTGCCCTTAATGATTATGAAATTCTCCAGCTAGCGCGTTGGACGTGCATTATTGAAGATCACTATAGTCAAGTTCGGGGTATTTATACCCCCATGGATATTGAATGGGCAAAAGATGGCATAACGGGTGAATTATTTATTGTCCAAGCACGTCCAGAAACCGTTCAATCTCAAAAATCTCATCATGTTCTTCGCAGTTATCATCTGAAAGAACACAGTAAAGTTCTGGCAACAGGTCGGAGTGTTGGGGAAGCGATTGGTCAAGGGAAAGCGAGAGTAATTCTGGATGCCCAGAAACTAGAGTTATTTCAGTCAGGCGAAGTCTTAGTCACGGATAAAACTGACCCTGACTGGGAACCGATTATGAAAAAGGCAAGTGCGATTGTTACGAATAAAGGGGGTCGTACCTGTCATGCAGCGATTATTGCCCGCGAATTAGGAATTCCCGCGCTAGTCGGCTGCGGTGAGGGTACAGATATTTTAACCACGGGTCAAGAAGTCACGGTTTCTTGTGCTGAAGGAGAAGAAGGACGAGTTTACGCAGGGTTATTGCCCTATGAGATTCAAGAAATCCCTCTGGAAAACTTACCTCGTACCCGTACCAAAATCATGATGAATGTGGGCAATCCAGAAGAGGCATTTAGTCTCTCGGCGATGCCTAACGATGGCGTAGGATTAGCGCGGTTAGAATTTATCATTGCCAATCACATCAAAGTCCACCCATTGGCATTAATTCACTTTGATGAGATTAAGGACGAAGAGGTTAAAACCAAGATTGCTCAGCTAACTGCGCTGTATGAAGACAAACCGCGTTACTTTGTCGATAAGTTAGCCCAAGGAATCGCTAGAATCGCTGCGGCTTTCTACCCGAATCCTGTTGTGGTGCGGATGAGCGATTTTAAGAGTAATGAATATGCCAACCTCTTAGGCGGTCAAAAGTTTGAGCCGAAAGAAGAAAATCCTATGCTGAGTTGGCGAGGGGCATCTCGCTACTACGATGAGCGCTATCGCGATGCCTTTGCCCTAGAGTGCCATGCGATGAAACGGGTACGGGATGAAATGGGTTTAACGAATGTGATTCCCATGATTCCTTTCTGCCGCACTCCTGAAGAAGGACGTAAGGTATTAGCGGAGATGGCAAAGCATGGTTTGGAACGGGGGAAAAATAACTTACAAGTCTATGTGATGTGTGAGTTGCCCAGCAATGTCATTTTGGCGGATGAGTTTAGCGAGGTATTTGATGGCTTCTCCATCGGTTCCAATGATTTAACTCAACTGACGTTAGGCTTAGATCGAGATTCTGCTTTGGTTGCTCATTTGTTTGATGAACGCAACGAGGCGGTGAAGCGAATGGTAAGGATGGCGATTAGGGCTGCCAAAAAGCGCGATCGCAAAATTGGTATTTGTGGGCAAGCACCTAGCGACTACCCAGAGTTTGCCCGGTTTTTAGTAGAAGAAGGAATTGATTCTATTAGCTTAAATCCAGATTCAGTCCTGAAAACACTACTAGATATCGCCAAGGTTGAAGGCGTTAGTTAAAGATTTTAAATATTAATAGCTGCTTCAGTAGTAATCCTACTGGGGCATTTTTTTGCTAGAGATCAAGAGACATTATTGATGCAGATTTATACGATTTTTATTGTATACTATTAATATAATAGGAATCCGTGTGCCCATATATGCAAAATTCTAAAATAGATTAAGCGCGATCGCCCAGAATTAAACTCTGCAACAGTAGCTGATATGTTTGACCAATTCTTTACAAACTTATCGCCAGCGAATCAAGACATTCCCTTAACTCGCCGTCCACGTAAAGGGGTCATTATTGGTGCAGGTCAAGTGGGAATGGCTTGTGCTTACTCAATGCTGATTCAGCACACTTTAGATGAAATGGTGATTGTTGATGTTAATCAGCACAAATTAGAAGGAGAAGTCATGGACTTGGTTCATGGACTTCCTTTTGTAGAACCCAGTGTAGTCCGCGCCGGAACTTTGCAAGCGAATGAGGATGCAGATATTATAATTATTACGGCTGGAGCTAAACAGAAGTCGGGAGAAACTCGTTTAGATTTAGTTCAGCGGAATGTAGAACTTTTTAAAAGCTTAATCCCGGAAATTATTAAGTCTTGTCCCAAAGCAATTTTGCTAGTAGTGACCAATCCAGTGGATATTATGACCTATGTATCCCTTAAACTATCTGGATTGCCGAATTCTAGTGTTATTGGATCAGGTACTTTACTAGATACGGCTCGTTTTCGCTATCTTTTGGCTGAAAAGTTACAAATTGATCCTCGGAGTTTACACGCTTACATCATTGGTGAACATGGTGACAGCGAGGTTCCAGTCTGGAGCAAAGTAAACATATCGGGTATGCGTTTATATGAGGAAGGTTTGGAAGATAGCGGCAGAAATGATACTGAATCGCTGCAACAAATTTTTTCCCAAGTCAAGAATGCAGCTTATGACATTATCCAGCGCAAAGGAGCTACTTGCTACGCAATTGGTTTAGGCGTCACTCAAATTGTGCAGGCTATTTTACACAATCAAAATCGGGTGTTAACGGTTAGTAGCTTAATTAATGATTTGCATGGAATTAAAGATGTTTGCCTAAGTCTTCCTGCGGTAGTGAATTGTCAAGGTGTGACGAAGATTTTAAATCTCTCTTTAACGCCTACAGAAAAAGAGCAACTCCAAAAATCTGCTAAAGTTCTATGCCAGACAATTGAGCAATTAAATATTTAAATAAGATGTACGATTAAACTCCTAATATTACGAGTTTAGTTGAATCAAGACTTAGAAGAAATTAAACCTTACTTCTTATTTATAAGCAAGTTTTAATCTAATTCTAGTTAGTAACTAGGATAATCAAAGTCTTTTTAGGATGTATTATAGAAATGCCGTAATGCACCCTAACTATGTGAATGCATTAGACTCTGGGGTGACTTCACCCCGCCTTTACAGCGGTAACGAGTTAAGCTTTAAAATTTTTGAAACGGAAAAAGATAAGCACGTTATTGGAAAGGTTTAAATAAGCCTTTAGTTAGGTTTTAAGGAATCATCTCTAAGTGTATTCTTGTACACCACGTAGCCTATTGTTGCGTTTAGCTCATTAGGGAATTAACGTCAGGGAATCTACGGGTGACTTTTTAGCTCAGCATCTACAAAACCGAGTGCATTCTATCGATTTTGCCTTGAGATGAAATCTCTGACACAGCGGTTAGGGAGCGTTTACCTACTCCTAACCCTTATCTTTCTAGGTTCCTTAACACCTGGAGGGTTGTCGGCTGCTGGAAATGAAATTTCCAACACTGCTGCGGCTTCTGCTGACAATCTGCCAACGGTTAACTCCAACACAACCTCGCTAGTTGCGGGTCAAGCAGCTCTAGAACTCATTAAGACAGGCGATCGCGCTGCCGCTGAACCGGGTGATACGGTTATTTATCGTTTGGCGCTGAAAAATAATGGCACAGTATCCGCCACCAACATTGTCATTACTGATACGTTGCCCCTGGGATTGCGATTAATCCCCGATTCAGTCCAAAGTTCCCTGAGTCTTGGCACCGTCACAACCCCTGCACAGTTATCGTCCACTAGGACTGCTAACCGTACTGTTACATTTAGCTTCTCCAATTTAGCTCCTAGACAGACGCTCAATATCGCTTATGCGGCTGTAGTAACACCAGAGGCTGTTCGCGGGAACGGCAGAAATCAGGCACAAGAAGCGAGAAGTAATATCGCCAGTCATGTGTTGCGGATTCAACCGGGGATTTTGTCAGATTGTGGCACCTTGGTAGGACGGGTTTTTGTGGATAAAAACTTTGATGGTGAACAACAACCCGGAGAACCCGGTGTTCCCAATGCTGTAATTTTTATGGATGATGGCAATCGGATTACAACCGATGCCAATGGGCTATTTTCTTTAGCTAACGTAATTGCAGGCGATCGCACTGGAACTTTAGATTTAACCAGTTTGCCGGGATACAGCTTAGCTCCCAATCTTTATTTTATTGAGCGTAATAGTCAATCCCGCCTCGTTCGTTTAGAACCTGGAGGACTGGTACGGATGAATTTTGCCGTTACACCAACACATGGGGAGGAACGGCAATGAAGCTCGTGAATCATCCTGTAGCGGTTTCGTCCTGGTTTTACGGCTTTCTCTTTACCTTAATTTTGGGGCAACCAACTCATGCCGACGAACTGCCCCAAGTCGCAGAAACTGAGGTGCGATCGCCTCTTGCAGAAACCTCAACCACCGCCGCAGATTTACAACCCCTAGAAACCGGATTAAATCCCGACTTTAATCTCACTGCTGTCTCAGCTACCGATACATCGCCTCAACTCAACCCGCCCTCGGTTGACCCAACCCCTAAATTTAGCATCACTCCCAGCTTGCCGTTGCTAGAGAGTCAGTTATCGCAGGACGTTATATCCCCCCGCATTCTGACGCCCCAAACAGGCATAACGAGTCAATCTGCTACCAACTTAGTGATTCAGTATTCAGCAGGCGATCGCGTACAAGTTAGCATCAACAACAAGCCGCTTGATCCAAAGATCCCAACTCAGATAGAAACCGATTCAGCCGCCAATCTGGTTACGCAAGCTTGGTATAACCTCCCGTTAGAAGCGGGTGAAAATACGATCACCGTTCAGTCTGGAAACGGCACTGCTACTAGCATCCAGTTAAACGTTAAAAATTCCACCTCTCAGCTAGAAATTACGCCGATTGGTAGCCCTCGCGTTCTCGCGGATGGTCGTTCTACGATTACCCTAGCCGGAAAAATTACCGACGAGAAAGGGGAATTAATTCGTCAAGATACCGTCGTCACCCTCACCACCAGCGCCGGGAAATTTGTGGGTGCAGATGAAGACACCGATCAGCCAGGATTTCAGGTAAGGGCGATCGCCGGACAATTTAGCACCCGGTTGCAATCAAGTTTAGACGCCCAAAAGGTGAGGATTCGCGCGGCTGTAGAAGCGTTAAAAGCTGAAATAATTCCACCCCTAGAAGCGTTCACTCAGGTAGAATTTACCACCAACCTGCGACCCTCGTTAGTCAGTGGGGTTGTCAACTTACGCATTGGACAAAGAGGAACCAACTTTTGGGGCAGTCGGCGCGACTTTCTCAATCCTGACTTGATCGGAAAAGGTTCCGAAATTGATTTGAATGCGGCAGTTTTCGGGATTGGTAAAGTTGGGGACTGGTTATTTACAGGCGCTTATAACAGCGATCGCCCTCTCAACCAAACGTGTGACAACATCACCCGACTCTTCCGAGATCAACAGTTTTGTGAACAACAATACCCCGTATATGGGGATAGCTCTACCGTTGATTATCTCACCCCTTCAAAAGATAGCGTTTACTTGCGCTTTGAGCGTACCTCCCCCGTTCCGGGTGCCGAACCCGACTACGCCATGTGGGGAGACTACAACACCCAAGAATTTGCTAGGGCTTCTCAACTCTTTACCGCCACAACGCGACAACTACACGGGTTTAAAGCTAACTACAACTTGGGCAATCTCCAAATTACAGGCTTGTATAGTCGTGATTTGGAAGGCTTCCAACGGGATACCATCGCGCCCAATGGAACGAGTGGTTATTACTTCCTATCCCGGCGTCTATTAGTCCCTGGTAGTGAGAACGTCTTTCTCGAAACTGAAGAAAGTCACCGTCCTGGCACCGTAATAGAACGCAAAGCCCTGCGTCGTGGTCCCGACTACGAAATTGACTATGACCGAGGAACGTTAATGTTCCGCCGTCCGATTTTAGCCACAGAAGTCAACTTTTTTGGGCGAGAGGGCGCGACTGAATCTCCCTTATTAGTGCGGCGAATTGTTGCCACCTATCAATATGAAGGGGCTGAAGGGAACGAAACCAGCCTCTATGGAGGGCGCTTGCAATACAACTTTTCTCACACCTTTAACCGAGAAAGTTGGGCAGGCGCGACCTACCTGCGAGAAGACCAAGGCGTCCAAGATTTCGAGTTATACGGGGCAGATTTCCTCATACCCCTAGGGAAAAATGGGCAGTTAATCGGTGAATATGCTTACTCTAGCCATAATTCCCTCTTCCTGGGGGCTGTAAACGGTAACGCTTATCGGTTTGAAGCTTCTGGCAATATTACCCCTGGTATTTTCGGGCGAGGTTATTACCGTTCAGTTGAGGAGAACTTTTCTAACAACGCCACAATTAGTTTTACGCCTGGACAAACCCGATATGGGGCAGCGATCGCTTCTCAACTTACTCCCACCACAACCCTACAAGCTGCTTACGACCACGAAATCAACTTCGGTATCGCCCCAGCCATTCGTACAGACTTCTTTGATTTATTCAACCCCCAACCCGAACCCACACCTGGATCACCTGTTGATAACTCGCTAACCACCATCCGGGCTGGAGTTGTGCAAAAAATTGGAACCTCCGATCTCAGCTTAGAGTACGTTAACCGCTCGCGCGAAGATCGCGCTGGCAGCACCTTTGAAGGCAACGCTAACCAGCTAGTTTCTCGCTTAAACGTACCCCTCAGCCAAACCCTGGCATTCCGGGCACAGAATGAGTTGAATTTAGGGAAAAGTGACCCTCTCTATCCCAACCGCACCACCTTAGGCTTAGATTGGGCAGTCTATCCCGGAGTTAGCTTGCGGCTTGCCCACCAATTCCTAGATGGGGGATTACTCGGCAACCACTCCATTACTAGCCTCGACACTGTTGCTGAACGGCAATTATCCGAAAATACCACCGTTACAGGTCGCTACTCCATTCTCAGCGGCTTTAATAATATGACGGGTCAAGGTGCCATCGGTTTAAATCACCGTTGGGCGATCGCGCCAGGTTTGCGCGTCAACCTGGGTTACGAACGCATCTTCGGCGACTTATTCGTTCAAAATGCTGCCGCCCAACCCTTTCCCCAACCTTACGCCACCGGGCAAAGTGCAGCCTCCCTCGGACTCGGTAGCGGTGACGCTTACAGTGTTGGTATCGAATATACCGATAACCCCAACTTTCAAGCCAGTGCTCGTTTTGAACATCGCACCGGGTCTGGCGGTAATAATATCGTCATTTCTGCTGCCGCTGCGGGGAAACTTTCACCCGCCCTAACTGCCTTAGCCCGCTATCAACAAGCCAACTTCACCAACCAGTTATTAGAAGGTTTAGGTGATACCGCCACCATCAAATTAGGGCTGGCTTATCGCGATCCGGCTTCTGATAAATTTAACGGTTTGCTGCGCTACGAGTATCGCCAAAATCCAGCTACCATTCCCAACACCCTCCTCCTAGGAAACGGCACAGGTTCCACCGAACACCTGCTTGCCCTCGAAGGGATTTATGCCCCCAATTGGCGTTGGGAATTTTATGGTAAATACGCCTTACGCAATAGTACCTCCTACTTAGCCAACAACTTCAGTAACACCAATACCCTCTTTCTCAGTCAGCTTCGCGCCACCTATCGCTTGGGATACCGCACAGATATTGCGGGAGAAGTGCGTTGGATTGGTCAACCTTCCATTAATTACGACGAAATTGGCTTAGCCCTTGAAGGCGGTTATTACCTCACCCCCGATCTGCGTTTCTATCTTGGCTATAGCTTTGGTAGCGCCAATGATCGAGACTTCAGCGGCTATCGTTCCGACGGCGGCATTTACCTAGGATTAACCCTTAAAGTCAACGAACTTTTAAACGGATTTGGGCGGCAAAAAGTTACCCCACCCCAACAACAGGAATCCCAAATTCAACCCGTAGCTACAACCCCAAACCTGACAGATTCTAACCAACAGTTAGGGAAATAGGTCAACCCCACATCCATAAAACCTTGAATCCTCAACCTTATATTGCAACCCGAAGACAGTGTTAACAAGAACTCAACTTAGCTTACCCAAAAATCAATGGTATAAACATCTGTGTTCATCCGTGTTCATCTCAAAACTTCAACTTCAATCTTTACCATTAACCTCTGCATTCATCTGTGGTAAAAAATTACGAATAACTACCCCCACCACCAATCAAAAAATCTCTTTCTTAACCCTATTTTTCCTCATACTGCTATTACCAACCCCTCTATCCGCCAATCCTCAACCAAACCTAAAAATCACCGTTAACAGTAACCAAGATAGTGCCGTACAACCCGATGAAGCCCTCACCTTGCGAGAAGCCATTGAAATCGTCAACGGCACCCTCCCCCTCGATCGCCTGAGTCCTGCCGAAAAAACTCAAATCCTTCCCCAGCAAAGCAATTCCCGCATTGAATTTACCTTACCTGCCGCCGCAACCAGCATTCGCCTCACTGCCGAACTTCCACCCCTAACAACCCCAGGATTGGTGATCGATGGCACCACCCAACCCGGTTATGATGCCTCTCGATCAGCCACTGCTGAAATTGCCATTCCTATTCCCGTTGTCGTCATTACCCCAGAACGCGATCGCACCATCTTTCGCGGATTCACCGTTGTTGCTGATAACATCACCATTCGCGGCTTAAGTCTTTACGGTTTTAATTCCCCACCACAAGGGGCAACCCTACCCACGCCTCCGGCTGATATCTTTATCTCCCATCCTTTCCCACCCCCCAATACTCGCCAACAACCGCCGAATTCTAACTTTCCCTTTTCCGCCAAAAATCTTCCTCCCCAAGGCATTTTGATCGAACAAAATTGGTTAGGCATTCCCCCGAATGAAACCATGCCTTCTCAAACTTCTGCTTTTGGCGTCTCCGTTTTTAATAGTTTGGGAACAACCATTCGCCGCAATCGCATTGCCAACCATGAAGGCAGCGCCATTATCACTGCTGTTCGGGCGGAAAACTTATTAGTTACTGAAAATATTATTGTCGGTAATGGGATTGCCGGAATGCCAGACGCCCTGCGTTTAGAAGGCATGATTAATAATACAAAAATTAACGCCAATTTAATTTGTGGAAATGATGGTTCTGGGGTGTATTTATTTAAACCCCAAGGGCAAGTTCAGATTCAACAGAATCAAATTCTATTCAATGGCAGACGCCTGCGACGGGCAGCCGTTTACCTAATGGGTAGCGGTCATCAAGTGAATGGTAACCAAATTCGTGATCAAGCAGGGCCAGGGGTGGTTGTTTCCTCTTTTCCCCCAAGCGATCGCAATCAAATTCAAAACAACCGATTTTCCGCATTAGAAGGCTTAAGTATTGACCTCAATACCGGACAAAATCTTGACCCCATCCACTTTCAAATTGGCGATGGCATCAACCCACCTCGCAATTCTCCAAATCGCCGCCAAGATACCGGAAATGCGGCGATTAATGCCCCCCAATTTATCAGTTCCGAATGGTTGATCTTGAATGGCAATGTTAATATTCAGGGCACTGCTGATCCAGGTTCTCAAGTAGAAATTTATCGGGTAACTGAGCCAACCAATGCTTACGGATCTTTAAGCGAAGTCCTCACAACGGTTGCCACCGATGAACAGGGTAAATTTACGGCACGTTTGAGTAATTTGCAACCAGGCGATCGCCTCAGCGCCATTGCCACTCACCCCCAGTACGGCACCTCTGAACCTGCCCTTAATGCTGTGGTGCGTGCGATTGATGGCACAAACCCAACCCCTGAGGTTCCCCAACCCGTCATTCCGCGCTGTACCACCGCACCTGTTCCCCCAGAACCCCCACCTGTCCAGCCACCTCCCGAACCCTTACGAATTCAGGTTCCTCGCAATATCCACTTTGCCTTAGACAAAGCAACCATTAGTCAGCCAAGTGCCGCAGTACTCGCTCAAGTGGTCGCAGTTTTACAGCAATATCCCTTCATTGTGGTGGAAATTCAAGGTTACACCGACCCGCGTGCGAGTGATGCCTACAACTTAGCCTTGGGCAACCGTCGCGCCTTATCTGTTAGAAATTACCTCTTGCGCCAAGGAATTGCACCTGAACGTCTGACTCTTCGCTCCTTTGGCGAAAAGCAAAGGCTGACAACGGGAAGTAGTCCTCTGGATTATGCACGCGATCGCCGAGTTGAGCTGATCTTTAAAGATGTCAGAGGGCTTGACCTAATCATCGAGTCCCAAGAAAACGACCTGCAACTGGAATCCCATAGAGGCAGAAGATAATCAAGCTTCTAATTTCCTTCTGCCACAAATTCTTTTATCCGCGCCTGTTCTTCCTATGTTTCCACCCTTGAGAAAGTCAGCAAATACTTTCAAAATCCAAAAGGCTATAGGCTGGTTTCCTAGCAGCATCCTTCTTCTCTTCGCAACCAGCACCGCACCTGCGCTAGCCCAGAGCGTATTAGTAGAAGAGAGTTTTAGGAATCCTATACTCAACCCCCCTTTTGCTCCCAATTGGAAATATGGCACGCGTGACCCCAATAACGCTAACTTAGAACCCCCTTGCTTGACAGCCGCCAACGTGCAATCATCTCCCCCTACTTCAGGAATGGGGTTTGTTCCTGGCTGTCGTACAGGTGCTACTGGACTAACGGATGCCCAAGGCGGCGCACTACGATTGACTTCGAGTAGAAACGATCAAGCCAGCTTCATCTTCTACAACCAAGCTATCCCAGCAGGGCAAGGGTTACAAATCATCTTTGATTTCTATGCCTATGGAGGGCGAGAATTTGAAGGTCGCCGAGGTGATGGGATTAGTTTTTTCTTAGTAGATGGTGCAGCCAACCCGAATACAGCAGGTGCCTTTGGCGGCTCTCTTGGTTACGCCCAAAAAACTGGAATTAATGGGATAGAAGGGGGTTATGTTGGGATTGGTTTAGATGAGTTTGGCAATTACTCAAATCCCGGCGAAGGTCGTCAGGGTGGGCCAGGAATTCGGATTGATGCAGTCGCTCTCCGAGGCAGAGGAAATGGTACTAGCGGCTATGCCTATTTGGGGGGAACAGGTACGCTTCCGGGTAGTATTGACTCCCTTACTCCCAATGCTAATCGGGCGGCTAGCAAACGAACTGCCAGAATTATCCTCACACCCGATAACAAGATCTCGGTTGAAATCAACTTTGGTTCAGGGTTCCAACAAGTCATTGCTCCTTTTGATTTGGCAGCTCAAGGTTCATTGCCAAGTGCAGGGTTTAAATTCGGTTTTGCATCTTCTACGGGAGCCGCAACGAATATTCATGAAATTCGCAATCTTCTGATTACCACCCTCTCCCCAAATCTCAAGATTAGCAAAAGTCATACTGGCAATTTCACCGTCGGTCAAAACGGTGAGTATACCTTAAGGGTGCAAAATTCTGCTTCAGCAGGTTCTACTAGTGGCCCTGTTACCGTCACAGATACTCTGCCGCAGGGTCTTAACTTTGTTTCAGCCAGCGGAACGAACTGGAACTGCTCTGCGGTCGAGAAAACCGTGACCTGCAATTATACTGGCTCTCCTGTAGCCCCTAGTCAAACCCTGCCAGATATCAAACTCACCGTTTTTATAACCAGCACGGCGGGTGCAAAGGTAACTAACTTTGCCACTGTAACAACGCCAGAAGATGCGGATACGACAGACAACACTGCCAGAGATGAAACAACCCTGATTGCTGCCCCTATTCTCACTTCTAGTAAGAGTGCAGCGCTAGTAGATACTAATGGCAATGGGGTTGCTGATGCTGGAGAAGTGATTACCTACAGCGTCACGATTAACAACATAGGTAATGCTGCCTCGACAAATACCCTTTTCACGGATGCTATTCCCGCTAACACCGCCTATGTGCCTTCTAGCACCACCCTCAATGGCGCTGCGGTTGCTGATGTAGGAGGGGAGATGCCTTTTGTTAGTAGTAAGGCTGTTAATAGCCAAGGTGAGCCAACGGGACAAATCAATGCGGGTGAGTCTGCGATCGCCTCATTCCAAGTAACCATAGCGAATCCCTTGCCCACAAACGTTACGCAGATTAGCAACCAAGGAACTGTCAAAAGTGATCAAGTGACTCAACCTGTGGCGACAGATGATCCAACAGTAGGAGGAACGGCTGACCCTACCATTACTCCCATTGGCAGCGGTCTGCCGACGCTCAAACCCACTAAGAATGCTGCGGTGGTGGATGCCAATAACAATGGAGTAGCTGATGCTGGAGAAGTGATTACCTACAGCATTACGATTAACAACACAGGTAATGCTGTCTCAACCAACACCGTTTTTACTGATCCGATTCCGGCTAATACTGCTTACATTCCGAATAGCACTACCCTGAATGGCAACCCTGTTGCTGATGTAACAGGCAATATGCCCTTTACCAATGGCGGATTTGTCAACAGTCAGGGTGAACCCAATGGACAAATCAATGTTGGCAAATCTGCGATCGTCTCCTTCCAAGTAAGAATCGCCAACCCAGTCCCTACTAACGTCACCCAAATCAGCAACCAAGGAACCGTCAAAACCGATCAAGCGACACAACCGGTAGCGACGGATGATCCAACAGTAGGGGGAACGTTTGATCCCACGATTACCCCCATTGGTAAAGGTGAAGCCCGCCTAAATCTAGTGAAACGGATTACCGCCATCAAGCGTGATAACCAAGCAATCCTGTTCAGAAGTTTTATCAATGACCCTACGAATACGAATGATGATCCAGCAGGTTGGAATCAACTATTGCCAGCCGGTGTTCCTCGACTAGGGACAGATCAGCCTTTGCAGAGTGGCGATGAGGTTGAGTACACGATTTATTTCCTAGCTGAGGGCAGCAGTCCCGTTAACAATGTCAAAGTCTGTGACTTAATCCCTACAGGAACAACCTTTATCCCAGATAGTTTTGAAACGAGAAAAGGAATTTTGGTGAATCAAAGCGGAACTGAAACTCCTCAGACGAACAATATTGTAGATACTGATCCAGGTAAATTTTTTGCGCCGATGAACCCTGTGATGGCTCCTTGTGCTAACAGCAACAATCCTAACGGCGCGGTCTTTGTCAATCTGGGAAATCTTGCTAGTGCCACCTCAAATAATATTGGTTTTATTCGCTTTCGCGTCAAAATTGACTGAAGTGGTTTTGGGGACTGGAGATTGGTGACTGGGGGCAGGGTAAAAGCCTTGCTCTATCACCAATTCCCTAGCTTTGAACCTTTTTCAACGGCTTTAGTCCTGCTCTTGGAGACTAAAGAGTGGATTAACCGGATTCCGTCTGATCTCCTTGTCTCCTTGTCTCCTTGTCTCCTTGTTCCCCATCCCCCATCTCCTACTATGAGGTGAGACCAATTTAGCCTTTAGCTTATGAACGCTTTGATCGAAAAAATCAAATCGAGCTTACTGAACCTAATTGGTATCAGTGTCGAAAGGCTGCCAGCAATGATTGCAGCCATTATTATTCTGATGTTGACCCGCTATGCTGCCAATCTTGTTCAGCAAGTTGCTACCAAAGTAGGAAAACGCACGCTTCGTAGCGAATCTCTGCAAATCCTGCTGATCAAAACCAGCCATGTAACGACTTGGGTGGTGGGAATTTTAACAGCCTGTGTGATCGCGTTTCCTAGTTTACGGTTGGGAGACATTATTGCTGCACTGGGACTTGGATCGGTGGCGATCGGCTTTGCTTTTCAAGACATCTTTAAAAACTTTTTAGCGGGAATCTTACTGCTGTTGCAGCACCCGTTTCGGATGAATGATCAGGTAATTATTGACAAGTATGAAGGTACGGTGGAAAAGATTGACCTTCGCTTTACTCAGATTCGTACTTATCAAGGAGAGCGAGTGCTATTACCGAATGCGACGGTGTTTACTAGTCCAGTGCAGGTAAGGACGGCTTATGGACATCGACGAACTGATGTAGAGGTAGGAGTCGATTATGATACCTCTTTGCCTGAGGCTGCCAAAATTTTGCACGATACGGTGAGTAGTGTTGAAGGCGTGTTATCAGACCCTCCTCCAGAAGTAGATTTAATTCACTTTGGCGATAGCTCAATTAACTTTGTTGTGCGCTACTGGACATTACCTCGCCAGCAACAGGTACGCCACGCGCAAACTAAGGTGATTATTGCGATCAAACACGCTTTGGATCAAGCTGGAATTAGCATTCCCTATCCGATTCGGACGTTGTATTGGAATGCTCCGGAACGGGTTGATGATAACTTTGCTAGCGCTAGGGATGGAGGTTCTCATTACTAGCGCTGACCAAAAAGGATCATTCTAACTTTCACCTCTCCGCAATTTTTAGACGCGATCGCCCCTTGGCGGCTGATCACCATCGCCTTTCCCTTGCTCTCTCTAAACTGCTTGATGTATCGTTATCTGCTGTTCTCCAAACCGTACAATGTCTTGAGTCAGTTCACCGACACTGATAGCGGCGAACCTAACGGCGATGAAGAAGCTCATTCCCCGCGACAGACTCTCAAAGATTACATTCCAGTTCCTGATGTTTACCCAGTAGGCCGTCTAGACAGAGACAGTGAAGGACTACTGCTGTTAACCAACGATGGACACCTCCAACATCGGCTCTCAGATCCAAAATTTGGGCACCCCCGAACTTACTGGGTGCAAGTGGAACGCACCCCTGATGAAGACGCGCTCAAGCATCTGCGGGAAGGTGTAAACATTCAGAATTATCGCACCCGACCTGCTTTAGTACAGATCTTGCCGACAGAACCCCTGTTACCCCCGCGTGATCCACCCATCCGATTTCGCAAAAATGTCCCCACTGCTTGGCTAGAAATCACTCTCACAGAAGGACGTAATCGACAGGTGCGCCGGATGACCGCCGCTGTAGGGTTTCCCACGTTGCGACTAGTACGGGTAGCGATCGGCATACGGCATTCGCGCTCTGGTCAGACTGCGAACCTAACGCTAGAGGGTTTGCAACCGGGTCAATGGCGCGATTTAAGCACAGCAGAAGTAGCCTTGCTGCGTCAGTGGTAGTATCCTGCAATTTTCTCAACCCTTTCCCCCACAGGTTGCGAAAGATTACTAACTAGAGGGATTATTTGTCGCAAATTAGCGGTAAAACAGTAGGAGAACCGACCAATTCAATCAGACGTCTCTACCCAAAAATCTGCAACCATCTATCTGCTCGTGGCAAACTAGATGGCAGCCAGGTAATTTTCCCACCGTTAAGAACCCGGATAGGAATTGAGGAAGTTCCATTATGCTTGTCTGTCCCCAGTGTCAGTCTGAAAATCCCAATACCAATAAGTTCTGTGAAAAATGTGGAACTTCCCTAACCCACAAACACTGTTTTCAATGTAACGCTGAAGTTCCCTTGAAT
>Ga0196963_10000652_pt1 | contig 28769 bp, 30 predicted proteins | sample S1_5metaG_FD_148600 | JGI IMG/M metagenome (GOLD analysis project Ga0196963, IMG submission 148600) | Soil microbial communities from Anza Borrego desert, Southern California, United States - S1_5 | ecosystem: Environmental > Terrestrial > Soil > Desert | place: USA: California | collected...
TAAATTTATTTGGACGACGCTGACCGAGCAAGATATTAAAGAAGTCGGCGGCGATGCTGGTGATATCTCCGGTTTAGCCAGCGAACTGGCCAAATCAGTCGGAGATGCTGACTTTGCCCTGCTACTTAGCGACCGTGACGGGGTAATCCGCGGTAATTTACGGGCGATTAACCCGACCTGCAACGTTTCGGAAATTGCCCACACTTTCGGTGGCGGTGGCCATCAGGCAGCTTCTGGGTTTCGCGTTGAGGGCCTGATTGAACAAAAAGAGAAAGAGATTCTTAATCAAATCCGGACCTTTCGCGTTAAGCCCGAGCCTCGCGAAGAGAAAGCCGTTACCCCCATCAACCCTAGTTGAAGCTGAACGCCAGATCTGATATTATTGGAAAACACATGGCAGCTAAACCCAAGAAAGAAACAGCACCAAAAGCCAAGACCGCTAAAGTCAAAAAAGAAGCGGTTGTCGCCGAGGTCCCAAAGCCAACCCCAAAAGTCGCGCCCAAACCGGCCGCCAAGCCGACTAAAACCGGCGCCACCTCAACGGTAATCAAAAAATTTCAGTCACATTCAAATGACACCGGGTCGACGGATGTCCAGGTTGCGGTATTGACCGAGAAGATCACTTCGTTAACGAAGCACCTTCAGGAGCACAAAAAAGATCATGATTCACGAATGGGTCTCTTGAAAATGATCGGCCAGCGTCGCAGCCTCTTGAATTACCTCGAGAAGAAGAACAACGAGCGCTACAAGAAGCTTATCGCTTCCCTCGGCCTCCGGAAGTAACCGTGGCCACCACCCCCAAATCCATGAAGGAACCAAAATCCCTTAAGGTATCCATTCCTTTTGGCGCCGAAGAAATCGTTGTTGAGTCTGGCAAGTTGGCCAAACGGGCGAGCGGTGCCGTCACAGTGACCCACGAGGAAACCGTCATTTTAGTTACTGCCACCATCGCCAAGGAACCTAAGGAAGGGACTGACTTTTTCCCGTTGACCGTCGATTACGAAGAGCGGATGTACGCCGGTGGCAAGATTTCCGGCTCCAAATTCATGAAACGCGAAAGCCGACCGTCCGATGAAGCGATTCTCAAGGGTCGCGTCATTGACCGTTCGATCCGACCGATGTTCCCCAAATCGTTCCGGCGGGACGTTCAGATTATTGTCACCACCCTTGCCTACGACGAAGAGCACGACCCCGCCCCACTGGCTGTCATCGGGGCTTCTTGTGCCCTGCTCCTGACGGACGCGCCGTTTGAAGGGCCGATCGCGGCGGTCCGAGTGGGAATGATTAACGGCAAGTTCGTTCTCAACCCGACCAACTCCGAGCTAGACGACAGCACCCTTGATCTCTTGGTCGCTGGAACGCCTCAAAAAGTTAATATGATCGAAGCTCTCAGCTACGAGTTACCCGAAGAGCAAATGATTGAGGCGATGATGATAGCCCATAAGGGCGTCGCCGAAGCCTGCCAGCCACAAGCGGAATTTGCGACTGATACTAAGGAAGACTCGAAGTACGTCGAACCAGAATCGTACAGTTTGATTAAAGAAAAATACGGTCAGGAATTGGCCAAAGCCGTAACAGAAACCGATTACGATGCCCGCGAAGAGCTCGTTGAGGCTATCGAAAAGAAGGCCCTGGAAGAATTTGGCGAGCAATTCGACCAGCAGCAAGTTAAAAGCGCGGTCGAAACGGCTTACTTCAAAGCCATCAAGTCGCTGATTATCGACCAAAAGAAGCGACCAGATGGCCGGGCGTTTGACGAGGTCCGTCAGCTATCTGCCGAAGTCGGTCTCCTGCCGCGCGTTCACGGCTCGGCTCTTTTTAGCCGGGGCGATACCTCAGCTCTGTCGATTACGACTCTGGCTGGTCCAACTGAAGAACAGTGGGTAGACACGCTCGAGGAATTTTCCAAGAAGCGTTACATGCACCACTATAACTTCCCACCGTATTCTACTAACGAAGTTCGCCGGATTAATACCAGCCGCCGGGAAATCGGCCACGGCGCTCTAGCCGAAAAGGCCTTAGTACCAGTTATTCCTGCCAAAGAAGACTTTCCGTATACGATCCGGGTAGTGACCGAGATTATGGGCTCGAACGGCTCAACGTCGATGGCCGCCGTCGTCGGTTCCACCCTCTCGCTGATGGACGCCGGGGTGCCGATCAAAAAACCGGTCTCCGGTATCGCCATGGGGTTAGTGACCGGCAAAACCGATGACGAGTACGAAGTCTTAACCGACCTCCAAGGCCTGGAAGACTTTGCCGGCGAGATGGACTTCAAAATCGCTGGTACCCGAGACGGGATTACCGCCATCCAACTGGATGTCAAAAATAAAGGCTTGACCGAGGCGATTATTCGAACAACCTTTGAAAAAGCTAAAACCGCTCGACTCCAAATTATGGATGTGATCGAGAAGACTCTTTCAGCACCTCGAAGCGAACTTTCCAAATACGCCCCCCGCATTATTACGACCAAGATTGACCCCGAGAAAATCGGCGAGTTGATCGGTCCGGGCGGTAAAACTATTAATAAAATCATCGACGACGAAGGCGGCCGTGAAGTCGTCAATATCGATATCGAAGAAGACGGCACTGTCATGATTACCTCAGCCGATTCTGAAGTCGCTGACCGGGTTAAGAAAACCGTTGAAGCCATCGGCATCCCGCTCCAAATCGGCGATGAGATGGAAGGCGAGATCGTCTCCATTGTTAAGGATCGCACCAGCGGCAAAGAGATCGGGGCCATTGTTGAGCTCGGCCCCAACAAAGACGGGATGATCCATATCTCCGCGCTTGGCAACGGCCAGTTCGTTGAACGGGTTTCCGACGTCGTCAAGGTGGGCGACAAAGTCAAAGTCCGAGTTAAAGATATCGACTCCGAACGCGGCCGAATTTCTCTCGTTAAGATCTAAGCTTTCAGCCTAAGCTACTTTTTCTCGATCTCTTTTGGTATACCCTAGGTACGTCATGACCAAAGAAGAAGCCCTTCAAGAGGTGGCCAAACGGATTGCCGCCTGCGAACGGTGCAAGTATTCTCCCAACCAAAATCCTGTTCCCGGCGAAGGTAACCCGAACGCCGAGATTATGTTTGTCGGTGAAGCGCCGGGAGCCAAGGAAAACGAAACTGGCCGGCCGTTTGTTGGCGCCGCCGGTAAGTTTTTATCGGAAATGCTTAATTCGATCGGTTTGGAGCGCCAAGACGTTTTTATCGGTAACGTTATTAAGTACCAGCCGCCGGGCAACCGCGATCCGTTGCCTGACGAGATTAGTTTTCAATTGCCGTTCCTCTTAAAACAAATCGCGATTATTCAGCCGCTGTTAATCTGTTTTTTGGGCCGTCACGCTATGAACGCTTTGCTGCCGGAGCTCGGCTTGGTTATCAGTCGGGCCCATGGCCAGTTGATCGAGAAAGACGGCCAACACTACTTGCCGCTTTATCATCCGGCGGCGGCTCTCTACAACGGCAGTATGCGAGAAACTTTACTTGAGGATTTCGCCAAAATCCCAGCCTATATGGACGAGATCAAAGCCAAAGCCGAGTGACCCGCTCATTGACTTCCCGTCTGAGGGCCGCTAAACTAGACAGAGTAATAAACACTCGTTGCTGAACTCCCCAAAGCGACGAATCACTAGAAATTCAGAAAGGAATTCATTTTGAACAATTTAAACTCAGGCACTCCGCCTACCAATAACCCGCCCGAGCCCGGCGGCCCTTCTCGCGAAGACGCCGTTGATATCTCTGACGCCGGCAGTATTTTACAACCCAATTTCAAGAAACACCCTAATAAAAAGCACCATAAACGGCGCCCAACGAACGCGGCGCCCAAAGACCGACCGGCCAAACAGCACGGTCACAGCTCCCGACCAAAGCCTGGCGCTCGTCACTCCTCTGGCATGGGCCGAAACCGAGGCCGACACGGTAAACGGGTCCAAGGCCGGCCGCTCGTCAAGCCGACAGAGGGGACAATTATTAGTCGTGGCCATGGCGAGAAACTGCGAATTATTCCGCTTGGCGGCAGCGGCGAGGTGGGCGATAAAAACATGCTCGTCTTCGAGTACGACCGAGATATCTTGGTCGTCGATGCCGGTGTCAAATTTCCGACTCCCGATATGCCGGGTATCGATTACGTTGTCTGCGACACGACCTACTTAGAAGAGAACCGCGACCGGATCCGGGCTTTTATCATCACCCACGGCCACGAAGACCACATCGGTGGTATGCCGTACATCTGGCCAAAATTCCCGGTTCCAATTTACACCGCTCCGCTAACCGCGGGCTTTATTAAGGCTAAGTTTGAAGAGCACGGGATTACTAACGCCGAGTTCCGGATTATCCTGCCAGGTCAAAAGATCCAGATCGGCGCCTTTACGCTGGAGCCGGTTCAGATGACCCACTCTATCCCAGATATCCTGGGACTAGCGCTAACTACCCCAGCCGGCTTGGTGTATCACGCCACTGACTGGAAAGTCGATTTTACGCCCGCCTTCGGCAAGCCAACTGACTTTGATAAGTTGGCTGAACTCGCGAAACGCGGTGTCTTAGCGATGCTAACTGACTCTACTGGTGTCCTCGTTCCGGGGCATACCTTAAGCGAACAGGTGGTTAGCAAATCGTTTGGCGAAGTTTTCGCTGAAACCAAAGGACGCCTCATCGTTACCAGTTTTGCCTCCCGGATCGACCGGATTCAACACGTTATCTCAGCGTGTGCTAAAACCGGCCGCCGGCTCTTCTTGGCCGGCCGAAGTATGGAACGCAACGTCAATATTGCAATGGAGTTAGGCTACCTTAAGATGCCGTCCGGCTTGCTGGGCGACATCCGCCAGGTCAACAGTATGCCCGACGACAAGGTGGTGGTGATGTGTACTGGCTCCCAAGGCGAAGAAGGGTCAGCTCTGACCCGAATGGCGACTGGTGAGCACCGCCATATCCGGATCAAACCGGGCGATACGGTCGTGCTGTCTTCCTCGACAGTTCCCGGTAACGAACGAGCGGTGGAACAAAGCATTAATAACTTATATCGTTGCGGTGCTGAGGTTATCACGAAGGATGAGCTCGATGTCCACTCCTCCGGTCACGGTTCCCGAGAAGAAATCAAACACATTCTCAATATCGTCAAGCCGAAGTATTTGATCCCAATTCACGGTGATTACCGCCGCTTTGTCGAAATGCGCAAGCTGGCAGTGGAGATGGGTACGCCTGAAGAACACGTTCTGATTGTTGAAAACGGCCAGGTTGTGGAATTTGATCTAAACGGCCGCGGCCGGATCTCAGATGAGAAAGTCCCGGTTGGCTCGGTCTTGATCGACGGCTTAGGGGTTGGTGACGTCGGTGAAATTGTGCTGCGAGATCGCCAGACAATGGCCGCTGACGGCGTCTTCCTGATTATTCTAACGGTTGATGGTCGGACCGGAGCGCTTCTAACGTCGCCGGATATTATCTCGCGGGGCTTCGTCTACATGAAAGAGTCGGAGGATCTGATTAGCGAATGTCGGGCCGCCGTTAAACGCTCGCACGCCTCCCATATTTCTCGGACCAAAGCCCAAACTAACTGGGAGCTTTTCCGAAAAGAACTTCGCGACGACGTCGGCCAATTCTTGTTTGACAAAACCCAACGCCGTCCTATGGTGATCCCTGTTGTGATCCAGGTGTAAATTCAGGGTAAAGAACTTTCGGGTCCACTTGGGTTTTGCCAACAGGTGCGTAGCAACCTGTTGTATAAGACACAGCGAAGACCCATGGTCATCCCGGTCGTGATCCAGGTATAAAATGACCCCTCCCGGGTGGGAGGGGTGCTCGAGTTGGACGGTCGTATGTCCTAGGTGCTGGGCGCTGGCGCTTCAGCAGCCGTGCCGACTGGCTCGGTGACCTTCTGGGCGTAGTTGACTTCATCGGCCGACATGATGGCAACGAAGCCCTCGCCGCGCTTTGAAAGGCCGTGAAACAGAACAATCCCCTTGACGGTGATACCGTATTCGAGGTCAGCGTCTGCTGGCAGGTTGCCCTTGTCCTCGTTGAGCTCCAGGAGCTCGTCGCTGCCCTGGTCATCTGGCCACACGCCGATATCGAGTGGGCCGACGGCGGCCGGCGTGAACGGCTCTTCGATAAGGTTGGTTTTATAGGCCTTTTTCTCCCACTCAAGTGCCTCGTCGCGTCCCATAACAGGACTAGTAAACAGAACATTGCTGGCGCTTTGGTCGCGCTGTCTCTCTTCGCTCAATTTAAACCTCCGATGTGGCGTGCTCTTCCTCCGTTAAACTTCGGAAGACTGGACCGTATTCTACCCCCACTCTCTTAGTCAATCAAGCGTTCGCTCCTGGAAAAAACTCAATCAGGTGGTAAGCTATCTTCATGGGACTGTTTGGGAGGCGGAGACGCTACTCTTCAAGACGCCGCAAGCGTTTACCGACAATATGGGACAATCTTGTCTGGGCAGTTGACCCTGACACAGCTCGAGAAATTGTCGCGATTATTTTGTTAGTGCTAGGGTTTCTCTTCGCTCTCGGGTTATTCCGTCTGGCCGGCGGGTTTGGCGAAGCTTTTTTCCGTCTAGCGGGTACGCTTTTTGGGGTGTTAGCCTACATCGCTCCCTTTGTTTTTATTTTTATTGGCATCCGCTTACTTTTTCTTAAAAGCGATGTTCTTCGGGCCACTAGTGCAGTTGGGATTGTCCTACTCTTCTTGCTGGTGCCGGCGATGTTTAGTTCGGCCGGCGGCTCGATCGGAGTCGGCGTGGCTGGGGTATTTAGCTCGGTTTTTGGCAAAATCGGCGGCTATTTAGTCTTACTCGCTTCGGTTACTGTCGCCGTGCTTTTAGCCTTCCAGGTTTCGTTACGCTCGTTACTCGAGCGGTTTAGCCTGCCGATTAAGAGTGAAGGCAAGGGCGTCAAAATTAACGAAGCCCCACGGGTGCCGGTTAAAAGCATGGGCCCGGAGCGCTTAGCGCCGGTTGGTATTGCTCCCGGCAGCTGGGAATTGCCGGCCCTCGATTTACTCGATTACTCCTCTTCTACTAAGGCGGAAGCAGGTGATATCGGCAAAAACGTGGAGATGATCAAGAAAACCCTCAAAGATTTTGGCGTTGATGTCGCCATGAACGAAGTCAACGTCGGTCCGACCCTAACTCAGTACACCTTGAAGCCAGCCGAAGGGGTGAAGTTGAATACGATTACAGCTCGGGCTAACGATGTCGCCCTGGCGATCGCGGCGCACCCGATCCGGATCGAAGCGCCAATTCCGGGTAAATCGCTCGTCGGTATCGAAGTGCCAAACAAAGTGGCTGCCACCGTCAGCTTGCGGGAGGTTCTAGAGGCGCCGGAGTATAAAGACGCCAACTCCAACCTGTCGCTGGGGCTCGGGCGTGACGTTGCTGGCAATGTGGCCGTCGTCGATATCAAAAAAATGCCCCACTTACTGATTGCCGGCGCCACCGGTTCGGGTAAGTCCGTCTGTATGAACGCCGTCCTAGTTAACCTGCTGTATAAGAACTCGCCCCAAGACTTGCGATTGCTTTTAATCGACCCGAAACGGGTAGAATTCACTGAGTATAACGGCATTCCACACTTACTCTGCCCGGTGGTAACGGAAGTTGATAAAACCATCTCTGCCTTACGGTGGGCGGTCTCCGAGATGGAACGCCGCTATCAGTTGTTGGCCACCTACAGTCGCCGGAATATCGACGCGTTCAACGAGTCGGTTCCTGAAGGCGAGCAGAAGCTACCCTATATTGTTGTGGTGATCGACGAGTTGGCCGACCTGATGACCCAAGCGGCTAACGAAGTGGAAGCCTCGATTGTCCGGATCGCCCAAATGGCTCGGGCCGTGGGCATGCACTTAGTGGTAGCAACCCAGCGGCCGTCCGTTGACGTTATTACGGGTTTAATTAAAGCCAACATCCCGGCCCGGATCGCCTTTGCCGTTGCTTCCCAGCCTGACTCCCGGACAATCCTTGATCAGGGTGGGGCCGACAAGTTGCTCGGTCGCGGCGACATGCTGTACTTGGCTAGCGACCAACCGCAGCCCAAGCGGATTCAGGGAGTATTTTTGAAAGATAAGGAAATCCATCAAGTAACGAGCTTCGTTAAGACTCAAGCACCGCCGCAATATGATGAGACGATTACCACCTATCGCTCGCAGATGAAGCCGGGCTTGGCCGGGAGTGGCGACGGTGGTGATAGCGACGATCTGCTCCAGGAAGCCCGGGATTTGGTTATTCAAGCGGGAAAAGCTTCAGCCTCGTTGCTTCAGCGCCGTTTGAAGGTTGGCTACGCCCGAGCGGCCCGCTTGCTTGATTTGCTCGAAGCCGAGGGCAGTATCGGACCAGCCGACGGTGCCAAACCCAGAGACGTCTTAATTGATGCCGCTACCGACGAATATGGCGAGTCGTAGAAAACCACTTAGCGTCGGTTTGACCCGCTGGCTTTTGTCGGCTAGGCTGGATAATGCATGACTGGTTTTGTCACGAAGAAGTTGCATACCAGCAAGGGGAGGGCGCTCGGTTCGATCCTCAAAGCTGCGCGGACAAAGGCTAACCTTAGCCTAGAGCAAGCCGAGGTCCAGACTCGGATCCGTCTGAAATATTTGGAGGCCTTAGAAAACGGCCAATACCACCTCTTGCCGGCCGAAGCCTATAACATCGGCTTTGTCCGTTGCTACGCCGAATTTCTCAAGCTTAATCCAGAAAAAGTTATCCGGATGTACCGAGAAGAACGCTCGCAGAAACGGCTAAATTCCGTGGACAAACAGGTTAACCTCACTCCTCATAAAGTCAGCGACTGGCACTTTCTGATTACGCCTAAAGTGCTGGGAATTCTTGGGGCGGTCTTGCTGTTTGGTGGGGTTATTTCCTATATCGCTGTCCAACTTAACCAGTTCACCAAACCGCCGCAGATCAGCCTGCTTAATACTGCCCAAGAGTTTACCAGCGACAAAGATAAGGTTAGCCTCAAGGGTGCCGCTACCGCCGGGGCTGTAGTTTTTATGAATAACGAGCCAGTGTTAGTTACCCCAAGCGGCGAGTTTGCCCAGGAGATCCAACTCTCCCCGGGCGTTAACGAGGTGGTGGTTGCCGCTAAAAACCGAGCCGGCAAGCAGTCACAGAAGTCAGTCAAGATCTTATTTAACCCAAACCTTGCCAAAGCCTCCAGCGGCCTGTAAAACAGGTTTATGGCCAAAAAAGACGAGAACAAGCCCGTAGCAGATTCGGGCAAAGAATCTGCCCTCCGAGCGGCCATCTCTCAGATAGAAAAACAGTTTGGCGCTGGTTCGATTATGGTGATGGGTCAGCAAACCCATCTCAACGTCGAAGCGGTCCCAACTGGTTCGTTGGCTCTAGACGTTGCCCTCGGTGTTGGCGGTCTGCCCCGGGGTCGGATTATTGAAATCTTTGGCCCGGAATCTTCTGGTAAAACTTCGCTGGCGCTTTCGTGTATTGCGGCCACTCAAAAAACTGGCGGCCTCGGAGCCCTGGTTGATGCCGAACACGCCTTTGACCCGTCATACGCTACCAAGCTCGGGGTTAACCTCGAGTCGCTGCTCATTTCCCAGCCGGATACCGGTGAGCAGGCGCTGGAAATCGTTGAGACGCTGGTCCGCTCCAACGCCGTCGACGTTATTGTCGTCGACTCAGTGGCGGCGCTGGTGCCGCGAGCGGAAATTGAAGGCGAGATGGGCGACGCAATGATGGGGGTTCAAGCCCGTTTGATGAGTCAAGCGTTGCGTAAGCTGACTGGCGCGGTCTCGAAGTCCAAAACCGTTCTTATTTTCATCAACCAGATCCGCATGAAGATCGGGGTGATGTTCGGCAACCCTGAAACCACGCCTGGCGGTAACGCTCTGAAGTTCTATTGCTCGGTCCGGATGGACATCCGTCGGGCTGAACAAATCAAAGATGGTGATAACGCCATTGGCAATCGCGTCCGGGTTAAAATTGTCAAAAATAAGGTCGCCCCGCCGTTCCGTACGGCCGAGTTTGACTTAATGTTTGCAGATGGTATATCTAGGGAAGGTGATCTTCTGGAACTCGGCGTTAAGGCCGGCCTGATCGAAAAATCTGGGGCGTGGTTCCAGCAAGGGGAACAAAAGCTTGGGCAGGGACGGGAGGCTGCCAAAGCTTTTCTTAAAGGCGATACGGCTTTGGCCAAAGAGTTAGAAGCCAAAATTCGTCAGTTGGCTGAATCCGGGCAACTCGGTGCCGTCCCGACTGAGACTGACTAGCGGTTTTCCGTAATCGATTCCCGCAGCTCTTCCGAAGGATTGTCGCCAACTTGGTACAAGTTTCGTTCGGTCTCAAAGCAACGCTGCCGGTCAACGGCGCAATCAATAGCTGGTGGCGCCGATTCCTCGGCCGTAAATTCCGACTCTTGGAGACGGACAAAAATGGCCACCGCAATAGCGACCGCGGCGCCGATGATGAAACCTAAATGGATCGGCCGGTATCTCATGGTCTTATTGTACGCGAAAAAGTGAACTTTTAGGGTTCTCCTGGTAGGGTAAAACCATGGCCAAGCCTTCAGCCCTGGAGCGGGCGCTCCGACTACTGAACTATCGGCTACGCGGCAAACAAGAGTTAATTAAAGCCCTAGAGGAGCGAGGTTACGCTCAGGCCGATATTGACGACGCCATCGGCCAGCTGGAAGTGCTTGGGCTTGTCGACGACGCGCGATTTGCCAAATCGCTGGCCGAGACCCGGGTCTTAGTTAGCCGGCGCGGTCGGCACGCGATTTTCTTTGAGTTACTCAAAAAGGGCATTGATAAAGAATTAATCGAAACGGTTCTCTCTAATCTCGAAGAAGAGTCGGAATTGGAAGCGGCCCGAAGTTTGGCCGAGAGCCGCTTAAAGCGTTGGCAGGATCTAGAGCCGTTGCGCCGGAAACACCGCCTACTCTCGCTACTTCAGCGTCGAGGCTTTTCGGGCAAAATTATCCGGGAAATCATGGAGCTAAGTAAATAGCCGCTCCTGGAGAACGGAGCGGCTAAGTCGTGTGTGGCGCTAGGCCGAGATCGGCCCACCGGGGAATCTTTGAAAGGCCAGTAGACTCTGGCGAAGTAGTGCTACGCCAGCATCGGCAGCTCGATCTATTTCCGCGTCGGAAAGGATCAGTCCGCCATCGATGGCGACGATGTACGTCTCGCCAGACTCGAGGTCAATCTCAATCTCCGCCTCTCGCATCGCTCCATCATCAGACATGACGAAGCAGAATTGAAAGGCAGACTCAGCTCCCCAAACGAGTTCCGGGTCATCGGTTAAGCATGTCCAGATCGCACCTGACATGGTTTCCAAACCCCGTTCAACCGGCAGCTGCAGTACTTCCAAGGTTCATTCCTCCGTTGCCGGTAGCATACCATAATTTACGTCTCAGGAGGGACAGGTTATGATAGAAAAACTATGGGAGGGCACATCAAGCAAGTTGTCTGGTTTTCCGAAGTCGGCAAGGACGATATTCCTTTAGTCGGTGGCAAAGGGGCGAACCTCGGCGAAATGACCAAGGCCGGCTTGCCGGTACCCCAAGGTTTTATCGTCACCTCCGACGCCTACTTTCGTTTTATCAAAGAGAAAAAAATCGACGCCTATATCCAGAAGTGGACCAAGGGCTTAGACCCAGAAGACTCGAAAAAGCTTAATAAAATAGCCGCCGAGCTCCAAAAAGCGATGAAAGAGTTCCAGCTGCCAGCAGATCTGATTAAAGAGATTGAACAAGCGTACGACCACATGAAGGGTGGCCCGGTGGCAGTCCGGTCATCGGCCACGGCTGAGGACCTGCCCGACGCCTCGTTTGCCGGCCAGCAATCCACCTATCTCAACATTGAAGGCAAAACCCAGTTGATCAAAGCAATTCGAGAGTGCTGGGCCTCGCTATTCGAAGCCCGGGCGATTTACTATCGAACCGTCAATAAGTTCGACCACCTGAAAGTCGGCATCGCTATTCCGGTTCAAAAAATGGTTCAGAGTGAGATTTCCGGGATTATGTTTACCGTTGACCCAGTCGGCGAAGATTTAGATAAGATTACGATCGATGCTGGTTTGGGGCTCGGCGAAGCTGTTGTTTCTGGCTCCATCACACCCGATCACTACGTGGTTGATAAAAAAACGATGAAAATCGTTAGCAAAGAAATCGGCCCCCAAGAGTGGAAAATCGTCCGGGACGGTGTCGGTAAGAATAAGCACGTCAACTTATCTAAAGAAGAAAAAGAATCTCAAAAGCTCACCGACGAGCAGATCGTTCAACTCGCCAAAATCGGCAAACAGGTTGAAGATCACTACGGCAAGCCCCAGGATACCGAGTGGGCGTATGAAGGCGGTAGCTTCTTTATGGTTCAAGCCCGGCCCGTCACAACGCTCGGTGAGCAACAAAACGAAAAAAAAGCTGAAACTGCTCCGGCGGCGACGGGAGACTCAGTCGACATTAGTAAAGCAGAAGAGTTGCTGCACGGTGCTGCCGCCTCGGTTGGACTTAGGTTTGGCCCAGTTAAAGTGATTCACAAACCGAGCGAAATCGACAAGGTTCTTGAAGGTGACGTCTTGGTAACAGAAATGACGAGTCCAGATTACGTCCCGGCGATGCGGCGAGCAGCGGCGATTGTGACCGATACCGGTGGTCGAACTTCGCACGCAGCGATCGTTTCTCGCGAACTCGGCATTCCTTGTGTAGTTGGCACGGGTACGGCGACCGCGACTTTAAAAACCGGTCAAGTAGTCACCGTCGATGGAGCTCACGGCAAAGTTTACAAAGGTAAGGTGGAGTCTTCGGCCGTCGCCCTTACTCCCGTTAGTCAAGCCCGGTCGGCTAGCGGCGTTCTTACAACCGTTCCGATTACCGCGACCAAAGTCTATCTCAACCTCGCTGAGCCCGAAAAAGCCGAGGAGTACTCGCAACTACCGGTCGATGGCGTTGGCTTATTGCGAGCGGAGTTTATCATTGCCGGTATCGGCGAACACCCGAAAGCGATGATGGCCCGTGGCGCCAGCAAAGAATACGTCCAAAAATTGAGCCAAGGCATCGGCACGATTGCTCAAGCCTTTAACCCGCGTCCGGTCGTTTACCGCTTCACTGATTTTAAAACTAACGAGTATAAGTCATTAAAGGGGGGCGAGAAGTACGAAGAACCGGAAAGCAATCCGATGATCGGTTACCGCGGCGCTTCCCGCTACATCGCTGACCCTGAAGAATTCGCCCTGGAAATCGAAGCTATTAAGGCCGTTCGTGATGGCATGGACCTCAAAAATCTCCATGTCATGATCCCGTTTGTCCGGACGGTCGACGAGTTTTGCCAGGTCCGCGACCTGATGCATAAAAACAATTTGCGCCAAGGTAAAGATTTCAAGCTTTGGATTATGGTCGAAGTGCCCTCAACGGTCATTGAGCTAGAGCGCTATATCGAAGAAGGCATCGATGGGGTCTCGATTGGTTCTAACGACTTAACCCAGCTGACGCTCGGCATCGACCGGGATTCGGCTAAACTAGCGGCTGAATTTGATGAACGCTATCCGGCCGTTTTAAACTCGATTCTTCATGTTGTCCGAACCTGCCGGAAACATCACGTCAGCTGCTCGATCTGCGGCCAAGCCCCCAGCGTCTACCCGGAAATTACCGAAGCGATGGTCAAAGCTGGCACAACCAGTGTTTCCGTTGCCCCGGACGTCGCTGTTTCAACGCGTAAACTCATTGCCTCCGTTGAGAAGAAGATCCTCCTCGCCCACGCTATCGAATAGCTAAAGGGCCCACCTTTTGGTGGGCCCTTGAAGAGGATTTATACCGTTGCCGGCTGACGTGCTTCTAGGATTTCGACGTAGTCCGTCAACATCCTGCCGATAACGTCATCCCGCTCGTGCCGAGCGCCAATCGCCGTAACGACCTGGACCGCGGTGGCGCCGTCCTCAGTGATCGATTCGTCGACACACCGACCAGAGTTAATGCCACCGACTGCCACCAAGTCGATCTCGGGGTCGAGGTATTGCTTATGGAGCCTTGTGTTGCCCCGTGAAATCGGCCGAAGACCGACGCCACTGTAGCCACCGAAGCCCTTCGTGACGGTCAGTAGCGGCTGCCCGTCCTTCGACCAGTACCCATTTGGCGCGGTATTGGTGGCAATGACCGCCGCTGGCTTGTAGATGTTGATGAGCGAGTCAATCTCCGCCAGGAGAACGTAGTCGAAGTATGGCGATAGCTTGACAAAAATCCGAGCGTTCGGATATTTCGATCGCACATTCTCGCAAACCGCTTGCAGGACCAACTCGAATCCACGCGGATCGTAGCTGATGACTCGCTCCTGCTTATCGCCCGACCATTTATTGGGACAGCCAACGTTGACGACGACGCCGTCAGCGCCTCCCTCGATCACGACCATTGCCAGCTCGGCAAACTGATCAGGATTGTCGCCGGCGACGTTGACCAGCAGCACCTTCTTGGCGGCGTGGGCCATGGCTACCATCGCGTTCAGGTGTTGGCGAAGATAGTTGATGCCCAGGTTGGGCAGGCCACGGGAGTTAAGGGCGCCGTACTCGAACGATTCGAAGTTGCGGCCGTCCTTATTACCCTCACGACTCTCATAGGTAAAACCACCGATCTCGACGCCAGCAGCACCGATAAGAAGAGCCTTGGCCAGCTCATGCTCAAGCTTGAACAAACCCGCGCCGATCAGAATTGGATGCGACAGGCGTAAGCCTGCTAATGATGTTTCAAGGTTCATTTCAGTCTCCCACTCGGCTTACGCCCGAGTTATCGTGATTATATAACTGCCCAGATTAAGAGTCCAGAAGCCGGGGCAGGCTAGTGAGGGTAACGGTCGTAGATGGCTTGGATTTTCGGTGGCATTTGGCCGTTATCGGTGATGACGCGCCAATACGGTGTAACGTCTTTTTTGCCTTGAGCCCGTTCTTCCTCGGCGTTTTCGGCGATAATTCGCAAGAAAATTCCACTGGTCAGCGGACAGGTGATATCGGCACCGTGATGCGCGGCGTATTCGGCGCGCAGGTCGTTAATATTCTTAGTCTGGCCGTCAGGAATCTGTCGGATCATCTCGTCGAGCTCCAAGGCGGATGGAATCACCATCTTTTTACCCTTTTGTCCACCAACCCACTTCTCCGGCGCTTCAGTTAGGTGCGGATTTTTCGGAGCACTCGCTCGTTCCAACTTGACCCGCCACGGCACATTACTTTTCATCGAAACTATTTTACACCTATTTTGTCCGGCGCCGTTTTAAGTAGAGCTCGATGGCGTGCTTGGCAACGAGATAACTGATCCAAATGACAACGGTGATAATAATCACACGGACAGTCCCCAGGGCCAGGATGTGAGGCCCATAATAGTAAACGATCGCTCCCCAAAATGTCCCCCAAATGGCCAAAGCTGCCAGAACGTACAAAAGAAATTTGCCAAAATGCATCCGGAGGATGCCCGCACCGGTAGCGGTAAGTGCTCCCAGGTTAGGATGGACATAGGTACCCAGAATCAGCGGCAAGCCGACCCGTTCCAACTTCTGTTGGGCCTCGTTCAATGGTTTCTCTAGTCCAAATCGAAGAAACAGCTGGTACCAGCCGTATCGGCCGAGCACGTAGTTGATAATCGAAGTAATAAAAAAGCCAAAAAGTATCACGGCCAGAACCGGAATGACGCTTTGGTCATTTTCTCGGGCAAAAACCACACCCAAGACGCCGACGGCCGAACCGGGTAGGTACCAGTTAATCAACAGTAAGCCCTCAGCCAACGCCCCGATAAAAACCACCCAGAGACCGTACTGCTGATAGTAACCTCTGGCAGCCGAGAGAAAATCCTCAGCGCTGGGTAGGCCCAATGCTCGATAAAGCAGTGCCAAGATGATAAACGTCGCCAAAATAACGACAGGGATAATTAAGAGCTTGTTTAATGATTGTTTCACGACCGTATTGTAGCAGCCCTGAACGTGGAAGCCCCGCCGAGATGAGTTCGGTGGGGCTTGAAAAGCCTGAGCGTCTTACGCCTGGCTGTCGACATATTCTCGGCACTTTTTACAGAGACCGTGGTAGTCGGGATGATTGAAACGCTGCTCCTTGGGGAGCGCGGCCAGAGCGTCCAGCTCTCGGCCTGGCAAATTGTTGCACGATGTCTTTTGGTTCCAGACGGCAATTCTCCCTTGGTCGGGAACTAAAGGCAACGCAACAGCTTGTAGCATACGCGGTCCTCCCTGATGCTCTAGGAAAGAGCTTGGCAATTGTACAGTTCCCCTGAAGAAAAGTCCATACTGTCGTGCTACAGTAGTAACAATGAATCAAAAGACGGTTACCCTAGATTTTCGATGGATTAGCCTAATCTTGTTGGGCGTTATTGCTGTGATGCTGACTTTATGGCAACCGTGGCAGGGAGTCAATCGGCAAACCATTACCGTTACTGGTGAGGCCAAAGTCAAAGCGGCTCCTGACGAGTTTACGTTTATGCCTGCCTATCAGAAGGAAGCAACGACAAGTACGGCGGCCATCAGCGAAGTCTCGAAAGTTGGTAACGCCGTGGTCGCGAAGTTGAAAGAGCTGGGCTTTGAAGAAAAGAATATCGCCACTAACGTCAATGCCAATCCCGGCTTTGAGCCGCTTAGCGGCCGGCCAAACGACAAATTTACGGGTGTCTATAATGTGACCGCCAAAACCCAAGACAAAGATCTGGCCCAGAAGGCTCTTGACTACTTGGTAACCACTAATCCAATTTACGGCGTTTCGCCGATGAGTAATTTCTCGGATGAAAAGCGCAAAGAGTTAGAAAGCCAAGCCCGTGGTAGGGCGATTGCTGATGCCAAAGCCAAAGCCGATCAAACTACTTCTGGGCTAGGTTTGAAAACTGGCCGGGTTGTTAGCATCTCCGAACCAACCTGGGGCGGCCCAATTCCACTAGGCGTGGCGGAAACCAAGAGTCGTGATATGGCTCAGTCAAACGTCGCGCCAGTGCTGTTGACGGGGGAGCAAGACGTTACCTATTCAATCCAGGTTGTCTTCCGGTTTCGCTAGGCTAGCCCTGGATTTGTGGGTCGGTAGGTGATAAGATAGGAGTGCTTATTTATGGTCGCAGCCTTGATGCTGCACCTGGCACTCAGTGCTTACGGTTTTAAACCGCCGCCAACGTGCCGTAAGCCTAAAAGGAATTATTATTAGGTCACCACACAAGCAACCGCTGAACCGGTTTGCCTACACCAATCGAATCCGCACCAAAGGTAGTAAAAGTACCAAGTCGAGCGGTATTCACGAGTCAAAATTTATTAGCAAAGCCGAACCAATTACGGAGGTAGTCCCGTATCAACCGCAGCACCGCTTTGACGACTTCGCGCTCGTTAAAGTCCTCAAAGAAAACGTAGCGGCTCACGGCTACGTTACGCCAACCCCGATTCAAGACCAGGCTATCCCGCTCGCTTTAGAAGGTAAAGACGTTATCGGCGTCGCCAATACTGGTACCGGTAAGACAGCCGCTTTCCTACTGCCATTAATCGATAAGATCTGTCGGACGCCGAATCAAAAGGTCCTTATCATCGCACCAACTCGGGAACTGGCTGATCAAATTCATCAAGAATTTTTAGCGTTCACTCTGGGCATGGGCTTACGTTCAGCCCTCGTTATCGGTGGCGCTAGCATGAACAACCAAATCCGCGATCTGCGCCGTAACCCCCACGTTGTTATCGGTACGCCCGGCCGCCTGCTCGATCACGTTAACCGTCGGATTCTTAACTTGGGGCATATCCAGAATATCGTTTTAGACGAAGCCGACCGGATGGTTGATATGGGCTTCATCAACGATATCCGCCGGATTATTTCTCAAGTGCCAACGCCGCGACAGTCCCTCTTCTTTACGGCAACGTTCTCCAACGACGTTAAATCGTTAATCCACTCGTTAATGCACGATCCGGTCACTGTTTCGGTTAAAGTCGGTGAAACAGCGGCAACCGTCGACCAGGATGTTATCCGCTTCCGGGACAAATACCAGAAAGTCGAATTACTCCACGAGCATCTTAATCAGGAAGAGTTCAAAAAGGTCTTAATCTTTTGCCGCACTAAGCGCAATGTTGAAAAACTAACCCGAGAGCTCGTCAGCCGCGGCTTTGCCGCAGTGGAAATCCACGGTAACAAGACGCAGTCTCAACGGCAAAAAGCTCTCCAGAGCTTTAAAGACGATGTCGCTAAAATCCTAGTGGCCACTGATGTTGCCGCTCGCGGTTTAGATATCCCGGCGGTTACCCACGTTATTAACTTTGACGCGCCGGAGCACTACGAAGATTACGTTCACCGGATTGGCCGGACTGGCCGAGCGGGTCTGAGCGGCAAAGCCTTAACTTTCGTCAGTTGATGGTGAAAGCCGATCTGACGATCAAAGATAAAGTCGAGCACGCCCTACAGGAAGCTCGGGTGATCTTACCTGGAACTGAGGCCTTGCTAGGCTTTCAGTTGGTCAGCTTCTTTTCTGGTACCGACCGGCTGGTCAACGGCTTGAAGTACTGGCACCTAGCCAGCTTCGGCTTTATTTTGCTCGGGACGATTTTCCTCGTGGCACCGGTTGCCTACCACCGGATTGGCGAAAAAGGCCACGAAACCGAATCCTTTTACTTCTTTGCGGCTACGATGCTGGTTCTAGCGATGGTGATGCTGGCCTTCGGCTTGTCAGCTGATATCTACGTTATCGTCTCGCTCGTTTCTAACTCGACGTTGGCAGCCGGCTGGAGTGCGGCCGTGGCCTTCGTTCTCATGACCGGTCTGTGGTTTGGCTACAGTTTCTACCGGCGAATTCGCAACGGTTAGTGATTGGTGCGGTAAACTTGCCAGGCATCGAGGCCTCGGCTCATCTCTTGGTCAATTCCTAGTAGGCCAATAGTTTCAAAAGGCTTGGGAATCGTTTGATCGTAGAGAAACGGCCAAATAACCAGTTTGGGTTCGAGTCGAACCGATAGCTCAGCAAAACGATTGATGAAATCAGCCTGTTCCTGCTCGGTCGATTCCCACCCGGTTACCGGCGTCTCTCGGAACCAACCAATTTCGGTGAACATCACCAGTAGTTGAGTGTGGTTAGCGATGTCCGAGTAGTATTCTTCTGGAATTTCGGCTGGGCTTTTATAAATCAGGCAGGGATAGGTGGTAAAAGCCACCAAGTCAAAATCTTGCAGTTCGCTAACTTTGCTCCAGAGATGTTTATTGGGATCATTTGTCTTACCGAACAGGCCGCCTTGTAGCCCCTTCACCCGTTCGAGTTGAAAGACAGTGAAAACCTTGGTTTCGGGCGAAGCGGCTTTAACGTCTTTGGCTAGCGTTTGGAGGAGGTTGATGAGGGTTGAGTAGCGAGCTGGCGACTCGGCGTAGACTTCGTCGATCTCGTTGCCTAGACCTAAATACGGTACTTGGTTATTCTTGACAAAATTCAACACCGCTTCGCGTAAGCCTTGCTGGCCGATACCATCTAAAACCTCATTATTGTGGGGACCGATAATCAAAACCGGCGTCAAATTGTATTTCTTTGACTGCTCCAGAACATTCTTGGCCGCGTTGCCCTCGGTTTTGTTCAAGTCAGAGTAGTGCCCAGCCCAGCTGAGGGTATTGCCGTATTGGGCTGCCTTCGAGAAGAAAGCTGGGTAATCATCGGCACTAAAGCTTTTTGGCGAGAGGCTAAAGCCACGTAGTTTCATCTCGCTACTCGCTCGTGGGTCGTAGTCGGTTCCGTACGGGTCGCCTGCCGATTTAGTCAGGTAGTCGACGAGAATTAACAGTCCAGCTACCGCCACTAAAACCACCGCCATCCAGATATACCAGCGGCCAGGCTTCATGTAATTTTTGTTATGTCTCCGTTAATAATCGTCGGCCGCATGGCCTCGATCTCCGTTCGGTAAAAAGGAATATCGGGCACTGGGTTAAGCAGGAAGATTTTTTGATTCCAAAAGTGAGCCATGGCCATATCCATCAGCGTATTGCCGCCAATATAATTTTTTATCCCGTGCTTATCGTAATTTAATACCAGTAGGGCGTCCGCGCCGTCCATTTTTTGCCAGAAATCCTTGATCGCGTTCTGATTGTATTTCAGGTCCAGTTTGATTGCTTCTTTCTCCTCATCGGTTTTCCCCGCCATTCGGCCGGTTTCTCGAGAAACTTCAACGTGATGGCCACGTTCCTCTAAACGCTGCTTGAAATCCATCATTTGATCGGCGAATTGCATACTGCCAGCGATGACAATCTTCATTTTGAGCGCTCCCAGCCCGAAAAAGAAACTAGTTTCATTCTTTCTCCTTGAAATTCAGGGAGGTGGAATTGATGCAATACCGCAGGCCGGTTTTGTCTTGGGGGCCGTCGTCAAAGACGTGACCCAAGTGACCGCCGCAGTTGGCGCAGACAACTTCGGTGCGCGTCACGCCATGTGCGCTGTCTTCTTTGAGCTCGACATTGCCCTTGCCGAGAACGTCGTAAAAGCTCGGCCAGCCGGAGCCAGATTCGAACTTGGTTTCCGAGCTAAAGAGCGCCTGGCCACAGGCGGCACAGGTATAGGTACCGTCGTCGTGATGATCGACGTATTTACCAGTGAAAGGCGCGTCCGTTCCGCCGTCACAGAGAACGTGTTGCTGCTCCGGTGTTAGTTTGTCGGCAAATTTACTCTCCATTCAGTTCTTCGAGATGCTTCCTCCAATGTGCTTTCATATGCTCAGCATCTTCAGCGTTCTTTAGTTTGGTTTGCTGGATAACGACCTGCGTTTTAGTGTTCTTGGGGTAAAAGTAGACCTCTAATCGGGTGTCGTGGTACTTGCCCCGGAGAGCCTTGTGCTCGTGTTTGGTTGTCCATTCGGTGTTCTCAAGCTCCTCGAAATGGTTATAAAGAACCTCGACAGGAACTTTGAGAGTTTTGCTAGACGAAATCTGAAAGCCGGCGGTCGTTTCATGAAGCTTACGCAATCCTCGCGACTGCTCGTAGGCGACGGTCACCATCTGGCACCACCACCCCCGCTTGAGGTGATTCTCGTAGAGCCAATCGGCAATCTCTTTATGCTTCCAGCCCTTGGCGCCAGCCTGATCCAAAAGTTTGTACCAATCCTCTTTGGTTTTACCGGTCGCAGCCAATACTTTCGCGTCGGCGATATCTTTGGTTTGCGGCATTAAGCCTGATTCTTGACCATCTGCATTAAGCCGAAGACGTTGCCTTCTGGATCCTGGCAGTAGCACCAATGCATGGTCTCGTCTGGGCCAAACGGCATCTCGGCTTTTGGCTTGACGACCTTGCCGCCGTTTTTCTCCACGGCCTCGATTGCTTCGTCGAGGTTCTCGGTTTGAATCGTGTTGATCGTTTTCTCGTTTTCCCAGCGCTTCATAATCCCACCGAAAATTTGTCCCTCGGCTCGATCTTCTTCCTTGCCGACCAGCCAATAGTTACTGCCGGGCCATTCGTTAATCTCCCAGCCCAGAGCGTTGCGGTAGAATTCCGACAATTTTTTTGGATCTTCCGCACCAATCTCAAAGTGCACTACCGGATTTTTGGTTTTTCCCATTTAGCTCCTTTCTTAATCTCTGCCGTATTGTTGTACTTCTGAATGTCGAAAACAAGAGACGAGATGATCATTGACGAGGCCAGCAGCCTGCATAAAGGCGTAGCAGATCGTTGAGCCGCAGAATTTGAAGCCGCGTTTTTTCAGCTCTTTGCTCATGGCGTCAGATTCGGGGCTGGTGGCAGGTATCTCGCTCTCGGCCTGATGCTGGTTAGTGATTGGCCGATTACCGACAAACTGCCAGAGATAGTCGGCAAGCGAACCGAACTCAGTCTGGATCTCGAGGCATTGCTTGGCGTTCGTGATCGTGGCGAGAATTTTCAGGCGGTTGCGGATGATGCTCGCGTCATTCATTAGTCGTTCGACGTCGCTTTCATCGAAAGTGGCAATTTTGGCTGGATCAAAATTAGCGAAGGCGTTGCGAAACCCCTCACGTTTATTGAGTACAATCGCCCAGCTCAGACCCGCTTGAAACGTATCGAGCACAATATATTCAAAAAGTTTCTGATCATCCCGGCATGGGACGCCCCATTCCTCATCATGGTATTTAACCATTAGCTCATTGCTTCCTGGCCAACTGCAACGGTTCATGGCTGTTATTGTAGCAAAAGCCCGACAGTTAGACTGTCGGGCTTTGGGCATGAGCTGTTGGCTCCTTGTTACTCGAAATGGACGCTGCGCTGCATCCGGCCGTGAATGGTGGTCTCGATCCCTCCGCTAAACGAAATCAGTTCTCCGTCCGGATCATAGGTTCCGTCGCTCTTAAGACGTCGAGCGACCAGGCTGTAATCGACGCCGCCGTCGGGGATCGGGCCTGACTCAGCCTTTTCCACAACGAATTGGGCGTCGGCAAAATCGGGCTTTTCTACCGATAGGCTCTCGGCTGTCTCGACTCTGTATACGGTGTCGCCAACTGGAAGCTGTTCAGCATCCTTTTTGGCGACCCGACGAAAGTCAGCGGAAGAAACGACGTCGCCAACCTTAAGGTTGCTAGAGTCTGTAGTGGTGGGCTGCTCTTTTTTCATGCTTAACCTGCAAACTGGCCACCAGTTTACTGGGAGCTGTGCCCAAAGTCAATCAGTTAGAGGCATTTTCTGCTAGACGGCGGAGATAAGCAAATCCCCCAAGCGCTAGGCAAGGGGGATGGTCGTGCGTTACCTTTCGGTGCAGCGATTATGTCAGGCGAGAACCGGCTCATACTTGTTGATGACGTGCGTCGTAGACTTGCCCGTGCCCTTTTCGATCATCTTGATGGCAAGCGAGATACGGTTCTCCACATTGAGGCATTCCCAAAGTGCTTCGGCGATCTCCTGTGCCGTCGAGCCGACCAGGGGTAATAGATAGGGCTGGCCACGGTACGCCGGAGGAGGGTCTCCGTCATGGAGGTAGGTGGTTATACACCTACTTAATCCCCATTCAGGAAGCACGACCGGGAAGAACTCTCTCTCACACTCATCGCTGTCCTCAGCCTTTCTGAGTATGGAGAGTTCGAGATCAGGGGTAACTGGACGCAAGGTCAGGACCCCAGTGATACGGGGTGTATGAATAGGGTCTGGCTCGTAAGTCCAATCCGTGAGGACGTCCTTAAGGCCCAGGTCTCGATAGTTCTCGATGACAGAGTCCGTCTGGGCGCCGTTGCTGACGGCAAACAGGCCCCTGCGCTCGGCCATTGCTCGATAGATGATGAGTCGCGGGTCCTCGACTTTGCTGGGGTCGGCCGCCTCGGTGCGTACGCTGCCGTCCTCATCGAGTACGTAAATTCGATTGCGGCTGTTTGACGATCTCCCCTGGGTCCAAGATCCGAGAACGTAATGCTTGCGAGTCTCTGCGCCGCCAATCAAAATGCCGCGGCCGTTGTATTGATTTTCTTTGAGTGCATGAAGGTTGTCTTCCGCCTCACTGATAAAAGGTTCCAACTTCCTCTCCTTAACCTGTTCGCAGGATGCGAACGGTTGCGGAAGAGGTGGGATTTGAACCCACGATACCCTTGCGGGTAAACCGCCTTTCCAAGGCGGCGCCATAGGCCACTAGGCGACTCTTCCATGTTAATTTGCCTAGTGGCCTTCTTCCGCTCTGCGAGCTTCACATAGGCACCCTAGACGACTCTTCCGGTAATTTGCGAGTTAACTTTTTGTATTTTACCTTATCTTCGGGTTAAAATGCAGGCCAGGAGCTCTATTGAACGATATTGAAGAGATTAAGTCTCGGCTAGATATTATTGATCTGATTAGCCAGTACGTTGTGCTCAAGAAAGCCGGCGCTAATTACAAGGGTGTCTGCCCGTTTCATCAGGAAAAAACACCGTCGATGATGGTCAGCCCGCAGAAGCAGATTTGGAAGTGCTTTGGCTGTGGCAAGGGCGGTGACCACTATAAATTTATCATGGAAGCCGAACATCTAGAGTTCGGTGATGCCTTGCGTCTGCTGGCTCAAAAAGCTGGGGTGACATTGCAAACTAAAACCCAGACCGAATATCAAACCCGCGATCGGAAAGAAACGCTCTACGCCATCAATAACATTGCCTCGAGGGTTTTTCATAAGATCTTACTAGAGCAGGAAGCGGCCAAAGGCGCGCTCGAGTATCTCAAAAAACGGGGCCTGACCGATCAAACCATTAAGAAATTTTGCCTAGGCTTTGCGCCCCGCCGGTTCGATTTGCGGACCTTTTTGATTAAGCGTGGTTACGTGGCGGCCGATATCGCTAAAGCTGGCAATCCCGACAAATTTTTTGACCGAATTATCTTTCCGATCTACGACGTTCTCGGTCACACGATTGCTTTTACCGGCCGGACGCTCGGTGACGGTCAACCAAAATATCTCAACTCCCCGGATAACCCGCTGTTTAACAAGAGCCGGACATTGTACGGTTTGAATTTCGCTAAAGGCGCGATTAAAGACAGGAACCACGTGGTTTTAGTGGAGGGTCAGATGGATGTCTTGGGGCTTCACCAAGCCGGGGTTGAGCAAGTGGTGGCCAGTTCCGGAACCGCCATCACCGAGACGCAAATCCAAATTCTCAGCAAGTATACGACCAACTTTTTGCTGGCGTTTGACAACGATGACGCTGGCAAGGCAACCACCAAAAAGGTTGTTGAGATGCTGCTCCGATTCGATTTAACGGGCAAAGTTGTTGATTTTGACAAATACAAAGACGCTGGCGAACTTTTCGAGAAAGAACCGAAGCGCTGGCCTGAATTAGTTAAAAATGCCAAAGAAGGTTTGGAGTGGTGGATTGCCGAGGAAATTAAGTTGGCCGGCGATCTCCAATTTATCGAAAACAAAAAGAAGGTTGTCAAAGCGATGCTGCCGGTGCTGCAACTAGTCGAAGAGCCAACCCGCTTGGATCATTACGCCCAGCGCTTGGCGATCGCGATCGGCGTTAAAACGGAATCGGTGTATGCAGCGTTGGAAAAGGGCAGCCCGCCGCCAGGAAAACCTCAGGCCCAAAAGCCCGACCTCAAAGACATTCAGCTAACCAACGAGGAGCAGCTATTAGCGGTGGCGTTGGCCAGGCCGGACCTCATTCCTTTATATAGTGAGAAATTTGAGAACATCTCGTGGCAGAGCGAAGACGCTGCGAGGATTGCTGATGAGATCAAAAGTCGGTATACTAATACAACTTTGGCCAAAAACCAATCTCAGTTTTTCTCCCAGGTAAAAACCAACCTTGACTCACGCGTAAGTGAGAAGATCGATTCGTGGCAATTTTGGCTCTCTGCCCAATGGGGCGAGCTCAGTGACGAACTCGCCCGCGAACTTGCTGACGAAAAGCTCAACCAACTTTCAACCAAAGACTACGAACGCCGTAAGGAAACGCTGGCTCTCGATATCCGCCGGGCTCAGGAAAAAGGTGATCTCATTAAGGTCAAAGAACTCATGAAGACGTTAAGCGAACTAGCAAAAGAACGGAGTTAGAATGGCAAAAGCAGTACCAAAGAAAATTAAACAAGACTCTGGAGTTAGTTTCCCGGAAGAGCTGATGTATCTGATCCGCAAAGGCCGGCAGCACGGCTTTGTGACCTATAAGGAAATCATCCAGGCCTATCCCGAGCCGGAGAGCGACTTAGAAATGATTGACGCTTTCACTCGGTACCTTGGACAAATTGGGGTCGAAATCCGCGATGCCAAACCGCTGTTGGAAATCCCAATGGAAAACGACCCGAAGAAAAAACCCGAGAAAGATGACGATCTGGCTGGCATTTCCGAAGACTCAGTTCGGATGTACTTGCGCGAAATCGGCCAGTACCCGCTGCTTTCACCCGACGAAGAAGTCCGGTTAGCTAAGCGGATCGAACGCGGCGACAAATCTGCCAAGCGTCGGTTAACCGAAGCCAACCTGCGTTTAGTTGTTTCAATTGCCAAAAAATATATCGGTCGCGGTCTGTCGCTGCTCGATTTAGTGCAAGAAGGTAACTTAGGTCTTCAGCGGGCTGTCGAAAAATTTGATTACAAGAAAGGCTTTAAGTTCTCGACGTATGCCACCTGGTGGATTCGCCAAGCGATTACCCGCGCCATTGCCGACCAAGCCCGAGTGATTCGGATCCCGGTTCACATGGTTGAAACAATTAACCGTTACATGCGGGTCCAGCGTGAGCTTCAGCAGGAACTCGGTCGTGAACCGACCTACGATGAGTTAGCCAAAAAACTCGGTATCGAAGTCGAGAAGCTCGAGCACATCATGAAAATTTCCCAAGACATCGTTTCGCTCGAAGCGCCAGTGGGCGAGGAAAACGACTCAACGCTTGGCGAATTTATCGAAGACAAGCAGCAGATGTCGCCGGAAGAGCAAGCGATTTATCAACTGATGAAGGGCCATGTCCAGGAGTCGTTAGCTATCCTGACACCGCGCGAACAGAAAATCTTGCGGATGCGCTTTGGTTTGGACGACGGCGGCAAGACTCATACGCTAGAAGAAGTTGGTAAGGAATTCGGCGTGACCCGAGAGCGTATTCGACAGATCGAGGCCAAAGCCCTCCAGAAACTAAAAAAGCACGAAGAATCTTCGCGCTTAAAGGACTATTTGAGTTAAGACACTTGAGGGTAAAGATTAGGCCTCCCCTTGCGGGGAGGCCTTTTGGATTCAGGTCAGTGCAGTCGATTGGGAGCCGACGCACTTCCCTTACGGGGTGACGTCGAACGGGTGCGTGTCTTCCTGGCCGTCGGCGTTCCGAACGACCATTACCCACGCGCCGTCAACTGGGAAGGCCGGTGTCTGGAAGGTGATCAGGGCTGGGTTCGGCATTAACATCGCCGTCGCCAATTGATCAGTTTCTCCCAGTTTGCGGAAGAGAACGATCGGAGCGTTGAGGTCAGTTCCCTCAACTGCTATCGGCGTTCCACCAGCTTGCGGGCCGGTGTCCGGATTGACTCGGGTGATTGTCGGCGCCGGTGCGAGCGCGCCGCCAGCTCCTGCTGCTCCTCCCGCTCGGGCTCCACCACCAGCTCCGGCGCCGGCTCGACGCACAGGTGCCGGTTTTCGTCCGAACTTGGCGTTGAGAACCAGTAGGAGGATAACTACCCCCACGGCGATCGCCGGACCATAGATCCACCAGGGGTTGAAGCTTGATGCTTCCTCCTCCTCGCCCTCGCTGTTCTTCCGGGCTTTCTCTTCCTCGAGGTGCTGCGCGTATTTGACTCGCGCTTCTTCCAGGTCGATTCCCTGGGCAAAAGCGAGAGCGGCGATGTCGTCGTTAGCCTGTTTGGCCCCGTCACGACCGGCTTTTGCTGCGTCACGGATGCCTGTGAGGTTCCACTTCTCGTTCCCGCCTTGGAGCGACTGGTACTCGCCCAGCATTTTGGGCAAATCCCCGTCGAACACCCCTGTCTCTGGGTCCTGAACGCCGACAGCCTCATCGAGCCAGGCAATAGCTGCCTTGGAGCCGATGATCTCTTCGAGATCCTCTTGCCGCTGCTTGCTCCACCAACGGGCGACTCGCTTGAGTTGACCGTCTTTATCGACGACGTTCTTCCAGACACGGAGCTTCTCCAGCTCAGTGCTAAGGGACGAGCGGTTGCCGGACGACTTGGCTCGACGAACACCAGCGAAGCGACGCTTGAAGCCCTTGTCGATGCGGCTGGCGTAGATCTTCCGCCGCTGGGCGGCGGCTGCTCGCTGCTCGGCCGATAAGCGCATATCGCGCTCCTGCTTGAGGGCCTTCTTATAGCCCTCGACTTCGCGCAAGGCGGCGTCGCGCTCGCGCTTGAGGGCTTCGGCTTCGGCGTTGTCCTGCTTCTTGCAGGTACCGTCGTGAGCCTTGCCGCAGTCGCCGCAATTCGTCTGGTTCTTGTTGCTAAGTGTGCCGTCGCCCTGCTGTTTGCAGGTGCCGTCGCAGTGCTTGCCGCAATCGCCGCAGACCGCTTTGGTGCAGTTCTCTTCGCCGAGACCGCAACGCTGCGTTTGCTGCTTGTTGCTGAGCGTGTCGTCGATGGACTGGGTAAAGGCGAGAGTTGGCAAGATTGCCAAACAAACGCAGATGACGAGAGATAAAAGCCGCTTGGCCATTCCTTCTTCTCCTATATCGACTGTTGACCTTTTAAGATTCAGGCATACTCCAATAGTTGAGTTTTGCTCTGTTGGGCGGACTATACCAGATTAACTGGCATATGTCAATGCGTTAGGGGGCTGTTTTGAACCGAGTTAGGAACGGAAACCGATGAGGCAGCCGAACCGACCTTCAGGTTCATGGGCTTCTTCGGAGCGGCGGTGGGAGAAAAACTGTCGATCGGTGACCGTATCGATCCCGGGGTCCTCGATATGTTCTAGTAGAACCCCCGCTCCCTGAACCTGATCCAGGGCGGCCTTGACCAAGTCAACATAGGCATCGTCATTGGTTTTAACCTGATAGGGTAGCCAGAAATCTTTAGATTTGAGGACTTGCGGATTCCGAGAACGACGCTGCATCGGCGAAAAACCGCACCAAATCTCTTGGGCGTCACAGCCGTACTCCTTAACCATATGGGTTAGGGTATTCTTCGGTACTTCTGCCTCCAGACCTCGCCAACCGGCATGGGCTAAGGCACAGACCTTTTTAACAGGTTCATAACAAAAAAGCGCCAAACAATCCGCCACTACTAAGAACAGGAAAGTATCAGGTTTACTGGTGACTAGACTATCCCCTCGGACCGAATCTTCCCTGTTAACGATGCCCTTGCCTCGGTCTTCAGGTTCAATATTGACCACCGTGGCGCCGTGGAGAAGCGAAGCGACCACCACCTGTTCCGGTGCTACGTTGAGAGTAGTAAAAAACTGATTACGGTTTTGCTTGACGTCGGCGTCCTCACCCCAGTTAAACGACATATTGCCGAATTCGAC
>Ga0196963_10000654_pt1 | contig 28739 bp, 25 predicted proteins | sample S1_5metaG_FD_148600 | JGI IMG/M metagenome (GOLD analysis project Ga0196963, IMG submission 148600) | Soil microbial communities from Anza Borrego desert, Southern California, United States - S1_5 | ecosystem: Environmental > Terrestrial > Soil > Desert | place: USA: California | collected...
CCTTCTATGGCTTCGACGCGTTTGATGCCGGCCTTAGTCTCGATCCGCGGCCGTATGGGGAGTACTGGTTCCATGTCATGGGCGCTGATAGGAGCTACTACCGCACGACGCGAACGCGCATAGACTGGCGTTACTGGGATGGCACCGCCTACGATGTAGGCAGCCATGCACGGCTTGATCTGTTGCGATTGGCCAACGTCCGGTTTCTGTTGAGCGCGTTGCCGCTGAAGGCCGACGGTATTCGCCTGGTCGACGGCCCGGGTATTGGCGAGGACAGCTTGCTCAAAGTGCGGCCAAGCCAGTTTTCCAGCTTGTCAGCTTTTTTCATGTTTCGGATAAAGCGGATCTTTGATCCCGGCCATCTGCATGTGTATGAGTTGGATGGGGCGCTGCCGCGGATTTTTGCGGCCTCTCGCATCCTCCCTCTGCCGGAGACCACGGCGCCGGAACAGTATTACGACTACGTTGCCAAACAGGCCTCAACCCGGGCGGCGGTTGTATACCAGTCCGTAGCCGATCAGTTGCCTGCGGCCGCTGCGCTCGACGTACGAAGCTGGCGCAAAGTGCCTGGCGGGTATGATATTTTCGTCGAGACTTCGGAGGGCGGCATTGTGCTCGTCTCAAACGCCTGGATGCCGTTTTGGCGGGCTCAGGCCGATGGCCAGGCAGTCCCTGTCTTTGCCGCCAACGGCGTTCAGCTCGCAATACCTATCCCAGCCGGTACGCAACGTTTGGAGCTGCGCTATCAGCGCCCCCGGGTGCGCGAGCTGGTGGCTGCAAAGTTGCGCGGCTGACTCGTTTCAGCGACTCTTAGCCGGCAAGAAGTGAACGCCATGCCGATCACAACCTGCCCGACGATCATGGTTACCGGAGGCGCCGGGTTTATCGGCTCGGCGCTTATCCGACGGTTGATCAGCACGTCCGCCGCCCAGGTCATCAACATCGATAAGCTGACCTACGCTGCCAGTCCGGGAAGTCTAGTAAGTGTTCAGCACGACCGCAGATATGTCTTTGTCCAAGCCGATATATGCGACGGGCGAGCTGTCGAAGATGCTCTGCAGCGCTATCGGCCCGGCGCCATTATTCATCTGGCTGCCGAAAGCCATGTTGATCGCTCCATAGATGGGCCGGCAGCCTTTATTCAGACCAATATTGTCGGGACGTTTACCCTCTTGGAAGCGGCCGCTCGCTACTGGCGAGGACTCGAACCGCAGGATCGCGAACGTTTTCGTTTTCTTCATGTGTCTACCGACGAAGTGTTCGGCTCTTTGAGCGCGACCGGGCGGTTTACCGAAGAGAGCCGCTATGCGCCTAATTCACCCTATGCCGCAAGCAAGGCTGCTGCAGACCACTTGGCGCGAGCCTGGCGCGAAACCTTCGATCTGCCGGTTGTGATCAGCAATTGCTCGAATAACTTCGGTCCTTTTCAGTTTCCGGAAAAGCTGGTCCCCCTGATGATTACCTGCGCTATCGAAGGGAAGGACCTGCCGATTTACGGCGATGGCCAACAAGTTCGGGACTGGCTGCATGTCGAGGACCATATCGATGGATTGCTGATGATTCTCGCGCAAGGCCGCGTCGGCGAGAGCTACACCATTGGCGGCTATGGTGAGCGCTCAAACCTTGAATTGGTTCGAGCCATCTGTAGTGAACTTGACCGCCAGCGACCCGATTCGCGCGGCCCCTATTCCCGGCTTATCCGCCATGTGCAAGATCGCCCCGGTCACGATCGGCGCTATGCCATTGACCCGGCAAAGATAACCGATGAACTCGGTTGGCGTCCGCGTCGCGGAGTCGAAGAAGGCTTAGCGCAGACGGTTGAATGGTATTTGACCCATGAACCGTGGTGGCGGGCTATTCTTCAACAGACATACGACGGTGCCAGGCTGGGCATCCCCCGGCCGGCACCGAGTGATAGGGCCTCTCAATGAAAGGGATATTGCTCGCTGGAGGTACGGGTTCCCGGCTGTATCCGCTGACCGTTGGCACAAACAAGCAATTGATCCCGGTTTACGATAAGCCGCTCGTGTATTACCCGTTGGCCACCCTGATGTTGGCGGGAATCCGTGACGTCCTGATTGTCACCCGCCCGTCCGATCAGGCGGCGTTCGCGCGCGTTCTAGGTGATGGCAGCTCTTTGGGCATGGCGTTTCAGTACGCCGCGCAACCGTCCCCGGACGGAATTCCCCAGGCTCTGCTGATCGGTCGTCATTTCATCGATCACCAGCCCTGTGCGCTGATCCTCGGGGACAACATCTTCTCCGGCCACGGGCTGCGCCCGGTCTTGAGCGCAGCCGCATCACGGACCGAAGGCGCAACGATTTTCGGCTATTGGGTCAATGACCCCGAGCGATTCGGCGTTGTTACGTTCGATAAAAACCAGAATCCGATTTCCCTTGAGGAGAAACCGACACAGCCAAAATCCAACTACGCCATCACCGGGCTCTATTTTTACGACGCTCAGGTCGTCGACCTGGCAAAAACGCTGAAGCCGTCAGCGCGAGGCGAAACCGAGATCACAGATTTAAATCGGCTGTATCTGGACCGAAAGGCGCTTCACGTTCACCGGCTGGAGCGCGGATTCGGCTGGCTCGACACCGGAACTCCAGACTCGCTTCTCGACGCCGCCAACTACATAGCGACTCTCGAGCGCCGCCAGGGTCTTAAGATCGCCTGTATCGAGGAAATAGCCTGGCGCCAAGGCTGGATCGATGACCATGCCTTCCTCCGGCTCGCCGAGCGCTATCAGCCATCCGCTTATGCTCGGTACATGATGTCGCTACTGGCCCAAGGCCGATGATTTATCATTTCGGGCTGAGTAAACCTGCCCTAAAGGAGAGTTTGCCGCGGGACTAGGGCAGCGATTGCGTACCGTGACCGGATTCCCGAGCTCGAGGCTCATTGCTACGATGCGAGAGGCCGCAGTGCGATCACGCAATCCCGGCACGAACTTGCGTTCGGACAGCGCAATCTGTCGCTCATCTTCGGAGAAAACGGTCTCCGGTGATCGATCCGGACGGCCCCGCTCCGGTTCGAAGAGCGCTAGTGTTCATTCTCCTATGCCGGCCACGACGTGACTATTGGCCGAGGCAACAGGGCAGCGCTCGAAGCACCGAATCGCGCCAGCGGAGGGGCGTTTAGCCGCAAGAATAGCCTTGCCGCCCGCTCGGTTCATAGCCATAAGGAGGCCCATTTGCGGCGCTTCCTGCCGGTCTTTTCCCGACGGTTTTTTCCCACCCCTCTTGGGCCAACCAAACAAGCCGCATCCAGCCACGCGCCCAATCGAGCGGATATATCTGCAATGAAATCGACCTTGTTGGTGCTCACCCTCAATGAAATTGACGGCATGAAGATCATCATGCCGCAGATTGATCGCACCTGGTGCGATCAGATCATTGTCGTCGATGGAGGATCGACTGACGGCACGGTCGAGTGGGCACGAGAGCATGGCTATGAGGTCTACATTCAAAAGACCGCTGGGGTTCGCCATGCGTATTTTGAGGTGCTTCCCTACGTTACAGGGGACATCATTATTACGTTCAGCCCGGACGGCAACTCGCTGCCTGAAGCCATTCCGCAGTTGAAGCGAAAGGTCAGCGAGGGTTTTGATCTGGTGATTGGCTCTCGCTATCTTCCAGGCGCTACCAGCGAAGACGACGATGTGATCACAGCCTTCGGAAACTGGCTCTTCACAAAGACGGTAAATTTACTGTATGGCGCTCAGTACACCGACGTCATGGTTATCCTCCGTGCATACCGGCGCTCCCTCATTGAGGAGCTCGATCTCGCGAACCACGAGGCGTATCGGTTTTACGAGCGGCTTTTTTTTACCGTCATTAGCTGGGAGCCGCTGATGTCGGTTCGCGCGGCCAAGGCAAAGAAAAGCATTGCGGAAATCCCATCGAGTGAGCCTGTGCGAGTGTTGGGCGGCCAGCGCAAACTCCAGTTGCTGCGGTGGGGGGCCGCCTACTATTCGCAGATATGGGGCGAATTGATCACTTGGCGTCCGCCCCACCGACGCTGAGAGCGGACTGTGGAGAAAAGTGAACTCGACCCTAGGTTCTGGGCCATAGCTTGGCTCGAGGCGAAGATTGCCGGCCGCTTTCCCTTGCTGTATCCTTATGGCGTGCCGGGTTGATCGGGGGTCCGCAAGCGAATGACGAGCCGCTGTCCGTGAACCCGTGGGTACTTGCGGCAGGCATCAGCGCGTTCTCGTTTGGTGCGGCCGTCAACCTTTATGTCGGCCTTCGTGATCTCACCGGCGACTTCGAGTATTTCGTCGATGCCGCATGGCGACTGATGCTGGGGCAGCAGCCTTACATCGACTTTTTTCTGAGCTTTGGACTCACGCTGACGGCGCTTCAAGCCCTTCTCTTCAAAGCCTTCGGCGTGGAGATGTATACGCTGGTGGTGCACGCCGCCGTCTTAAACGGCTTTGCAGCGGTGATGCTGTTTTTGCTGTTGCGCGCGCTCCGCCTGCATTGGGGCTGGGCATTCGTTTACGCGCTTGGCACCGCACTCGTATTCTACCCTCCCTATGGCATCGCCATGCCGGTGCAGCATAGTGCCTTCTTTGCCCTGTCCATCCTGCTGGTGCAGGTGGTCGCCCTCACGCGGCGGACGGGCGATGACCTCCCAATTGCGGCACTCTATTTTCTCGCGGGCGTGGCTGCCGTCGCTGGCTATCTCAGCAAACCGGTCCCCTTGGGCCTTTTCCTTCCGGTCAGCATCTTTCTGTGGCTGGCTTTGCCGCGGCGCAAGATCGTTATCGCAGTCGCCGGCGCACTTGCAGGGATTGTTTCATCGCTCTTCATTATCGGGCTTTGGATCGGCTTCGACGGCATCGTATGGAGTAATCTTGTCCAGCTCACCGTTGAGACACCGCTGCTTATAGGCTCGGCACGCCACAGCAACATTCCGTGGAACCTGAGACTCTACGCCTGGCCGAGCTTTTATGGCATGGCCTCGGTGCCGCTCACCTACGCCCTGCTCGCAGGCAGCGTCGTGGTGTTGTATCGAACTGTGATTCGACGCGGCGCTTCATCTCTCGATTATCTATCGATCGCCGCCCTAGCCATTGCCGCCAACACGCTTATCGCCAACATCGAATTTTTCCGCGTTAATGGCGACTGGTTTTGGCGCGGCTTACCGCTCCTTTTTCTTCCGTTGGCCTGTTTCCATGCCGCATTGGCTGGTCGTTTTGAGAATGCTGGGCCGGCGGCACCGCAACTCCGAACGGTGTTTGGGATTTGCCTGGCTGGAATGGCCGTCTTGGATTCCCTCTACTTCACCTACAATGCCCTGATCATGCGCGGTTACCCGGGGCAATTGCGGATCGTGTCGCCGGTCGCCGATGCTGCCTCGGGAATCCCCGGCCTCAAACATATTCGATTCTATAGTTGGCACGCCGAGGCGCCTGCGACAGCCGGCGGATCCTCAGTGTCAATCACCGAGCAGGATGTGCGCGAGAGACTGAAGGGTTGGCAGGAAATTGTGACCTTATTGCAGCGTTCGGGAGGCGCCGTGGAGATCATCGGGTTGCCTGCCGGCGTGCCTCTATCGTTTTATGCGCTCGCTGGTGTGCCCCCGCTCTTGCCGGTTACGACCAATTCGCTTCCGGGCTATACAGCGCCCCCTTCCAACAGCGTTCCATATGCCGATCTCCGAAACAGAATTGTCAAGATTCTAAGCGAACAGACACTTGAGGCTATAGTGGTCGGAAATATCGAGCTGGCGCTCCGGCCGGACCTCGCCGAACCGATAGGCAGCGCGATGTGCGGAGCAGAACGGCGGGTTCAATTTACTGTCTTCAAACCTTGCGGCCGCCTCAACCTGGCAACGATCGAAGCCCTTCTAGCTCTGCGCGGCATGACATAGAGCGTTTGCGATCCCACGCGCTCACTGAATCTCGTGATCACGGTCCTTGCGAACGCTGTTGATCCGCCCCAGTGTCAAGCCCCCGCTATCAACATTTCGATCTTCGTGACGCTGATCAAATCGGGCTCCCTCTTTTTCATACCTGGCTTCGAGCATCTGGCGCGCCAGCCCTTCCTTGGCACCGTTTCGATAAACAACCGCTTCGGCAAGCATCAGCGCCTCCGGCGCCAGCTCGGCAAGGCGCAGACGATGCACCAGCCATTCATTGTAGTAGAGCGTCCGGTCGGCCGGCACGTGGGGCAGCATCGACGGCAGGCGGTTATCGGGGTCGGTGACAAGCACATTGACGCCGTTCAGCCAGCCGCGTTCCGCGTCGCGCTTCGTCGCCTCGTCCATGTTCGCCGGATGGTCCGCGGTATAGGCCTCAAAGATCATCTTGAACTGCGGATGACTCAGCAGGAAATCGCGCGTCGCGAAACGGACATCCGCGTAGTTGGCGTCATCGATCACGATAACCGCCCGTTCGTGCAGGTGCTTCTTGGCGAGCAGAAGGCAGACAAGCTGACTCCGGTAGTCGTGCGGGCCATCGATGAAGTACACGGCCACTTTTCTTCCGCCCGTCCGGGCGTCGAGGGTTTCCAGGGCCGCTTCGAAATCCATGTTGAGCAGGAGAGCGTTCGTCGTGGCGAAGGTCGCAATTCTCTCGTTCACGATGGAGAGGTTTTCGCCGCCCGGATCAAGGATGCGGAAATTATCCACGCCGATGCAGGGGATCGACGGCGCTTCCAGCGCCGCCGAGACCAGCGTGAGGCCCTGAAAGACGCCGATTTCCAGGTAACACGCCGAACCGTCATTCGGATAAGCCACACGCTGCAGGCGCTGCAGAAGGCCAACCGTTTTCAGTCCGGAAATGCCTGAAAGGCCTCGGCTTCTATGATCGGTCAACAGCCCGTCACGTTCGGTTTCGGCTATGACCGCCAGCACGCGATCGATGAAGTCGCTGTTCGTTGTCATTGTCTCGCTTCCAACCTCGTCCCGTCCGGCACGACTCCCCGACCATTGCACAGCCACCGTGATTTGCAATTTTTATTCACCCCGCGCCCGGTCGCATGACTGTTCATTTGCGCCAAAGCCGAGACGCGTCATCGTTTCCCAACGGTTACCCTTGGTTTGCGACGACCGGTACGGTTGCCACGCGACCTCGAGAGGCCCGGATACCGGAACTGGCGCGCCGACTTGAGGCCAGCTTCGTCGCCAGTCGGCAGACATGGTGGGAGATCGGGCGCCGGATGGGAGAGGACTCATCGGCCGAAGTCTCACACACGGCGGCATGCGGCACCTTCGGCTCGGATTTCGGGATAATGCTGTCTTGGAGCCATCTAGTCCAAGAGTTGGTAACGCAGCAAACCGATTGTCTCGTGCTTTGCGATGACCCTTGGCTGTTTCGCCACCTTGCCGGACTTTCGGGCGTACGCGCGGGACGTGCGCCGGCACTGGCACCCGCGCGGCTGAAACTTCAACTCCGGGGATTCGTCGCTCGTCTGCGCCTGATCGTGCGCCTGATCCATGCCTGGGCTCTCACACGCCCTCTGCGAGGGTCGCATCAGTCGGGCGACGCGGCAATCCTTGTCTACGGGCATCCGGGCAGCAATGCGCAGGGGCACGACGCCTATTTCGGACCACTCATGCGTGAACTCCCCACCCTCAAGAGGCTGATGCATTGTGATTGTCCGCCCCGCCTTGCACGTCGCCTCGCCGCGGATGGCCGAACCGCAAGCCTGCATGCCTGGGGAAATCCGTTCTTTGCGTGTCGTCTCCTGGGTGAAAAATGGAGTCCTAGCCGTCCGCTTATCGATGGGCCGTTTGGCTGGCTGATCCGCAGAGCGGCGGCTCACGAAAATGGCGGCGGGGGTCCGGCCATGAACCGCTGGCAGATTCACTGTCAGGGGCGTTGGCTCGCCTCGATCACGCCGGCGACAGTCGCCTGGCCATGGGAGAACCATGCTTGGGAACGCGCACTTTGCCGGCAGGCGAATTCCGCCGGCATCGAGAGCATTGGCTATCAGCACACGGTGATCGGCCCGCATCAGATCAACTACGCCGTCTATTCGAATCCGGACGGTCTTCGCAGCATCCCTAACAAGGTGATTGCGGATGGTCCCGCCTACCGGGATGAAATGGCGGATTGGGGTGTGCCCAGGGACCGCCTGCTGGTCGGCGGCGCGTTGCGGTTCGACCTTCCGGCCCGCCAGATCTACGATCCTTCCGGACCGCTCTTCGTGCCCTTGTCGGCCACCCGCGAAGTCGCCGCGCTGCAGGTGGAAGCCGCCCGGCAGATATCCGCCACCGGCCGGCCGGTTCTGGTCAAGCAGCACCCGATGTATCCGTTCGCCTTCACTGAAACCGAAACCCTCCGCCGCACAGAGACAACCCTGGTACACCAAACGGGCCTTTCGGCTGTGGTGTACGCCACGGGCACATCGGGTCTGGAGGCTTTACTCGCTGGCCTGCCTGCCTTTCGCCTGCTGGCTGAAGACCGCCTGTCGATCGACGTGTTGCCCGCCAGCCTGACCGCAGTACCAGTAGAGCTCGAGGGTCTCGCGGCGGCCTTGGCCGAGGCCCGCCCTCCGGCACCGACGGCATGGGCCGAGGTCCTTTCGCCGGTGGATTGGAGCCTCTGGCGCGGCCTTCTGGGGGGTGCTAAGCACAGGCCCACCGACACCAACCGAATGACTGCCTGAGCCGCGTGATATCCGATCACGACATCAATATCGCCTTGATCGGCTGCGGCCGCGTCGCGGGGCATCACGGCCGTTCGATCGCAGCAGCGCCGGGCACGCGTCTGTCGGCTGTGTGTGATCTCGATGCGGCGAAGGCTAGCGTATGGGCCGATGAGCACGGCGTCCCCCACTACACCGATTACCGTCGGATGCTCGCAGCCCATCCTGAGATCGACGTCGCGGCCATCATAACTCCGTCCGGAATGCATTTTGAGCATGCCTTGGACGTCATGAAGAACCACAAGAAGCACGTGATCGTCGAAAAGCCGACCTTCATGCGTCCTTCTCAGCTGGTCGAGGCCTATCGCGTCGCTGATAGTCTTGGCCTGCAGATTTTTCCCGTCTTCCAGAATCGCCACAACAAGGCGGTGCAGAGAGTGAAACAGGCTCTCCGGGACGGAGAGCTCGGCGATATTCGTATCATGGCGGTGCGCGTCCGCTGGTGTCGGCCACAGCGCTATTACGATATGGCACCCTGGCGAGGTACGTTCTCGCACGATGGCGGCTGCCTGACGAATCAAGGCATCCACCACGTCGACCTGTTGCGCCATCTGGGCGGCGACGTCGCCCGGGTCAATGCGTCGCTGCGCACCTTGGGCGCGACAATAGAAGTAGAAGATACTGCGGTGGGAACCCTCGAATATGTGTCCGGTGCCCTCGGCACGATCGAGGTCACGACTGCTGCCCGACCCGACGACTTCGAAGCGTCGCTTTCCATCGTCGGTGCCAAGGGATTAGCCCAGATAGGCGGCATCGCCGTAAACGAGCTGCAGGTCTTCACGCCCGACCCCGGCGCGTGCGCCCGCAATAGCGAGGATTTTATTGGGGTCAAAGGTCACGGCGCGGTCTATGGCTTCGGCCATACGCAGATGTATAAGGAGATCGCCGCTTTTTTTCGCCGCGGCATGCCTTACCCTGTCAGCCGCGACGATGCGTTTGGCACACTCAAGCTATTGAACTCGTTTTACCGATCGGACGAAGCCGGTGGCTGGGTTCATGTGGCCGACGATGCCGAATCCCCCCGTCTTGGCCGCCCGAATGAGGCGATCTCCAATCTCTATCGGCCGCGTGAACCGTGACTGCACGCCTGAAGGTCGGTATCGCCGGCTACGGTGTCGTCGGCAAACGGCGTCGCCATTTCATCGATCAACGTGCCGATATGCGCACGGTTGCCGTGTGTGATCAGACCTTCGATGCCGATGGGCTCTTGCCCGACGGTCCACGCTGCACACGGCACTATTCGGGCGTTCTTGAAGAAGATCTCGATGTTCTTTTCGTCTGCCTGCCCAACGATCTCGCCGCCGAGGTCACCATTGCGGGCCTCCAGAAGGGACTGCATGTCTTTTGCGAGAAACCCCCGGGGCGGGATGTCGCCGACATCGCGCGCGTTGTTCAATACGCGGAGCGGCACCCGCATCTGAAGCTTAAATACGGCTTCAATCATCGCTATCACGACTCCGTTCGCGATGCCTTGGCCTTGGTTCGCTCGAAAGTTCTGGGCCGAGTCGTCAATCTGCGCGGAATCTACGGCAAGTCAGCGATCATCGACTTTCGCTCACCCACTCACTGGCGGACGATGCGTGGAAAGGCCGGGGGCGGCATATTGCTCGACCAGGGCATCCACATGGTGGACCTCATGCGCCTTTTCGCTGGCGAGTTCACCGACGTCCGCGGCTTTATCTCCAACGATTTCTGGCATCACGACGTTGAAGACAACGCCTATGCCTTGATGCGTACGGAGGATGGCGTCGTGGCCATGCTTCATTCGTCGGCGACATCGTGGCGCCACCGTTTCGAACTTGAGATCACCTTGGAAAAAGGGACCGTGGTGCTCTCAGGCATACTGTCGGGCTCGAAAAGCTACGGTGACGAGACCTTGATCGTTGCTCGTGCCACAGCCAATGACTCCGGCGACCCCCGGGAGGAAGTCACCCGCTACACTCACGATCCGTCATGGGCCGACGAAATCGCCGACTTTGCCGATGCCATAAGCCAGGACCGCCCCATCATCGATGGCTCGCCCGCGGATGCATTGGCGACCATGCAGCTTGTCTATCGCATCTATTGCGCCGACACGGCATGGAAGGCGCGATGGTCCTTGGACGATACGATTACCCCCTCGAGATGATGCGAGAGATCCCATGACGACTCCTCCGCAGCTAGGCGACAGAGCCTTTGGCTTGATGTTCGCAGCCGTTTTCGCGGTCATTGCGGGAGTGGGTCTTTTTGTCTACGGCGTCGTCCTGACATGGGTGATCACGGCCTCGGCAGTTTTTTTGGTCCTCGCGCTGGCCTTGCCGGGGGTTTTGCTGCCGCTAAACAGGCTGTGGGCCGGTCTTGGGGTGCGGCTAGGGCATGTCAGCAACTTCGTATTGCTTGGTTTGTTCTTCTACCTGTTCGTCGTGCCGACGGGTCTTATCATGAGGCTGTTCACAGATCCGATGCAGCGCAAGATTGACCCCGCGGCTCAAAGCTATTGGTCGACGGTCGATCGGAAGTCCGACGCCGAGACGTATCGTGATCTTTTCTGACAGCCGATCCATGCTCTACGAAGCGCGCTTCTGCCTTGTTTTCCCGCGCCGGGCTGGTGCACATTCCGCGTCAGTATCCCTTCTCTGCTGCCTCGATTTTCACAAGGTGTGATCCGAATGCTGTCGGTCCTTGGTCAGCTTTTCAAGTTCATGCGGGTCTACAAGAAATTCTGGATGGCGCCGGTTATCTTCGGTTTGCTGCTGCTCGGAATGCTTCTGATTGCGGCGCAAAGCACCGCTATAGCGCCGTTCATCTACGCCATTTTCTAGCTCAGGCCTCTCAAGAAAAGCTCGATGATCGTCCTCGGAATCTCTGCCTTCTATCACGACAGCGCGGCCGCACTGATTCGCGATGGAGACATCGTAGCCGCCGCTCAGGAAGAGCGTTTCTCTCGTCTCAAGCACGATGCCGCGTTCCCCGCGAAGGCCATCAGTTATTGCTTGACGGAAGCAGGGGTTTCTCTGGACGAGATCGATTACGCCGCGTTCTACGATAAGCCTCTTCTTACATTCAATCGGCTGCTGGAAACCTATCTTTCATACGCGCCGCGCGGACTGCCCTCCTTCGTCAAGGCGATCCCGATCTGGGTAAAGGAAAAGATCCTGCAGAAGGATCTTCTGCTGAAAGGCTTGAACGGTTTGGGACGCGGCACTCTGGGCAGCGGCAAGATGCTGTTCGATTTTCATCACCGATCTCACGCCGCCAGCGCGTTTTATCCATCGCCATTCGATCGCGCCGCCATTCTCGTGATGGATGGCGTCGGCGAATGGGCCACGACCTCCTTTGGCCGGGGCGCCGGTGAGACCATCGACCTGTTCAAGGAAATCCGCTTTCCCCATTCCATCGGAATGCTTTATTCCGCCTTTACCTACTATCTCGGCTTCAAGGTCAACGAAGGCGAATACAAGGTGATGGGCCTCGCTCCCTACGGCGAGCCCAAGTACGCCAAGGTCATTCTCGATAACCTGATCGACCTCAAGGCTGACGGGTCGTATCGGCTGAACATGGATTATTTCAACTACTGCACCGGGCTGACCATGACCAACGCCCGGTTCGACAGGTTGTTTGGCGGTCCGCCGCGCGCGCCGGATACGCCGCTCAGCCAGCGCGACATGGACCTGGCCCGCTCGCTTCAGGAAGTCACCGAGGAAGCCGTGATGCGGCTCGCCCGCGGCCTGCATGCGGAGACTGGCGAACGCAATTTGTGTTTGGCCGGCGGCGTGTCGCTCAACTGCGTTGCCAATGGCCGGCTGCTGCGCGAAGGACCATTCGAACGACTCTGGATTCAGCCTGCTGCCGGCGATGCCGGTGCGGCGGTGGGAACGGCGCTGGCCGCCTGCCATACGATGCCCGACGCCGCCGGCCAGCGAGTGCCGCGGCGAATCAGAACCGGCGATGCCATGCACGGCAGCTACCTTGGCCCGGAGTTCTCGCCGGCTCAGGTGCGCGATGACCTCAATCGGGTCAAGGCAGTCTACACGGAGCACGCGGAAGATGAGCTGCTAACCCAGGTCGCCAGCGCGCTGGCTGAGGAAAAGGTCGTTGGCTGGTTCCAGGGGCGCATGGAGTTCGGCCCTCGAGCGCTCGGCAACCGTTCGATTCTGGGCGACCCGCGCTCACCGAACATGCAGAGGGTGCTGAACCTGAAGATCAAGTATCGCGAATCATTCCGTCCGTTTGCGCCGGCCGTATTGCGCGAAGACGTTGGGCAGTATTTCGAGATGGACGACGATAGTCCTTATATGCTGCTGGTTGCGCCCGTCCGAAAAGATCGGCGCGTCGCACTTCGGCCCGAAGACCAGTTTTGCAACGGGCTGCAGAAACTCAACCAGCTCCGATCGGACATCCCCGCGATAACGCATGTCGACTATTCCGCACGCATACAGACGGTGCACCCGGAAACGAACAGGCTTTTCTATCGCCTGATCGAAGCCTTCAAAGCCCGCACGGGGTACGGAATCCTGATCAACACCAGTTTCAATATTCGCGACGAGCCCATCGTCTGCTCGCCTGAGGATGCCTATCGCTGCTTTATGGGGACGGAGATGGACGTCCTTGTGATCGGCAACGCAGTCCTGCGCAAGGAAGATCAGTGGTGAGCCTCGAATCACCTGTCCCGTTGTTCTCCGACAAGATTCTTCCGTGTCTCAAAGCTCCCGGCGGAGACGACGACACAGATCTTGAGCTGGCCACCGACGGTCTGCGCTGCCGCCAGACGGGGGCCATCTATCCTTTCCTGCACGGTGTGCCGTCGCTGTATCACCCGACGACAGGTGAGGGCGCCGACGTTACAGACCGGGTTCGTTCCTTTTACGAGAAGAATCCGTTTCCCAGCTATGAGGGACTCGAGGAGTTCGGCGAACTCGTCAACAAGGGCAACAAGAACCCCTTCTCGATCCGGCTCCTCGATGCGATCGGGTACAACAAGCGGGTGCTGGAATGTGGCTGCGGCACCGGCCAGCTCAGCCATTTTCTCCAGCTCAATAACAATCATGTGCTCGGCATTGACATGAGCCTGGGCAGCCTGGGCCTCGCTCTGGAGCACAAGAGGCGAAACCAGTTGCGCCGCTCCAGCTTCTGCCAGATGAATATCTTTAACCTGGCCATCAAGGACGCGAGTTTCGACGTCGTCATTTCCCATGGTGTACTGCACCATACGTTCGATGCCCGCGCGGCGTTCGCGCAGATCGTGCGCAAGGTGAAGCCGGGTGGCATTGTCATGGTTGGCCTCTACAATCGACCAGCCCGTTTCCCCACGTGGCTGCGATCGAAGCTAATCCGGGTTCTGGGACCGAAGATCGACTACGTCGTGCGCAACCGGATTCGCGACGCGCGCAAGGCGGACATCTGGATCCAGGACCAATACTTCAATCCTCACGAAACATGGCATTCCATCGGTGAAGTTCTTGGCTGGTTCGAGGAGAACGGCATCGAGTACCTGAACTGCTCGCCATCGATATTGGGTTCAGGCGGCGAGGCCGCTTCTGGCCTGTTTGATCGGACCGATCCTGGCACTGCGTACCAGCGCACGGTCACTCAACTTTCCTGGCTATCCACGATTGCTCGTGAAGGCGCTCTCTTCGACGTCTTTGGGCGGCGCACATGACGAGCGCAACAGCTCCCCTAACGTGGCGCGGCCGAATCGTCGCGGTCGGCGTCGGCTTTGTCCTTCTCGCCGCTATCTCGGAGTTCACTTTGCGTGCCGTGATGCCCAACTGGCGGGAATACCATTCGGGCTGGTTTATGACCCACGTGGCCGTCCCCGGACACGGTGTTACCTCGATGGGAGTGCCGGGCTTCGACGGCTGGTTCGCCCAGAACAACGGTGATTTCCGGGCTCGTATCCGCATCAACGGATTTGGCCTGCGCAATGACGAACCGGTCACCCAGGCGGACGGCCGCATATGGATCATTGGCGACTCCATGTCCTTCGGTTGGGGGGTCGAGCGCGGCGAGATGTACACCCAGATCCTGGCCGACCGCCTCGCGTTCCCGACCTACAACGTCGCGACACCTGGCTCCAGCGTATGCGGATGGCAGGCACTTTATGCGCGCATGCCGAAGGAACTCCGCCCCGCCGCGGTCGTTGTCGGCCTCACTCTGGAAAACCGGATCGGGATTTTCGATTGCCCAGCCGAAGCTCAGATGACGACTCTACCCGCTGATCCAGCTGGCATATCTCTTGGACAGATCAAGATTTTTTTAACCCGGCACAGCGCTCTCTATAATTTCTTCGCTGTCTCTCTGAAGCGTATCGGCTCCGTTCAACTGGCGCTCACGAAACTCGGGCTCATCAAGGATCCGGGAGAGGTCCTGCTTCACGGACAGAACCCAGCCAAGGCATCCGAAATGATAGCGGCCACCGCGAATGAAATTGGCCGACTGCGAGCCATGGCGCCATTGGATCGTCCGTTCCTGGTTGTTCTGTTTCCGGCTCGGTTTGAGATCCGGGATGGTACGGAGCATTTCCGCAACGTGCGCATTGGGATTACCAACGCCTTGCGAGACCGTAAGATCGATACTCTCGATCTGTACCAAGCCTTCAAGGCCGAGGGGCTCGAAACCACTCACTTCGCCCATGACGGCCACTGGAATGCACGCGGACATCGCATTGCCGGCGAAGCCGTAGCGGAGTGGTTCAAGGCTCATCCGCTGATCTCGCCTCCACCTCCCGCAGGAAGATAGAAACCCGTTACTACCATGACCAAAATCATCGGCGTCGTTCCCGCGCGTATGGCTGCCAGCCGATTTCCGGGCAAGCCGCTGCATCCGATCTGCGGCCGCCCCCTGCTTGAGCACTGCTTCTTGCGCGCCCGGCTTTACGAAAAATGGGACCTGCTCGCGCTTGCCACGTGTGACCGTGAAATTGAGGCATTCGCCGAGGGGAAAAAGTGGCCGGTCATAATGACGTCCGACCGGCATACCCGGGCGCTGGATCGCGTCGCTGAAGCCGCGTCGAAGGCGATTCCCGATATCAGCGATTCAGACATTGTGGTCTGCGTCCAAGGCGACGAGCCGCTTCTCGGCCCCGACATGCTCGAGGCCGTCATTGAGCCGTTCCACAGGGACGCCACGATCGAGGGCACAATGCTGGCGATGCCCGTTCATAGCGAGGATGTCTTTCTCAATCCCGATATCGTCAAAATCGTTCGCGACATGAAAGGGGACGTGCTCTACACGTCGCGTGCGCCTGTGCCCTATTGCAAGCCGGGAAAATTCTCTCCCGCGCTGGGCGCCATGCGGGTCGGCGGTATCTTCGGCTTCCGCTGGCATTTCCTGCGCTGGTTTACAGCGATCCCCGAATCGCCTCTCGAGATCGCGGAATCGTGTGACTCGAATCGGATATGTGATCACGGTCGGCGCCAGCGAACCGCGCTGGTTCCCTATCGCCCTTATGTCTCGGTCGACAGCCCTGAAGACATCGCCCGCGTCGAAGCCGTGATCAAGGCCGATGCTCTGTGGGGACGCTACTAGGCAAAAAGCTCATGCTCCTTAACGACGACGTCCTGCGCGCCCTCCATAGCCGCCAGGAGCAGGTCGACCGTTCGGCATCGTCTTATTGGACGGAGGCAGCCGGTAGTTTCTCGTTGACGAAGAGCGGAACAATGGAGGGGTCGACTCTCGTGGGCCTTCTCGCTCCACCGACCGATCCCCTGCGCGTTCTTGTTCACCGCACCCTACAACTGCCCTTCACGGCATTGGGCCGTTGGCGCTATCGGCACTACGGGCAGATTCGACGCCTGGGCGGTCTGATCGCTTCCCGTACCGATCGGATGTTTACCTACGACATGATGCGCCAGGTGCTTTCCTTGGCTCTCATTCATGAACATGTGCCTTTCGGGGAAGAAGGACCTGCCGTACTGGTCATCGGCGACGGCTTCGGCGTGATGACGTCGCTTCTGGCCCTGCTCACACAGCGCCGCAAAATCATCACCGTCAATTTGAACAAGCCGCTCCTGCTGGATACGACCTATATTCGCCGCGCTGTGCCCGAGGCGACCCTCGCGCTGGTTGAGACTGACGCGGACATGGACACCGCCCTCGCCGACAAGACTATTCGTGTGATTGCAGTGCAAGCCGACCATGCGCAGGTCATCCGGCGCGCGCCCATCGCGCTGGCCATCAACATTGTGTCTATGCAGGAGATGAATCCCGATACGGTCGTCGCCTATTTCGCGACCCTTCGCGAGAACCCCGCACCGGAAACCATATTATACTGCGCGAACAAGTTGACCAAGACGCTTCCCGACGGCACCGTGGCGCGGTTCTCCGACTATCCGTGGCGTTCCGACGATACGATCATGGTCGACGCCATCTGCACTTGGAACCAGTGGACATACTCTCGACGCCCGCCTTTTTGGCATTATCGCTGGGGGCAGTCGCGTATCATCTGGCATCGGCTGGCGAGCCTTACGAAGATTCGTGACGGCGTCCCCATGCTGCATGGAGACAGGAAGCAGGCCGGTTGATGCGCGTCGCCGTCACATCACGCTCGTTCTCGCGCCATCCGGTCTTGCGTAGGGAACTGCTTGCCCGGTATCCCAATGTCACTTTCAACGACGAGGGAGTGACGTTGACGGGTCAGGCGCTCATCGCTTTTCTCAGAGGTCACGAGCGGGCGATTACAGCTCTCGAAAAGCTCGATGCCGACGTCTTCGGAGCATTGCCCGAGTTGAAGGTAGTCAGCAAATACGGCGTCGGCTTCGACATGATCGACCTCGACGCGATGACGCGCCACGGGATAAAGCTGGGTTGGACCGGTGGCGTGAATCGCCGTTCCGTGGCCGAACTGGTCATCGCCTTTGCCATCATGCTTCTGCGTCACCTGCCGGCCGCGAATGCTGAGGTGCGTAGCGGAACGTGGCGACAGCATATCGGCCGTCAGCTGTCCAATTGCACCGTCGGCATTATCGGTTGCGGGCATGTTGGCTCTGACCTAGCCATCCTTTTGCAGCCGTTTGGCTGCCGCGTGTTGATTCATGACGTGCGCGACCTCACCGAATTCTGCTCCCGGCACAAGGTGGAATCGGTGTCCCTTCACCGCCTTCTTGGCGAATCGGACATCGTCAGCATCCATCTTCCTTTGGATTCCATAACGCGCGGTATGTTTTCGTCGGAGCGCCTCGGCTTGATGAAGCCCAATGCCATTCTGATAAATACAGCCCGCGGTGAAATCGTGGACGAGGTGGCGCTGAAATTCCTGCTGAAAGCGGGGCGCCTGGCCGGGGCTGCGTTTGATACTTTCTCTGTTGAGCCGCCCCGGGATATGGAGCTTCTCCAACTTCCCAATTTTTTCGCGACGCCACACATCGGCGGTAGCGCCGAGGAGGCGGTCCTTGCTATGGGGCGCGCCGCTATTTCCGGACTTGAAGCATTCGGAGATCCGCTCGTCGTGGTGAAGTCTTGAATCGGACAGCTATCGTTTTGACTGTCATTCTTCAGTCGCAGCTGCAGCGGCATGTGGGTGATCATGCCTGAAGATCGTAGGCACCTCCTGGTCGGCGTGCTCTGGATCTATGTAACGGTCGCCTTCGTCCTCTGGGCCCAACAGTTTTCGGATTTGATGCCGATTGCGATGAGCCTCCTCCGCCAATGGTAGGGCATGCTCATCATCGGTATCGGATCGTGAAAACTGTTCGCGCCACCGCCGTCATCGTCGATACCTTCTCGGATAGCGGCAAGTTCTTGGCTTCCCCGCACCACGAGGACGACTGACCTCATGCCTGGGGATCTACCGATTGCCGCAGGGACTGTACTGCTCCTCTTCGCAGCAGCCCTTGGAGCGGGGGCAGGCCTGTTGGCGGTCACCCGGACGCTTCCGGGAATGGCCTCTCTGGAGGCCACTGCGTGGTCCTTTGCGCTTGGTTTCGGTGCGCTCGGCTGGCTGATCGCTTTTGCGGGATGGGCCGGGGTCTTGCACCGTCCCATCCTCGCGATCGCCTGCCTGATTCTGGCCACAGGGACCATCCTTTTGCGGGGCACTCATCGAGCACCGCCGCGCGAGCGAAGAGATAAAGTATTCTGGCTCTTATGCGTGGCGCTTGGCGTCGTGATGACCATCGATCTGATGGAAGGCCTTGCGCCGCCAGCAGACGCGGATAGCCTCGCCTATCACTTTGCCCTGCCCAAGCAGTTCGTGGCCCATGGGCGTATCGAATTCGTGCCACGGGCGATCGATGGTGCCATACCGTTGCTGGTGCAGATGACTTACCTCGTCGCTCTCGCGCTCGGCGGCGAGACCGCGATGACGCTCTGGTGCGCGCTGTCGGGATGGATGGCGGGACTACTAACGTTTACTCTAGCGCGGCGACATCTGGGTGCATCGTGGTCCCTTGTCGTAGCGCTGCTTTTCATGTCAGCGCCGGCCGTGATCTTCGGCGCCGGGACGGGTCAGGTTGAGGTGAGGGCGGCCCTCTTCGCCGCGATCGCCGCCGTTGCTCTCGCGCGAGGCGCATTGGAGCGCCATCTCGGCTTCATCGCTGTTTCCGCACTCGCAGCCGGCTGCTTTGCAGCTTCCAAGTATACCGGCCTGCTATACGGCGCCGCATGCGGGATTGCGCTTCTGCTGACCTGGCCGTCCGCGCGGGGTCTGGCGCTGTTCGCGGGCGTCGGGCTTCTTGCAGGGGGGCCGTGGTATGGGTGGAATTGGTGGCACACGGGGGACCCGGTTTTTCCTGTGCTGTTTGGTGTTCTGGGGTCCAGCGAACAATATTGGACAGCCGCGCAGGACGCATTGTTTCGCAGCATCTACTACAAATCCGAAAACCCCCTTCCCATCGATCCCTGGCGACTCCTCGCATATCCCTTTATCGCGACGCTCTTCGCTCCGGGCGCGATCGAGTCGGGGCGGACCGGATTAGGACCGTGGGGGCTCCTGGTTCTACCGTTCGCCGTTGGCGGCCTCTGGCGGTTTCGCCGACAGATGCGGGCTAGCCCTCTTTTCACGATCGCCGTCGTCGTAGCCGGGTTCTACATCCTGTGGTTTGTTACCGGTTCATCACAGCGCGTTCGGCACCTGGTTCCGGTCTTGCCGCTATTTCTGATACTGACAACTGTCGCGGCGGTACGCTGGGCAGATGGGCTTGCCGTGCAGCGCCCATTGGGCCTTGCGGTCGTTCTGACGCTCGCCGTCCAGTTTGCGGCGCAAACCGTGTTCGGCGTCAACTACGCTCGCTATTTTCTTGCAGGGGAAAACCGCGCGTCTTTTTTGACACGCAATGTCCAAAATTACGGGTTTATTGCCCCAGCCCAAGCAGCAACCACCAGCCGGGACCGTATCCTCGTGGATCAGCGTCAGTTGATCTATTTGTTCGACAGGGATGTGTTCTACTATCACATACTGGATCAGGTTCAGGTTCGCCTGGATTTGGTTCGGCACGATCCGACAACCGTCTTGCGGCAGCTTCGGGCGCAGAAGATAAGCCATATTCTGGTGCGAACCGATGACCCGCTCAACGCCGGTGCCATGGATACTCTCGTCGCCGAGGGATGCGCCGCGCGAGTTCAGGACCTTATCGGCCAGACATTCAGATCACGTACACTCGCCGATGATCAGGGCCAAAAAGCCCTGGCCGCGCTGTTCCGTTTGAAGGACGAAGGATGCCGCCTCGCTCCCTAAGCATTGTAATGCCCTGTTACAACGAAGCGGCGACCCTGGAAGCAGCCGTTGCCCGTGTCCTGGCCGCCGACAGCTCCGGCTTGACCAAGGAGATTGTCATCGTGGATGACGGCTCTACCGATGGATCGGCCGATATCGTTCGTGCCATCGCCGCGCGTGAAGGCGCCGTGCGGGCCTATGTTCATGGGGTCAATTGCGGCAAGGGAGCCGCGCTGCGTACCGGTATAGAGGCGTCGACGGGCGACGTCGTGCTCATCCAGGATGCCGATCTTGAATACAATCCGGCAGAGTACCCGAGACTGCTGAAGCCGATCCTTGATGGCCGCGCCGATGTCGTATTCGGGTCGCGCTTTCGCAGCAGCGAGGAAGGACGTGTTCTCTATTTCTGGCACAGCGCCGGCAATAGGTTTCTGACCTTCTTGTCAAATATGATGACCAACCTCAATCTTACGGACATGGAGACCGGCTATAAGGTTTTCCGCGCTGAGGTGATACGCGCGGTGAAGATCCGCGAGGAACGCTTTGGCTTCGAGCCGGAGATCACCGCGCGTATCGCGCATCTGCCCTCACAGCCCCGCATCTATGAGGTCGGCATCAGTTATTCCGGGCGAACATACAAAGAAGGAAAGAAGATCGGCTGGCGAGACGGCGTCCGCGCGATCTGGTGCATTCTGCGCTACAACCTGTTCCCGCGAACTTAAAGACGGGCTCGCCGCGAGCATGGCTCCCGAGACCCGAGGCCCCGCCGTCATCTTCGATCTCGACGGTACGCTGCTCGACACCGTCCCCGATTCCCAGGCGGCGCTCAATGTCGTGTTCGCAGCGGCAGGATTGCCAACCCTTACCTTGGACCAGATACGGACGACCGTAGGCGATGGAGCGCGCTCCATGATCGGACGGGCGCTGGCAATTACCGGCCAGGAGGCTCCGCCCTCCGCGATCGATGATCTACTGCAGCAGTATCTTGCTGCCTGTCTCCGGGAGCCGGGCCGCCATACAGTCATCTACGATGGCGCAGTCGCGGCTCTTTCGGCATTGCGGGATCGGGGAGCAGCGCTGGGTATCTGCACCAACAAGCCCAAGGTGACGACGCGTGCCGTCCTAGGAGCACTCAAACTCGACAGCTTCTTCGCGGCGGTTCTATGTCCCGAGGACGTGCCGCATCGCAAGCCGGATGGCCGTCATGTATTGGCCACGCTTCGAGCGCTCAACGCAACGCGGAACAACGCTGTTTTCGTCGGTGACAGTGAAACGGATATTGCCGCGGCCGTCGATGCTGGCATCAAGTCCATCCTGGTCACATGGGGTTATTGCCACGTGCCACCAGCAAGACTCCCCGCCGATGCACGCATCAATCATTTCACAGACCTGATCCCGATGCTGGATCGCCTTGCTGGCGGATATGGTTCCTACCAGCACAGTCACCCGACCGCGAAGACCGCTGACTGACGATGCATACCGGGAACGAGGCATGATAGCGGCCGCTGTCCGCAAGGCACGCCGTCTCGCCGATGACCCCGTGCTTCGCCGCTGGCTGCTCAGCCAGTCATGGCGGAAGCGACACCAACAGGCGTTCGAGGCGCACCGCCCTCCTTACCTGCAGGGTCACCTGCCTCTCGGCCATGAGGCGGTGCCTCCAGCCACGGCAGCGTCGTTCCGCACGCTCGACGGGGGATCGCCACAGCGCCCGGTAGAGCTTCCTCTACCCGGCGAAACGATACGGCTTCATCCGGGAGAAGCCGGCCTGCTGTTCGATCGCCCATACAGCGACATCGAAACCCAGCTTGCCGTCTATAGGTTTGCCTGGCTTCCTCTGTTGGCCGGATCAATCGAGGAAGCTTGGACCGAAGCTCTTTGGCGCGAGTTCGAGAAACGTTTCAGCAGTCCCGACGACAGTTGGGCCTGGCACCCTTACACAGCTGCCGAGCGCGCCATAAATCTCCTCGATTACAGCGCGCAGCATGGGCTGCCCGGGTCGCGCAATGATACGCTCGCGCTGCTCAATCGTCACGTTTCAGCCATTGCAGCGCGCCTCGAATATTTCGGCGATCACAATACCTCCAATCATCTTTCTAACAACGGGCGTGGTCTGTACCGGATCGGGCTTGATCTTGGCCTGCCGGCAGCCAGTGAGATCGGGCACCGCATCCTGCTCGCCGAAGCCGATCGGATTTTTCGTCCCTCCGGCGTTTTGCGCGAAGGCTCTACTCACTACCACCTTCTTCTTGCTCGAAACTACATAGACGCCTTCCTCGCAGCCCGGTCGCAGGGGCGCCCAGAGACTGAATCCTTCGGTGAAATCGCGCGGCGCGCCCTGGCAGTGCTGTCGCAACTTGTTCTGCCAGGCGGCCTGCCGCTGGTGGGAGACATCTCCCCCGATTGCCCGCCCGCATTCCTCGCCTGCCTGCTGCCAGAGGGCGATCTGCATAGCGGCTGGGCCGCACGATTGAGTTCGGCAGACCGGTGGGCTGTTAAGGCCTTGCGGGATGGCGCGCCGGCGGTTTCAGTCGATCAGCTGGCGTCCGACGGGTGGGTCCGCTTTTCGGCGGGCGAGTGGTCTGCGCTCTGGCATGTTGCGCCTACAGGATGGACACCCGCCGCAGGACATGCCCACCAGGACATAGGCTCATTCGAAGCCCATTGGGGTGCGATGCCCCTGTTCGTGGATCCTGGCCGCGGGGCTTACGGCGAGACGGGCGAGGCCGGGTTCTTCACATCGGCGCTCGCCCACAATACGCTGACGGTTGCCGGCCACGATCCCTACCCTCCCAACAAACCCTATTACGATGAAGAATTCCGCCGCAGTATTTGTGGTCCTCGTCCGCATATACAACGGCGGGACGAAGGGGTTTCCATCTTCTTCGACGGCTTTCGTCGTGTCGCCGGAGCTGGGCGGGTTGAGCGTTCATTTCGCTTTCGCCGGGACACATTGACCATCATAGATACGGTTGAGGGTACTGCCCGCCTGCCGGTGGCACGCCGTCTCTACACCCCATGGCCAACGGCTCTCCTCGAGGGTCAGGCGGTCATCTCAACCCCGTCAGGGCCGTTTCAAGTCGAGGCCGAGAGCCCGCTCGTCGTGACGGCAACCAAGCGTTGGACCGCCTACGGCGTCGCTGAGCCTGCATTCTTGATCGAAGCCACCGCCGATGTGCCCTTGCCCACGTGCTTGACGCTTCAAGTGAAGCGTGCCGGAACGGAACGATGACAGGCTACGCCGACGTCACCGTTATCGTGCCAGCCTTCCGAGCGGCGTCTACCATCGACCGTGCTCTGGCTTCGGTTGCGGCACAGACCTTAAAGCCGCGGGCGGTTGTGGTGGTCGATGATGGCTCGCCGGACGATACTTTTGAGCGCGCGCAGGCTTGGCAGGGCCGAGTTAACGGGGTGGCTCTTACGACCCTGAAACAGCCCAATAGCGGCCCAGGCGCGGCCCGCAATCGAGCCCTCTTGGAGGCCAGAACCGAGTGGGTCGCCTTCCTCGATGCCGATGACGAATGGCTTCCGACGAAACTCGAACGTAGCATGGCGCACGCTGAAGCCGGACGGTATGTGCTCGTTGCCCACGACAGCGTGGAGGTTGAAGGAGGCACGGAACGGCGACTTGATTGTGCCCGCCGTTTCCAGGCCGCCCGCTCTCCTTTCGTTGGGCTTTATCGGCGTGGTTTTATCGATACCGCCACGGTTGTCGCTCGCCTCGATGCCGTGCGTAGCGCAGGTGGCTTCGATACATCCCTCCCCAACGCTCAGGACTTCGATCTATGGCTGGCGATGCTGTCGCCGCCGGAGGCGCGCTTCTTTGTCTTCGATGAAGTGCTGTCGCGCTATCATCGAACGCCCGGCAGCATAATGAGCCACATCGACAGGCGGCTCGACTGCTGCATGATCATTGCCCGGCGTTATGCGCCGAGCCTTGCGGCCCACGCCGGCTCCCCATTAGCGAGCCTGATGTTCCGCACCCTCGCTATTCACCGCGAGGCCGTCGAGGCGCATTACGCCAAGGGCGACTGGATCGCGGTGATGCGTACCATGCTGGCTCTCATCATCAATTTCACGACATCGAGTACGGCCTATCTAGGAGGGCGGCTAAACGACGGACGACCACCGAGATTTCCCGCATGAATGTGCGTCCGATCTCGACCACCGCGCCGATGCCGACCGTTGCCGATCTATTCTCTGGCGCAGAGGCGGGTATCGATGCGCTGGTCGCTCCCTGGGTCGGCGCAAGCGATCAAAGTGCTATGCTTTCGCGGGCCTCATGGGCGATCCGCGCCATCGTCGACGGGCACGCCGAGACAAGCGGTAAGGCGCCACGCCTGTGGATACCCGACTACTTCTGCGACAGCGCCTTGACCTTCGTGCGGGAAACTCCCACACCCATCGTTCTGTATCCCGTGTGCGAAGATCTCGAACCCGATTGGACGATATGCGAAAGGATGGCGGTAGACGCACCGCCGAACCTGTTTCTTCAGGTCCACTACTTTGGCTGGCCTCGAGATTTGTCGAGAGCTCGCGCCTTCTGCAACAGGCACGGCGCCGCCCTCATCGAAGATGCTGCTCACGCGCTTGCTCCGGGGCCCGGTATCGGCTCGATCGGCGACTACACGATCTGGAGTCTCTACAAGCATTTGCCGTTGCCGGATGGGGCGCTCCTTGTTGCAAGGAGGAGCGCTCTCGGAGCTGACGCCGTGCTTCATGCCGCGCGTCGCCTTGCTGCGCGAGGGTCAGCGTGGGCCGGGCTGTGGCCCTTGCGAAGGCTGGTGCAGCGTCTCACACCGGAGCTGGCGCTACGACTGAGGCGCGACGCGCGATCCTTCGATGAAGATGCAGAACTCGCGCGACGTGGCGATGCGGCTGGCATCAGTTCTATCGCACGGCGCCTCGCCGCAAAGTATTCGAGACGGCTCTCCGAGATCACGGAACGACGGCGGAGGAACGAAGCCGCGGTCCGTACGACCCTGGAGGATTGCGGCGGCTTAGTCCCGGCTTTTCCGCCGCCGCCACCTGGCATTGCACCCTATCGCGCTGTGTTCCGCGCTGACAGCACGGACCAGGCACGTTTCTGGTATGAGGCATTTACGCAGTTCGGCAATGCGGTTGAGACATGGCCTGACCTGCCGCAAGAGGTGAGAAAAGCGCCGGACCGGCATCGCGGCGCGCTCGCACTGCGTCAGTCGTGTTTTGGCCTCCCCGTTCACGCCGACCATGAGCCGCAGGAACTGGCCGCTGCCTACGGCCCGGCCTGCGCGGCCAATTCTGCAAGGCGGGCCCGGGCCCTCCGATAACGGCTGTCGAGCCCGCCGGCAATCGTCAGGGCCTGCCATGGAACCGGGGCTGTTAGATCGATGTGGTCGGCGAATATCGCGAGGCGGTTTTGGCCGGGTCGGTTTACGCCCCTTACTCCACTGCGACAAAGCGGTACGCGCTGCGCTATCGCCGAAAGAGCGTCGACATCCACCGATCCGATATCGCCGAATGGCCAGGCGAACCAGTCAGGCGGCTTCCCAAGCGCATCCGTCAGTCTGCGGCACGAACCGTCTACTTCCTCACGGAGCTGCACGGGATCAAGCCCCACGAGCCGCCGATGGGTCATCGAATGCGCGCCGATCTCGTGGCCAGCGGCAGCCAGAGCGCGAAGGTCGTCCCATCCCATCAGAGGCGTAGTCGCGTCACGACTTTCGGGCGCAACCCGGCCTCTAAATATACCTCCTGCAACGGCGTTCGGGCGCCTGTCTGGAGGGAGATCGATCAGTCCCGGGCAGACGAAGAACAGCGCCTTTACTCCGTGCCTGGCGAGAATTGCTTCCGTGACATGACGATTGGACGCAAAGCCATCGTCAAAGCTGATAAGACACGGCACCCGACGATCAGAGATCGGCGCATCCCCTTTGAGCCTGGATGCTGCGTCTGCCGGCGTGACAAATCCATCACTCCGCGCGATGCGGTCCATGAGGTCCGAGAACGCGGTCTCGGATGTCTTGGGAACGTCGTGGAATATAAGTATGCGGAAAGCCCCCGGCGGCGGAGGCATAAAACTACGCAACAGGCCGAGACCGACCAAGGCAACCGGTGCAAGCGCGTTGCGCAGCATCATAATGTCGCTCCCGCCGCAGCGCGGGCTCGTGCGACGCGCCACCGAACCAAACGGGATCGAAGACCAGCATCGTCAGCTTCAATTTCGCTCTCGAGACGGTAGGGGGTCCCGCCTATACCGGCTTTGAAAGCCAGCACACCTTGAGGAGTCAGGTCCGGATCCATCCCGCCGAGGTCAAACCAGCGGGCGCCGTTCTGCTTTTCCGCGAGCAACGCGCGCCACAACAGGATCTGCCCCGCATTATAACGTCGCCCGGCCTCGGTCAGTGTCCCGGCCAGATACTCGGCCCGGTCGCCATAGCGGATGATAAGCGCCGATCCGAGCTGCTCCCCATGTTGAGTGCAGCGCCACCACTTCATTTTCCCTGTATCGGGCAAGAGGCGCTGCAGCGCCGCCAAAACGTCGCCTGTCACCGAGGTCGAAAAGCCCCGCCCGGCGACGAACGCCGAATACGAGTCCAGAAAACCCGTGAAGTCATCGCCGCCGGCCTTGACCTCCACCAGCACGTCAGCGCGCTCCGCTTTGTTCAGGCCGTTGCGCCATTTCTGGGCCAACCGGCGACGCAACACGTCTTCTGGTGGATCAAGGTCCACGACCGCGGATGCCCATCCTGAGATTCCAGCTCGTCGGAATCCTGCCGCTTCAAGCCGGGAATCGGGCAAAAGCCCGGCCGGCAAGGCCGGCGAGATCCTCAAGTAAAGGTGACGGTCTTCAACATAATGACGCCGAAGCGCAGAGAGCAATGCGGCATACCGTTCTGTCTCACCGGGCGCAGAGAGGGGGCCGCGAGCAATCCAGCCCAGCCCGCCACCAATCCAAGGCAGCCGACGGATCATGACTTGCGCCGCGCCGAGTATTCTTCCGTTTTCCTCCTGCAAGAGCCCGCGTTCCACAGCCCAAACACCGGCTTCGGCCTTTGCCGCGCCCCAAGCCCATTTCTGGAGCAGCGATAGACCATCAAATCGAACGATGCGGTCGTCCCAGCCGGTTTGATCATAGTCGCTTGGAATAAATTGGATCATCTGCCCTGCGCTTCGGCTATGTTCCGGCGAGCTTAGCATTCTCGGTGTCTTTTTTACTCTATGCGAGATGAAGGAACTGGCCGCCTTGCCCGCACGAGATAGCACGCTCCGCTTGCCGCAAGCCCGCAGCCTGTGTGCAATCGCCATCGCAAGCTGGCTCTTTGTTGTGGCGCTACAGGTCTGGTGGCCCACCGTCCCTCACTGGCCACTGCGCGTTGGGCTTGCGCTGCTCGCGGCAACAACCCTGCGACATCTCTGGAAGGAGCGGCCGCAGCTGCTGCTTTCTCCATTGCTGATTCTGCCGGCCATCATCGTGACCTTTTATTCTGTCTTGCCCGCCGCTTATCTGTCCCTCGATTTATTCCCGCATTATATCCGTCCGCTTTTCCGGTGGGCGGTGGAGAAGTACCCGTCAAGTCTGGCGGAGCTGATCGTTCTGCAGTTTGCCTCGTCGCTGTTGGTGATCGTGCTGGCGTTGCATGTCTATTTGCCAGCACCTTCACCGACCGAACGAACGCAGCCTTCGCGTTCGAAGGAAGCGACCACCCTATTCATTCTGATCGCCCTGGTGGCGCTACTCACAGCACGATCGCTATCGCCTGAGCTGCAGCAGTGGATGCAGTCCGGAATCGGCCGTCAGATAGCCGACGGCGCCCCCCCCGCCTTGTCGCTCTGTATCGCGGTGTTGATCTGGCTTGCCACACAAGACCGATCCTGGCGTTTTATATCCGTTTCGGCTGCCGGCGTCGGTTGCGCCGCCCTATTTACATTTTTTAACGCCAAGCCTTCGGCATTCATTGCCGTTTCGAGTCTGCTCTTATGGCTAACCTACCAGAGGTACAGCCTTAGAAGGTTGTGGTGGAGTGCTGTATCTGCGTTGGGGGTGATCTCGATCTCTGTATTGGCGCTTGCCGAACTTCGGGCGGCCCCAGCTGAGGCGGGCCCACCTCCAGGCGTGGCGGACGTAATAGTCGGAAAGCTGCTGGCTCGCCAAACTGAAACGCTGGGGTGCTTTTCAAATGCCGTGGACCGACGCTTACTGGCCCCGCCTCAACACTCGCCTCTCTACTTTGTTAGCGCGGTCGTTCCACGCGTTCTCTGGTCGGGGAAGCCAAATCTCTCGCAGGGCGACCTCTTCGCTACCGACTATTGCGATATGGACGCCGGCTCAGTCTCCGGTGGAGGATCCGTCCATAGCGCATCGGTGACGCTCTTGGGCGAACCCGTCATCGCTGCCGGTCTTGGCGGGCTTATCGTAGCCCAACTGTCGTTGATGATCTCGCTGGGCTTACTCAGTATGCTCTGTCTGCGCTCAG
>Ga0196963_10000655_pt1 | contig 28694 bp, 22 predicted proteins | sample S1_5metaG_FD_148600 | JGI IMG/M metagenome (GOLD analysis project Ga0196963, IMG submission 148600) | Soil microbial communities from Anza Borrego desert, Southern California, United States - S1_5 | ecosystem: Environmental > Terrestrial > Soil > Desert | place: USA: California | collected...
AACCGCGGGTGATGTCCTTCTTCGGCCCGACCCTGAGCGACTACTTCCTCCACCTCATCCGCGACATCGAAACCGAAATCTGCTCCCCGCCTCCGCCCCGACCTTGAACCCGAACAGGCGGTAACCACGAACGGCACGAAGAACACGGAGAAAGGGACAGGCAGGATCTCCGCAGTTGGCGCAGATTCCGCAGATTAAGAAGTTGCAAGAGGCAGCGGATCGTCATGCGGCAACGCTTTCACCTCTCTCCAGGCCTCCACTTTTGCCAAAGCTATGTTGGACCGACGGACTCCAGATGGCGAACAGCTGTGGAAACCTGAGGGAGTGTAACGCCCTGGCCATCTCCGCTAATTCTGCTCACTTCCTGTTAGATTCCGAATCGTCGTCTTCGTCCCCTTTGTGGTTCACTGCCTGCGTTTTTCACCCTTCTAATCTGCGGAAATCTGCGCAATCTGCGGACGTCCCATTCCCGCTCCCCCTTACTTCCACCCTCAGGGCCCCGACATCCCGAGGCTGACATAACCAACCATGAAAAGGAGCATCACCGAATCGTCGCCACTGACGCTACGAATCGTCCATAGGAGAACTAATATGAGCGACGATGAAACGGACAGTTGCGCCGACTGGACCGGCTTCGGCCGGCAGATTTGCAAAATCTGCAATGCTTTCCCCCTTTCGAATCTTCCTCGTCGCCCTCGCGCTCCTTGCACTTGCTCCGAAGGGTTGGGCCGCAGGGGGGACAGTCGTTGCCTGGGGGGATAACCGCACGGGCCAAGGCGTTGTCCCAGCTGGGCTCAACGATGTCGTGGCCATCGCCGTCGGCGAGTGGCACAACCTCGCCCTGAAGTCTGACGGGAGCCTCGTTGCCTGGGGCTACAATGCCAGTGTGCCTCATGATCTCGGCAAAGTTGTGGCGGTCGGCGCAGGCGGATATCACAACATGGCCGTGCGGCCAGACGGCACCATTCGTGCATGGGGCGCAAACAACTATGGCCAGATCAACGTTCCCCCCGGACTTACGGACGTTGTCGATGTGAAGGGCGGCTGGGTTCACAGCATTGCTTTGAAACGCGATGGCACGGTGGTCGGCTGGGGCCGCGGCACTGAAGGCCAGACCACCCCTCCGCCAGGCCTGACCAACGTCGTCGCCATATCTTCGGGCGAATACCATAACCTCGCGTTGAGGTCCGATGGCACAATCGTGGGCTGGGGATATAACGGCTTTGGAGCAGTCAACATTCCTGCAGAGCTGAGCAACAACGTCGTCGCTGTCGCCGCAGCTGGCTTGCACAGCATGGCCTTGAAGAACGATGGCACCGTGGTTGCCTGGGGCTGGAACAAGCATGGCCAGACTGACGTTCCGGCCGGTCTGCGCGACGTGATCGCCATTGCCGGTGGCGCGGAGCACAGTCTCGCGCTTAAATCTGATGGCACGATCGTCGGCTGGGGAGCGAACGATGGTTGGGCCAGCAACGATCCAAGCTGCGAAAGCGTGAACCACTCTTGCCCACGCAAATACACCGGCCAGATCACAATTCCTGCGGGGCTCAACAACGTCGTCTCTATTGCCGCAGGTGTTTTCCACAGCGTTGCGCTCGTCGCTCCAAGCGCCCCGCAAGCTCCGTCAGCGCCAGGATTGTCCATTGCCTCGGTGACCGAAACGAGCATCAGCTTGACCTGGCCCGATCTCCCGAATGAAGCCGGGTATCGCCTTGAGTCCCGCGTCGGCACAAGTGGAACCTGGACCGAGATCGCAACGCCGGCCGCGAACGCCACGACCTTCACGCATACGCGCCTCAGCGCCGGGACGACCATTTACTATCGGCTCCGCGCTTTCAATAACGTGGGCACATCCGCTTATTCAGCCGAGGTCCATGCAACCACCCAGAAGCCGCTGCCCACGCCAACTTTGCGCCTTGGAAGCGCCACCCACAACCAGGTGAACCTGCAGTGGGACGACGTTGATGGCGAGACTGGCTACACGCTCGAGCGCAAGACGGGCGCTTCCGCCTGGTCCGTCGTCGCGTCGCCAGCCGCTGGCGCCACCGCCCACACAGACACCAGCGTGGCCGCCTCGACAACCTATCTCTATCGGCTTCGTGCTGTAAACCAAACGGGCGCTTCCGCGTATTCCGCAGAACTCACGGCCACCACGCCACCGCCACCGCTCGGCACACCCACCCTGCGCCTGGGAGCCACGGCGCACAACCAGGTGGTGCTGCAATGGGACGATGTTGCGAGTGAAACGGGTTATACTCTTGAACGCAAAACCGGGCTGCGCGACTGGATCGTCGTTGCTTCGCCCGGCGAGGGCGCCACGAGTTTCACAGACACCACTGTGAACGCGTCGGCGACTTATCATTACCGCATCAAATCGTTCAACACAGTTGAGGCTTCGCCCTACTCACCGGAAATCAGCGTCACCACCCCCGCCGCGCCACTCCAACCGCCAGCAGCGCCGACCCTCACAGGTACCGTCGCCTCGCACAACACCTTGAATCTGCAATGGGCTGCCGTCGCCTCCGCCAACGAATTCAGGTTAGAGCGGCGAACCGCGGGAACCAGCTCATGGACAGAGATCGCTCGCATTGATGGAGGTTCCACAACGCACGTGGATGCGGGCTTGGCCGCGAACACCACCTATGTGTATCGCTTGCGCGCCTCCAACAGCGCGGGGGTCTCCCCATATTCCGGCGAATTGAGCCTCACCACCAGCGCGCCGCCGTTGCAGGTTCCGGTCGCGCCCGTGCTCGAGGCCCAGGCCACGTCGCACGCGCAAGTCGCGTTGAGCTGGGGCTCAGTCGAGAACGCAGCATCTTTCACGCTTCAACGCCGCGAGAGTGGCTCTGACACCTGGGTCACCATCAGCAGCCCAGCAGCGGGCGCGACCAGCCACGTTGACGCGCAAGTGAGCCCCGCAACTGCTTTCACCTATCGCATTTCCGCTTCCAACGCGGCCGGAACTTCGGCTTATTCGGCGGAAGTCAGCGTGACCACGCCAGCCGCTCCTGTGCAGATCCCGGTTGCCCCGACGCTCCAAGCCCACGCCACTTCGCATGCGCAGGTGGCTTTAACTTGGGCATCGATTGAGAATGCAACAGGGTTCACGTTGCAACGCCGCGAGGCTGGATCTGACACTTGGGTGACCGTGAGCAGCCCTGGTGCCGGGGCCACCGGACACGTTGATGCGCAAGTGACACCTTCGACCGCTTACTCGTATCGCATCTCCGCTTCAAACTCTGCCGGCACGTCACCCTATTCAGCCGAAGTCGCTGTCACCACCCCAGCCCCGCCGGTGGACCCAGCCACGCTCACGCTGCAGGCCACCGCAATTTCACCGACCCAAGTCCGCCTGGAATGGAATGATGTTTTGGAAGCCGAAGGGACTTACACCATCGAGTGGCGATTGAACACTGCCACCGCCGCAACAGGCGCCACTGCGGTCGGCGCGGATGCCACCAACTACACCGCTTTCGGTTTGGCTGCGGACACCGCTTACGTCTTCCGCATCCGCGCCACAGGGCAGACCGCCTGGACCGAAGCCACCGTCACAACGCCCAGGGATCCGTCTGTTGTGCAAGCTGCGGTCAATTTCGTCCGTGTCGATGCTCAAACTTCCGGCCTCTGGCCGCTGGAATTCGGCACGGAAGGGCGTTGGATTGCTTCACAAGCTGCTGACCTCCCCCAGGGACTCACAGTTACAGGGCTCCCCGAAACGGTTACCATTTGGGCGGAAGGTTCCGTCGATTCCCGTGCGCTCGTTGGCCCTGGTGGCACGAACCGTTTCGCCGCTGGCTGGAGCGGAGGCCCGCTCACCTTCAACCTTGCCGGCTCAAAGGGAACTCCCCGGCGCATCGCCCTCTACTTTGTCGATTGGGAACGCACTGGCGCCACTCAGCAAATCACCATTCGTGACACGGCTACCGGCACAAATCTCGACACTCGCAGTATCGAAGCTTTTGCCGAGGGCAAGTATCTCGTTTACGAAGTCGATGGGGACGTTGACGTCACGATCAACTCCGATGGAGGGGACGCCGTCCTGAGCGGGCTCTTCGTCGGCGGCGGCTTGCCTGGCCCGATCAGCAACCGGCCGCTGACCCTCACCGCGCTTAGCGCAGAGCCAAACGGCAACGGGCTTCGCATCCGCATTAACGGTGAAACCGGCCAGCGCTTCAAAGTGCAGCGCACCACCGACTTCCAAACCTGGACCGACGTGGCCACTTCAATCCTGCTCTCACCTTCAACCGAGATGACACTTGATGGAGGGGCCACCGGCTTCTTCAGAACTGTTAGTCAGTGATCTAAACCGCGGCTGGTGGTTGCAGCGAATTGGTTTTGAAGAGGGCGCCTGACAGGGCGCCCTCATCTTTTCCCATCCGCCCACTGATGCCATCTCCGAGAAAAGGACGACGCCCGAATCCTCGCCGCCACGCTACGCACCGGGCACAGGATCACTACGATGAAGGCCGATGAAATGGACCGTAATCCGCTCAGCGCTTACTTCGCCTGACGCCTTTTCTAAAGCCGCTAGTCCCGCCAGCCTTGCCCTCCTTCTTGTCATCACTCTTTTTGCCTCCGCCCCTCGTGCTTGGGCACAAGCCGGAACGATGGTAGCCTGGGGAGATAACCGCGTTGGCCAAGGCTCTGTGCCTTCAGGAATTAGTGACATCATCGCCATCGCTGCCGGTGAGTGGCATAACCTGGCGTTGAAGTCCGACGGCAAGGTCATCATGTGGGGCCACAACGCCAGTGTTCCTTCCGACCTGAGCGGCGTCGTCGCCATTGGCGCTGGCGGCTACCACAACATGGCTGTCAAATCCGACGGCACCATCCGAGCCTGGGGCAAAAACGATTACGGGCAAATCAATGTGCCTGCGGGCCTGCGCAATGTGGTGTCGGTTAAAGGTGGTTGGGTCCACAGCATCGCCTTGAAATCCGACGGCACCGTTGTCGCCTGGGGCCGCAACAACGAAGGCCAGGCGAATGTTCCCACCGATCTCAACAATGTCGTCGCCATTGCTGCCGGTGAATACCACAACCTCGCGTTAAGGTCCGATGGCACCGTCCGCGCCTGGGGCTGGAATGGCACCGGCGCCACCACCGTCCCTTCGAGCCTGGGCAATCAAGTCGCCGCCATTGCCGCAGGCGGCCTACACAGCCTCGCCTTGAAAAAGGATGGCACCGTTGTCGCGTGGGGATGGAATCACTTTGGCCAGACCAGCGTTCCCGCAGGCTTGCGCAACGTCATCGCCATCGCCGCGGGCGCCGAGCACAGCCTCGCTCTAAAATCCGATGGAACAGTGGTCGGTTGGGGCGCAAACGATGCCTGGGCGAGCAACGATCAAAACTGCCAAAACCTCAGCTCGCCTTGCCCACGCACCTACACTGGCCAGAGCGCCCCTCCCCCCGGGCTGAACAACGTCGTCGCCATCGCGGCCGGTGTCTTCCACAGCATCGCGTTAAAAGGCAATGCCACGACTCCACCCCCACCCCCGTTGAAAATCACCAACCCAAAACGCTCGGGAACCACCTTCACCTTCGCCGCCAACACCCAAAGCGGAAAGACCTACGACCTCGAATACAAATCCTCCCCCACCGCCACCACCTGGACGACACTTTCCACTATCACCGCAACCGGCCCCGACCAAGTTTTCACCGACCCCAACCCAAGCGGCACCCCCCGCTACTACCGCCTCCGCCAACGCTAAGAGCGAACGCATCGTCGCCCTGCATACGAGCGGAGCGTCCCGATTGTTACGGCCGGTCACCAACCGGGCGTCCTCCATTTGAATCGGATCTTCGTGTCCTTCGTGCGCTTCGCGGTTGGCCGTTTCACCCGCTACGCCGATCACCCAACCCGTCGTTCTTGCTCCAGAACCTTCGTTTCGCGTGAGGTTCCTGGATCTCTCGGTAGCATCTCTGTGAACACAATGCCTCCCTCTAAGCCTTATTTTTAATCTGCGGAATCTGCGCAATCTGCGGACGTCCTTCTTCCCAACCTACTTCGCCGCGTCCCGCCGCTTCTTCAGCTCACGCCACGTCGTTAAATGAATGTTCTGCTCCCGCAGCAATGCCTTCAGCTCGGGATCTTTCAGCAACTGCGTGTCCGCATGCCGCGATGCCGCGCTCCCGGTGATCAAGGGCAACTCTTCCGTCATCACCGACGCATGGAACAGGATCTCTGTGATCCCCGGCTTCAACTCACGAATCAGCTTGAACAACCGCTCCTTTTTCTCCGTTGGCTTCCAAGAAGTCACCGACGTGTGCAGATCATCAATCACTGGCAACCCCGCCGCCCAGATCTTCGGAGCTAACGGCAGCAGCGCCTTCGCTGCCGCGCCATTCTCCTCCTGCGTGTGCGTCATGTGCCCGCCCACAGCCAGGATGGGGATCTGCTTCTCAATCCCGACTTTTAAAAACCGCTCGAAATAATCCGCGCGCGCGAAAAGCGTCCCCATGTGTGAATCCAAATGCGTGATCTCAATCCCGAGCTTCTCCGCCCGCTCAATCTGCGCGCGAATCTCCTTTTCCACTTCATCCGGCGATGCATGCGCGCAAACCTGCTCGACCGAATGCCACAAGCATCCTTGCGCATCCACCAGGCCCGGAACCGCCGCTTTGCCCGCCAATGGGCCCCAGCGATACAGCTTCCATTCCGCAGTCATCGTCAGATGCAGCCCTGAATCCACGGTGGGATTCTGCTGAATCCAATTCACCAGCTCCGGCACCCATGGGCACGGCATCATGATGCTCAACGAATTCGCCACACCTTGCTCCATCGACTGCATCACCCCCAGGTTCGATCCATGCGACATCCCTGCGTCATCGATATGCAGGATGAGCACCCGATCCTCCGCCTTCCACCCCAGCCGCTCCGCATAAGTTTGAGCAGCCTGAGACGTCATCAAAAACCCAAGAAGGAACACCGACAGATAGGCAAAAACTCGCATAGGGATGTCCCACAATAAAAGGGGCACACGGAGACTACAACGCCATTCCAACTCGATCCCGATCTCCCCATCGCGCGTTCGCATCATTACCTCTCGTTTAGATGGCAGGCCCAGTCACCGACTAGGCGTTCTTCTTCCTTTTTTATCCCTGCCCCCCTGTCCTCCAAAGCCTTGGCGAAGGAGGATGCGGATCTCTTTCTCCCGTCTTTCTCCTTCGTGTTCTTCGCGGCCTTCGTGGTCAATAAGCTCCTCCCCTGTCTCGCCGCTAAGGTGCAAAGGAAAAAACCACTTGCACCCCGTGTCATCTAGGGTTACACTGCTCCCGCTGGCAGATTCTGCCTGTAGGACGCGGAATGTAGGTAATGCCGCCTCGAACCGGACTGAATTAAACCGAACCTGGAAAAACACGTTCCGAGCACAAAAAGCACGATTGAAAACACATTTCAAAACACGTTCAAAAACACACAGATTTGCCCGTAAAACACGTTAATAGGGCTGAAAAACACCATAAATTAAATATACCGCGGAACGTGTTAAGGCTCACCACGTGAGAAGCTGCCCTGGCTAAAATCCAGGAAATCAACTCGGCTGGGCCCGCAGAGAATTGCGTCTTGAACATGTTGATGTTTGCCCCCCGACCCGTTTCAATACTCCTATGAGGTTCCTTACCATCCCTGCCTGGCTGGCGGCGTTGCTGCTCACCGCCATCATCACCGCCACCGCCGCTGACGCCGAAAAGAAGGAGGAGCCTAAACGTGACGCCGACGACCTCGTGGTGACCACTAATTCAGTCACGATCGCCGGCCAGAAAATCGAATACCTCTCCACCGCCGGCACGATCACCCTCAAAGATGCCGAGGAGAAACCTCGGGCCTCGTTTTTCTTTATTGCCTATACACGCACGAACGGTCCTTCCGGCAAACCTCGCCCGCTCACCTTTTCGTTCAACGGTGGCCCTGGATCCTCCTCCGTTTGGTTGCACATGGGCGTGCTCGGGCCGCGACGCGCTCCGCTCAAGGAGGATGGCTCTCTTCCCCCTCCGCCTTACCCACCCGTTGAGAACCCATTCTCCCTGCTCGATGAAACGGACCTCGTCTTCATTGACCCCGTCAGCACTGGCTTCAGCCGCGCTATTCCCGTTAAGGAAGCCAACAAATTCCATGGTGTCTCTGAGGACGTTGAATCGGTCGCCGACTTTATCCGCCTCTACGTCACCCGTTACCAACGCTGGGCCTCCCCCAAATTCCTCATCGGCGAAAGCTACGGCACCACCCGCGCCGCCGGGCTCGCGAACCATCTCCAGGATCGACACGGCATGTACCTCAACGGCGTCATGCTCGTTTCCACTGTCCTCGATTTCAAAACCCTCTCCTTTGAGGAAGGCAACGAAAGCGGCTTCATCCTCTTCCTCCCGACCTACACCGCGACTGCCTGGTACCACAAGCAGCTCCCGGAAAACTACCAGGCCGATCTGCCCGCCGCGCTCCGCGCCGCCGAGGAGTTCGCCCTTGGCCCCTACACCCAGGCCTTGATGAAAGGCGGCGCATTGACCCCCGCCGAGCGCGAGGACATCGCTGCTCGCCTCGCGGCCCTGACCGGCTTGAGCAAAGAGTTCGTGCTCAACTCAAACCTGCGCATCCGCGCCCAGCATTTCTTTAAGGAACTCCTCCGCGACCAGCGCAAGACCGTTGGCCGTTTCGATTCCCGCTACATCGGCCAGGATGAGACCGCCTCCGGCGCCACCGCCGAATACGATCCCAGCTACGTGGCCGTGCAGGGCCCTTTCACCGGCGCTTTTAACCATTATCTCCGCGCCGAGCTGAATTATAAGAGCGATCTCGTTTACGAAATTCTCAATGGCCTGTACGGAAGCTGGAACCTTGGGGACCGCTTCAAGGGCCGCTTCGTGAACGTGACCGCCGACCTCCGCCAGGCCATGCGCAAGAACCCCTACCTCCACGTTTACGTCGCTAACGGGATCTACGATTTAGCCACCCCTTACCTCGCGGCCAAGCAGACCTTCAAGGAAATCGATTTCACCGGTGAACTGCAGAAGCGCGTCACGATCATTGATTATCCGGCCGGGCACATGATGTATGTCCACCAGCCCACATTGGAGAAAATGAAGAAAGACCTCGCCGCCTTCCTGCAACAAAGCTTGAACCAGAAGTAGCCCGTGGTCCTTCACTGCCTATGGCAGGCCCGGTCCCCTGACCGGGCGTTGTTCGGGTGCGCTCGGTCCCTGACCGGGCGTTGTTCGCGGTAGGCACCAACTGGGCGTCCTGAGCCTTACATCGACTCCGCCGGACTCTGCCGAATCGGATCCGCGCCAAACTTGCGTCGGAATTCAAGCACTGCGGAAGCCGCTTGCTGGTCATTGGACACTCCGTGCAAAGCGATCGTCACCTTGCGGCCGCTCATGCCCACGCTGGCGTAATAAACGCCTTTATCCACCCAAAATTCTTCGGGTGGCGCGGGCGAAAGCAATACGGATGGAGCCTTTTCTTGCACGGATGCGCAGGGAACGGAAAACACACTAGCGCTCACCCCAACGTCAGCAATCATTTTTTGGCCATTCTATTATCGTAACAAGGTTCAGCGGTTTGACGCAGCCACGCCCCCGTTGTTCAAAACACCTGAGGAAAGTTGAAGGGAACCCTGACGCAGCCTCCGTAGGTTCTTTCGAAGCCGCCAAGGGCAACTGGAGCAGTCCGCCTTAACCAGAAGCCTCAGCAAACTAACAGTCCCCGCTTCCATTGAGAACAGCGCAACCAGGGGCGAAGTTCCCCTGCCCGTGATGGATTAACGCGCCAAATGAAACCGAACCGAATGGGTTGGAGCCTCACCCTGGCCTTGCTGCTCCAACTGCTGGCGCCGCGTCTCGACGCGGCGGACGAAGTCACTGCCGGGGACTGGACGGTGCTTGTCACCGCGCAGACGAAAGCCAACCCCCCGACCGTCATTTTGAATTGGGCCCCAAACAACCACTCCACTGAATACGATATCTTCCGCAAACGTAAGGAGTCGGAGAACTGGACCCCGCGTGCAAGCATACCCGGCTCCTCGACTGGTTTCATCGATGTGGATGTAAAGCAGGGCGAGGTCTGGGAATATAAAGTTGTGCGCCGCACTAACCGGGATTACACCGGCCACGGCTACATCCTCACGGGCATTGAAGCTCCCTTGATTGACCAGCGCGGCCGAGTGTTGCTCATCGTTGCCAACGACACCGCCCCGCGCCTGGACTTCGAGTTGAAGCGGCTGGAGCGCGACCTGATCGGGGACGGCTGGATTGTAGCCCGTCGGGATGTCTCGCCCACAGACCCCGTGACGAAAGTGAAAGAAGTGATCCGCAGCGCCTGGGCGGAAGATAAACAAAACACCAGGGCCGTGTTCCTGTTCGGCAGGGTTCCCATTCCATATTCGGGCAACATCACGCCGGATTACCATGAGAACCACAAAGGCGCCTGGCCTGCGGATGTTTATTACGGCGACCTTGACGGCGAATGGACCGATTCCACAGTCACAGCCGAAACCGCGGAGCGCGAAATCAATTGGAACCTCCCCGGCGACGGCAAGTTCGATCAAAGCGAGATCCCCAGCCCAGTTGAGCTGGAAGTGGGCCGTGTGGATCTGCGTGACCTCACCTGCTTCGCCAACAAGGTTCCTTCCCGAGACGAAACCGCGCTGCTCAAGCAATACCTGGATAAAGCTCACAACTTTCGCCACGGGGTCTTTCGCCTTCCACGTAAGGCCTACGTGATCGACTACATCGGCATTAAAGCTGGGCAGGATCCGGTTGGGACAGCCCTCCGCAATTTCGGGCCGCTCGTCGGTCCCGAAAACATTCGGCAGGATTGGTTCTACTTCTCGCACCTGAACACCGAGGGGCATCTTTGGTCATGGGTCGGGTCCGGTGGAAGTTATCACTATGCGTTCGGATTGGGTTCCGCGGATGACTTTGCCATCTCGGACATCAAGGCCGTGTTCACGATGTGGCTGGGAAGCTACTACGGAGATTGGAATCACGAGAGCAACTTCATGCGCGCTTCGCTTGGATCGAGCAGCCATGTGCTCACCGCCTCCTACTCTGGCGCGCCCCACTTCATGTATCACCACATGGGGCTGGGCGAAACGATCGGTTACGGTGTGCGCCTAAGCCAGAACAACACGACCAACGGCCTTTATCCGCCGGTGGCGCAAGGCATCAACCAGGTGCACATCTCGCTGCTCGGGGATCCAACATTGCGCATGCACCCAGTGCTGCCCCCCGCTTCGGTGTCTGCCACTGCAGATGGCGATCTCGTGCGTGTGCAATGGGAGCGCTCACCGGATCGCGACGTTATCGGGTATCACGTTTATCGAGTGGGCTCCCAAATCGAGCGGATTACGAGCGGGCCCACCATTACGTCCGAAGTGCGGGACACTCCCGCGCCGGGGACGCACACTTACATGGTGCGCGCGGTGAAACTGGAGACTTCGCCCAGCGGCACCTATTACAATGCAAGCCAGGGTGTGTTCACCACGGTCGTGACAGGCGCCTCGCCACCGCCTGTGCTTGAGGCGCCGACGGCCTCGGCGTCGGCGGCCGGTGTGACGCTCACATTGACCGGTGAAGGCTCTTTCGAGGTTCAGCGCTCTGCGGAACCGAACATCTGGGCCGATGTCGGCCAAAGCCGGAGCGTGACATGGCGAGATAGCTTCAACGAGCCAGGGGCCAAGGTTCAATATCGAGCCCGCCAGATAGTAAATGGCTTTGCCTCCCCATGGTCCGCGCCGGTCAGCGTGGAGCTGCCAAGGATTGCCCAAGCCCGCGCCACCTTCGTGGCAGAGGATTCCAAGACACAGGGCTTCTGGGAAGGCAACTACGGAACGGACGGCTGGAATCTCGGCCAGTTCGGCCAGAAACGTCCCGGCTATTTCCAACTGGCCAGCCTCGGCGCGAACGAAGTGTTCAATATGTTCGTGACCAATGTGGCGGGCGCGCTGGAGAACCCAGCGGGCGAGGATCGCCTCATTGGCGGTTGGTGGGGAACGAACCACGTGGAGTTGGATGCCAACATCACCGATGGCAAGGTTCATCGGCTTTCGTTGTATTTCCATGACTACTCGCGCCAGGAGCGGCGGCAACGGGTTGAGTTGCTGGATGCGGTCACACGCAGTGTCCTGGACACACGGGTGGTTGAAGGCTTCGAGACCGGCAAATATGTGAGCTGGGATGTGCAAGGCCGCGTCCTCATTCGTGTGGCTTCGCTGACCGAAGCTCCCGCGCTGGTCTCCGCCATTTTCCTCGATACGCCCGCCAACCTCCCCGCGATCCGGCCACTGCCCGGAAGTTATCCCGGAGCTGTGCCCATCATACTTTCCACCGGCACTGAAGGCGCGGAACTTCGCTACACCACCGACGGCAGCGAACCCACGCCCGACTCCGCACGATTTATCCGGCCGTTCCTCCTGACTGCCACCGGAGTCGTGAAGGTGCGTGCGTTCCTCAATGGGGAACCGCTGAGCGGCACCGCTTCCAGTTCTTTCCTGATCGGAGAGAGAATCGGCGGCATCGGATTTGTCCAGGAGGACTCCGGCACGCAGGGGTCATGGTCGCCCACGTACGGGCAGGAAGGGTTCTTCATGCCAGGGGCCAACTGGTCCCTCCCGTTCAGCATCGAAGTGCAGTCCCTGGGCGGATTAATCTATCTTTGGAACGACAACACGCGCGAAGCCCGCGCACTGGCCCGCACCGCCGGATCGCAGGACAGAGTGGCCTCCGCATGGTACTCGTCCGACAAATTCACAATCAACGTCGGCTTCGCTGACCAGGAGACGCATCGCGTGGCGCTTTACTTTCTGGATTGGGACAAAACCGGCCGCAGCCAAAGTGTGCGCGTGAAGAACAGCTCTGGCGACGTGATCGATGAGCGCACGATCAGCAACTTTGCCAACGGCAAATACCTGGTCTATGACCTGAAAGGCCACGTGAGCGTGGAGATCAAGAAGATCACGGGCAACAATGCCGTCCTAAACGGAATTTTCCTTGGCCCCGCGCCAAAAGCGGGAGGAGTTGGGTTCACTCCACTGCTGCTCGACCCGCATTGGAACACCGGCTTCTGCGCCACCTTGCTCGGCGTGGGCGGGACGGAGTTCGTCGTTGAAGCCACTGAGGATTGCCAGACATGGACGCCGCATCTCACCGATAAGTTTGCCAACGAACCATACCAGTTTGTGGACAAACAAGCGCTCACAGATAAACGCCGCTTCTACCGTGTGCGGGCGAAGTAGAGGCGCAATCGTTATCGGTTTTGCGCAATACGCTGGCAAAGGCTCGCCTGTTTCGGCAATAAAGGAGCATGGACACCGCTGCTGTTGTTGCCGAGAACTACGCCATTGAACGCTTCGACGATATCGACCCGAAGCGGTGCCCCTGTGGCTTCACCCGCCGCGCGTTTATCGATCTTCCAAATCCTGGCGCGACGGTTCACCGCGTGGAGATTCAGGAGGATTCCCAGACTCATTATCATAAGAAGCTGACTGAGGTGTATCTGATCCTCGAAGGCGAAGGTGAGATGGAACTCGACGGCAACCGCTTCCCTGTTTCTCCCGGCTCAACGATTCTGATTAAACCAGGCTGCCGCCATCGGGCGATTGGCAAGATGACCATTGTGAACTTCGTTGTCCCCGGCTTTGATCCGCACGACGAGTGGTTCGATTGAGATCCTGCGGGCGGTTTATTCCCCGGCCAGAATTCGAACGGCAAGGGCGCGCGCTTCCTCTACGAGCCTTGAGTCTTTGGCGAGGTCAGCGAATTTGAAATTTGCGGCGCCGGCCTGGTCCTGGCCAAGGAGTTCGCCAGGGCCGCGCAAGCGGAGGTCGGCTTCGGCGATTTCGAAACCATCACTGGTCTTCTCCAGGATCTCCAGGCGCTCACGGGCTTCAGCGGTTTTCGCGCTCGCGACGAGAACGCAGTAGGAATCCAATGCGCCGCGCCCGATGCGGCCGCGAAGCTGGTGCAACTGCGCCAATCCGAATTGCTCCGCGTTTTCAATCACCATGATGGTGGCGTTCGGCACATCCACGCCGACCTCGATTAACGGAGTGGCGAGCAACGCCTGCAGCTTGTTCTTTCGAAAAGCGCTCATGACGCGCTCTTTTTCCTCGGCGGCCAACCGCCCATGAAGCAAGCCCACCCCATGCGGCGCCAGCGCGGCGCTGATGTTCTTGTGCTCGAGAAGCACCGCTTTCACACCGGCTGAACTTTCCTCGACGCGCGGATGCACGATGTAGGCTTGCTGGCCGGCATCGAGTTTCTCCCGCACGAATTGCCACACCTGCGGGAGCTTCTCTGGCGGGCGGACGTAGGTGCGGATCTTTCCGCGCCCGGAAGGAAGTTGGTGGATGACCGAGATGTCGAGGTCGCCGTAAAGGGTCAGGCCCAGTGTGCGCGGAATCGGCGTGGCCGTCATCACGAGCAAGTGCGGGTAACGACCTTTCCGCACAAGCTTCTCACGCTGGCTCACGCCAAACTTGTGCTGCTCATCAATGATGACGAGACCAAGATTCTCAATCTCGAAGGAAGATTGAATCAACGCGTGAGTGCCGATCACGATCTTCGGCAACCGCGCTTTCCCTGAAAGGAGGGACGGATGCTCATCACTCTTCACTGCCCCCGTGCGAAGGCTTACATCGATCCCCAAAGGAGTGAGCCAGGAGTGAAAGCGTTGGAAGTGCTGTTCGGCCAGAATCTCTGTCGGCGCCATCAGGATGACGTTGCAGCCGCTTTCCATCGCCATCAGCGCGGCACAGCCAGCTACGACTGTTTTGCCCGCGCCCACGTCCCCTTGAAGCAACCTGCGCATCGGAACGGTTCTGCTGAGATCTTCCCGAATCTCCTTGAGAACCGCAGTTTGGCTGGAGGTTAGCTTAAACGGAAGCTTGGCCAGGAATGGGCGAATAAGATCGTTGCTGCCACCGCACACCGGCGAATTCGCTTTCGCTTCCATGGCTTTGCGGCGCCGCTTCAGCTCTAATTGAAGGCGGAGCAACTCCTCCAGGGCAAGCCGCGCGCGGGCGCGTTCAGCATCCTCGATCTCGGGAGGCATGTGCAGGAGCCTCACGGCCTCACTCATGGAGAGCATGACGCCTTCAGCGGGCAGCGCGAGTTGATCGAACTGATCAACAGCCTTGGGCAGTGTGCGATAGATTAACCCGCGCAGCCAGCGCTGCATGATGCCTTCCGTCAGCGGGTAAACCGGGACCACTCGATTCACATGGATGGAAGGCTCCGCGCTCTCGTCATCGATGGTCTCAGTTTCCGGCTGGTCCATCGTGCGCGGCTTGAGATCTTTCGGTTTGCCATAGACGACCAGACGCTCCCCGACCTTGTAGTACGACTCGCGGAAAGGCTGGTTCCACCAGCGGCAATGCACACGGGCGGTGCCGTCATCCAACACGAACTCAAAGACAGACCGGCTGCCGCCGCGAAAGCGTTTCACGCCCATCGCGGTGATTTGACCCGAGACCACCGCCGGGACGCCGATTTCGAGTTGTGAAATCTTGCAGACATTGCGGCGATCTTCGTAGCGACGGGGACGATGCAGCAGAAGGTCGAGCACATTGCGCAGGCCAAGCCGCTCAAGCGCGGCCGCGCGCTCCCGGCCCACCGACCAAAGGTCAGCGAGGTCAGTTGTCAAAGCGAGGTCGCCCTGCGGCATGAGTGTTTATACTGATGGACCTTGAGGGGTGGAAAGCTCATTGAAAAAGTTGATGCTGCAACGCGCGCTGCATTAGAATGCGTCGAGATGTCCGAGGACGACGATTCCCAATCGCAACGATTGCTCAACGAATACGCGGTGGTGTTCCAGAACATGGACGACCACACGCTCGCCCGTTGGATGGCGCAAACCCTCGGGCAATTGGAGGGAAGTTTGCTGCGGGCATCGCATCCATTGGTGGCGGCCTATCGTTTGGCCAGCCATGTGGCGCATGAGCGGCAGGTTTGGTTGAAACGCCTCGCCACACCTCCAGCGGCTTACGGCGAATCCGAGTGCTGCCGGGCTCCGCTTGTGCCCTTGTTCACGCGGGACATCATCGAGGTCGGCCTCGTCTGCCAGCATTGCTTTGAGACGGCGGTGCCGTTCGCCGATCTTCCCCCGGAACTCAAAGACCTCACCGCGAAATGGGCTGAGGAATACGGAACCATCCACGCCGTTGCGCACTGGGATGATAAACGTCGTCTGGAATGTGAGGATTACGACGAGGAGCTGGAAATGGCGGCAAGCCAGGCGGAATCCTCACTCGTATTTCTGGCCATGCACATCCTCCCGAAGTTCTTAAACCACTATCCCATTCTCATTTGGGAAGATCAGGATGGCTGCCTCGAAGTTCTCCCGGAGGACATCGTCCTCAAAGCGCCGCCTCTGAGTTAACATGCTGCCGAAACGGTTTAAGACCGTTCTCAAAGTTCTGTTCGCCTGCGCGGCGGTGTTCGGAACTCTCGCAATCCTCGCGTTCGTCTATCGTGAAGAGTTGATCCGCCGAGTGGCCATCTGGCAAATGGAGTCCAAGCTCGGAATGCCCGCTCGCCTGGACAAGCTGGAAATGGGAGCACAACGTCCTGTCATTCGAGTTGAAAACTTTGCGCTGACGAACACGTCGGACTTCGGCTCCGAAGTATTTATCCACGTGCAGGAACTGCACTTCGAAATCGACCCGGATGCTTTAAACAAACGCGAGCTGCGCCTGAAAGAAGTTCGGCTGAACCTTGCTGAACTCAACATCGTGCGCGACAAGCAAGGCCGCACCAACCTCATGGAATTATTTAAGAAGCTCGAAGACGAGGTGAGCCAGGGACGCGAGAAACAAAGCCGCACGAACGAGGGCGATATAAAGTTTGGCGGTATTGAAAAGCTCACGGTGAGCTTGGGTGAGGTGCGCTACACGGATATGGCTGATCCGCGCCGCAACCAGACCTTCCGCTTCGGAATAACAAACCACGTGGCCACGAACATCAAGGACGAGCAGGAACTCCAAGCGGTGTTGGCCACCCTCCTGATCAAAGCCAGCGTGCGCAACTACTTCTACGGCCCCGTGAACACAAACCAGCCAAAGCTATCGCCACTGGATTTTCTGCTAAGGCAGTAAGGCGCGTCAGCGGTCTTGGACCCCGGTCGCGCGCGGGTTCCAGTAATTCCTTAGTGCCTCATCTATTCTTGGCCTCGCGTAATCGTCAGCATCTCTCGCCCATGTCAAATAAGCTACGATTGCAAGCGCCTCGTCGCGGTTGAACATCGAGAATCGGTATTGAGCGTGGTCGAACCAGGTTCGGGCGCCGTAGCGGCGGGGGTTTATTTGCTGATTCCTTGAGTCATCGTCTAATCCGAGGGAGAGATAGCTAAACGGTCTGGATTGCTCTAATTGTCCACGAAGGTCCGCAATCAAATATCCGGGCAGATAAAAGTGAAATGCTTCGTCTGAGAAGAAACTAAGGGCGGAGGAATACCCACTAGGAGCTTGGTCGAGAAATTTTGGGTCAAGAATGCGCCAGTTGGTCTTTCCTTTGAACTCCTGCTCGAGCAAATAAGGTTCGTCGCCTTCGTTGCTCCCCCGCAGGCACCAGTCACCGGGATATTCAACAGAAGCAAAAGCTGAGATTATTTGTGCTTCTACTTTCTCAATGTCCATTGAACTGGCCGAACAATCAGCTTGGCGGAACTGTGACAGGGAATAAAAAAAGGCGCCCCCCTCCAGAGCGCCTTTTTTAGTTTCTCACCGGATTCCCTGTATCCCTAATCCCCGAGTTGCCCCGGATGGTGAGCTACTTTAGATAACTTGGACCTACTCAGTCCGAACTATCTGCAAAGAAGATAGACTCAGGAGCGCCACTTCCCAATCGGGGATGCGGCTGAATCTGGAGATAGTAGAATCCCTGAGGGGGGTTCCGTTGAAGTGGGGGGGAAGCCAAGGGGGCGCAAGACAGGAGCAAAAGACGCGACTTGAAGTTGCGGCTACAAAGCCGGAGACCCAAGACGCTCACAAGCCGTCTCCCAAATACCCAAGCAGCGTCTTGCGGGTCTTTTAACCGGGACGCTTCGTTGCTCCTCAGTCGCAGATCCATGCGGATATGCTCCTTCGTTGCGCCTCGCCTCCGGCCAAAATCCCTCGCAATCCACTTGCTGGTTATTTATGAGACGGCTTCTAGGCCAGCGCGGAGCCGGGGTGGGATTTGCCGGGCTGACGTTGCACTTCCTGCATGCGATGCAGAGGGGCTAGCCAGTTGCGGACACCGGTGCGATTCCAGACGTCTACGAGCAGGAATTCGAGGATGGCCGCGTCTTCCGTCGATTTCGGGCCAGGGTTGCGGAGCATCTGCCGAGGATGGTTCAGGGTGATCGAGGCAATGCCCGCGTATTCGTAGGCGAAACGGTAGCGTTCGCGGAGGAAAAAGAGGTCGTTGGGCTGGAGTTCAGGCCACTTTTGGGTTTTGATGTAGTTACGGAGGATGTCATCCAGGCGCGGGGAATTCTGGCGTTCGGCGCGAGCGAGGGAGTTTACGCGGCCGAGAAAACTTTCGCGGGCAGAGATCTTTCCGGGACGGAGCTTTTGAAACTCCGAACCAAGGGCCTTCATCAAATCAATCCAAGTCATGGAAGCGGCGGAATATTACTGAGGTTTACCGGGACGCCAAAAAGAAAATGGCCTTTTCGGCTTATTTTTCCCAATCTGTCCAACAGCAAGACGTGAAAGGTTTGTTTCCAGACGGTTTCCAAAGAGGTTTCGCCAAAGGGGCGCGCATCCCCTGGTTGGCATTTTTCATTCTGTTGACCTGCGGGAGCGTGGCACTGCGGGAAGCTAACGCCCAGTTCCACGTGACGGATGGGGTAAATGAAATCTCCATCACTTCTCCGCAACTAGAGGCTAAAGTGCGCAAGCGAGGCTACGTGAGCGGCGTGGCTGGGGGGAGTTTTCTGGATAAGAAATCTGGCTTCCGCGATCCGGGGTTTGGCCTCGACATCGTGGATTGGCTCATGGAGCCCGGCAGCGACGAGGCTTACCGCGCGCAATTGCCCGGAGATCTGCCGTACGAGTTCAACAACCTGTTCCATGGCAAGATGCCGAAACGCTCCATTGAGGGGCCCCAGATCTGCACACAAGCAAAGCAACTGAGCCCGTCCGTGACGCAAGGAGGGGATTTCGTCGCGGTGCGGATGGATTACAAGTATCCGCTCGCGGCGCCGGGAAAGAATGCGGGTTCACGGTGGGAGCAGACATTGGTGTTCCCGAAGGGGAAGCGGTGGTTCTATGCCAGCGACAAGGTGACCACAGTGAACGCGAGTGACGCGCTGTTCTTGCGCACGGATCTGCCGGGGCACATTCAGCACCAGAACGGGGACACGTTCAGTGAGGTTTACCTGAGTTACCGGGGGCGGATTCCGTCCACGGAGTTCGCAAAGGACTTCGCGCCGGATGAGAAGTTTCTTTATCAACGCGGTGCGACGAACGTCCCAACGAGGATGATTCGGGCTTACCGTTTGCGGGACAAAGCGACGGGGCAGAGCGGGCCATGGCTCGCGGGGATGACGTTGCAGCCGGAGATCGTCTCGGAAGCGTGGTGCCATCAGCGCGGTTATGTCTGCTTCATTCAGGAAATCGGCGGCCAGCCCATTAAAGCCGGGGAAACATTTAGCGCCGCTTACATCATTGGGTATTTTGATTCCATTGCGGAAATGGAGCGCATTTACGACCAGCACAAGGGGACGACGGGGATCGAGTTGTCGGGTGGCAATTGGCGGTTGGTGAACGCGCCGAAGCGGTTTTACACCCCAGCGGGAAAGAGAGGCGGAGAGTAGGATGGACAAGCTGTTGCTAGTCGATGACGAGGCGGACGTTCAATATTCCTTCAGCCGCATATTCGACGCGTCTGAAGTGGAGTTGCGGACAGCCAGCAGCGGGGAGGAAGCTCTGCAGCTCATTCCACAGGTGAAGCCGGACCTGGTGTTGATGGACATCCGAATGGGCGGGATGAACGGATTGGAGACGCTGCGGAGGATTCGGCAGCTCGACCCAAAGCTGCCGGTGATCATGATGACGGCGTACGGCACAACGCAAACGGCGATCGAGGCCATGAAGCTGGGCGCTTATGATTACCTGCTGAAGCCGTTTGATGTTCCGCAGTTGAAGCAACTGGTGTTCAGCGCGCTCAAAGCCGCCCGCGAGATGAAGCAGGTGGTGAGTTACCAACCGCTGCTGGAGTCGGAAGATTACGAGACCGGGATCGTTGGGAGAAGTGAGGCGATCCAGCGCGTTTTCAAGCTGGTGGGGCAATTGGCAGCGACGGATGCCACTGTGTTGATCACTGGTGAAAGCGGCACCGGCAAGGAGTTGGTGGCGCGCGCGATCTATCATCATGGCGCGCGCAGCAACGCGCCGTTCCTCGCGATCAATTGCGCGGCGATCCCCGAAAACCTGCTTGAGAGTGAGCTGTTCGGGCATGAGCGTGGGGCGTTCACGGGCGCAACATCGCAGCGAGTGGGCAAGTTCGAGCAGTGCGACGGGGGAACCTTGTTCCTTGATGAAATCGGCGAGATGAGCATGCCGACGCAGTCGAAGATCCTGCGGGTGCTGCAAAGCGGAACATTCGAGCGGGTCGGCGGGAATGAGACGGTGCGGACCAACGTGCGGATCATCGCGGCCACGAACAAACCACTTGAGCAAGCAGTGGCCGCGCGGGAGTTTCGCGAGGACTTATTCTACCGGTTGAATGTCGTGCGGATCGCTCTGCCCGCGCTCCGTGAGCGCAAGGCGGATATTCCGCTGCTGGTGAATTACTTCCTTAAGAAATTTGCGCAACTGCAGAAGCAGCCACCGAAATCCCTCTCAGCGGAAGTTTTGCAGATGCTCGAGCGATATGATTGGCCGGGCAACGTGCGCGAGCTGGAGAACGCGGTGCAGCGCGCCTGCGTGATGGCCAAGGGCAACGTTATCCTGGCATCGGACCTTGCGCCGGAAATTCTCGCCGCTGCGGCCAAGGGATCTGGCATTCCGCCGAAGCTCACGAGTGTGCAACCAACCGCCGAGACCGGCGCCCCTGCTCCTGCTGCCCCAGTGAGCGGACCGCCGAGCGAGATGCGGGAACTGGCCAAGTCATTGTTCGCTTTCGCGCGGGCGGACAAAAGCCTGAAGCTGATTCCATTCGTCGAACGAGAGTTGATCGCCAACGCGCTGCAGGAGACGAACGGGAATCAATTGCAAGCGGCACGGCTGCTGGGAATCACCCGGGCGACGCTGCGGAAGCGGATCGATAAGTTCGGTCTTCGAGGCAAGCAACCGCCTAGCATTTTTGTGTGACGCAACTCTGGCGCATTCCTGGTGTTTCAAGTAGCTAGGGCAAGGGAATGGCGGACAAGCTCGATCCAGATGCAGCCCTGATGCTGCGAGTGAAGCAGGGCGACGTCCGGGCTTTCGAGGAATTAGTCGATAAGTACAAGCGACCCGTCACAAATCTCATTTACCGCACCTTGCCCGATCCCACCGAGGCGGAGGATCTCGCGCAGAGCGTCTTCATCCAGGTCTTCAAATCGGCCGAGCGTTACAAAGTCACGGCCAAGTTTTCCACCTGGCTATTCACCATTGCGCGGAACCTTTGCCTCAACGAAATCCGCCGACGTGGCCGGCATCCCGCCGAGTCGCTGGACATGCTCCAGGAGGACAAGGAGGAGGCGGGCGGGAAGCAGATCGAGGATAGAACAGTACCGGAGGCTTCCGGGGCGTTGCTTTCCCACGAGTTGACTTCGAAGGTTGCTGAAGCAGTGGCTGCATTGCCGGAGAACCAGCGAACGGCTTTGCTCTTGTACCAGGAGGAGGAGCTTTCGTATGAGGAGATCGCGGAAATCATTGGTGTCTCGCTGTCGGCCACCAAATCTTTGATCCATCGCGCGCGGGAAACGCTCAAGCACCGGCTAAAACCTTACCTGAAGACGGGGGAATGGGGTGAGGAATAAGGTGCAACTTTTGTGTGGGAATGGTTTTTAACCCGTTGAGAAGATGAACAGCGGTGATTACGAGCAACTTCTGAGAGCGCGCCAGCGTGGCGAATTGAAGGGCGTTGAGCAGGAGCGTTTGGCAGCGCTGTTACAGTCTGACCCCAAATTGGGGGCTGAATGGCAGGAAGATGTCGCCTTGCAACGGCTGCTAAAGACTCTTCCGGAAGCGCCACTCTCCAGCAACTTCACCTCGTTGGTAATGCAGCAACTTCATCGCGACGATGCCGCGCCTCAAACGCCCTCGCGCTGGGCGTTGCCAAGATTTTGGGTGCGAGGATTGGCTTACGGCTCATTGGCCCTCTTTGTGGGCGTCGGAACGATGTATTACCGGACCATGGCCGCGCGTTTTGACATGGCCAATAGCGTGGCGACTGTGACGACAGTGGCCCAGTTAGTTCAGCCGGTCGCAATGAGGCAGCAAACGCCGGTCGAACTGCCGCCGATGCCGCCTGTGGATATTTGGGAGAATTTCGAGGAGATCCGGCGTTTGCCTGATCAAGTGGACACAGAACTCTTGCTGGCGCTCGAGTGATGCGAGTTGAAGTTCCAAACAATTTTGCCAGGGACGCGATTCAGGGGGTTGGCACGGCCGCGTCGGAACGCGGCCGAATCTTTGCCGTCGCGCTGTGGGCGTTGATTGCGCTCACAGCCGTCGGCTCTCCCCTCGCCCTCTCAGGCGCTGAGACGCCAAGCGCTGCGAAGAATCCAGTCGCGGAGTTTCGCAGTTGGTTGTCCATGTCCGAGGAGGAGCGAGCCCAAGCGCTTGCCCATAAGCCCGAGCGCCAAAAACGCGCGTTGCAGGCCAAGCTCCAGGAATACGAGAAAATGGATGAGGCCGAGCGCGAGGCGAAGCTCACCGCGCTGGAAGTGCGCTGGCACATGCGGCCGCTAATGGAAATGGCCCCTTCCAACCGCGTGGAGCGTATCACCGCAATCCCGACGCATCTGCGCGACACAATCGCTGAGCGCTTGCAGCATTGGGATTTGCTTCCTGCGGCGGCGCGGCAGGAGATGTTGGAAAACGAATGGACGCTGCATTACTTCGCGCGCGCGAACGAAGGTGTGCCAATGCCTCCGGAACAGATCCTGGCAAAAGTGCGGGATGGCGACCGGAAGCGTTTTGAAGGCCGCCTGGAACGGTTGCGGGCGCTACCGCCTTCCCGCAGGGATGAGGTGGCGCGGAAGTTTGAGGAATTCTTTACACTGCCTGTTCAGGAACGGCAGAAAACATTGCACACCCTCGACGATGCGGAGCGGAAGCAAATGGAAGCGGCTTTGGCAGCGTTCGAAGGTTTAACCCCGGCGCACCGCCGGGCGTGCATTGAGAATTTCGGAAAGTTCGCCCGCATGACCGCGGACGAACGAGGGCAGTTTTTGCGCAACGTGGAGCGCTGGCAAAGCATGACACCGGAAGAGCGCCAGAAGTGGAGGTCGCTCGTGCACTCGTTGCCACCAATGCCGCCAGGGCTGGATAAGTTGCCTGCCCCGCCCACACCGATGGCGCTGCCGCGGTAAGAGCGCTTTAGCGAATGGCGAGCAACTCCACCTCAAACACCAGGGTGGCGTTCGGCGGAATCACACCTGGATAACCTTGGGCTCCGTAGCCCATTTCAGGGGGAATTGTCAGACGAGACTTCTCGCCCACCTGCATCCGAGCCACGCCGACATCCCAGCCTCGGATGACCTGTCCCACCCCGAGCACGAACTCGAACTGGTCGTTACGATCAACGGAGCTGTCGAACTTCGTGCCGTTAGTGAGGCGGCCGGTGTAGTGCACGACAACCGTTTGGCCCTTCGTCGGCTTTGCGCCCGTTCCTGGAGTAATCTGCTCGATTTGTAAATCAGCCACGCCGGATGGTGGCCTGCCGCGTTACCGGAAGTCAACGGGGGTCAGTGGGAATGCTCAACCCCAGTGGCATGCTGCCAGGAGTGCAGGATGTGCTCGATGATTTCATCGACGCCCAGGCCATGCTTGACCTGCGCAAAGACGAACGGCCCCTCTCCACGCATTTTTTTGGAATCGCGAGCCATGACCTCCAAATCAGCCCCCACATGCGGCGCGAGGTCTGTTTTGTTGATCACCAGGAGGTCAGCTTGCGTAATCCCCGGCCCTCCTTTGCGCGGTATTTTGTCGCCGCCGGAAACGTCGATCACGTAAACAGTGTAGTCAGCCAATTCTCGGCTGTAATGGGCGGCGAGATTATCGCCGCCGGACTCGATGAGAAGGAGTTGGGGGTTAAACTTCTCGTGCAGCTCTTCAAGTGCGAGAATGTTTGCTGACACATCTTCCCGAATGGCCGCGTGCGGGCAGCCCCCGGTTTCGACGGCGCGAATTCGCTCAGGCTCCAGAGCCTCATGGCGCGTCAGGAACTCGCCGTCCTCACGGGTGAATATGTCGTTGGTGACCGCTCCGATGTTCATCGTCTGGCGAAGGCGCTTGCAGAGTTGGAGCATCAAAGCTGTTTTCCCGCTGCCGACCGGGCCGCCGATCCCAACGGTGAACGCGCGCCGTGAAAAATCGCGGGCGATCGGCCGCTCGCGATCATCGAAGCGCCCGGGGTGGTCTGCATGATCATGATGGTGATGATGGTGGCCGTGCGCGTGAGAGTGAGTGTGGGCAGTGCACATAGGGTTAACTTTGGAAAAGACGTGAGTAGAGGCGATCGTGCGCGGCTTGAAACAGATCGATCAGCGGAGCCGTTTGAGCAAGATCCTCAAGCCGCAAAGCACCGGCATGCGCGACGACCGCATCGAGGGTTGGAGCCAGGTCAGCTTGAATCGCCTGCCCCTCCGTCGGCCCGATGATGTTCAGGCGAACCGCGCTGCTAATCCACGACCGGAGATTGGTGAATAAGAAGAGTTCGAGGGCTTGCTTATGCTCGAAGCCTAGCTGAGCTGTGGCCGCCCCGAACCACGGAGCGTAATGACCGTGATATGGCGACTTGCCAGCAGCGCGCAGGCGCAGGCCAAAGATTGCCTCGACCGCATTAACGAACGCGCGGCCCTGGGCGCGACTCGCGCGATTGGCGACATGGTTGGTTGTCCACGCGTCGCAAAGCTCGTCGAGTTCGCCTACGCGAGCGGGATCTTCGTGCGCAACATTAACAAAGGGGCAGAGCGCCTGGGCGCATTGCCACAAACATTCGCTTAGGCGATCGCGCAATCCGCGGCCTCCGCGAAGTTCTCCGTGCTGCCAGAGGGCCTCGAGACCGCCGGAATGCGCAAAGCCGCCGGTGGGGAATGCGGAGTCCGCCAACTGCAGGAACGTCCAAACATCAGACCTGCGTGCGGGCACAGGCCTCGTCTCGGGCGGAGCAGTTGGATGCGCGGCGGGAGCAGGCACGTTAAAACAAAGAGTAGAGCTGGGTCAGAGGAAGGCGTTGGGCGGGCTCGCAGGTTAAACGAACCCCGTCCGCAGTCACTGTGTATGTCTCCGGATCGACCGTGATCTTCGGCAATGCGTCGTTCAGCTTCATGTCGCGCTTGGTGATGCTGCGGCAGGCGCGCACCGGTTCAATGCGCTTGGCCAGCCCATACGAGTCGGCGCCCCCCTTCTCCTTCGCGAGTTGAGAGACAAAGGCCAGGGATGTGGGACCGGCCGCGCTTCCAAAGGCTCCGAACATCGGACGCATATAGACCGGTTGAGGAGTGGGGATGGAGGCGTTCGGGTCACCCATTTGCGCCCAGGCAATGAAGCCCCCTTTGATGACCAGTTCGGGTTTTATGCCGAAGAAGCCGGGTTTCCACAGCGTGAGATCCGCCAATTTCCCGACCTCCACGGAACCCACACAATGACTCACGCCATGAGCAATGGCGGGGTTGATGGTGTACTTGGCGACATAACGTCTGATTCGAAGGTTGTCGTTGTCACCCTGCTCTTCCAGGAGCCGGCCGCGCTGGTCACGCATCTTCGAAGCCGTTTGCCAACAGCGGGTGATGACTTCCCCCACGCGGCCCATGGCCTGGGAATCGGAGCTGATGATGCTGATGGCCCCAAGGTCGTGGAGAATATCTTCCGCCGCGATGGTCTCGCCGCGAATGCGGCTCTCCGCGAAAGCCACGTCCTCGGGGAGATTTGGATCGAGATGATGGCAGACCATGAGCATGTCTAAATGCTCATCAAGAGTGTTGACGGTGTATGGCCGGGTGGGGTTCGTGGAGCTGGGGAGAATATTCAATTCCCCGCAGACTTTAATAATGTCTGGAGCGTGACCGCCCCCGGCGCCTTCAGAGTGGTAGGTGTGGATGGTTCGCCCATTGATCGCCGAAAGCGTGGCTTCGACGAAACCGGATTCGTTCAACGTGTCCGTATGAATCGTGATTTGGACGTCATGCTCGTCGGCCACGCGGAGGCAGCAGTCAATTGCTGCCGGAGTGGTGCCCCAATCCTCATGGAGCTTCAATCCAATGGCGCCGCCGAGAATTTGCTCGCGCAGCCCTTCGGGACGAGACGTGTTCCCCTTGCCCGTAAAGCCGAAGTTAAGCGGCAGAGTGTCCGTGGCCTCCAGCATAAGGCGCAAATGATGCGCGCCCGGAGTGCAGGTGGTGGCGCAGGTGCCCGTCGCTGGCCCTGTTCCCCCACCGATCATGGTCGTCAGGCCGGCGGCGATGGCTTCATGCGCTTGCTGGGGGCAGATAAAATGGATGTGTGAATCGATGCCGCCCGCCGTCAGGATGAGACCTTCGCCAGCGATGACCTCGGTGGTGACGCCGACGATCATTCCAGGAGTCACACCGGCCATGATGTCGGGATTGCCAGCCTTGCCAATCCCGCTGATGCGCCCGTGCTTTATGCCAACATCCGCTTTGAAGACGCCGGTGTAATCGATGACGAGGGCATTAGTAATCACGCAGTCGAGCGCGTCAGCCTCTCCAATGCCGGCAGCTTGCCCCATGCCCTCGCGAAGAACTTTGCCGCCGCCGAATTTGCATTCATCGCCATACACCGTGTAGTCACGTTCCACTTGCGCGATCAGGGAGGTGTCGCCAAGGCGGACCCGGTCACCCGTGGTCGGGCCGAACATTGCTGCGTAATGAGCGCGTTTGATTTTGTGCGGCATGGTCAGCTTTCCTCGTGGGCAAAGTTTTGAGATTCCACGCGCTGCATCACCTCAGCCAAGCGCTCCGGAGAAGCTGCGCCATCGACAAGATTATTCCCGCCAAAGACGAGGCGGCGCCCCGCGATTTCCACCAACTCCACGGTTTTCGTTTCACCCGGCTCGAATCGAACCGCCGCGCCCGCGGGAATATTCAACCGTTTCCCGAACGCCTTTGCTCGATCAAAGCGAAGGAGCTTGTTCGTCTCGATGAAGTGATAGTGGCTGCCCACCTGGATGGGACGGTCACCAAGGTTAGTGACCTGGAGCAGGAGTGTGGGGCGGCCCTCGTTGAGGGTTAGCTCGCCTTCCAACGGCAGCCTTTCGCCGGGGCTCAGCGCCTCAGGTTGCGAGCGAAATTTCGAGAGTGGAGGCGTCGGCAGAAAGCTTCCATAAAGCGCGAGATCCAGATCACCGTCGTCCGAGGCTATCGGATGATGAACCGTCACCAATTTCGTGCCGTCCGGGAACGTGCCCTCCACCTGGACTTCTTCCACAAGCTCCGCGACGCCGGGCATGACTTGATTGCGGCCGAGGAATTGCCGACCCAGGCTCATCAGGTCAGAAACAGAGCGGCCGTCGCGGATGAACTCGAGCAGTTGCGTCGCAATAAGCGCAACGCTCTCGGGATGATTGAGGCGCAAGCCGCGGGCCAGGCGTTTCTGCGCGAGAAACCCGGCATTGTGCAGGATCAACTTGTCGAGGTCACGTGGGGCGAGGTGCATGCTTTACCATTTTCTAGCCAGGGGATCATCCCCAAGGAATTGAGGCAGAAAGGCGAGGCGCCGATGAATCTCAGCGGTGAGCAGTTCAAGCTGCTCGGAGGCGAAACGAAGGATAACCCCGTGCCTCAGCGGGCTCGCGGACATCACGAGGGGAGCCTGTCTCCGGACTGGCACTTCCGCAGATTCTTTCAGCCCCTGCTGAATGTGCTCGGAGAGCAACCCGCCGAACATGAGCATTGTGGCGAAGGAATTGAACCGCCCCATAGGAGAAGGGTGCGGCTGCTCGGCGCCCAGAAGCAGGGCGTCCAGGCAAGCGCGCTGCTCATCCACGAACACTTCGTTGCGGCTAAAGAATCTGGAAAACGCCCAGCGCTCAGCGCGCGCGATGCGGCCGGCAGAGAGCGCGTCGACGAAGACAAGCCCGCCAGAGGCTGCCATGTGGAAGACCTGCCGCTGCTCATAGACGCTGGCCGCGAAGCACTGGACCGGATCCGGCACGACCGCCAGAAAGGCATTGTCGTTGATAACGGCTTTAAGCTCCTGGCGAGCGGGGAGGCCAGTCGGGCTCGTGTAAATCTTGGTCGAGGATTGGGATGTGAGGAAAGCATGAGCGCTCTCCTCAACATCAATTTGGATGTTGGCGGAATCGCCCGCCAGCAACCCGCCGCCGTAGCTGCTGAGGTAAGCCCAGACGGAAGCGCCTCGAGGCTGCGGCGCCAGCAACTTGACTGGCGCGCTTGAGGAGGCCTCCACGAGCGCGCTTTTTCCACTGACTTGCCGAACGCCCAGACGGGCGAAACCATGGCGCGCCGCAGTGACTTGCGGGCCTGCCATCATGCAGCGAAGCCCCAGATAGCCAAGGCTGCCACGATCATCGCGGCGCCCGCGAAT
>Ga0196963_10000656_pt1 | contig 28661 bp, 24 predicted proteins | sample S1_5metaG_FD_148600 | JGI IMG/M metagenome (GOLD analysis project Ga0196963, IMG submission 148600) | Soil microbial communities from Anza Borrego desert, Southern California, United States - S1_5 | ecosystem: Environmental > Terrestrial > Soil > Desert | place: USA: California | collected...
CCCCTCCCCCGCCCCCCTCCTCCCCCTCGCCGCCCCCGACGAGTCCGCCCTCCTCGCCCTCATCCTCAACAACTTCGACATCTTCCAGGCCGCCAGCGACTGCCGGCAGACCCCCGCGTTCCTCATCGCCTTTTCCACCCGCCCAGATATCGCCGCCTACCTCGCCGCCTACCGCGCCCTCACCAACCTCGGCCTCGAGCGCAGCGCCCTCGACACCCTCTCACGCCTCTTGAGCCCGCCCCACAACGCCACCAAACAGCTCGATCACCACAAAGTCGAATCCCGCCGCAGCGCCACCACCATCCTGCGCGCAATCCGATCCCAGCAGGAACCCCGCGCGTCAGCAAGGGAGCCATCACGCCCCGCGCCGATCCCACCCACCACGCCCACCCGTGCCACCGAGATGTCCTCATCCCGTGCCACCGAGATGTCTTCATCTCGGTGCGCCCTCTCCCCACACGAGCCGCCCGCATCAACCGCGACGCGTGCCCCCGAGATGTCCCCTTCTCGGTGCGTTCACACCGCCCCGGCCACCACTCCCACCTCCCTCCACACCACCGCCGGCAAACTCCCCCCGAACCCCTCCCCTTCCTCTATCGTTAACCTTGCATCCCGTCCGATCCCCCGTGGGCCCTGAGGCCCCCGTTTCACCAGCCCAAGGGTCCCCCATGCACCGCGCCCACGTTCTCGCCCTCCTCTTCCTCGCCGGCACCGCCGCACACGCCCCCGCACAGCCCCCCGCCGCACCCCCCGCCGCTCCTCAAGCTCTGCAGGCCCGCTCCCCCCTCGGACCCTTCGTCTCCGGCGAGATCGCCCGCATCGCCCTCATGGACATCCGCGGCCTCAAGGACCCGCGACCCACTGACTACCAGGTCACCCTCGGCCTGCTTGGCCTGGCCCAATCCCTCGCCCCCGCCGACGAGGCCCTCGCCCGCCGCCGCGCCGAGGCCGCGTGGCAGGCCGGCGACGCCGACGCCCTCGCCGCTGCCACTTCCGACATCATCCGCCTCGACCCCAAGGACACCGTCGCCACCCTCCGCTACCTCACCACCCGCATCGGCGCGATGCAGACCGCCGACGAGCGCCTGGCCGCCTACGACCGCGCGGTGGCCGCGCAGTCGCTCGACGCCTCCATCCGCTCGCGCATGGCCCTGGATGCCGCCCTGCTCCTCAAAGAACGCGGCGACGACGCCGGCTTCGTCCAGCGCCTCAAGCAGGCTACCCAGCTCGACTCCACCAACAAGGAGGCCGCCCTCCTCGCCTTCACCTACTTCACCCAGCGCGTCACCGACCCCATGGGGCGCCTCGAGCTCGCCAGCAACCTCCTGCTCGCCGACCCCCTCGACGTCAAGAGCCACGAGCTCCTCCGCGCCGAGTTCGCCGCGCTCAACGCCTGGCGCGCCGCGGCCCGCTTCCACCGCGTCGCCACCGGCATCCACCAGGCCTCCGGCCTCCAGGACGAGACCCCGCTCCATATCACCGACGCCGCGCTCAAGTGGCGCGTCGATGGTGTCCGCGCCCTCCTCGACAGCATCAACAACACCCTCGCGGTCCAGCGTCAGCACTGGAAGGAGCTCGCCGACCGCCCCGGCGGCAGCTTCATCAAGGGCCCCGAGGACGTCCGCCTCGGCGAGCCCTTCGAAGAGATGCGCCTCGCCGCCGCCATCGCCTCGCAGCGCCCCAACGACATCCAGGCCTCTCTCACCGACATGACGGCCAACCTCCAGCGCCGCATCGAGCTCCTCCGCGACGTCACCCGCCGACCCGCCGACATGACCGCCGAGCAGGCCGCGGACGCCCTCACCACCGCCGCCTCCTCGCAGGCCCTTTGGCAGTGCCTCGCATCCGTCCTCGCCCCCGCCCAGCCCGCGCCCGCCGAAGGCGCCCAGCCACCCGCACCGGCCGCGCCCTACACCATCCCCGTCGAGGCCAGCTCCCCGCTCGTCAGCGGCTGGGCCGCGCTCCGCGACAAGAACTATGAGGCGGCCAAGACCAACTTCGCGCAGGCCGGCGACTCGCTCTGGGCCCAGCTCGGTCGCGCCATGCTCCTGTACAAGACCGTGAGCAACGGCGAGTCCGCCCGCGCCCTCTCCGATGTCTCGAGCGCCGCGCCGCTCACCGCGCTCGGCTCTCTCGCCGCGACCCTCGCCGCCGAGCAGCAGCTCAAGGACGGCGGCGGCCGCCCCGTGACTGACGCCAAACCCTTCGAGGACTTCGCCACCTCCATCCCGCCCTGGATCGACGACATGGCCAAGCGTCCGTGGGGCTTCCAGGCCATGCGCGTCGAGCCCGTCACGCCCGTGGCCGGCAACCTCCAGCCCATCAAGCTCCGCGTCCGCCTCAAGAACCTCTCGCCCATCCCCCTCGGCGTCGGCTCCTCCCGCACCATCAACACCCGCCTCCTCTTCGTCCCCTCCATGGCCAACAACGCCGGCGCGGCCCTCATGCTCGAGCCCGAGGTCATCGAGATCGATCGCCGCCTCCGCCTCATGCCCGGCGAAGAGCTGGTCTGCGAAGTCTGGCCCGAGGTCGGCATGGTCGGCTTCGCCGTGCAGCAGAACTCGCACTTCCCCAGCCGCATCCGCTGGCGCGTCATCCAGGGCTTCGAGGTCACCGGCCCCAGCCAGCGCCGCCCCGGCCTGGGATGCGTCGAGTCCCAGATCGACGCCGGCGTGCTCCACGAATCACTGCCCGAAGTCCGCATGAAGGGCGACGACCTCGTCAACGCCATCGCCACCGCGCCCGAGCAGTCCCTGCCCGCGCTCTTCGTCGCCGCGCGCATCCGCCTGCTCATCGGCGCCGACCCCGCGCTCGACCGCCTCGTTGACGCCATCGCCCGCCGCTACCCATCGCTCTCGCCCGAGGCCCGCATGCTCGCGATCGCCGCGCTGCCCTCCACCTTCCGGGTCCCGTCGATGAAAGAGCTCGACCGCGTCGTCGCCCTCGACAAGGACGCCCAGGTCCTCACCCTGGCCTCCGTCACCCGCATCACCAGCGCGACCGACCCCATCCTCGCCGCGGCCCTCGGCACCAACGACCCCACCGCCACCCGTGTCGCCAACGCGATGAAGGCCCGCTTCGACCGCAACCTCCAGCCCCAGGACACCGCCCCCAACATCGCCCCCGCCGTGCCGCCGGATCAGATGCCCAAACCCCAACCCCCCGCATCTAGTCCGCCACCAAACGGCCCCGCCACCACCAACCCCGCCCCCACGCCGAGATGATGGACTTCACCCAGGCACACGCCCCGTCGCTCCCATTTTCACTGTTCCCTTCTCACTTTTCACTTTCACCGTGGACCGCGAGGCACCACAACCCCCGCGCCGCCCCCGCTGGACCAGACTCCTCGGCTTCGCTATCGCTCTCGCCCTCCTCGCGGCCGCCATCAATGCCGTCTGGTCCCAGCGCGATGCCCTCGCCGAATCACTCCGCCACGCCGCCACCACCCGCTGGTACCTGATCGCCCTCGCCCTCGCGCTCCCCGCCCTCAACTGGCTCACCACCAGCGCGATTTTCTACATCCTCACCAACGCCCACCCCATGCGCCGCAAGGTCCGCCCGGGCGAGATGGCCGCGCTCGTGGGCGCCTCGTGGCTCTTCAACTACCTCCCCGCCTCCCCCGGCCTCTTCGGACGCGTGCTCTACCACCAGCGCTTCCACGGGCTCCACTGGAAGCACTCGGTCACCGTCGTCGTGGGCTCGATGCTCACCTCCGTCGCCGCCCTCGCCGTCACCTTCGTCGCAGGCGTGCTCTTCGCCTTCGACTCCATCCCGTTCCTCGTTGCCCCAACGGTGCTCGCAGTCGTCGCCCTCACCCTCAGCATCCTCAACCGCCGGCGCGCGGTCGCGGGCTGGCGCGAGGCCGCGGCCCTCGTGGTCCGCTGCCTCGACCTCTACATCTGGGCCGCGCGGTACTACGTGGTGCTGCTCATCCTCGACCTCGACCCCACGCCCACACTCGCGCTCTCGCTCGCGGCCGTCAGCCAGGCCGCGCTGCTGATCCCGTTCCTCGGTAACGGCCTGGGCCTGCGCGAGTGGGCCGTGGGCCTTGTGGGCCCCGCGCTCCCCGGGTGGGCTGCAACCCGCACCACGGCCCTCTCTGTAGATCTCGTGAATCGCGCGTGCGAACTCCTCATCGCCATCCCTGTTGGCCTGATTTCCGCCGCCGTGCTCGCCGCCAACACCCGCAGGGAATACCCCGAAGTCAACGCCCAAACCGCTGCTGCAAACCCACTTCCCGGACCTTCCCCTCAAGCTGTTACATCCGACCGCCGATTCCACTCGTAAGGAACTTTGACGGGTCTTTTAGCGGCACACCCCGCGGCCCGTTGTACGGTGAGCAGGACCGTTCACCCAGCACGCCAAGGCCGGCAGCCATGGTCAACAAGATCGAACAAGACCACCAGCGCTTCCGCCAGATCATCCGCGGCCGCATCCGCAAGGACCTCCGCCGCTTCCTCTCCCGGGGCGAGCTCCTGGGGCGCGAGGGCAAGCGCGTTGTATCCATCCCCGTCCACGACATCGACATCCCCACCTTCCGCTACGGCGACAACTCCGGCGGCGTGGGCATGGGCGACGGTGAAGAAGGACAGGGCGTCAACCAGCCGGGCAAGGGCAACATGGGCCAGGGCGGCGAGCAGGAGGGCCACCACCTCCTCGAGGTCGACGTCACCCTTGAAGAGCTCGCGGACATCCTCGCCGAGGAGCTGGAGCTGCCGCGCATCCAGCCCCGCGGCCACCACCAGATCACCACTATCAAGGACAAGTACACCGGCGTGCGCCCCGTCGGGCCCGCGTCGCTCCGCCACTTCAAGCGGACCTACCGCGAAGCACTCAAGCGTCAGCTGGCGATGGGCCAGTACGACCCGCTGCGACCGGTGATCATCCCGATCAAGAACGACCTGCGCTTCCGCACGTGGAATGAGGTCAAGAAGCCCCAGAGCAACGCCCTCATCGTCTACATGATGGACGTCTCGGGCTCGATGGGGGACGAGCAGAAGGAGCTCGTGCGGCTCGAGGCGTTCTGGATCGACACGTGGCTCCGCCGCAACTACGAGGGCATCGAGAGCCGCTACATCGTCCACGACGTCCGCGCCGGCGAGGTGGACAAGAAGACGTTCTTCTCGGTGCGCGAGGACGGCGGCACACGGATTTCTTCCGCGTTCACCTGCTGCAAGGACCTGCTGGCGGCGCACTACGACCCCAACGACTGGAATATCTACCTCTTCCACTTCTCCGACGGCGACAACTCCAGCGACGCCGACAACCGCTTGTGCGTCAAGCTGCTGAAGGAGAACCTGCTCCCCCACTGCAACCTCTTCGGGTACTGCCAGGTTGCCAGCGCCTACGGCAGCGGCTCCTTCTACGGCGTGCTCCAGGAAGCGTTCCCCGACGGGGCGGCGGACGAGTCGGGCCCCAAGCTCATCACCAGCAAGGTGAACGGGCGCGACGACCTGTTCGAGTCGCTCCGCACGTTCTTCAAGGCCGGGCGGTGAACCTCCAACCCCACTTACACTTCTCCCCGTGGTCCTCTTTCCCCTCTATGCCATGCTCGTGTGGGCGCTCACCTGGAGGACCCGCCGCACGTGGCTCGCTTCGGTGACCGTCCTCGCGGGCGTGCTGGGGGTGTGCATCCTCGGCCTGCTGCACCGGTTCACCGAGCTGGTGTTCCCGGTGCACGTGTCGGGCCCGATCTTTCCACTGCTGCTCGCCACCGAGGCCGCGATCATCCTTGTGGTGGGGACGTTCATCGCGGTCCTGCCGCGGCATCGGATTGATCGGCCGTGTCGGCGGTGCCGGTACGAGCTGGTCGGGCTTGATGACCCGAATCCGACGTGCCCGGAGTGCGGCATGCTGCACGCCGCGCGGAAGGTGAGGCGGCGGAGCTGCCGGCAGTGCGGGCAGTCGCTCTACATCTCGCGCGGCGAGAACCCGGCCTGCGCGGGGTGCGGGTGTGATCACTGCATCCGGGAGGTGAAGCCGGCGCGGGAGCCGGTGATCGCGCCCGCGATCGGGTACGCGTGCCGGGCGCTTCAGCCCCTGATCAGCCGGTACACGACGCCGCACGCGAGCACGAGCAAGGGGAGCCCGAGGATCATCGTGGTCCGCAACCCGGACAACACCTTCTCCTCCATCGGCTGAACGAGGCTTACGACCTGGGCCGTGGCGCTCTGGGCGATCAGCTCGTCCTGGCCGCTGAGCCAGAAGACGGACGCCTCGAGCAGTTCGAGATTGCCCGGGGTGGCCGCGCCAATCCGTCCGTCCACGACGCGCTGCTGGAGGTGGGGGTTGAGGATCCACTCGCGCGAGCCCACGGCGACAAGCCGCTGCGGCTCTGGCTTGCCGCTCTCCCGCTGCTCGACGGAGACCGCAACCAGCCACGCATCTTCGCGCTCGCCTTTGGCGCCCTGCGGGTTGCGGGCGTCGCGGGCGTTGTCGAACGCGGGAGGGTTGGGCATGAGGCCACGCTGGGGGCGCGGCGTCTGCCAGAGTTGCAGCCACTGCGACTCTGCCCACACGCGGTCGCTGGGCATGATCGAGTACAAGGGCCAGACGCTCTGAGTCACGTTCGGGGCGGTGGGCGCCGAGTGGAAGGACACGGCCCATGGGACGATCATGGGCAGGCCGCGGACGGCGCCGGCGAGCGCGCCGGTCGTCTCCTCTGGCAGCACGATGTGGTCGCTCTGGACCAGGCGGCCCTCAGGGGTGATCGCTTCGGCGAGCAGGGGGCGTCCGGTGTCGGCCATGAGGCCGAACCTGGCGAGAACGGGGGCCATGGGGTCGGACTGGCCGTAGGTCGGCATCACGCTGGGGACGAGGCTGATCAGCAGGTTCTTGCGCGCGGCGGCGATGTCGCTGACGACCTGTGCCAGGCGCGTGGAGCGCTGCGCGCCGGTACTGCCGGTGGCCTCGCTGCCGTCGGCGCTGTCGGGGGGGAAGGTCATGTAGACGACAGGTCGCTTGCCGTCGGGGTTGAGGGCGGCGAGGCGGGAGGGGGCGGCTTCGGTGATGACCGACCACTCGATAACGTCGATGCCGTGGAAGCGCAGGCGCTGGAACGCGACGCCGAAGTTGCGGTCCAGCGTCTGCCCGGCCTCGAAGAAGGGGCGCTCGGCGTGGACCATGACGACGATCGGGCGCACGGGCGTGAGCAGCGAGCCGATGCCGGTGGTGACGACCTCCTCGACGCGGCGGTTGAGGTCGGCCTTGCCGGTGCCGGTGGCGTCCAGCCAGGCGGCGCTGGGCATCAGCGACTCGAGGTCGATGGCGGTGATGCCCATCTCGCTGGACCCGATGACGAGGGCGGCGCTCTGGCTGCGGAGGACGTCAGCGATGCGGATGAGGTCCAGGCGCTTGGTGCCGCGCATGCTGGTGAGGAGCACGGACATGTCGTCGCGCTGGCGCTCGAGGGCGGGCAGGAGGTTGCGCGCGGCGGTGGCGGGCGGGCCGGCCATGGCGGGGATCTCGGCGAAGCGGCGGATCTCGCGGGACATGGCGGTGAGCTGGTCGACGCAGCGGGCGAGGGCCTCGCCGACGGTGCGGGCGGCGGCGTCGGCGGCGGGGAGGGAGATGTCGTCGATGCGCTGCTTGAGCTGCTCGCCTGCTTTGGCGACGGCGGTTCCCATGTCCTGGGAGAGGAGGCGGGCGGCGGCGGCGGCCTGCTCGAAGTAGGCGCGGTTGTTGTCGGCCTGCTCGCCCGCGCCGGCGATGGTGCCCTGGACACTCTGGAGGGCGGGGGAGAGCTCGTTGTTGAGGTAGGTGGCCATGGCCTGCGCGGCCGTGAGCCCGAGGTTGACGGAGGCGACCTGCTGGTCGATGAGGCGCTGGTCGCGGGCGACGAGCTCACGCAGGAGGCGCTTGTAGGACTCGAAGCCGCTGGCGGAACCGGTGTCGATGAGTGCGAAGTCGAGCTTGCCGCTGCTGCGCTTCATCTCGCCGAGCACGTCGCGGACGCGCTCGCGGGCGCGGGCGTCAACCGACTTGAGGTCGGTGGCCACCACGACGCGGACGGGGCTTTCGAGACGACCCAGCACGCGCGTGGTTCGCGGCGAGAGCTTCTGCGTGCCCGTGGCGGTGACGTCGAGGCGGGCGTTGTACTTGTCGGAGACGACGTTGAGCACCACCAGGATGGCGGTGGCGGCAAAGAGCGTGACGGCGGTGGTGAGCAGGACCTTGCTGCGGCGCTTGCGGCCGCTCACGGCGGGGGCGAGCGGCACGGGCTGCTGGGGCTTGAAAGGCACGGCCGTCATCGCCATCTCCTCAGCTCGACGCTCGCGACGCTCAGCAGCAGGAACCAGCCGGTGGTGCTCAGGAAGAACACGACGTGCCCGGTGTCGATCACGCCCTTGGCGAAGTCCTCGATACGCGGGCGGATCAGCATCGCCCCGACCACGGGCCGCAGCCAGGCGGGGGCCTTGTCGTACGCGCCTTCCATGAACATCAGGCCAAGGATCGCGAACAGGGTGATCATGAACGCGAGGGTCGCGTTGCTCGTGAGCGAGGTCGCGAGCGTGCCGATCGAGAGGTAGAGCAGCGCCAGCAACGTGAGGCACAGGTAGCCCGAGACGAGGGGGCCGACGTCGGGCGCGGGCTCGGACACGCGGAAGAGCAGCGCTACGAAGACGAGCGTGGGCAGGAGCATGCCGAGCAGGAAGAGGGCGGCACCGAAGAACTTGCCGAGGACAATGGCGGGACCGGTCACCGGGCTTGTGAGCAGCCCTTCCAGGGTGCCGCTCTTGAGCTCATCGGAGATGAGCCGCATGGACACCGCGGGGACGACGGGCAGGAGCAGCCAGCCCGAAACCGCAAAGAAGCTGCGCAGGGTTGCGGGCTGGCCGGGGTTCAGCACCCAGAAGGAGAAGACCATCGCGGTCAGGAAGAGGTAGAGCGCGATGATGATCCAGCCCGCCGGCTGGCGGAAGTAGGACCCCAGCTCGCGCGATGCGATCGCTCCAGCGCCCTTCATGCCGCGCTCCCGGTGGGGGTCGCCCGGACCTTGTCGTCAATCACTGCTGCGGGCTCGGGCTCGGGGGCGGCCTGCTCGCTCTCTTCGACGAGGCGGAGGAAGACGCGCTCGAGGGTCTGGGCGTCCGTGCGGAGCTCGCGGAGCATGATGCCGTTCTGCATGGCGGCGTGGGCGATGGCCTCGCGGAGGTCGGGGGCCCCCTTCTTGGAGGTGAGCACCCAGTGGGTCCAGTCCTGCACCTCGCCGGGGCGGTCGGGGTTGGTCCTTCGCGCACTCTGGACGTAGGGGACGGTGGTCATGATGCGGATGAAGCGGTCGTCGTCGCCGGCGCGGCCGCCCTTGGCCTGGGCGAGGTAGGTGCCCTGGTCGCCGCTGTCGCGGATGAGCTGCGCGGGCGAGCCGTCGGCCCGCACCTTGCCGGCGGCGACGATGATGACGCGGTCGCAGATGCGCTCGACCTCGGGGAGGATGTGCGAGCTCATCAGCATGGTGCGGTCGGCGCTCAGCTCGCGGACGAGCTGGCGGGTCTCGCGGATCTGGGAGGGGTCCAGGCCGTTGCTGGGCTCATCGAGGACGAGCACGGGCGGGTTGTGGAGCAGGGCGGCGGCGAGGCCGACGCGCTGCTTGTAGCCCTTGCTGAGCTTGGCGACGCGGCGCTTGCGGACGTCCTTGAGCCAGCAGCGGCTGATGACGTGCTCGATGGCGGCGACGCGGGTGCGGCGGTCCATGCCGAAGAGCTTGCCGCGGAAGTGGAGGTAGTCGGTGACGCGCATCTCCGCGTAGAGGGGGGTTGATTCCGGGAGATACCCCAGGCGGGAGTGGGCGGCCTTGGGCTGGTCGACGGTGTCGCAGCCGCCGATGAGGACGCGGCCCTGGTCGGGCAGGTAGAACCCCGTGATCATGCGGATGGTGGTTGTCTTGCCGGCGCCGTTGGGGCCCAGCAGACCGGCCACCTGGCCGGGTTTCAGCTCGAATGAAATGCCCTGCACGGCCCGGACACTTCCGAATGACTTGTGCACACCGTCGACGACCAGCATGACAGTTCATGCCCTCCGCAACCTTCGTGCCGATACTACCGAAGTACCAGATAGAGGGCGTTATCGGCCCCGTCCCGGCAGTGCATCGACCAGCCCCGCGGCTTAACACCAACACTTCGCTACACTTCCTGGCGGCAAGGAAGTCCCCCACCATGCCCGGCAGGAGCCATCACAGCCCGCTCGTCGTATCAGAAGAGGTCTCGCCCGACCAGGTCCGCCTCAGGCCATCCCCGTTGACGAACACTACCGGTCATCCTGGCGTGAACGGGCCAGCCCAGCACTCTACGCCGGGCCACTCACATGGTTCCGACTTGAACTCCCCCCACGACCCCACAACACCGGCCGGCGAGCAGCAGTGGGATCACTCGGTAGGAACGCTGGCGTTGTCGCTGCTGAACGCGATTGGCGAGGGCGTGGGGCTGTACACGCGGGCGGGCGTGCCGATCTGGTCCAACGACCTGCTGAGAGGCATCACGGGCGCCATGCACGAACGGGTGGCGTGGGCGTGCCGGCAGTTTGACCGGGACCACCCCTCGCCGCCGATTGACCTTCCATATCCGATCCCCTCTGTCCGGTCCGAGTTCCTGCTTGCAGACTCGGACCGTTTCTTTGAGGTGTCGATTTCACCGCTGCCGCGGAGCACGCTGGCGGCGCTGGGCGAGGGGATGAAGCGCTGGGGCGACTGCCTGGTGGTGATCCTGCGCGACGTGACGGCGGCGAAAAAGCTGCAGCAGAAGATCAACGCGATCGACCTGGCGGGGTCGGAGCTGGTGCGGTTTGATGCGGACGTGGTGCGCAAGTACAACGCGCACGAGCGGCTGAAGCTGCTGGAGGACAAGATCACGCGGGTGGCGCGGGACCTCCTGCACTTTGATCACTTCGCGATCCGGCTGCTGGACGAGCGGACGGGGAAGCTGGAGCTGGTGATCGGGTACGGGCTGCCGACGGAGTTCGGCGAGACGGTGATCAAGCCGGCGCTGGAGGGGTACGGGATCTCGGGGCATGTGGCGGCGTCGGGCCGGTCGTACATCTGCAACGACACAGCGCGGGATGAGCTGTACCTGCAGGGGGTCGAGGGGGCGAAGAGCTCGCTGACGGTGCCGCTGCGGCTGCACGACAAGATCATCGGGATCATGAACGTCGAGAGCCTGCAGGCCGAGGCGTTTGACGAGGAGGACCGGCAGCTGGGCGAGATCTTTGCCCGGTACGTGGCGGTCGCGATCAACCTGCTGGACCTGCTGGTGGTGGAGCGGAGCACGACAAACCAGTCGATCTCGGGGCGGGTGGCGGTGGAGCTGAACGAGCCGCTGCAGGACATCGCGCACGAGGTGGAGGTGCTGGAGATCGAGACGGCCTCGGCGGGCCCATCGACGCACGCGCACCTGGAGCGGATCAAGAGGGACCTGGAGTCCATCCGCAACCGGATCAAGGAGTGCGCGGCGGGGCCGGCGTCGCTGCTGGGCGTTGAGCAGGCGCTGGCGGACAAGAGCCAGGACCCGCTGCTGCGGGGCAAGCGCGTGCTGATCGCGGACGACGAGTCGCGGATCCGGCGGATCATCGGGGATGTGCTGTCCACCCGCGGGTGCACGGTGACCGTGTGCCAGGACGGCGGCGAGGCGATGGCGGAGATCGAGAAGGCGGGGCCCAACGGGTTTGACCTGGTGGTGAGCGATATCCGCATGCCGGACCACAACGGGTACGAGATCTTCGCGGCCAGCCACCGGCAGAATCCGTCGGCGCCGGTGATCCTGATGACCGGGTTCGGGTACGACCCGCACCACTCGATCGTCCGGGCGAGCCAGGAGGGCTTGCAGAGCGTGCTGTTCAAGCCGTTCCAGGTTGAGCGGCTGCTGGATGAGGTGCGGAAGGCCCTGAGGAAGTAGGGCGTTTTTGAACGCGAAGGGGAGCGAAGGCGCGAAGGGGAAGGCCAAGGCCGTACGCGGAGTTTCGCGGAAGGGCGGAGTTGCGCGGAGTGGGATCGGGGTGGGGCCGCGGCGCTGGAGGTCAGACTTTTTTGAACGCGAAGGTCGCGAGGGGGGAGCGAAGGCGCGAAGGCCGTACGCGGAGCTTTGCGGAAGAGCGGAGTAGCGCGGTGTGGGGTCGTGGTTTGAGGCGGGGTCGGGGTTGTTGGGTGTGGGTTGGATTTGCGAACCGGGTGGGGTTGGTTCCGGTACCATCCGCAGCCCATGCCGATCATCCTCCGCTGGTTTTTGCGGCTCAGTATTCAGAACCCGATCGCGGTTCGGCTCGTGCAGAACGGGTCGCGCCGGACCAAGCACCTGTACATGCGCGGGATTTACCTGGCGGTGCTGATTGCGGTGCTGCTGTGGCTGATCCTGGCGATGAGCGCGGGCTCGACGCTGAACATGCGGGAGCTGGCGAGCAACGCGGCGGGGGCGTTCACGAAGGTGGCGTACCTGCAGATCTTCCTGATCTGCGTGCTTTCGCCCGTGTTCATGGGTGGGGCGATTGCGCAGGAGGCGAACCCGCGGACGTGGGAGGTGCTGCTGACGACGCCGATGACGGCCGCGGAAATTGTGCTTGGGAACCTGCTGGGGCGGCTGTTTTTCATTCTGGCGCTGCTGACGTGCTCGATGCCGCTGTTCGCGCTGACGCAGTACTTCGGGGGCGTGCCGGGGTCGGCGATCCTGGCGAGCTATTTGATCGCGGGGTGCACGGCGACCATCGTGGGCGCGCTGGCGATCGCGCTGAGCGTGTCACGGCTGGTGGGGAAGCGGGCGTTCTTTGTGTTTTACGTGGCGGTGATTTCGTACCTGGGGATCACGCTCGCGATTGATGCGGGGATCCGGCAGCAGAACATGGGGATGGGGGCGTACGGCCAGGGCGTAACGCCGATGACGGCGCTCAACCCGTTCCTGTGCCTGAAGGCGCTGCTGAACCCGTCGACGTACCCGAAGGCGGGGCCGGGGACGCAGGCGGGGCCGATGGCGTGGCTGCTGGAGACGCCGGTGCAGACCTTCTGCATCGGGTCGGCGGTGCTGAGCGTGCTGTTCATCGCGGCGTCAACGGTGACGGTGCGGCTGGGCGGGCTGGCGATGCTGGGGGTGGACAGCTCGGGCATCCCGTGGTGGCGGCGGCTGCTGGGGCTGAAGGCCAAGGGCGACATGCACCGGGCGCCGCGCGGGGTGTGGCATAATCCGATTGCGTGGCGGGAGGCGGCGAGCCGGAACTCGACGCCGGTGAAGATTGCGCTGCGGTGGACGTTCCTGGCGCTGGGGCTGCTGTTCGGGATCGGGATCACGCTGGCGTACCACTTTGAGTACCTGGAGAGCGTGGGGCGGTACCAGTTCATTCTGCTGGCGACGGTGTGGGGGGAGCTGGCGGTGATCGCGCTGGTGGCGATCAACACTGCGGCGACGGCGATCAGCAAGGAGCGCGAGGACGGGACGCTGGACCTGCTGCTGACGACGCCGATCACGGCGTCGGCTTACCTGCAGGGCAAGCTGCGGGGGCTGATCACGTACCTGCTGCCGCTGCTGGCGGTGCCGCTGGTGACGCTGCTGGTGGCGGGGGTTTATTCGCTGACGGGGAAGCTGGATGTGGCGGGGATCGGGCCGCAGGGCGGGAGCGCGGCGGCGGTGCTGCCGGAGGCGGGGATTCTGGCGACGATCGCGATCATCCCGTTCATGGCGTTCTGCACGATGGTGGGGTTGCAGTGGAGCCTGAAGAGCCGGGGGACGCTGTCGAGCGTGGTGTGGACGGTGGGCGTGGTGGGAATCGTGGCGGGGATCATGGGGGTGTGCGGGTGGAACGCGGCCCACGGGCTGGAGAACCTTGGTGTGTTCCTGGGGGCGCTGAGCCCGGCGAGTTTGATCTACACGCTGGTGGACGCGGCGAGCGCGGCGCCGCAGACGGTGCGGAACGGGGGCGTGGGTGGCGTGCGGGTGTGGCTGTTCTTCGGGTGCCTGGCGAGCGCGGGGCTGCACGCGGCGATCTGCTACGGCATTCACACCAACATGACGCGGACGTTCGACATGACGGTGCGGAAGCTGGCTGGCGGGCGGTAGCGGCTCAGGCGGCCTTCTGGTCCTTGCCGGCGGCGGGTGCGCTCTGGGCCTGGGGGACGCGGATGTTGGTGGAGCAGTTGCGGCAGCGGACGGTCTTGCCGCGGCATGCGGTGGGGACGGCGAGGACCTTTCGGCAGGTCAGGTTGGGGCACATGATGCGGATGGACTCGGTGGTATTGGTGGGGTTGTTCATGGCTGTAGCTCTCCCGGTCAACGGACATCGGCCGGTCCGCAAGCGGGCTTAAGTCCGGGTGGGAGTGGAGCGAACAGCGGCCCCCCCAATTGGCTACTGTGTCGGTTTCCGGACCCTCCAGGACCCCACAAGCCCTCTGTATGACAACGCACTCATCCAGCCAGACCTGCTCCGCCGTCGTTGGCCTCCAGTGGGGGGACGAGGGCAAGGGCAAGGCCGTCGATATTTTGGCCGCGCAGCACGACGCGGTGGTTCGTTACAACGGGGGGGCCAACGCGGGCCACTCGGTGGTGGTGAAGGGGGAGCGGTTCAGCCTCCACCTGATCCCGTCGGGCATCCTGTACCCGGGCAAGCTTGCGGTGATCGGCAACGGGGTGGTTGTCGATCCGTGGAAGCTGGTGGAAGAGGTTGAGGGGCTGAAGAAGCGCGGGGTGGATACTTCGGGGCTGGTGTGCTCGGACCGGGCGCACGCGGTGCTGCCGTATCACAAGACGGAGGATGCGCTGCGCGAGGACCTGTTGAAGCGGAACGCGGCGGCGCTGGCGGTGGATGAGCGGGGCGTGTCGGAGATCGGGACGACCCGGCGGGGGATCGGGCCGGCGTATGCGGACAAGGCGCAGCGGGCGTGCGCGATCCGGATGGGGGACCTGCTGCGGCCGGAGGTGCTGCGGGAGAAGCTGGATGTTGCGGTGGCGATGAAGGGGCCGGCCTTGACGGGGCTGGCGAGGACGCTGGGGGTCAACGCGGAGGAGTTGAACCGCGATGCGTTAATCCAGCAGTGCACGGAGGTCGGGCAGAAGCTGGCGCCGTTGATCAAGGAGACCACGCACCTGCTGCATGCGCAGCTGGGGGCGGGGAAGAAGATTCTGTTCGAGGGGGCGAACGGGTCGCTGCTGGATGTTGATCACGGGACGTATCCGTACGTGACGGGCTCGACGTGCATCTCGTCGGGGATCGGGCCGGGGACGGGCGTGCCGACGACGCGGGTGGGCCGCATCCTGGGGATCATGAAGGCGTACTCGACTCGGGTGGGCGGGGGGCCGTTCCCGACCGAGCTCAAGGACGCGATCGGGGATGGGATCAGGAACCGTGGGCGGGAGTTTGGCACGACGACGGGGCGGCCGCGGCGGGTGGGGTGGCTGGACCTGGTGGCCGTGAAGTACGCGGCGATGATCAACGGGGCGACGGGGCTCTGCCTGACAATGCTGGACGTGCTCGCGGGGGTGGAGGAGATCAAGGTCTGCACGGCGTACCGGATCAACGGTGCGGAGACGACGCAGTTCCCGCCCGACGCGTATGACCTGCAGCGCGTGACGCCGGTGTACACGACGCTGAAGGGGTTCGCGCAGGACATCACAAAGGCCCGCAGGCTGGCGGACCTGCCTGCGGAGGCGCGGCGGTACATCGACTTCATCGAGCAGAGCGTGGGTGTGAAGGCCGACATGGTGGGCGTCGGGCCCGACCGCGAACAAACCCTCACCAGCTGACGTTGTACGTCTCACATTGGCACATTCAACGCAACAACCCTCCCCCACTACCGCAACCGTCGCCAGTTCTCTGCGCTTGCCCCTGGCGTTGCGTTTGGGAGCCGCCTCTCCTGCCTTGGAGGCGTCATGAGCCCGCAGCCTCACACTGACGACATGGCTGTCTCGGCCCTCGCGGCGCTCAAGGCACGGAACCCGAAGGCGCGGCCCGAGACGCTGATCCCTGACGTGCACCCGGCGCGTATCCCGCGGCACATCGCGTTCATCATGGACGGCAATGGGCGGTGGGCCCGGGCGCGAGGCTTGCCGCGGGAGCTGGGGCATCAGCAGGGCGCGAAGACCGTGCGCGCCGTGGTCGAGGCTTGCGACGACATCGGCGTGGAGGTCATCACTCTCTACTCGTTCTCGCTGGAGAACTGGAAGCGTCCGAAGGCCGAGGTTGATGCGTTGATGCAGCTCTGCATCGCGTACCTCGAGTCCGAGGAGGAGGACCTCAGGCGCAACGGCATCCGCTTCCGGGTGATCGGCCGGCGGGAGGGGCTGCCGCGGCCGGTGATCGACGCGATCGATCGCGTGACGGAGCGGACGGCCCTGGGCACGCGGGGGGACCTGTGCCTGGCTATCAACTATTCGGGGCGGGCCGAGCTGACCGACGCGGCGAAGTGGCTGGCCCGCGAGGTGGCCGCGGGGCGGCTATCGCCTGAGCAGATCGACGAATCGAAGGTGGCGGGCTGCCTGTACACGGCGGGCCTGCCGGACCCGGACCTCCTCATCCGCACCGCTGGCGAAAAACGCATCAGCAACTATCTTCTGTGGCAGATCTCCTATGCGGAACTCCACATCACCGACGTCCTCTGGCCCGACTTCGGCGTCCGCGAGCTCCACGACGCCGTCAGGGATTACGCCGCCCGGGTCCGACGATTCGGCGCGGTTGAAGAAGCAGCGCGAGTACCGCAACCGGCTCATCATGGGGCCGATCATGCTGGTGTTCTTCGCGGCGGTGTTCTACCTCGATGAGCTGATGGGGGGCGTCCGCCTGCCCGACTTCCTGCTCCCGATCGGGCGCACCTTCAACCACGAGCGGTTCCCCGCGGGCACGGCGATCTTTCCGGTGATCGTCGCGATCGCCCTGTTCGCCGCGCGGGAGATGACCGCGATTCTTGCAGGGAAGGGCATCCAGGCGAGTAAGCGGGTGATGACGTTCGCGGCGCTGCTGGGGCTTTTCATCACCGCGTTTGTGCCGGACGAGATCCCCGGGCGGGCGGGGGGCGCGGGGGCGGCGGGCGCGGCGATCGTCAGCTTCTCGGCCGCGGCGGTGCTGGCGTTCTCGATGATCTTCTACGCCCGCAACCGCTCGGTGCAGGGGATCGTGGCGGCGGCCGGGGGGGCGCTGCTGGCGTTTGTGTACCTGGGGCTGATGTTCGGGGCGATGGTCGCGATCCGGCGTGAGCACACCGCGTGGCTGCTCCTGTGGACGCTCATCACGACGAAGTCGTGCGACATCGGGGCGTACTTCACCGGGCGGGCGATCGGGCGGCACAAGCTCATCCCGTGGCTCAGCCCCGGCAAGACGTGGGAAGGGCTCGCCGGGGGGCTGCTGTTCTCGACGCTGGTGGGCTACGCGGGGATCGTGCTGCTGAATCGGACGGTGGACCTGTCGATGCCGCCGCTCTGGGCGTGCCTCGTGCCCGGGTTTGTGTTCGGGCTGGTGGGGCAGGCGGGCGACCTGATGGAATCGGTCTTCAAGCGGGACGCCGCGATCAAGGACTCGGGGGCCCTGGTGCCGGGCATGGGCGGGGTGCTGGACGTGCTGGACTCGGTCCTGCTCGTGGCCCCGCTCGCCTACTGGTGGCTCCGAGTGGGCGTGAGCTACGGCTGGCTCATCAAAACACCGCCCTTGTAATCGCTTTCCGCAGGCCCACCCGTCCCGCTACACTACCGGGTAGTCCCCCCCGGAGCCCTGAATGGACGTGACGGCCAAACTGTTGCGGGTTTTTCAAGTCGACAAACAGCTCCGCGGCCTCCAGTCGCGCCTGTCTCAGGCCGAGTCCTTCCTCGCAGCCCAGAACAAGGATCTGTCCACGATCGACACCCAGCGGTCTGCCCTGGAAGCCCAGGTGAAGCAGCACGCGGCGCAGGCCGCGGACCTTGAGGGTGAGATGGCCCGGCTGGACGCCAAGATGGCGACACTCCGCTCGCAGATGGAGAACGCCCAGACCAACAAGGAATACAAGGCGTTCCTGACGGAGATCAACACCTTCAAGGCCGACCGCGACTCGGTGGAGACCAAGGCGCTGGAGGCGATGGGCAAGGCGGACGAGCTCCGCAAGCAGATCGCTGAGCTCACCGGGAAGCGGTCGGAGCGGGAGCAGGTCCAGAAAGTGGCCGCGAATGACCGCGATGCCCGCTTCAAAGAGATCGAGACCCGCCTGAACGAGCTGAAGGCGGAGCGTCAGAAGCTGGCGGCGGAGGTTCCGCCCGAGGTGCTGCAGATGTTCAACCGGCTCGTAGCCCAGCGCGGCGACGAGGCGATGGGGACGATCGAGGTGCAGGACCGCAAGCGGCACGAGTACACCTGCTCCATCTGCATGATGACGATCCCGGTGGACTCAGTGAGCGGCCTCATGTCGAGCGGGAAGCTGACCCGGTGCAAGTCGTGCGAGGCGATCCTGTACATCGACGAGGATGCGAAGAAGGCGCTGCTGCCGCCGCAGGCTTCGAAGAGGTAGGCGGGCCCTTGGGGGCGGGTAGGTCCGCGAGGTCGACTAGGTCGGCTAGGTTGAAGAAGAAGATCCTCGCGCGTCAAGCTGGTGAGGGGCGATTCGTGCCGCTCTCGCCTGTTCGCTACCGCGGGTCGGCCACCATTCTCCCATCTCTTTCCAGGAGAATTTGTTATGGCACGCATGGACGCACAGGGTGGCGGCGGCAGCTTCGATTCCGACGCGGGCAAGGGCTCGCAGCAGCAGTCTCAAGAGCAGCGGATGGGCACGAGCGGCGGGCTCGGGCGCGATATCGATGATCGGGTGAGCGGCGATGACACGGGTGCTGATGTCGAGATGTCCGGCCTAGGGGCCGACACGGGCATCGGCGAGGGCGACCGGGGGACCGAGGCGGGTGGCGGCCTGGGTATCCGCGGCGGCAATCTTTCGGCCTCGGGCAACGTGGAGCATCTGGGCGGGACGACGGACTCGGGCACATCGCCCGGGCCGGGGCGCGGCGCGGTGCCGCGCGGCAAAGCCAAGAACCTGCTGGATCAAAGTCAGCAGAGCGACGACGATGGCGCGTACGAAGACCCCGGCGTGGACTGACCCACGCCCCGCACCAATCACACGCGTGCATGCGCCGGCCCGCTCAACGTGGACGCGTCGCGGGCTGACGCACGCTCACGCGCCGCCCAACGCCTGATTGCATTCAGAGGTGACCCATGTTGCGCATTTGCCCGATCCTTGCTTTGCTCTTCCTCGCCGCGTGCGAGGGGCCGAACGACCCACAGCAGCGCCGCGGCGGCGCGGATGGCACCACGCCCAACGCCAGCCAGCGGGGCGGGGGCGGCGCTTCGGGCGGGGGCGGCGGGCACATCGGCGGCGACGGTTCGCGTTGACGCCCGCTGCACGCCGCCGAGTTCGGTCAGGGCCCGCCTTTGATCTCGAAGTCGCTCTCTTCCATGAGCGGACGGATTTCGACCTCGCAGTCCTGCGGGTGAGGGTTGGGGCACTTCTTCAGCCACTCGATGGCTTCATCGAGTGAGCGGACCTGCCAGACCCAGTAACCGGCGACCAGGCCGTCGTCAGGGAAAGGGCCGCGGCGGGCGGTGCGTTCGGGGCCGCTGAAGCGGACCCGCGCTCCGTCGCGGGATGGGCGGAGGCCGGCGCCGTCGATCATTATGCCGGCGCGGACCAGCTCCTCGTTGAACTTGCCCATGGCCTCGAGCAGCTCGCGGCCGGGCATCACGCCTGCCTCCGAGTCCTTTGTCGCCTTCACGATGACCATCACGCGCATCGCGGTGCTCCTGAGGAAGTCGGCGGGTCACTTAGCTGTGACGCGCTCGGCTTTCACGATCGTGACCGGCGTCTTTGGCACGTCCGAGTGGCCCATCTTGGAGCCCGTGGGGACTTCCTTGATCTTGTCCACGATGTCCATGCCGCTGGAGACGCGCCCGAAGACGGCGTAGCCGGCGCCGTCGTTGGGCTGGCTGAGGAAGAGGTTGTCCTTGACGTTGATGAAGAACTGGGCGGTGGCGGAGTTGGGGTCGCTGGTGCGGGCCATGGCGATGGTGCCGCGGGTGTTCTTGAGGCCGTTGCCCCACTCGTTGGTGATGGGGTCGTTCGTGCGCTTCTGCTTCATGTCGGCGGTGAAGCCGCCGCCCTGGATCATGAAATTGGGGATGACGCGGTGGAAGATGGTGTGGTCGTAGTGGCCGCTGTCGACGTACTTCAGGAAGTTCTCGACGGAGACCGGGGCTTTCTCTTCGTCCAGCTCCAGCACGATCTCGCCCATGCTCGTCGTCAGCTTCACGCTCGTCATCTGGTTCGTTCCTCTGAGTGCCCCGTTTCTCTGAACGGGTCGTTGCGGCTTCTGAAATAGCAAAGGCCGCGAGCACGCGCCCGCGGCCTGGAACCTTCGACCGATTACTTCTTCTTCTCGGGGGACTTGGTGTCCTGCTTTGACTCGGGCTTGGGCTCGGGCCTGGGCGCGTCCTTCTTGTCGGAGGGCTTGACGTCCTTGCCGGCCTGGACGATTTTGTCGGCCTCGTCCTTGGTGAGCTTGGTGGCCTTGGTGACCTTGACGGGGTTCTTGGGCAGGCTCTTCTCCTGGCCGCGGTAGTCGGTCTCGCCGTCCTTGATCTTGTCGACGGTGTCCATGCCCTGGACGACCTTGCCGAAGACGGCGTAGCCGGCGCCGGAGTCGAGGTTGTACTGGCCGGTGCCGTCGTTGTCGGCGACGTTGATGAAGAACTGGCTGGTGGCGGAGTTGGGGTTGGCGGTGCGGGCCATGGAGATGGTGCCGCGCTTGTTCTTGAGGCCGTTGCTGTGCTCGTTGACGATGGGGGCGTCGGTCTTCTTGTAGTTGCCCTTCTCGTCCATGCCGCCGCCCTGGATCATGAAGTCGGGCATGACGCGGTGGAAGATGGTGCCGTCGTAGAAGCCCTTCTCGACGTAGCGGACGAAGTTCTCGACGCTGACGGGGGCCTTCTCGTGGTTGAGCTCGAGGACGAAGGAGCCCTCGGTGGTTTCGAACTTGACGTACTGGAGCTTTTCCTGCGCGGGCTTCTCGCCGGTGGTGGCGGGCCTGGTGTCGGGCTGTTTGGTTGCGGGTTTGTCGGGCGCGGGCTTTTCCTGAGCCAGGGCCACGCCGCAGGACATGACTACCGCCAGCGCCGCCATCATCTGAAACTTCATGGGTTTATCCCGCCAGTCGCCGCGTGCACGGTCATCCGGTGACCAGCAGCCCGCGGCCAGGTGCGTCCCCAATCCTAGCCGTGGTCCCCCGATCGGCGGGCCGGCTGATACCCTCCACGTGGGAGCCCAACCCCCTCAGGAGCCACCGAAATGCGCACCGCCGCCTTTGCCGCAGTTCTTGTCGCCGCCGCGGTGAGTCACGGGCAGACGACGCCGATGACGCCGCTCGTGAAGCCGGGGGAGCAGCAGCCGGAGGTGAAGCCCGCGCCGAAGAAGGACATGCCGAAGGTGTACGACGAGTCGGCCGATGGTGCGCGGCAGATCGAGGCGGCGATCGCGAAGGCCAACAAGCACAACCGGCGGGTGCTGATTCAGTGGGGGGCGAACTGGTGCGGGTGGTGCATCAAGCTGCACAACACGTGCACGACCGACAAGGACATCAAGAAGCAGCTGTCGTATGAGTACGACGTTGTGCACGTTGACATCGGGCGGGCGGACAAGAACCTGGAGCTGGTGAAGAAGTACGGGGCGACGCTGAAGGAGGGGGTGCCGTACCTGACGGTTCTGGATGCGGATGGGAAGCCGGTGGCGAACCAGGAGACGGGGTCGCTGGAGAAGGGTTCGGTGCATGATCCGGAGAAGGTGCTGGCGTTCCTCAAGCAGCACGAGGCGCCCAAGGTGGGGGCGGAGGAGCTGCTGACGGGGGCGCTGGCGCGGGCGAAGAAGGAGAACAAGCTTGTGTTCCTGCACTTCGGGGCGCCGTGGTGCGGGTGGTGCCACAAGCTGGAGGACTGGATGGCGCGGCCGGACATCGCGGCGATCCTGGCGAAGGACTTTGTTGACCTGAAGATCGATGAGGACCGGAACCCGGGGGCGGCGGAGGTTCAGAAGAAGTACCCGAAGCGCGGGGGGATTCCGTGGTTCGCGTTCCTGGATTCGGATGGGAAGGTGGTGGCGGACTCGAACGGGGAGAAGGGGAATATCGGTTTCCCGGCGAAGGCGGATGAGGTCGCCCACTTTGTGGGGATGCTGAGGAAGGCGAAGCGCAACATCTCCGATGCGGAGGTTGAGGTGCTGGGGGCGTCGCTGGAGCCGAAGAAGAAGGACTGACCATTGGGCTTGGTTCGATTGAGGGGGCGTGGAGTTTTGCTTGGTTTGTACTGCACGCCATGAAGTCTGACATTCGACACTTTCTTTCCCGGGGACACTGCATGCTGCCTCGCCTCGCCGTGGTCGTTTCGTTTCTTCTTGCCGTGGTTGTGCACGCCCAGCAGGTGGCGTACGAGAAGTACAAGCTGGACAACGGGATGACGGTGATCCTGCACGAGGACCACTCGCTGCCGGTGGTGACCATCAACACGTGGTACCGCGTGGGGGCGAAGGAGGAGGCGGCGGGGCGGTCGGGGTTTGCCCATTTGTTTGAGCACCTGATGTTCATGGGGACGGAGCGGGTGCCCGGGAACCAGTTCGACGTGCTGATGGAGAATGGGGGCGGAAACAACAACGCCTCGACCAGCTTTGACCGCACGAACTACTTCTCGAATGGGCCGGCGTCGCTGCTGCCGACGCTGCTGTGGCTGGATGCGGACCGGCTGGAGGACCTGGGCCGCACGATGACGCAGGAGAAGCTGGACAAGCAGCGGAACGTGGTGCGGAACGAGCGGCGGCAGGTGATCGAGAATGCGCCGTACCAGAAGGCGGAACTGCTCATCACGAGCATCATGTTCCCGCAGGGGCACCCGTACCACAACGAGGTGATCGGCACGCACGAGGACCTTGAGGCGGCGACGGTGAATGACGTGAAGGACTTCTTCGCGACGTTCTATGTGCCCAACAACGCGTCGCTGGTGGTGGCCGGGGACTTCGATCCCAAGGTGATCAAGCCGCTGGTCCAGCAGCTGTTTGGCACGATCAGGCCGGGGCAGGACCCGGTGCACAAGACGGCGCCGCCGGTGAAGCTGGACCGGGTGGTGACGGCGACCACGCTGGATGCGGTGCAGGTGCCCAAGATCGCGTTTGCGTATCACAGCCCGTCCATTTACGCCGAGGGTGACGCGGAGATGGACCTGGTTGGCGCGGTGCTCTCGCAGGGGAAGTCGAGCAGGCTGTACAAGCGGCTGGTGCTCGATGAGAAGCTCGCGACCGATGTGTCCGCGTACCAGTCGAGCAACATGATCCAGTCGACGTTCCGGATCGACGTGATGGTGCAGCCGGGGGCGGACCTCGAGCGGGTGGAGCGGATCGTAGATGAAGAGGTGAACCGGCTTCGAGACAAGGGGCCTACCAAGGCGGAGCTGGACCAGCGCGTGGCCACCATCGAGATGGGGAAGCTCGCGCAGCTGCAGTCGGTGCAGGCGAAGGCGGACAAGCTGAACGAGTACGAGTTCTACTTCGGGAACCCCGACAGCTTCAAGCGGGACCTGGACCGGTACCGCAACGCGACGCCGCGGGGCGTGCAGGAGTGGGCGCGGCGGGTGCTGACGCCGGATGCGCGGCTGATCGTGCACATCCTGCCCGAGCAGCCGGTGCGCGGGGCGACGCCGCGGGATCAGCGGCCGCAGGACCTGTCGGACAAGGCGTTCAACCCGCAGAAGCCGCAGACGTTCACCCTCAAGAACGGGGTAAACGTTCAGTTCTGGGCGCGGCGGGAGCTGCCGCTGGTGGCGGCGCAGATTGTCAGCGTGCCCGGCGGCCCGCTGGACACGCCGGAGCTGGCGGGGCGCTCGGCGCTGGCGGCGCAAATGATGGAAGAGGGCACGATCAACCACACGGCGACGCAGTTCTCCGACTTGCTGCAGTCGTATGGAGCAACGTTCAGCACGTACGCGGCGAATGAGTCCGCGGGGTGCTCGCTGCTGGTCCTGAAGCGGAACTTTGATAAGGCGATGAGTCTGGTGGCGGACGCGGTGCAGCGGCCGCGGATGGAAGGGGCGGACTGGGAGCGGGTGGTGCGGCTGCAGCTGGAGGCCATCAAGGAGCATGATGATGACCCGCGCATCCTGGCGGGGCGGGTGGGGCAGCGCGTGCTGTTCGGGGACGGGAACCCTTATGCGTGGCCGCTCTCGGGGACGCCGCGTACGGTGCGGTCGCTGACGCTTGACCAGGTGAAGGCGCACCACAGGACGCTCTTCTCGCCCGCGCATACGACAATTCTGATCGCGGGTGACCTCACGGTGGAGGATGCGAAGGCGACGCTGGAGAAGCACTTTGGCGGGTGGGAGGGGAACCCGGCGCCGCGGCCGCGGCTGTCGGATTTGGCGGCGCCGCAGCGCGAGCAGATGCAGGTGGTGATCGTGGACCGCCCGGGGGCGGTGCAGACGGTGATCCGGTTCCTGACTCCCGGCGTGCCGTACACGAGCAAGGACCGGGTGCAGCGGCAGCTGCTGAACGAGCTGTTCGGCGGGGGGTTCACCAGCCGCATTAACCAGAACCTGCGCGAGGACAAGGGCTACACGTACGGGGCCGCGTCGTCGTTCGTGATGCAGCCGAGCACGGGGTACTTCATCGCGAGCTCGTCGGTGCGCGCGGATGTGACCGGGGCGGCGCTGGGCGAGTTCCTCAAGGAGTTCGAGCGGATCCACAAGGGCGACATCACGCCGGAGGAGGCCGCGAAGGCGATGGAGTCGCAGCGGGTGGAGACGGTCCGCGGCTTCTCGGGGCTTTCGGGGGTGCTCGCGGCCGCGGGGCAGCTGGTGGCGGTGGGCCTGCCGTTCGAGACGATCGCGAGCGACATGCAGGCGATGCGGCGGGTCACGGCGGCGGACCTCAACACCCTTGCGCGGCCTGCGACACCCATCTCGCACGGCGTTCTCGTGCTTGTGGGGGACAAGGCCACGATCCTGCCGCAGCTCAAGGACCTGAACCTGCCCGCGCCGGTGGAGTACACCATAGACGGGGAACCGAAGAACTGAGGGCTACGACCCGGCGGCGCCTCGCGGCTTGTTTGTTATTCTGGCGCCCTCACCACACCGGGAGCTGCGTCATGGACTTCTCGTTCTCGTTCAAGAAACCTCCGTCGGGCTCGCAGGCCAAGAAAGCGAACCCGTTCGAACAGGCGGAGGAGCAGTTCAATGCGATCCGCGGGTGCGGGGTGACGCCGCGGCCGGCGGTCACGTTCGCCCAGCTGACTGAGGGGCAGGACCCCGCGGCGTTCGAGGGTGCGCCGTATGCGCACATGCTGTGCGTGATGGCGGGGACGGGGAGCGACGGGGAGCCGTTCTCCGATGACGTTCTGCTGGTCAACCCGCAGTGCATCAGCGAGAGCGGCAGCTACTCAGCGTTGATCACGAGCGTCATGCGGCTTGCCAAGGGGGCGCTTCCCTTCGAGGACCTCGCGGACTCGTATGACGGCGACAACAACGTGGCGAGCATCACGTTCACGCTCGACAGCGAGGGGCAGCAGTGGGACGTTGCTGTGGAGGATAACGGCGTCGCGCCGGAGGTCTGGTCAAACCTGGCGACCATCGCGGCGTCGCGGGCAGATTCGGGCGAGCGCCTGGCCTGGTGCGAGGTCGATGGGCAGCGGCTGATGGTGTTCCTGTCGGAGTCTGACCTCAGCGATCTGGCCCAGACCACGGGCATGGAGTGGGCGGCCATCGAGTGATGGGGCATCGCGGGGGTTGGTGCGTGGGGCCGTCCTACTCGCCCTTGGGCTCGCTGGATCCTTCGCCGCTGGCCTTGCCTTCGGACTTGCTCTTGCCCAGCGGGTGCCCGGTGGCCCACAGGGATGCGCCCAGCACCAGGGCCACCGCCCCTACCACGATCGCGAGCATCAGGAGGTCCATCGGGGCAGCATACCGCAGGGCTGCGCGGCCATCGCGCGGCCGCTAGGGCCGGTGCTGGAACACCATGCCGACCACGTCGTAGGTGCCGGGACGGTCGGTGGGGTCGGGGGTGGTGAAGTCGGTGGGGCCGCGGAGGGTGAGGCCGGCCTCCTGCGCGAGCGCGATGATGCGGCGGTAGTCGATGGTGAGGGTGCGGTGGGCGCCGTCGACGTCGGTGGTGATGACGGCGCGGCCATCAGGCTTGAGGAGGCGCTTGATCTCGCGGAGGGTTTCGCGGGCGAGGTCCTCGGTCACGTGCTCGAGCACGCTGATGCAGAAGACGCGGTCCCACTGGGCGCTGGGCAGGCCGGTGTCGGCCATGGAGCGGAGCTTCCAGGTGACCTGGGGGAAGACGTGCTCGGGCGGGCGGTTGAACCCGCGGAGGGTGTGGTGGGGTGAGGCGGTGAGGTTGAGGTCGACGCCAGCGCAGTGGCAGCCGAGGCGCGTGACGAAGTAGGGGATGAGGGGCGCGCCGCCGCAGCCGAGGTCGACGACCTTCAAGCCGGGCTTGGTCTCGCTATTGATGACGGCGAAGGGGTATTCCCACTCGCGGGACCAGTGGGTGATGATGCGCTCGGGGTGCCTGGCGTGGCTGGGGTGGGGCGTGCCCTTGAGCTCATCCCTGTAGATGGTGTTGAAGGTTTCGCGGAGGGCGGTGTAGCGGGGGTCTTGCCAGTCCTGATGGCGGAGGAGGCGGTTGGGGGTGGGGTCGGGGGGGATGTCGGATGTCGGATTTCGGATGTCGGATGTGGGGGAGAGCTGGCCGCGGAGAGCTGTGTTGGCATCACGCGCGGGGCGGGGCAGCAGCACTGCCAGTGTGGGGCCGTAGGCGGGGATCTTGTCATTGCCCTTCATGTAGGGGCGCCAGGTGTGGATGGTGATGGGCTGGCCCTGGCGGGGGAGGCAGGCCTCGTCGAGGTTGCCGAACTCGCGGATGTAGGCGGGGTCGTCGGTGAAGAAGGTGCGGAAGGGCTCGGCGGCGATGGCGGCGCGCTGGGGCTGGTCGATGCGCATGTCGTGGATGAAGGTGGCCGCGATGTGCGGGGCCTGCTGCATCGACGTGCGGGCGAGGGCGATGGCCTCGAGGCCCTTGGGGCCGTCGAGGAGGAGGGTGATCTTCTTGTCGTGGTAACGGGCAAGGAGCGTTGGGAGGTGGGCGGCGGCGGGGCCGTAGAGGAGCTCGACGTGCTTGTAGGGGGCGAGGCGCTGCTCGGCGAAGGCGGCGTTCTCGTCCTTCTCGAGCTCGATGCTGATGATCTTCGTTCTGGTGTTCTCGAAGAACTTTGCGAGGACGAGGGTGGACTGCCCGCGGCAGCGGCCGGACTCGATGATGATGTCGGCGTCGAGCGCGGCGGAGGTGGCGCAGACGGCGAGCATTTCGCTGTGGAGGATGCCGCGTTCTTCGTAGCCGCCGGCGATGTCGAGGAAGCGTTCGACGTGCTGGCGGGCGGCGTGCTTCACGATGGTTGCAGCGGTGTGGGCGCTGGCGCGGTCCTCGAGGGCGTGCCAGTGCTTGAACATCTGGGCGCAGGCGGTTTCGGGGCGGTTCTTTGTGAACTCCTTGCCTTCGAGGAGGATCGGGTGCCAGCCGGTCTTGTAGTGAATGATGCGGAGGTCAGGGTTGTTGTCGATGGCACGGCAGTTGGTCTCGTTGAAGACGCGGCAGGGCTCGCCGCGGAAGACGATGGAGCGGGTGTCGCCGTTGCGGGTGATGTCGCGGTGGAAGGTGGCGTCGTAGTTGCAGAAGCCGATGAGCTCGCGGAGGGCGTGCTGGTCGACGGCGCCGGAGCTGCCGACGGCGCGGGCGAAGGCCTGCTTGTCGGCGAGGGTTGATTCGATGCGGGCGAGGATGGCGGCGAAGACGTGGGCGGCGACGTCGCCGCGGCGAGCGGCCATGACGCCGGTGTTGATAGGGAAGAGCTCGTCCTTCCAGGTGAAGAGGATGTCCCAGTCGGCGCCGTTGTCGAGGGCATCCGCGAGTGGGCGGAAGAGGACGGTGTCGCAGTCGAGGAAGACGAGGGGGCGGGCGGGGAAGCGCTTGGCGCCCTCGAGCCAGGCGTGGAACTTGCGGGGGATGGTGTGCATGACGTCCTCCCCACTGCTGGCGTCGGGCTCCCCACTGCTGCTCTGGGTTCGGAGAGGGAAGTCGTGGTGGGCGAAGCTGAAGGTGGGGTAGGCGAGCTTGAGGATGTCGATCTCGCGCTGCGGGATGTCCTGGTAGAGGACGAGCCCGTGGGCGGGCTGGTCCTCGGGGGAGTTCTCGCGGAGGGAGTGGAGGAGGGGCGCGAGGAAGGCGGCGTACTTGTGGCCGTAGGCGGCGGTGATGAAGGCGGGGGTGCTGGGCGTGGAGTGGGCGGGGTGCATGGGGGTGAATATCGGGTGTCGGGGGTTGTCGGCTGGAAACGGGTGGCGGTTGGAGGAGAGGCATCGAGGCATGAGGCACCCAGGCATCGAGGCGGGGTAGATACCTCATTGCGTGGTGTCAGCTGGGCCAGGCAGGGTTTGAAGCCGGGTGGCTCACAACTGGTTGCATCGGGGGTTCGTAATGGGTGGGCCGCGGGGACGCCGCGTGCGAGGAGTGCAACCGAATGTCGAAGGCATGGACGGCGGCGGCGGTTCTTGTGATGGCGGCGGGGATGGCGTGGGGGCAGGGGGTGGAGGGGCCAGCGCGGGCGGCGCGGAACCGGGCGCTGGCGGCAGACCCGGGGCAGGCTTTCGATCCGGGCGCGGTG
>Ga0196963_10000657_pt1 | contig 28631 bp, 27 predicted proteins | sample S1_5metaG_FD_148600 | JGI IMG/M metagenome (GOLD analysis project Ga0196963, IMG submission 148600) | Soil microbial communities from Anza Borrego desert, Southern California, United States - S1_5 | ecosystem: Environmental > Terrestrial > Soil > Desert | place: USA: California | collected...
TCGGCCCGCGGCCCGAACGCCCGCACTTCGTCAAACTGCTCGCCGAGGAGATTCCTTTCTACGAGCGCCGCCCGCACCGCTCCCACCCCCTGTCGCTCGCCCCCCCGGTGCCGCCGCCTTCGTCCGACCGTTGCCCCCCCTGCCCCCCCGGTGCGCCGCGCGCCGCCCTCCCGTCCCGCACCCGGCCGCCCCCGACCCCGCGCGAACCGCCGCCCCGCTCCCGACGCCGCGCGCGGCAGCCTCGAATCGCGTCCGAGAACATTTGGTGATGGCCACAGCTCGTACTGGACGCCCCGTGTCACCTGATGGAGAATCACGTCCGCGGAGAACACGTGCATGCGCTATTTGGACCAAATGGAGGGTGCAGAGTTCGATCGGACGCACCAGCTCTATCTCGCCGCAGGACGGGGAAAACTGGCGGAGTGCCGCACCCTCATCGCGGCGGGCACGGAGATCGAATTCAGGATTGAAGACGAAGACAACGAATCGCTCCTCCACGCGGCGGTTGACGGCGGAAACCTCGACATTGTGCGCCTGCTGGTGGCTGAACACGGCCGCCGTACGGCGCTTGGCAAAGCGGCGGGTCCGCTCGGAGTCGGGGAGTTTGACGATTTCGTCAATGCGCCCGCCCTCACTTCTACACCTCTTCAGACCGCGATCAGCAATCAAACCGTGCGCATGGTCCGCCTGCTTCTGAAGATGGGTGCATCCCCCTTCCGCACCAACGGCATCGATGAATCGCCACTTCAAACGGCGGCCGAGCACGGGACGCCGGCGATCCTCACAGCAATTCTTTTGGCGTGTGACGAGGAGAACTCGTGTTGGGAAGACTGGGTGAATGACCCCGAACCGCACGAGCAGATGACCCCTCTGCACCTCGCTTGTCGGGGCGGGCGGACTGCAAACGTCCGCTTGCTGCTCTCGCACAACGCTGATGCGGACGTTGTCGACTACAACGGCCGCACGCCCCTATGCGTCGCGGCACAAGGCGGGTTCGACCCGATCGTCAGATTGCTCCTCGACGCCGGCGCGGACCCGAATCTAGCCGAGGATCCGTCACCGCTTGCGGCGGCGGTAAACCGTCGGCACGAGGCAATGGTTCGGCGTCTGCTCCGAGCCGGTGCAGGCGCCGACGGATGGCTCTGGGGCGAAACTGCGTTGCACATCGCGAAGCGCAAGCGACTGCCGCGAATCCGCGAACTGCTCGTCGCGGCCGGTGCGACAAACAGTAGCCGCGCTCGCCCGCGCAAGCTGAGCCCGAAGAAATGAACTCCGTCAAGCTTCGTGGGGCCGCGTATAGTCGGAGAGGTGGCTGTCGCGCGTTGCGCGCCAGTTGGAGCCGATCGCATTTCCAAATAGAATCCGGCGAACCCGCGCGGTAGCACGCGCTACGGATAACCTTCATCTCTCTGAAAGGACGGGTGTCAGACATGCCGGATTACAAGAACAGCTTTTCTGCGCCGAGCTATCGCGAAGAAACGATTGTTGACGAAAACGGGCGCACCGTGGGCACGCTCCGGATCAAACCTTCGTCGATCTTGTGGAAGCCGTCTGGGGCGCAGTCGTTCCACGCTGTACCGCTCGATACGTTCACCGACTGGATCACCAGCGCCGCCGCCAGCGGTTCGAAGCGCGCGAAGCAATAGGTCGAGGTTGCAGGCGATCGCGGGATGGCGGGTTGGGCCGTCTCCGGGCCGCGGTCGGAAGCGGAGCGGCGCAGCCGCGCAGCGCGGGGAGAGTGAGGGACCCCCGCCGGGCACAGCCCGTCCTGGTCGCGGAGCGACATCGGCCGCGTAGGCTGAAGTGAGAAGTTTCGATTGTTGAGGTCGGTCGCAACCGGTACACTGCACCCGCCAATTCGGGGAGCCGACCATTCCTGAACTAAACGAAGCGGACACCTGCACCCGACTGATCCTGCCCCGCCTGCGCGAGGCCGGATGGGACACGGATCCGCATTCCTTCAACGAGCAGCACCCGTTCACCGACGGCCGGATCGTCGTCACCGGCAGCCGTGTCACGCGCCGCCCCCGGAAGCGGTCGGATTACCTTCTCCGCTACACGCGCGACTTCATGATCGCGGTGGTCGAGGCCAAGGCCGCCGGTGTGCCCGCCGCCGACGGGATGCAGCAGGCCAAGGACTATGCTGAAATCCTCGGCCTGTCCTTCGCCTACGCGACCAACGGCACGACGATCCTCGAATTCGACTACCTGACGGGCGTCGAGCGCGAAATCGAGCAGTTCCCGTCGCCGCTCGAACTCTGGCAACGCCTGCAAGCCGCCCGCGGGCTGAGCACGACCGCGGCCGCGCAGCTTCTCACCCCCGCCAACCACCAGACCGAGAAGGGCCACCGCTACTACCAGGAAATCGCGATCAACCGCGCCGTGGAGGCGATGGTCTCCGGCCGCAAGCGCGCGTTGCTCACGATGGCCACCGGGACCGGCAAGACCGCCACCGCGTTCCAAATCTGCTGGAAGTTGTGGATCGCCCGTTGGAACCGCTCGGGCGAGCACCGCAAGCCGCGCATCCTCTACCTCGCCGACCGCAACATCCTCGTCGACGACCCCAAGGACAAGATGTTCGCCCCGTTCGGCGACGCCCGGCACAAAATCGAGAGCGAGGCGATCCAGAGCCGCGAAATGTACTTCGCGATCTACCAGGCGATCGCCAAGGACGAGCGCCGCCCCGGTCTTTACCGGGAGTACCCGCCCGACTTCTTCGACCTGATCATCATCGACGAGTGCCACCGCGGCAGCGCGAACGAGCAGGGGAGCTGGCGCGAGATCCTCGAATACTTCGCGCCCGCGTACCAGCTCGGCATGACCGCCACGCCCAAGCGGCAGGACAACGTCGACACGTACAAGTATTTCGGCGACGCGATCTACACCTACAGCCTGCGGCAGGGGATCGACGACGGGTTCCTCGCGCCGTACCGCGTCCACCGGATCGTCACGAGTTGGGACGCCGCCGGATGGCGGCCCAGCGCCGGCGACGTCGACCGCTTCGGCGCGGCCATCCCCGACGACGAGTACGGCACGAAAGATTTCGAGCGCGTCGTCGCCCTGCGGAAGCGGACGGAAGCGATCGCACGGCACCTGTCCGACTTCCTCAAGCGCACCGACCGCTTCGCCAAGACGATCGTCTTCTGCGTCGACCAGGAGCACGCATCCGAGATGCGCGCCGCCCTGATCCGGTTCAATTCCGACCTCGTCCGGCGGCACCCGGATTACGTCTGCCGGGTCACATCCGACGAGAAGGAAATCGGCATCGGCCATTTGAGCCACTTCCAGGACGTCGAGCGCCAGACGCCCGTCATCCTCACCACGTCGCAGCTCCTGACGACCGGCGTGGACGCCCCGACGTGTAAGAACATCGTGCTGGCCCGCGTCATCGGCTCGATGACCGAATTCAAGCAGATCATCGGCCGCGGCACCCGCGTGCGCGACGACTACGGCAAGCTCTGGTTCTCGATCCTCGACTACACGGGCACCGCGACCCGCATGTTCGCGGATGAGGAATTCGACGGAGACCCCGTCTCGCAGGGGACGACGACCATCGCGGACGACGGCGCGGTCGTCGACGAAGAGGAGGGCGACGACACCGGCGGCGACGAGGGGGACGACGACCTGATCATCGACGACTGGGAGCGCGACGACGAGACCGGGCCGCCGGTGAAACGGAAGAAGTACTACTTCGACGGCGGCCGCGTGGAGATCGTCGCCCACCTCGTGCACGAGCTCGACGTTGACGGCAAGCAGCTCCGCGTGGTCGAGTTCCGCGACTACACGCGCGAGAAGGTGCGGACGCTCTACCCGTCCGCCGACGCCCTGCGGAGCAAGTGGTCCGACCCGCAACAGCGGGCGGAGATCGCGGCGGCGCTGGGGGAGCGCGGGATCGACCTCGAAGAGCTCGCGGCGACCAGCGGCGAGCCCGACGCCGACCCGTTCGACTTGCTGTGCCACGTCGCGTATAACGCGCCCCTCCTTACGCGGCGTCAGCGGGCGGAGAAACTCAAGCGCGACCGCGCTGACTTTTTCGACCGCTTCGGCCCCGACGCCCGGCGAGTGCTCGCGAACCTGCTGGAGAAGTACGCCGAGCATGGCGCGGCGGAGTTGACGATCCCGGAAGCGCTCAAGGTCGCGCCGATTGCGGACTTCGGCACGGTGCCGGAGATCGCGGCGATGTTCGGCGGCGTGGAACCGTTGCGGGCCGCGGTGGCGGAGCTGCAGGCGAATCTGTACGCGGCGTAAGGAGAACGATGCGCAACACGATTAAGCTTTCGGACACGATTTCAATCGTGCTTTCGAAAGATGAGCACGGCTTTCAGGAAGTCCTCGACGACTTGCCGAACACAGGCGTCTTCGATGTCGTCACGTTCAACATCTCGTCGAAGGAGTCTGCTCTCCTGAAGACAATTAAGCAGCTCTCGCCGGACGTTCGGGTTAGGGTCGTGACGAACATTCCGAATCGGTATGAACAGTACTACAGTGATAAAGCCCAAGAGAAGGCCCGCGATCAGATCCGCAGTTACCTCAAGCAACTAAACCCAACACAATACGTTGCGGAGATGAGCGCGTTTTTTAGCTACGATACTCACTGCAAACTTTTCGCGACGGAGAACGTCGCGTACATGGGCTCTGGGAATTTCTCTGATGAGAGCGCACGCAATTTCGAATGCGGCGTGATTATCCGGGATAAGGCGGTCATCAAGGAGCTCGTCGATATGGTCTTTGCGGCGGTGACCGAGAGTGCGGATCAGCACAAAGGCAACGCTATCGCGACGACCATCATTCAGCTAAATGCTGTGGGGGCGAGGCTTAAGTCTCTTCTCGCGGACTACGAGGACCTCTTCTACTCCGAGACGGACGAGTACGCATCACCGAATTTCAGGTACTTTGAGTGGCAGGACCCCCGCGCAACCGAAGCCGACTTGGACGCACTGTCGAATCTCCTTGACGAGCTCGACAATATTCTGGCAGATATGCAAGATGACGGGCAGCAGGAACCGATAGCGCGCGCGTTCTCGATGAAGCAAATAGAGAAGACTCGCGCCGCGGTGTTGCCCGATGAGCCACTCCATAATTTCATTACACATGATAGCGATTCCTTCATGCAGTCCTGGATCGAAGACAATGGAATTTATGTTGACGACGGGCACGACGGGGCAGCGGAAGACGCGGCAAATGAGGATTTCGACAAGCGGAGCGAACTCGCTGACGAAGCCAAGCCGGTAGTCAAAGCCATGATGCAGTCAATGAAAGGTGTTCTCAGCGAGATCGAGGCGACAACGGGCGCGCTGAAGAAGATTCAGATCTCGAACAGGCACATCGACAACACTTAGGCATTCGGTTTGGCGGGAGCATGCGAGAAAAGCAATCAGTGCAAGTGCCATCCACAACCGCCCAATCCCTCGGCGCCCTCATCGCGTCCGCGCGGAAGATCATGCGCAAGGACAAGGGCTTGTCCGGTGACCTGGACCGCCTGCCCGCGCTCACGTGGGTGATGTTCCTCAAGTTCCTTGACGATATGGAGCAGTTGCGCGAGACGGACGCGCAGCTCAAGGGGGAAAAGTTCAAGCCGGCGATCGAGTCGCCGTACCGGTGGCGGGATTGGGCGGCCAATCCGACGGGCATCACCGGGGACGAGTTGATCGCGTTCGTCAACCAAGACGAGGCGGTCCGCCCTGATGGGAAGCGCGGGCTTGGGCTGTTCAAGTATCTGCGGTCATTGGACGCTTCGGGCGGCAAGGGCGGCAGTGGACGGCGGGACGTGATCGCGACCGTCTTCAAGGGGACGGTCAACCGCATGATCAACGGCTACCTCCTCCGGGACGTGGTCAACAAGATCAGCGGCATCCATTTCAACAGCTCGGAAGAGATCCACACGCTCGGCCACCTCTACGAGTCGATGCTGAAGGAGATGCGCGACGCGGCCGGCGACAGCGGCGAGTTCTACACCCCGCGCGCCGTCGTCCGCTTCATGGTCGCGGTGACCGACCCCAAACTCGGGGAGGTCGTGCTCGACCCCGCCTGCGGCACCGGCGGTTTTCTGGTGGAGGCGTTCGCCCACTTGTTGAAGCAGGCCAGCACGGTTCAGAAGCGAAAGATCCTCCAAGAGGCGAGCCTCCTCGGCGGCGAAGCCAAGCCATTGCCGTACCTGCTCGCGCAGATGAACCTGCTTCTCCACGGGCTGGAGTCGCCCCGGATTTCGCCCGGCAACTCGCTGGAAGTGAAAATCACGGAGATAGGCGACCGCGACCGGGTCGACGTGATCCTCACCAACCCACCCTTCGGCGGAGAGGAAGAGCGCGGCATCCTCAATAACTTTCCGGCCGACAAGCAGACGAGCGAGACGGCGCTGCTCTTCCTGCAACTGATCATGCGGAAGCTCCGCCGCGGCGACAAGCCCGGCCGGGCGGCGGTGGTCGTGCCCAACGGCATGCTCTTCGGTGACGGCGTCTGCGCCCGGATCAAACAGGAGTTGCTGACCGAGTTCAACCTCCACACGATCGTCCGGTTGCCCAATGGTGTCTTCGCACCGTACACGCCGATCCAGACGAACCTCCTTTTCTTCGACCGCACCGGCCCGACCGAGCACGTGTGGTATTACGAACAGCCACTGCCGGAGGGGCGCAAGAACTACACCAAGACGCAGCCCATGCAATTCGAGGAACTGGCCGACTGCGTCGCCTGGTGGCCGGCGGACAAGCGGGCGGAGAACGAGCGGGCGTGGAAGGTTCCGGCGGCGGACCTCATCGCCAACGCGTGTAACCTGGACGTGAAGAACCCGAGGGGCAAGGTGGACTCCGAGCACCTGCCGCCGGAGAAGCTGGTGGACGACATCCTCGAAAAGGAACTCCGGATCGCGGAAGTTCTGAGGGAGATCAAGGGCGTGCTGGACAAGGGGACGGGAGTAGACGGATCGGGGAACGAACACGCGTCCGCGCGCCCACGTAATGCGGCGCGGCGGACCCTGGGGGTGGAGTAAATGCGAAGTCTGGGGACTTCCCATGTGGCGCTGGGCGAGGTGTTGCGGCGGAGCGACGAGCAACTGACGCTCTCCCTCACGGAGATGTATCGTGAAGTGACCGTCAAGCTTTGGGGAAAGGGCGTAACGCTTCGCCGGCTGGCGAGTGGCAGTCAGATCGCGGGTTCCCGCCGCTTTGTTGCTCGCCAGGGGCAGTTCATTTTGTCCCGCATCGACGCCCGGAATGGCGCGTGTGGCGTTGTGCCGCCCGATCTGGACGGCGCCGTTGTGTCGAACGATTTTCCGACGTTCAACGCCGACCCGGGCCGAATCGATTCCGCCTATCTAGGTTGGCTCGGTAAGACCGCGTCGTTCGTCGACCTTTGCCGAGCCGCAAGCGAGGGCACCACCAACCGCGTCCGCTTGCAGGAAGATCGATTCCTCAAGCTGACGATCCCCCTCCCCCCGCTGGCGGAGCAGCGGCGGATCGTGGCGAGGATCGAGGAACTGGCCGCGAAGATCGAGGAGGCGCGACGACTGCGCGCAGGCGCGTCATCCGGTGCTGACGCGCTTCGGCGGTCCATTCGCGCGCTGGCAGCGACGGGGCGGCTGACGAAAGAGTGGCGCGAAGCACATCGCCTGATCCGCCCGGCAGTGGAGATACTTTCGAGGCTCGTGCCCCAAAGCGGACAAGTGAAGAGCCGGAAGCGCTCGCCGCTGACGCTGCCCGATCCTCCCGAGGTCCCCGCGTCGTGGGTGGTTCGCACCTCGGGCGACCTTCAAGACGCCGGCGCCCTCTTAGACATTCAAGATGGCAATCACGGCGGCGACTACCCGCGCAAGAGCGAATTCGGGAGCGATGGCGTTCCATTCGTGACGGCACTTCAGATTGATGAAAATGGCGTCCGTATTTCAGACGCGCCAAGGCTTCCGACCGAGCGGGCCAAGCAACTTCGGATTGGGTTCGCCCGCGGCGGGGACGTGTTGTTGACGCACAACGCATCTGTTGGTGACGTCGCGATCGCGCCCGCGGACTCAGGGCAATTCCTGCTCGGGACGTCCGTGACCTATTGGAGGTGTAATCCCGCAGCGCTGCTCCCGCAGTACTTGCTGCATTTCATGAAGTCGGATTGGTTCCAAGGACAACTCCAAGCGATCATGAAGCAGACCACCCGAAACCAAGTCAGCGTTTTGAAGCAAGTGAATCTGTGGGTGTGCGTGCCACCCATCGAGGAGCAGAGGGCCATCGTGACGGTTTTGGACGAGGTGCTGGCGCGCACGAGCGTCGCCCAGGACTTTCAGTCGCAATCCACTGCCGAGCTCGACGCCCTCCTCCCCTCGATCCTCGACAAGGCGTTCAAAGGTGAACTCTGATGGAAGAAACGACCGGTGGAGAACGGGCCTGGGTTGAATCGCTGGTGCCGTGGCTCTCCGAGGCGCTGGCCGGGAGCCGGCGGGACGGCGAGGCCGTCGACGTGGCCGCGGGATACGAACTCGCCTAGACCCACGAGATCCTGCATTACGACTGGGACGACCAGCCCGAGGGTTGCCGCAACGCGTATCAGACGGACCTGCTCATCTCAGACTGCGCCGAGGATCAGACCTGGTGGATTCCGCGGGTCGTCATCGAATGCAAGCTGCGCGGCGTCACCACGCACGCGGCGCAGACCTACAGCACCAAGGCCGCCACGCACAAGCAGGTGCACCCCTACCTCCGCTACGGATTCCTGATGGCGGAGGTCGAGGACTTCATCCCGTCGCGCGTCATCCGCCACGGCGTGCACTTCGACTTCATCGCTTCGGTTGAGAATCGGGCGCTATCCGAAGACGAACGGGCGTCGCTCCTCGCCGTCGTGCGAGACGAACTGGAAGCGAGTCGCAGGCTGCACGGCCTGTTCCTCGACCGCACGCGAAAGCGCGACCGCTGTCGCATCCTCCACCGTAAGTTGATGCTCGATTGAACCCGACGACGTCTTCCGCCCCGGCGGCGCAAATGAGGAGTGATCGCATGTCTGAAGCGGAAAACCCGTCGCGGGAACGTCGTGAGGGAGCCCAGCCTGCACGTCGTCCCCTGGTCGGCGAGGAGCGCCCGCTGATCGCCCCGTTCGCGGAAAAGCGGAACCGGCAGGTATTGCGGGAAATCTACGGCCAGCACGAGAAGAAGGTCGAGTTCATGCGCCTGCTGGCCCTGATGGTGCTCTTTAAGGTCTCCAAGGAGCAGCTCCGGGCGACGGACTTCGCCGCGCTGGAGAAGCGGCTAGCCCGGAGCAAATCCAAGCTAGAACAGTTCACGGAACTCCGGCGGATGGGTCGCGCGAGCGCCGCCGATGAGGTCGCGCCGGCGTTGCGGCAATTCGTCCACGAGCGCGTGTTCCCGACCGTCCCGTGGCCCCTCCCGTTCAGCGCAGCCCAACTCGCCCACCGCCTCCAGCGGCACGTGATGCCCGCGGACGAGTTCGAGGACGGCCTCTACGACTTCGCCGAATCGACCGACCGTAGACTCGACCGGTTGCGGTTCCGATCGTCGCCGTTCGCCGTCGCGGTGGTCGAGGGTCCGTGCCCGCTTCCCGACTCGGGTCGGACGGTCTGGGACCGAGGCCGAATCAACCTCCGGCTCGACATGGTGGAATCGCGCACGACGTGGCGGCTGTCGAAGTCGGGCGACCCCGCAAAACGGGTGACGAGCCGAGTCATGGCCCGGTTCAGCGGCCCGGTGAGTCCGCGTTCGGGACGGCGGGCCGCGTCCGAGGCGCGGTCGCTCCTGACGGTCCTGTACGCGTGCGTCGCCGACATCGAACGGCCGGGCGAGACGACCGTCGGCGCGAGCGGCCTTCCGCGGCTGCGGGCCGCCGATCTGGTCGCGCACCGCGGGTTCGTCCGAAAGGCGATCGACATGTTCGCGACGCCCGGGGCCGGCCGGGACACGGTCCACGGACGACTGCGGAACGCGATCGTCCTGATGGCGGAGGCCAACAAGCAACCCCACCCGGCCCTGGGTCTCGGGCTATTCTGCTCCGCGCTTGAGGCGCTGGTTGGCCGAGGCGCGGACAGCATCAGCAAGACCCTGTCGGAAAGCCTCGCCACACTGTTGGAGCCGGATCCGAACTACCGCCAGGCCGCGATCGAACTCGTCCGGGAACTCTACAACCTGCGGTCGAAGACGCTCCATGGGGAGCGAGTCGAGGCCCCGCCGGTCGAACGGTCTAAGGCTCGGGCGCTGTGTGCGCACGCCCTCCGAGCGGTCATGGAGTGGCAGGAATTCGTCCGACGTACGCAGGGCGACACGCCCGACGCCCCGGCGCTTTTCCGTGAGATCGAAAGCGCCCGCATCGGCGGGAAGCGGATCGCGCACGACTACACAGCACCTGTCCGCCGGCTGTGGGGCGCGCCCGCATGATGGGATTTGTTCCCGCATCTGCCCACAGACGCCGTATCACGATCATTTTTCAATCCGCCTAGCGTGGATGTTCAAGCTCAGCATTTGGGTCGTCAGACGGACCGTAGGCCGGGCGCACCGCCCGCCTGCGCGATCGACCGACCGTGCCCAACGCGAACCGGGTCATTTCCGCCGGCGCCGCACTTGTTCATATCTTCGAGAGGCCGTTCGGTCACAGGGTCTTTCCTTGACGAGGCCTTTCGTGCTCGACTGGGTCGAGACCCGTCGCCAGTAGCGCAGAACGCCAATTCCCCAGCCACCGAGCTGCAGCGCAAAACAGCGGCCGGTTGTCTTGGAACACCGCCATCGCGTTGAGAGGGTCTCCATTGCGCAGGCGGAGACGGATGGCCTCGATTACTCGTTCTTCGTTCCAGCGCTGTCCCCCACCGACCGCACGCGAATGTTCTGCGCGGTTGTTCCTAGATGGCCGCACCGCATCACTCTGGGGTTGCACAGCGCAGTTGGTCGAATGAGCATGATGCTTGGTGCGTGCGGTGTGCGCCGCGAGGTCGATGCCGGCCGACCGCAGCGCAGCGGCCCAGCCCCCGAACTCCCGCGCTGCCGCCTCAACCAACGATTTCGGTCGCACGTGGGACGGGGCCAGCGGCTCATTTCGCAGCGCTGTCCGCAGGATCTCCTCGACGATCCGGTCCGCCGTCCACCGCACGACCCGCCGTAGCCGGGCCGGATCAACCCCGGCCGCCACGACGGCCTTCGACCACGACCCGTACACACGACGCGCGGCCGCGGCGAGGTTCGTGTGCCGCTCGCGCAGCTCGGCCGGCCGGAGCGGCCCGCCGCGCCGGGCGAGCGCACGGATCGCCGAGAGGATCTGGGCCGGCGCCCAGCGCTGGTGCGCCCGCGCGGCGTCCGGCGGCAGCCCGGCCCCGGCGACCGCGTTCCGCCACGACCCGAAGACCCGAACGCCGGCCTGATAGAGCTTCCAATCGACGTCCTGCTTCCGGCCCGATGTGAGCACAAGCCCTGCCGCCTCACGGCGCAGGATCTCGCGGACGATCAGGTCGCGCGTCCACTTGGCCATGGTTACCCTCGGGCGTCCGTAATCACGGCCTCGAACCGCTCGACGATCCCGGCGTGGTGGTGGTTCAGGTACGGGCGGACGCGGGCGTTGGACAACAACTCGCGGGCAAAGATCGCCAGGCGGAGCAGGTCGACCGTGTACTGCTTGTACAGGCGCGAGTAGAAGTCGTGCTTCTGCTCGGCCTCGGTGAGCTGCTTGATCAGGTCCGCCTTCCGCTGCGCGGTCTTGTCCCACGGGTCGTGCTTCCGTTTGGTCTCGTTTCGCAGTTGCGGCGGCGTCTTGAGGATCAGCGTCCGCGCGAACGCGATGCTGTAGTCCTTGTACCCGTCCATCTGGCCGATGATCTCCTTCTGCCGGGCCGGCTTGACGCTCGTCAGTTCCTGCGCGCACGCCCGGGTGATCTTGTCCTTGTCGAACGCGGCCGCGACGTCCGGGTGCAGCTGTTTAAGCAGCGTTCGTTTCAGCCGGTGCGCGATGCCCGAGATCCCGAGCGCGGCCGCGATCGACCCCGCGTCCAGTTCCTCCATCGACCGCTCGATCATCCGGTTCTCCTGAATCGGCGACACGCGGTTGACCATCCGGTTGCCGGTGAACGCCTCGCGGCGCTTGCCCAGGATGCAGGGCACCACGGCCACGCCGAGGTCGAGGAGCCCGCGGTACCGCTGGACGCCGTCGAGGATCACGAAATTGTCGCCGTCCGGGAAGACGATCAGCGGCTCGATCAGCCCGATCACGCGCAGGCTGGCGACGATCCGGTCGTACTCGCGCTTGGTGACCTGGCGGTCACGCAGCGGCCGGAGCCGGGTGATCGGGATGTCGAGCGATTCAGAATCTTCCATCTCAAACCTGCCTTTCCAACTAAGCAGCGACCGTCAAGCCTTGGCCCCGACGTTGTACGTGCCGGCCAGGTCCGGCTGCTTGCCCAGCCCTTCGGCCGTCAGCAGCTCCAGTAATGCCGCGTCGGCCCAGAGGGTCGCCAGCCCGTCGAGCAACATGAACACGCGGCTCTCCTTCCCCCGCACCTCACGGACGTACGAGTCCTTCGCCTGGGTGGCGGTGGCAATGTCGTCGGTGAGCGCGGCAACGGTGTAGTCGCCCGCGGCGGGGCCGCCCGTGTCGCCCTTGCGGTTCCGGGGATCGGTCCGGGCGGCGATGATCGACCGCGCCTTGGCAAAGTTCTGCGCGTTGACGATCCCCTGGTCGAACGCGTCCATCAGGACGTTCTGGATGCCGGCGTCGTCGGCCGACGCGACCAGGACGGCGAACGAGATCGGGAACACGGCCTGCTCGACGCCCTGGATCAGGCGGTCCTCGCCGTTCTCGACCAGCCGGATGTACTGCCGGACGTACTCCGGGCTGCGGCACGCGACCTGCGCGATCTGCTCGAACGTCCACCCCTCGTCGCTTAGGTTCTTCAGCTCCCGCGCGAACTCCATCGTCCCGGCCCGGCTGCGGGCCAGGTTCTCGACCAGCGATTCGAGGTACGCCTGCTTCCGCGTGCACGTGACGACCTCGGCGCGGATGTGCGTCTGCTTCCGCCGCTTCTGGGCGATCAGCCGGCCCTCGCCGCAGATCAGCTCGTAGAACCCCTGCCCGTCCTTGCCCAGGAACTTGTCGTTGACCCGGATGTCCTTGATCTGGCCGACCGCGCCGATGCTCTGGACGTTCATCGCGAACTGCGCCTCGTCCCGGGTCCGCGAGTTGATCACCCTGATCCGGTCGATCGGGATCATCTCGCGCCGCCGGTCCCGCATGAGGACGATCGGCGCGTTGCCGGCGGCGCCGGCGCCGCCGTCCTTCTTGTTCGCTGCCTTGCTCATGACGACGACCTCGCGAGTTGGAAGATAAATTCGAGCCCGGTGTGCCCGTACATGTCGAGCCGAGACTCGGAGGACCCGAACAGCCGCACGCCGCGGCGCTGAACCATCAGCCGCGGCAGCGCCAGGTACCCGAGGATCTGCGGCCCGTCCGGGCCGGACACCGGGACGCCCAGCGTGATGTCGACCGTCCGCCGCTCGTCCGGGCGGAAGTACCAGTACTGGCTGTACCCGTGCGGGACTGGGACGGACGGCTGCACCAAGACGGTGAACCGCCCGTTGACGACCAGGAAGTCATCGTACGCCACCACGTCCTTGACCAGGCCGCGGAGCAGCGACTCGACGTCGGCCCGCACCTTGACCAGCGCGGCCCGGTACGCCTGCTGGTAGGCCGCGTCGAGCGACCCGAACCGCCGGGCGTACGCGGCGAGCGACGGCGCGGCCGCGTCCGCTTCGACGAACGACGGCCGGAGGAACTCGTGCTCGCGGACCAGCCGTTCCAGCTGCGCGAGCATGTACTCCGGCGCGTACCGCGTCGCCGCCCTGGCGAACACGGCCTGGGCGTGGTCGAAGATCGCGCGCTCGACGACCGGGTCGAACGCGCCGGCCGTGCGGACCCAGTCGCCCGGCGGGTTGGGCCGGGTCGGCGTCTTAAGCTTCTGCGACGTGCGGTTGTAGATCAGCGTCCCGACGTACAGCTCGTTGACCAGGATCCGTCGCACCTTGCCGCCGTCCCAGCGGCCGCCACCGGGGGACTTGATGTCGTCGCCGTTCAGTCCGTCCGCGATCTGGGCCAGGCTGCGGAGCGTCTCGGTGAACTCGTGGAAGATCCGGCGGATCGTCGCGACGTGTTGTTCGTCGCCGGGGGCGGGCGTGACGCGCTGGTTCTGAATGCTCTTGCGCTGGCCGGCCGCCAGGACCTGGACCGGCCGCTTCGCCTCGTCGAGCAGCAGGCGGGCCAGCCCGTACGGCGGCTTGCCGCCCGCCCAGTACCCCTGCTGGCTGATCTTCACGCACCCGCGGAACACCTTGTCGCTCAGCTCCTTGCTGTACTGGGCGGAGCGGAACCGCTCGAACTGGATCATGACCGGGTAGAACCCGTCGCCGGCCCGGGCCTTGCCGATCGCCGTGTACACGAGTTCCTTGCCGTGCCGCTTGCACTCGGCGCTGTACGTGGCCGACTGGTCCAGGTCCTGGAACCGCCCCCACCGGCTGACGTCGAGGCACAGGACGAGCGCGAAGTCGCCCCGCGCCTTGACCCAGTTCTCCATCATGTCGTTGAACGCGTGCCGGCCCTCGGCCGTCAGCCCGGACTTCCCGCGGTCGGCGAACTCGTGGATGATCTCTACCCCGTTCGCGGCCGCCCACTGGCGGACCTGGTCCTGCTGGATCTGGACCGAGTTCTCCTGCCGGTCCTGGGCCGAGTGGCGGTAGTACGCGACTGCGCGGAGCCGCGCGACGTCGGCGTCTACGTGCGGCGGCGCGCTCACCCACCACGGCGCCCGGTTCCCGTCTGGCTGACCGACCATCCGCGCACCTCGCCGGCACGACGATCACGTCAGCACCTGCGCAGGCGCGCCCGACGCGCCCTGACCGGCTGACCGCGGAGGATTTTGCGCGACGCGCGTGCAAAACGGTGAGGTGGTCGCGTGCAACCGCCGTGCAACGGGGATAGTCGGAAACTCAGAGTTCGAGGATGTACCGGCCGTTGTGCCCCTTGATCGCCTTCGCGAGCCCGCCCATGCCGCCGTCCCGGAGCCGGCGCCGGAGGTGGCGGACCACGCTTCGGATGGTGCCGGTGGCCAGTTCTTCGTTCTCCCAAACCTCCTGGAGGAGGTCGAGGTGGGTAACGAACTGGTTTGGGCTGCGCGCCAGCCGCCCAAGCAACCGGTAGCCGAGGGTGTTTCCTAAGTAAACGGATCGACCCTTCCAGACAACGCTAAGCGTTGACTCGCTTAGAATCGGGCGAACCGTTGCGGGACGGACTTTGCCATTCCGGCCGGCAGCGGGATTCCGACCGACGGTGCTGTCGTGAATAACGGCGCGCACCGCACCCCGAATCTCCTCGACGCAGAACGCCGCGCTCATCAGCGTCTCGGCGAGGTGGCCAGTAAGGTGCTCCAGCCGGTGGACTTTCTCCTGATTCACCGTCTTTCTCCGAACGGTCTCCCCGAAAAACATCCGATATGCCCGCGTCTTGAGCAAATGCGCGATGTCTAGCGCTACGCATCTGGGTGGTACAAGAGAAAATGATCGCATCTCAACCAAACGTGTTCCGCCAGCACGCCGATGCAGATCCACGTCGTTCGCGCAAGCCTTTCACGACGCTGTACAGCAACATCTTCGGGGCCGCCCGCAGCGGTTGGCGGAACTTGAACTACGGGATCGAGTATGGCCTGACGTCGGGTCGCAACCGGCTCGGGACCATGTTCAATCCGGCGACCAGCCGTGGACAGGCCAACTTCGGGCGGCTCGGGGCCGGGCTGATGGTCGCCAACATCGCCGGCGACCAACTCGCCAACGGCAACCAGTTCTCCATCAATGCGGGCGCGGCGGCGGCGGGCGCCGATGTGGCGGGCGTCATCAACGCACAGGTCGCCTACGACAACAACCACTGGACGTCCGGCTCGTAGGCAAGCTCGGGGCGGGCATCCGGCGAAGCCAACCAGATCGCCGACAGCGAGGGGTTCAGCGTCGTCGATCAGGTACAGCTTATGAAGTGGAATTTCACGTATGTGGCGTGCCAGGCTGGCGGTCGTCTCCCCAGTGGTTACGCCCGTCTTCGGCACCGCGGCGAACGTGGCCGTGAGCACCTTCATCGCGTTCTTGATCCACGCCCACTCCGACACGTGCAGGCGGTGGACGGTCTTCGACCGGACGGACAGGGAGACGTAGATCCGGCTGTTGATCCCCTCGAAGTGCAGCTCGTTGCGGTTGTCGTACTTCGCCTTGGGCTTGCGCCACACGCGGCCGTCGGCAAGTTGCACCTCCTCCGGGCACGTCTCGTACGCGTGCTTGATGATCTCGAAGAGGGTGACGAGGTTCTCGCGGCAGTCGGCCAGGATGCAAGTGTTGCAGTTCTGGGTGAACAGCGTCGCGTCCAGGTGCCAGATCAGGAAGAATGTGGACACGCCCTCCTGGCGGGCCTTGAGCACGAGGTGGAAGTTCCAAAAGTCGACGTACTTCCGCAGCACCCGCTGGATCGGGTTGAGGATCAGGCGCGTTGTGACGCCCGGCGTCTTCGTCTGGATCTGGTACAGGTGCGGGATGCGCCACCAGCGGTTGCCGATGCGCTTGCGGTCTTCAGGGTGGATGGCGGCAGTATGGCACTACTTGCGACCGACGTCTCAGATTACTGTTGTCCGTACAAGCGCGTCCCACTTCTCCCGTACCCGCCCTGTCAGTGACTTGGCGTGACGCGTCACCTGGCGCAGTAGTTCTACGGCGTCGTCTGAACCGAAGAAGCTTTCGGCTTGGCGGTACCAGTTGCCGACAAGCAGCTCCCGGCCGTCAATCGAGAAGGGTGTCCATGCACCCAGTCGGCCCATTACCTGGATCGTGTCATTCGCTGCGTACTTTCCATCCATGAAAACACCGATTGCGTTGATCGACGATTCTAAAAGATAGGCTTCGGTCAGGGCATCGCCGAAATGAACGCCTAGGTTGAATGCGGGGATGATGTGTGATTCATACTCCTCCTTAGTGACCCGCATTCGCAATGCCTCGGGAAGAAGCCCAGAGACGACCGGGCTGCCAAACCTAAACGTTGACTCCGGTGTGACTGAGAGTGCTGTCCCCGCATAAAAGTCGCCGATTGACACAGCCCCTCGGATAGGAATCCCCAACCGTAAGCCGACCGCGATGATGGCAGAGCACATTCGGGAGAACTCGTCGATGATCATCTGATTCACCGTCCACATGTCATCACCGTGGTGCAGAGGCGAATACAGGATCACGGAGTCTGAAAAGTTTTGGATCTTGGGGGAAATCGATGTGAGGCCGTGGAGATAGGCGCGGCTCTGCAGCTTGTATATGACGTCGGCAATCTCTTCGAAGAGCACGCCAATGAGGCTGAATTTCCTATCGCGCAATAGGTTCTTGAAGCCGAGAACATCCAGGAACGCTACGATGTGGGGAGCTGGGACGACCTCGGGTGCAGGTCGTGCATACTGCCGAGGTAACTGCCCATCGGGCAATCCAGGAGCCTGTTCTGCATCCGGCATCTCGATACCTCCGTTCGTTGGTGGATGCCCCTTGATACCGGCTTTATCACAATCTGTTCGGTTGCCACAGGGATCGTGGGCCGATCGATCTGTCTGCTTGGGCTGACCGAGGGGTAGCAGCGGCACCATGAACCCGTCTGCGGATCTCCGCTACCAGCTCCATCGCTCGCTCCATCTGCGGGGGCGTCTTGTTCTTGTCGAGGATCTTCCGAAGTTCGAACTCCTGGGCGTAGAGCTCCGGTTCGCTCAGTTCTTCGGCCTTCAGGGAAGAGGGGGTGGTCACTTGCGGCGCTTAGGGTTGGGACCAGAGAGTAGGTACGCAAGCCCTCGTCTCGGCCTCTGTCAGGATCACCGCGGGGATTGCCACGCGGCCGTCCGTGAGTGCCTTCGCCACGCGGTGCGCGCCGTCGATCAGGAATAGCTTGCCGTGGCCGTTGCCGACCAAAACGGGAACCGTGCCCTGGAGCGTCGCCGGCATCTTCTACGGGAAATATTTGTTCGGCACGCCGGAGACGTGTTGTACGGCGTGGTACGGCTGGCCTGAGCAAACGACCAGTCGGCGAGGGACATGTTCTGCACGGGGCGAGGCGGCTTCGTGATGAGGTCGATCACCGCATCCAACCAATAACAATACCGCTCGGCGAGCTTGCGCTCGACCAGCGTCACCCCGTTTCGGCATGCGTACTTGAATTGGGTTCCCTGAAACTGTGCCGTGGAGGGGAAGGCGTAGCGGATGGCCGCAAACGCCGTGTCAATGTCCACGGAAGGGAACGATACAGGATGTGCGCGTCGGAGGGAACGGGATCGGAGCCAGCGGATGACCACTGCCTGTCACGCAGCGGCAGAAGGCGTGTTGGAGTCCGAATCGTCCTTGCGCTTCTTCGCTGCGTCTTTGCGCGCGTCGTCCTGCTTCGGTGCGTCCTTCAGGCGCCAAAGCGCGCGCACAAGCAGGCAAAGGTTCGGCAGAGTGAGGCCGGAGAAGTGAGAGACGATGAGCGTGCATCCTGCCGAAAGCAACGCGGCGATCGTGAACGGCCATCCGTTCAAATTGTTCAGATAGAGGACGAACGCACCAATGAAGAACAGCAGTGCGAGGAGCACTGTGGACACAATGGTGATCAACTGCAGCGTGCGCCTATTCCGTGGGTTCATAGTGATCTCCGATCCGCGTTGCGTGACTCAGCTCCGAGTCACGTGGTAAAAACATCGCCAAACCACTCCGTTCACATCCGATTTTCTCTTCGTAATTCACTATCTGGCATCAAGTTGCACGCAGAATCCAAGCTGCGGCCCCGTCACGGTTTTTGTGCACACATGTGCACCGTTCACGTGATCCCCTTTCTCAAGCTATCGCTTCAGAGAACCGCTATGCAGAAGCCACGCCTTTGCATCGTGTGCATCGAGCGTACTGTCCTTCAAAAGATCATGAACGCGCGCGAGCTGGTGATACAGAATGTGACCGACCCGCAGGCTAGGTCTAATACGACGGACAGGCCATTTCCCACACATCGACCGCCAATAGCCCTTCATACTAGCGGTCACATTGGGGGCCGTCCTTCAGCAGAGATTGCGAGAGATAACGTAATTTTTGATCCCAATTACGACGAAACCCGCAAGGGCCGAAGCCTATGCGGGTATTCCACAGTATTGATGGTTCGAACGAAGTCAGTTCACAGCGATGTCATTCCAATTCACTCTCTCAACGATCTCGTTTGCAATTCGATCACTCAAAACATCACTACTGTGAATCACTCGATTGAACACACAGTATCGAGTGACAACGTATTCATTTTCGATTCCTGCTCGGTCAGGGCGCAGCTTCGCCCCGGATCGCCGAATTGTCGCTTTTCCTCGGCCGCGCTTCAATGATAAAATCGCGATATCGACAGAAAATCTTCGGCCCCACATGTGCGGTGATCGCAGCAAACAAGACCCCGCTTGCGCGGGGGTGTCGAGAGGGTTACTCTCTTGTGAGAACAGCACACATCCCTCTCGGCACAGCGCAATAGATCCGCCTTCCGAAGCTCCGAAGGGTGGATTGACGGATTTGCCACCGATGCCGGGCAACCGGAAGTCCCGCAGGGGCAAGGCAGACTCGGAAGAGCTGGTAGCAGGGCCTCGGAGCACCCCTCCTCGAACTCACTCGAACGGAATGGCTTGAGAGGGCACACCCGCTGATTCTCCAGACGCTCTGGGGGGCAAGCCGACCGTAAAGAAAGGTGGGGTCTGGCCCACCGATCCTCCCGCACGGCGCTGGCACGCCGCGCGCTACACTGCTATCGCACGCGGGCGCGGTCGATCACCTCGCGCCAGGCTCGATTCCACGAACCGCCGTCGCACCACTCCGGAACATGCCGCGCCCGTCCTTGCGGCACCGGCCCTCGTCCCGCGCACCCGCCTCTTCGTCTCAACCGCCAACCGCGGGTCGGCGATGGCTGCGTCGAGCACGACGTCGCCGGGCAACGCGAGCTGGAGCCCGTCCCACGCAGCCAAGCGGACCGACGGCAGGACGGCCGCCTGTGTCTGCCAGTCGTACAAGTCGTCGGCCAGCAGCGGGGTCGTGTCCCACCACAGGCCGGCCGGCTGCAGGTCGGCGGCTACAGTCGCGACGAGATCGGCCGGCACGAGGTCGAGACCGGCGAGGTGGACGATCTGGTGCTCGAACCAGACCCGGCTAAGGTGCCGAGCAATCGCCTTGCCGCCGCAGGCGGCCACGGCCAACCGCTCCTCGTCGTGCCGGTGCCCGCGTGGCCGCCGCGCGGAGGCTACCATCGGCGCCACCGTGGACGGATCGAACGCCCGCGCCCACGGGGTGCCGCCGTCTGCGCTCTCGCCTTGGCGGATCAGGCAGCAGCACCTCGCTGACCCGGCCGTCGAGTTCGGACTTGAACCGGTACACCACCAGGTCGAGCTTGGCCGCGTCCCTCGCCATCGCCGCGACCGCCGCCGTGCTGGGCCGGCGGAGCTCGCCGCAGAACACGGAGGGCCCGGTCGTCCGCAGCACCAAGCCTTCACCCGCGGTCACCGCGGCGTCGAACGCGTCGAGCACTGCGGCCGGCACCGGCCGCCCGCTCCGCGGGGCCAGCCCGAGCAGGTACGAAAGCCGGTCGGCCGTCTCCGGCGAGATCGCCAGGTACGGCCGCGGCATCCAGTTCCTGAGCGGCGCGGGCCGGAACGGCTCGACGTCCGCGGGCCGGCGGGCGAACCACGCCGGGCGGACCGGCCGCCCGCCCCCGTCGACCGCGGCCAGCGCGAACCGGGTCATGGCCGCCGACACCCGGTTGAGCACGACGAACTCCCGGGCCCGGGCCGCCGCGTCCAGCGTGTCGGCGCCGGGTATGACCCGCTCGACGTCCCACGCGTCAGGACCGAACTGCCGGTCGTGCGGGGCGGCCGGGCAAAACCGGAAGTCGACCGCGGCGCGCACGCCGCCGCCGCGCGTGAAGTCGATCACCGGCATGCTGTACCGCAGCCCGGCGACCGTCGTGCTCGCGTAGTTGACGTCCCGGCGGTTCATGGCCGGACTGCCGGGGAACCGGCCGACCGGCACGTCCCGCAGCGCGAGCCACGTCACGTTCGCGGTCGGGAGCAGGGCCAGGTCGCCGTGGGCGACGGTTGCCTCCACTTGGTCGAGCAGGACGGCCAGGCCGAGGCACCCGCGCCACGCCTCGTTGAGCGGCAGTCGCTCGCGGAGGGCCCGGTCGGCCCGCCACTGGGCGTGGAGCGGGGTCTTGTACGCGGCGTTGTCGAACCGGCCGGGGTTCCGCGGCGTACGGGCGACTTCCGCGGGGAGGGTGACGGGCGCGTCACCGGCAGCGGGGACGACGAAGTCCTCGGTAGCGACGGGGAACATCGGGCAGACGATCGTCGACGATGTGCGCATGGCACACCTCCATGGGTAGCGCCGGGCGGCGCCGCACGTACACCCGGCGCGGACGCCCGCGCCGATGGGTGCTTGGCGCGCGGGCGGCCCGGCGGACGGAGTCGGCAAACGAAGCGGCCGGCGGCCCGTCAGGGCCGCCGGCCGCGAGAGGGGCACGACCCGTGACAAAGGTCGCACGCACCGTGATAGACGGATCAGGGGAGGGCGGACGGGGCGGTCGGACGGGGAACTACACGAGCCGCAGGCGCGGCATCGCCAGCCGGATCGCGTTGGCACAGTCGTCCTGGGTCGCGTCGGCCATCGACATCCCCCGCACCCGGCCGCCGGCCGTGACGAAGCACTGGAGCACGTCCCCGCAGCCGCCGCCGGGCTCCAGCGGCGGGACCGCGTTGAGCACGCACACGAAGTGCAGCCCGTCGTGCGGCGGCGGGCAGTCGGCCTCGGCCTCGCCGGGCGACAAGAGCCGGGTCTGGAACGACCCGGCCAGCCAGAGCCCGGCGTCGGCCGGCGGCAGGTCGGGCCCGTCGCCCGCGGCCGCGCTCCAGCACGCGGCGTCCCGCGCGCACCGCTGCGCCGGGACCGCCGGCACCCAGTGGCGGGTGGCCGGGTCGATCAGCAGGAGCGCGGCCAGGCACCGCCGGTGGCAGGCGTGGAACGTCCGGCCGAGCGTGGCCAGCCAGAGCGTCAGGCTCCGCGGGACCCGCGGCAGGCCGAACGGGGCCGGCGCGACCAGCGCGCCGGCGGGGGCGCCGGCGGGGGCGCCGGCGGGTGCCGGCTCGCCCGCCGGGGGCAGGACGGTGACCGATGCGCCATCGTCGATCAGCCGGACGACCGGCGGGGCGCGGGGGCGGTCGGGCGGGACGTGGGAAGAAGGATTGGAAGCGTTCATGGGGATCTCCTTGGGGTAGAGGTGTGGGATGAAATGAGTGGCGTCGCCGGCAACCCACGCACGTGGGTCCGCCGGCGGTGTCGAAGGTCGGATAGGACGGGGGTGGCGGCGGCTTGGGCGCGGCCGTGGTCAGTCGATGACGAGACGGCCGGCCGCCTCGCGGAGGGCGGCGTCGACGTCGTCACCCGTGGTGCCGGCCGGGTCGGCCAGCGCGGCGTCTCCCGTGGCGTCGGTGCGGAGGAAGAACAAGGTGCCGCCGCTGGGACGGTGCCGGCCCGGCCGCTGGGCGACCGCATGCACGCCGCCGAACCGTGGCACGGCCCGGTGGACGGAAAACGGGTCGCCCGGCGGCAGGCACTGGAACGACCCGCCCGCCCGGAGCCGGGCGGGGAGGCCAGCGGAGTCTGGCCCTTCCAATGACCACGTGACCCGCCGCCGCCCGCACCGCTGGTGCGGGATCAGCGGCGGGCTCACCCATCGGCGGGCCTCGCAGTCGAGCAGGAGCGCGAGTGCGACGCACGCCCGATGTCGCCGCCACACGGCCTCGCCGACCGCCGCGCACCACGCGAGCAGCGACAGCGGCACGCGGGGCAACGGGAAGGGAGGAAACGACCTGGAGGCATCGTCGTCGGCCGCGGGGGCATGAACGTGTACCCCGTCGTCGGCAAGCGCCAGCCGAATCAGCCGATCGGACGGTGGCAAATGGGGAGGCCGGTGCCGTCGCGGCATCAGTCCTCCTCCGGCAACATGATCGTGACCACGGGTTCGCCCGCGTCGCCCGGCCCGCACCCGGCGGCCAGGCGGACCGTCACGTGCCGGCCCGGCGGCATCAGGAAGATCATGTCGAACTCGACCCGCGGCACGACCGCGCCGGGCGCGAGGGCGCGCAGGTGGCAGGCGAGCAACCAGACCACGTCGTGCCCGCGGCCGCGCTCGGACTGGCCGTGACCGGCCCGCAGACCGTCGGCCGGGACGACGTACCGGTCCCAGACGGCCGCCGTGCACGCGACCGGGAAGACGAACCCGACCTCGCGAGCCCACTCTGTAAGGTCGACCAGCACGCCGTCGGCGATCGCCTGCGCCCGCGTGTACCGAAACGCGACCGGCACGTCCTCGAACGGAGAAGAGTCGCTAGACATTCGATTCCTCCTTCGCCGAGGCCGTACCGTTCTTGGGTCGCACGGCCTTACGGGTGTGCGCCGTGCGCACGCCCGACTTCGGGCCGTCGACTGCACCCGCGGGTTTAGCGGCCGGCGACTCATCGCGCCGTGTGGCCACGGCCCCCGCGACCAACTCCATCAGCCGGTACAACGCGGAACCGGGTCGTACCGGCCCGGCGGCCGGGTCGCCGCCGGCGAGTTTCCTGCCGCCGGGACGCTTTCGCTGTCTACTCATTTGGGTACTCCTGGCGCGCGCCGGGTCAGTCGCCGGCGCGCGCAACAACGCACCCCGGCGGAAACCGCCGGGGTGATGATCGAACGAGGGGAAGGTCGGGCAGGCCATCGGCCCCGCCGGTAGTTCGTCAGAGCGGCGGCGGCTCGTACCCCGCCAGCGGATCGAACGCGTACTTGCGGTTGCGGTGGCGCCGGAGCTTGGGGTAGTCGTCCGGCGGCTCGGTCAGCACGACGTACGGGCCGGCCAGCCCGCGCTCGCGCACGAGCCGGTCCAGCGCCAGCGCCTTCTGGACAGCGGCCTGGCTCACGCCCAACTCGCGGGCGACCGCCCGCTGGTCTCGACCTTGTGCGGTCAGGGCGACCGCCCGCTCGCGAATGTGCTCGCGCTGCGGCGGCTCGAACAGGTCGACCGTCGCGTCGAGCGTCAGCAGCTCCGGCAGGCCCCGGACGCGCGCGGCGTCGGGCACGAGCCCGTCGAGCGCGAGCCGGAGCCGGGCCCGGGGCAGCGGGTGCCCGCCGTCCGCCAGCCGGACCAGGTACACGTGGAACTGCGGCACCAGCGTCCGCAGCAGCCGGTGCACCTCCCGCCCGTTCGGCCGGGCCGCCAGTTCTTTTAGCTTCTGCTCGAACTGGTCACGCAGCCCGGCCAGCGACCCGGGCACGTCGAGCGGCCTGCCCGCCAGCGCGTCGATCGCCCGCCGCTCCGCCGCGAGCCGGGCCTCCTCGGTCCGGACTTCGCCCACCGCGTCGAGCACCAGCGGGTCGCTCCCGAGCGCCTTCATGACGTCCTTGAGCTTCCGCTTGTGGCCGTCGAGCACCTCCTCGTCACGTCGGAGCTTGCCGCGCCGGGCGTCGAGGCCGCCCTGACCGGACCGGGCCGCCGCGACGAGCGCCTGGAACTGCGCGTCCAGACCCTCGACCCGGCGGAGCGCCGCGGCGATCGTTTGGGCCGTCCGCTCGGCCGCCAGCTGGCCGCCGAACCCGACCGAACTCCAGCAGCGCCGGTCGCGCGAGCCGGAGCACATCAGGTTGCCGGTCACGCCGTTGCCGCCCCAGACGCAGGGGCGGCCGCAGTACCAGCACGTCGCGCTGCCGGCCGGGAACCGGCCGTCGCTCCGGGAGACCCGGAGCAGCGGGTCGGCGCCGCCCACGGCCTTGCGCTTCATGGCCGCGTTGCGCTTGGCGACCGACGCGAGCGCCGCGTCGAGCTCGGCGACGTCGACGTGCGCGAGGTGCGGGCACGCGCGGTACTGCGGGCCGTGCGGGCTCCGGACGGACACGCGCCGGCCCGACTCGTGCCGTTTGACCGTGTGCCGGGCCCCGCGCTGCGGGAACCCGCCGAGCACGCGGTTGCGGTAGAACCGCAGGGCCATCCGCCCGTCCCACCGCGGCCGCCGGCAGTACGGGCCGGGCGGGAACCCGACGCCGCCATTGTACGGGACGTTGTTGAAGTGGTCGGCGACGGCCTCGCCGCTGAGCGTCTCGCGGAGCAGGCGCAGGCCCTCGGCGATGACCGGGGTTGCCGCCTCGTCCTTCCGCCAGTCGTCGTACGTCTTGGCGTCCGCCGGAACCGCGTACCCGGCGACCGGGCGGGCGGTCGCCCCGCCGAACTTGACGAACCGGTTCATCAGTTTGTGCTTGAGACGCTTGGACGTGTGCGCGTTGTGGCCGACGTGGTCCCGGCAGGCCGCGATCACGTCTTCCTCCCAGGTCTCGTCGTTCGTGTCGATGAAGTCGTTGGGCGCGATCACGCGCGTGAAGTTGTCGACCGCGATCGCGCACAGGTCCTTGGCCGCCGTCCCGCGGACCAGCCGGCCGAGGTCCTCGCAGATCAGCAGGTCGAGCTCGCCGCGGCGGAGCATCTGCTCGACCTCGGCCAGCTCCGGGCGGTCGAGCCGCTCGCCCTTGCCCGTGGTCTGGACGAGGCGGTACTCGACTGGCCCGTCGTACAACCCGACCACGACCTCCTTGCCGTGGTCGACTTGGTCTTCGAGGCTCAGCTCCGTCTGATTGGCACACCCGCTGATGCGGGCTACGATACCGACGACCAGCGTGTGCCCGTTCCGGGGCACCAGCGGCCGTCCCGATTGTCGTCCGTACATGGACGTGTTCTCCTCGGCCGGATTCCTGACGGAATGCCGGTCGGGAGGGGTGTCCGGGGGCACTTGCCCCTGGCCGCCCGCGCAGGGTAAAGCGCACGGTCGCGCTCAAGCCGTTCGGTAGGCCATAAGCGCATCCGCCGTAAACTCAACCCGTTGCGCGAGCGCCCGGAGCAGCAGCACCTGCCCGGACGACTCGTTAAGAAATGTCAATCGCCGGTCGCCCCGATTCGCATCGCTCAACGAGTCCCCTCCCAAGCGGGGACTCGTTTCTTTTTTGCCGCCCACTGCCGGAGTGCCCGACGGGCCCGCGCGGCAAGTCGGGTCATCGACCCCGGCAACCTCCTTTACGTTGGCCGGGGGACCGGCCGCGCGTAAGCCGTGGGCGGGAACCGCCGCGCGCCGAGGCGCCCGCGGGAACGAGCCCCGCCGTCGACGACGGCCTCCGCCGGCGGAACCGCCCCCCGGGAGTTACCGGCCCGGCGCCGGCGGCACGTCCCACAGCCGGGGCGGTCGCGCGAACGCGCCGGTGACCAGCGTCCGCCCGTCGGGCGTGAACGCGACCCACCGCACCCCCCCCGTGTCGGCGCGCAGCGTCGCCACCGGCGCGCCGTCCGCCACCTGCCAGAGCGTCACGGTGCCGTCGCCGGCGCCCGCCGCGACCAGGCGCCCGTCCGGGCTGAGCGCGACCGGGCGGAACCGCCGGCCCGGCTCGGCCAGGACCTGCCGCACCCCGCCGGTGGCCGCGTCGAGCACCACGACGCGGTCGTCCCCGGCGACGGCGATCGTCCGCCCGTCCGCCGACGCCGCCAGCCCGGTGGGCTTGGGCAGACCGTCGTAGTCGCCGCGCGGCGCGCCGGTCGCCGGGTCCCACAGGACCAGCCGCCCCGAGCGCTCGCCGGCCAGCAGTGCGTCGCCGCCCGGGATCGCCAACACGGGCCGCAGCTTCGCCTCGTGCGGCGGCGCCGGGGCCGCGGCGCCGGTCGTCGTCGACCACACCCGGCCCCCCAGCGGCACCCCGTTCGGGCGGTCCAGCGACGCCGCCAGCCACTCGCCCCCGCGCGAGAACGCCAGCGACGTCGGCTGGAACTCGTTCACCTCCCACGTCCGCACCACGCGCCCGGCGGCGACGTCCCACACATCGGCGTACGAGTCCCGGTACCCCGCCGCCAGCCGCGCCCCGTCCGGGCTGAACGCGAGCGACCGCGTGGGCGGGCGGCCGGTCGGCAGCACCGCCGCCAGCCGCGGCTCCCCGGCCGACAATTCGTACAGCTCGATCACGCGGGTCTCGCCCGCGCGGGCCGCGCCCGAGTTGCGCCCGAGCGCGAGCGTCCGCCCGTCCGGCGAGAGCGCCAGGGCCTCGACCGACACCCGTTTGTCGAACGCGTACCGCGCCCCGGCGACGTACGCGGGCACCGGCCGGGCCGCCAGAGGACCCCCGGCCGGGCTCGCCGCCGCCACCACGTACTCGCCCCGCCCGACGTCGACCGCCCGGTCGTCGGCCGTGCGCACCACCCGGAGCCGGCCCTCGTCCAAATCCACCCGGGTCGCGGCCGCCGTGATCGCGGACGTGAACCGCGTGCCCAGCACCCGCACCTCCGCCTGCGGCGTGGTCAGGAGCATCGGCCGGCCCGCCGGTTGCGGGGCGACGTCCGCCCGCACCACCCCCGCGCTCAGGACCGCGTGTTTGCCGAACGCCGTCCCCGCCGAACCTCCCGCCGCCGTCCCGGTCGCGCCCAACCGCACGACGCTCTCGGCGCCGAGCTCGAGCCGGGTGCCGTCGGCGTACAGGATGACCGCCCCGCTGTCGTCCCCCCCCGTCCGGACGACCAGGCCCGCGGCCAGCGCCTGGCCCGCGACGGCCGGGCTCCCGGGCGCCGCCTCGGCCGACCCGACGGTCACGACCCCGGCGACGTCGGCCAGCGTCGCGATGGCCGGGGCGACCGGGGCGGCCGGCTGGGTACTCGTGGACGCCACCGGTCCGGCCGACCGGGGCGCGGCCGCGTGCGGGCCCCGCGCCGCCCACCAGATCCCTAGCCCCAGGATCAGCGAGGCCGCCACCGCCACCGGCGCCCGCCACGGGCGCGCCCGGCGCGGCGCGGCCAGGGCAGTTCGCACGCCCCCGGCGGTCCCCAGCGCGGGACCGACGGCCTCCCCGAACGAGAACTCGGCGACCAGCGCCCGCCGCGCGGACGGGTCGCGGGCCAGCAGGGCCGTCAGCTCGTCCAGCTCGGCCGGCGCCAGCGCGCCGTCGCGCCAGCCCGCCAGCAGGCGCTCCGTACGGTCGGCGACGTCATCGGGTGCGAATTCGGTCATCGGGGTATCTCGCCGCCGGGCGGGCGCGCCGCCCGGGGTCAATCCGCGGTCGCGTCCGTGCACCGGGTCAGAACTTGCCGCAGGCGACTCAGGGCCTTCATGATCGCGTCTTCGGTCCGGTTCAAACGCTCGGCGATCTGGGCGACCCTCAGCCCGTCCGTGTACCTGAGCCGCAACACCTCACGGCACGGCTCGGCTCGGGCAACTTCTCGATGCACTCGCTCAGGCGCGCCCGGCGGGTCGCCCACGGGTCCTCACCGGCAGCGCCGCTGCCGCCGCCGCCGCCGCCGCTGCCGCGCTCCTCGAACGCGATCTCCGCCAGCTCGACCATCCGCAACACGTGACTGTCCGCGATCACCCGGGCCGTCCGACGGCTGCGGAAGTGGTGCAGGACCAGGTTGCGGGCCACGCCGCGGAACCACCGCTCCGGCTGTCGGACGTCGGTGCCCTGCCGGACGGCGCCGGCCAGGCGAATCCAGACTTCCTGCACGATCTCCTCCGCCGCCGGGCGGTCGCGGACCAGCCCGTGGACGAACGCGAGCAGCGCGGGCCGCTCCCGCACGAACGA
>Ga0196963_10000658_pt1 | contig 28623 bp, 30 predicted proteins | sample S1_5metaG_FD_148600 | JGI IMG/M metagenome (GOLD analysis project Ga0196963, IMG submission 148600) | Soil microbial communities from Anza Borrego desert, Southern California, United States - S1_5 | ecosystem: Environmental > Terrestrial > Soil > Desert | place: USA: California | collected...
GCTGCTCGACGAGGACTTCCGCGCCGAGATCGCGCTGCTCAACGCGCGCCAGGACAGCATCGACGCCGAGGCGGCGTACGCGGCGACGCTCGACGCGTTCAAGTTCAACCTCAACCTGCCGATCGATCAGCCGGTGGTCATCGTCCAGGAGCCGGTGTCGATGCCGCGGCTCGCGCTCGACACCCGCCTGGCGATCGCCACCGCCTTCGCGAACCGCCTCGATTGGATCACCGACAGCGATCAGCTCGAGGACGTGCGGCGCAACCTCGGGCTCGCCCGCCGCGAGCTCCTCCCGGACCTCGACCTGAGCGGGAGCCTGTCGTTCGCCGGCTCCGACGACAACCCGTGGTCGGACACGCTCGACGACGATCCCGAGTACCGCCTGGCGCTGTCGCTCGAGATCCCCTTCAACCGCCGCAACGAGCGCCTGTCGTACGAGCGCGCGCTGGTCACGGTGACGCGCACGCAGCGCGACCTCGAGGCGCTGCGCCAGCGCATCATCCAGGAGGTCTACGAGGACGCGCGCGCGCTGCAGCGGGCGCAGACCAGCCGCCGCATCCAGGACCACAGCCGCGTCCAGTCGCACAAGCGCTACGAGAAGGCCCAGATCGACTTCAAGGCCGGGATCATCAACAACCGCGAGCTGCTCGAGGCCCAGGAGAGCGTGCGCGCCGCCGAGACCGAGTTCTACGCGGCGCTCAGCGCCTACCAGTCGACCGAGCTGAAGCTGCGGCGCGATACCGGCATCCTGACCATCGACGCCAAGGGCATGTGGGTGGCCGACTGGCCCGCGTACCTCAGACCCGAGGAGGACGAATGAGCCGCCCGATCCCATGGCCGCGCGCGCACGTCGCGATGGCCGCGATGGCCGCGATCGCGGCCTGCGTCTCCATCTCCGGCTGCGGCACGGACGAGGCCGCCGAGCACGGGCGCGTCCTCGCGCGCTACGAGGCGCGGCGCGGCGAGCTGGTCATCACGGTCAGCGAAGCCGCGACGCTGCGCTCGCGCGAGATGATCTTCATCAAGGGCCAGCAGGGCAAGATCGCCTGGGTCATCCCCGAGGGCAGCACGGTCAAGGCCGGCGACAAGGTGCTGGAGGTCACCAACGACGAGCTGGTGAAGCAGCTCGACGACGGGCGCCTCGCGGCCGAGAAGGCGCAGCGCGAGGCCGAGGCGGCGGTCTCCGACCTCAAGCTGCTCGAGCTGGAGAACGCCAAGATCCTCGACGACGACCAGCGCGCGATCAGCGCCTCGCGCCTGAACCTCGAGCAGTACCGCGAGGGCAAGTCGCCGCTGCGCGAGGAGGAGCTCAAGCTGCTCGCCGAGCGCGCCGAGATCGACGCCAAGGACGCGCAGGAGAAGTACGACCTGATGCCCGACCTCTACGCGCGCAGCTTCATCACGCGCACCGACCTGAGAACCGCCGAGCTCAACACCCGCACCGCCGCGCAGCAGCTCAAGAAGGCGCGGCGCGAATACGAGATCTTCACCACGTACGAGAATCCGCTCGAGCTCAGCAAGCTCGAGGCCGAGGCGTCGGCGGCGCTGGTCAAGGCCGAGCGCAGCAAGCAGATGATCGCGACCCAGCTCGCCGAGAAGCAGGCCGCCGTGCGCATCAAGGCGCACGAGCGCGACCGCCAGGTCCAGGCGGTGGCGGCGCTCGAGAAGCGCATCGTCGACCTGGTCATCACCGCGCCGAAGGACGGCATGGTGGTCTACGGCAACGCCGCGCAGCGGCAGTACTGGCAGCAGGACGACGGGCGGCTGGAGCCGGGCGCCGACATCCACCAGAACAGCATCGTCATGACCATCCCCAACCTCAGCGACATGGTCGCGGTCGCCAACGTCAACCAGCTGCACGTCGGCCAGATGACGATCGGCCTGCCGGCGACCAGCACGGTCGAGGGCATCGACGCCGTCTTCACCGGCGAGGTGGTCAAGGTCAGCACCACCGCGTCGCAGAACTGGACCGGTGAATCCGGCGGCTACGCGACCGAGATCTCGCTGGTCGGCGGCGCGGACGCGGCGTTCCGCTCGGGGATGAGCGCCAAGGTCGAGATCGTGGTCAAGCGCCTGCCCGACGTGCTGCTGATCCCGATCGACGCGATCTACCAGCGCGACGGGCAGAGCCATTGCTACGTCCAGGGCGAGGCCGGCGCGCGGCGCGCGATCGTCCTCGGCGACAGCAACGACAGCCACGCGGTGGTGACCAGCGGGCTGCAGCCGGGCGAGACCGTCGAGGTCTACGCGGTCGAGCCGGGCGGCTGACGATGACCGCCCTGATCGCCATGCGCGGGGTGACCCGCGCGTACGCCACCGGTCGCGACCAGCGCGTCGCGGTGCTGCGAGGCGTCGATCTCGCGGTCGAGCGCGGCGAGTTCATCGCGCTGATGGGCCCGTCGGGCTCGGGCAAGTCGACGCTCATGCACATCATCGGCTGCCTCGACCTGCCCGACTCGGGGACCTACGCGCTCGACGGCGAGGAGGTCACCGGCCTCGACGACCTGCGCCTGTCGCAGCTGCGCGGCCGGCGCATCGGCTTCGTCTTCCAGTCGTTCAACCTCATCCCCGAGCTCACCGTGCTCGACAACACCGAGCTGCCGCTGTTCTACCTCGGCGTCAAGCCGCGCGAGCGTCGCCAGCGCTCGCGCGCGCTGCTCGAGCAGGTCGGCCTCGGGCATCGCCTCGAGCACCGCTCGAACCAGCTCAGCGGCGGCGAGATGCAGCGCGTGGCGATCGCGCGCGCGGTGATCGCCGAGCCGCTGCTGCTGGTCGCCGACGAGCCGACGGGAAACCTCGACAGCGCCAGCGGGCTGGCGATCCTCGACCTGTTCGCCGGCCTGCACGCGCGCGGCCTGACCATCGTCATGGTCACCCACGACCAGGACACCGCGGCGCGCGCCGGCCGGATCGTGCGCATGCGCGACGGCGTGCCGCAGGAGTCGGTGGCGTGATCCTGCCCCTGGTCGGCACGGCGCTGCTCAGCCTGCGCCATCACGCGCTGCGCTCGTCGCTGACCATGCTGGGCATCATCTTCGGCGTGGCCGCGGTGGTCGCGATGACCGCGATCAGCGAGGGCGCGCGCGCGCAGTCGCTGCGCGAGGTCGAGAGCATGGGCCTGGGCAACATCCTGGTGCGCAGCCAGAAGCCGTCGACGCCGGCCGACCGGACCAAGGGCGGCACCTACGTCCTGAGCTACGGCATCACCGCCAAGGACCGCGAGCGCATCGCCGCGGCGGTTCCCGGCGTCGCCGCGACCATCGCCACGCGGCTGGTCGAGCAGAAGGTCTGGGCCGGCCCGCGCCGCGTCAACGCGCAGGTCTTCGCCACCGAGCCGGCGTGGCTGCGCATGGCCAACCTCGAGATGCGGCGCGGCCGTGCGTTCAACGATCTCGATATGCAGCGGCGCCAGCGCGTGGCGGTGATCGGCGACGCCGTCGCCCGCGAGATATTCCGCTACCGCGACCCGATCGGGCAGGGGGTCAGGATCGGCGACACCTGGTTCACGGTGGTCGGCGTCGTCGCCAAGCCCAGCGGCGGCGGGGGCGGCATGAGCGGCGACGAGATCGGCCGCGGCATCTTCCTGCCCGAGCCGGCGGTGAGCATCAGCTTCGGGTCCCTGAACGTGGTCTACGAGGTCGGCTCGATCGAGTACACGCGGCTCGAGGTCTCGACGCTGGTCGTCGCGCTGGCGGAGGGGGCCGACGTCATCCGCGCCGGCGAGCTCATCCGACACCTGATGGGCAAGGCGCACGAGAAGGACGACTACGCGGTGGTCGTGCCGCGCGAGCTGCTCGAGCAGAAGCGGCGCACGCAGCGCATCTTCACCATCGTCATGGGCTCGATCGCCAGCATCTCGCTCCTGGTCGGCGGCATCGGCATCATGAACATCATGCTCGCCACGGTGTTCGAGCGCACGCGCGAGATCGGCATCCGCCGAGCCATCGGCGCCAGCCGGAGCGACATCCTCGCCCAGTTCCTGACCGAGACCGTGGTCCTGTCGTTCATCGGCGGCCTCGGTGGCCTGGCGCTGGGCGTCGGCGGCGCCATCGCGGTCAGCCGGCTGTCGGAGTGGCCGACGATCCTCTCGCCCTGGTCGATGATGCTCGCCGTCGGCATCAGCGGCTTCGTCGGCGTGGTCTTCGGCATCTACCCCGCCGTGCTGGCGTCGCGCATGCAGCCCGTCGAGGCGCTGCGCGCGGCGTGAGCGGCGGTTGCTCGAAGCCCGAAGCTCGTTGCTCGAAGCCCGAAGCCCGAAGCTCGACGCTCGCCTCGACGCTCGAGGCTCGACGCTCGAGGCTCGAAGCTCGAGGCCAGACCTTCAGACCGCGCACTCGCCGAGGTACGCCTTCTGCACGCGCGGATCCGCCGCCAGGCGTTCGGCCGAATCGGACAACGTCGTCCGCCCGGTCTCGATGACGTAGCCGCGGTGCGCCAGCTTCAGCGCCATGCGCGCGTTCTGCTCGACCAGCAGGACCGACAGGCCCTCGGCGTTGAGCTGGCGGATCGCGGCGAAGATCTTCGCGGCGAGCATCGGCGCGACGCCCATCGACGGCTCATCCATGCACACCAGGCGCGGGCGCGACATGAGCGCTCGGGCGATGGCGAGCATCTGCTGCTCGCCCCCGGAGAGCGTGCCGCCCGCCTGCGACGCGCGCTCGCGCAGGATCGGGAACAGCGCGAACGAACGCTCGACGTCGTCGGCGATCGCGGCGCGGTCGCGGCGGGTGTAGGCGCCGAGCAGCAGGTTCTCGCACACGCTCAGCTTGGGGAAGATGCGGCGGCCCTCGGGCACCAGCGCCAGGCCGCGCTCGACCACGCGGTGCGGGGCGACGCCGGCGAGATCGCCGCCGGCGAAGGCGATGTGGCCGCGCGTCGGGCGCAGCAGGCCGGCGATGCACGCCAGCGTGGTGGTCTTGCCGGCGCCGTTGCCGCCGATCAGCGCGACGATCTCGCCGGGCGACACGCGCAGCGTGACCTCGTGCAGCGCCGCGATCGGACCGTACGCGGCGGCGATGCCGGTCACCGACAGCAGCGGCTCGTTCACGCCTCCTCCTTGCCGAGGTAGGCCTCGATGACCTTCGGGTCGCAGCTGACCGTCTTCGGATCGCCCTCGGCGATCCTGACGCCGTGGTCGAGCACGACGACGCGGTCGGAGATGCCCATGACCACGTTCATGTGGTGCTCGATCAGGAGCACGGTGACGCCGCGGGCGCGGATGGCGCGGATCAGCTCGATGAGATCGGCGCCCTCGGCCGGATTCATGCCGGCGGCGGGTTCGTCGAGCAGCAGCAGCCGCGGATCGCCGGCCAGCGCGCGCGCGATCTCGAGGCGGCGCTGATGGCCGTAGGGCAGGCCGCCCGCCGGCACGTCGGCGAAGCGTTCGAGCCCGACGAAGGCGAGCAGGTCGCGCGCGCGGATGCGCATCGCGGTCTCACCGCGGCGCCAGCGCGGCAGGCGCAGCAGCGCCGCGAGTGGGCCGTACGGGGCGCCCGCGAGGCCGACCAGGACGTTGTCGATGACCGACAGCTCGCTGAACAGGCGGATGTTCTGGAAGGTGCGCGCGATGCCGAGCCGGCGCGCGCGCAGCGGCTGGAGGCGGCCGGTGCGCCAGGCGTTGAACGCGGCGGCCGCGCCGACCATGCCGCCGACCAGCGCCGGCCACGGGCCCTGCGCGCGCAGGTGTCGGACGGCGGCGTGCCACGCATCGCGCACCGCCCACGCCTGCTGCCCGTAGTCGAAGCGGTCGACGACCGCGACCTGCCACAGCCCTTCGATGTCGCTGCACACCTGGACCAGCGCACCCACACCGAGCGCCATGAGCAGGATCCTCGCCATCGCGCCGAACGACAGCGGCGCGCGAAGGTCCTGGCCGGCGAAGCGCACGCGCCCGGAGCTGGCGGGATGCACGGCGGTGACGGCGTTGAACAGCGTGGTCTTGCCCGCGCCGTTGGGTCCGATCAGCGAGACGATCTGACCCTCGTCGACGCTGAACCCGACGCGGTCGACCGCGGTCAGGCCGCCGAAGCGCACGGTCAGCGCGTCGACCTCAAGCAGCGCCATGCGCGCCTCCGTCGCCCGAGGCTCGCGGCGCGGGCGCGACGCGCCGCGCCGGCACCAGTCCGCCCGGGCGGAAGCGCATCATCAGGATCAGGCACAGGCCGAAGATCAGGAACTTCCAGTTGGTCGGCGACGCCAGCGAGTTGCTGTCGTTGGGCAGGCCGAGCCGGACCAGCAGGTCGCCGACCTTGGCGAGCACGATCGAGTTGAGACCGCCGATGATGAACGCGCCGATGATCACGCCGGGGATCGAGCCCATGCCGCCGAGGATCACCGCGCTCAGGATGACCAGCGAGAGCTGGAAATCGTAGTTGGTCGGCAGGCCGCTGAAGCGCAGGCGGTTCGCGTAGAGCGCGCCGTACAGGCCGCACAGCGCGGCGCAGCCCAGGAACGCCCAGAGCTTGGCGCGCCGCGCCGGCACGCCGCTCGCGGACGCCGCCAGCTCGTCCTCGCGCACCGCCGCCAGCGCGCGCCCGAAGCGCGAGCGGTCGAGGTTGGTCAGCGCGACGACCAGCACGGCGAGGATGGCGAGCGCGAGGTAGTACGGCCACAGCCACGCCCGCGCGCCGCTCGCCGGTTCGAGCGTCAGGCCCTCGGCGCCCGAGGTGATGACGTCGAGGTTGGTGACCAGGTCCTTGGCGATCTCCCCGAAACCGAGGGTGACGATCGCCAGGTAATCCCCGCGCAGGCGCAGGGTCGGCGCCGCGATCACCGCGCCGACCAGCGCCGAGACCGCCATCGCGCCGATCGCGCCGCCGGCGAAGCCGATCTGGAACGGATAGACGACGGTGGTGAGGATCGAGAAGGCGTAGGCGCCGACTGCGACGAACGCCGCCGAGCCGAGGTTCAGCAGGCCGGCGTTCCCGACCAGCAGGTTGAGCCCGAGCGCCGCGATCGCGAGCTCGAGGATCGGCCCGACGTCGCCGCCGAGACGCCAATACGGCGGCAGCAGCAGGTCGATCCACGGCAACGCGGCGACCAGCGCGAGCGCGGCGATCCAGGCGAGCGGGCGGTTCACACCTTCTCCCGCGCCGTCGAGCCGAGCAGGCCGGTCGGCCGGAAGACCAGCAGCAGGATCAGCACCAGGAAGATGATCGCGTTGGTCCATTCGGTCGGCAGGAACACGTCGCTGAACGACCGCGCCACCCCGATCACCAGGCCGCCGAGCACGGCGCCCGGCAGGTTGCCGATGCCGCCGAGCACCGCCGCCGTGAACGCGTACAGCCCCATGCGGAAGCCCATGTCGAACGAGACGCTGGTGATGTACAGGCCGTACACCACCGCGGCGATGCCCGCGAGCGCCCCGCCGACCGCGAAGGTGATGGCGATGACCCGGTCGACGTCGACGCCCATCAGGCGCGCCGCGGTCGGGGCCTGCGCCACCGCGCGCATCGCGCGGCCCAGGCTCGTGCCCTTGACCAGCCAGGTCAGCGCGATGAGCAGCGGCACGGTCACCGCCACGACCAGCACGTCCTTCAGCGCGATGCGCACGACGCCGTCGTAGACCGTCGTGTCCCCGATCAGGTTGGGGAAGTCCTTGGGCGACGACGGCGCGCGGCCGCCGCCGAAGACCTCCATCGGCGCGCCGCCCCAGAACAGGCCGAGGTTGATGAACACGAACGACAGGCCGATCGCGGTCACCAGCACGGTGACCTTCGGCGCACCGCGCAGCGGACGATAGACGACGCGTTCGACGCCGAGGTTGATCAGCGCGCCGAACGCCGCGCAGGCGATCGCGATCAGCGGCAGCGCCCACCACAGCGTCGCCGGCGTCGCCGTCGCCAGCCCGAGGCCCCCGACCAGCGTCAGCGCCGCGTAGCAGCCGAGCATGAAGAGGTCGCCGTGGGCGAAGTTGATCAGCTCGACCACGCCGTAGACCATGGTGTAGCCGAGCGCGATCAGCGCGATGATCATGCCGTAGGACAGGCCCTCGATCAGCAGCTGCAGGATCAGCCAGCCGTCCATCGCGCGCGTTCCGCCGGTGTTCCCGCGGTCCTTCCCGTCACTGCCCCAGCAGCTTGACGAACGCGAACTTCCCGTCCTTGACGGTGTTGCCGCTCATCACCGTCATCGAGGTGTCGCCGTTCTCGTCGAACGACCAGGTGCCGAGCACGCCGGGGAAATCACGCGTCGCCGCGATCGCCGCGTTGATCGCGGCGCGGTCCTTGACGCCCGCGCGGCGGATGGCGTCGATGGCGACGCGCGCGCACTCGTAGCCGTAGACCGCGTAGGCCTCCGGACGGCCGCCGAACTTGGCGACGTAGGCGTCGACGAAGGTCTTGCCCGCGCCGGTCAGCTCCTCGGGCGGCACGCCGCCGAAGGTCAGGAAGCAGCGGCCCTCGAGCGCGGCGCCGGCGGCTTCGATGAAGGCGCTCTCGTAGCAGCCGTCGGGCACGATGTACTTCACGTCCAGGCCGCCGGCGACGAGGTCCTTGGCGATCTGGCCGCCGTTGGTCTGGGTCGTGCCGCCGAAGTAGACCGTGTCGGCGCCCTTGACGCGGATCTTGGTCACCAGCGAGCGGTAGTTCGGCTCCTTGCTGTTGATGCCGTCGTAGCCGACCACCTCGATGCCGAGCTTCTCGGCCGACGCGCGGAAGACCTCGGCGAGGCCCTGGCCGTAGAGCTCCTTGTCGTGCAGGACGTACGCCTTCTTCGCGCCCATCTCCTTGGCCCACTGCGCGCCGACCAGGCCCTGGATGTCGTCGGCGGGGACGACGCGGAAGTACGTGACCGTGCCGCTCGGGCGGTAGACCGCCGGCTCGTTCGCCGCGCCCTTGCCCGGCTTGGTCAGGCCGGTGTAGGTGTTGGCGGGGCTGATCATGGCGAGGCCGGCGGCGTTGAGCTTGGGCATCGCGATCTTCGCCGCGCCGGAATTGAACGTGCCGATGTAGACCATCGCGTCTGGGTTGGCGATGGCGTTGCGCGCGTTGGTGTCCTCGGCGTTGGGATCCCACTGGCCGCGCTCGGGCGTGGCGTCGTCGAGCTGGATGTGGGTGAGCGCGAAGCCCGCCACCTCGCCGCCGACCTCGTCGATCGCCATGCGGATGCCGTTGACGATCGAGTTCGCCTGGCCGCCGGCGCTGCCGGTGTGCGGCAGGCTCGAGACCAGCGCGATGGTCTCGCCACCGGAGAGGGTCGCGACGCAGACGGCGATGGCGATCAGGCGCAGCAGCATGGTATCGCTCCCAGCGCGGTACCTTGCGCGGGCACGTCGGATCCGCAACCGCGCCCGGGTGTCGCCGGGGTCACCGCTTGTCATCCGCCGTCGGCTCGGCTGCGCCGCGGAGGGGCGCCACGCTGCGTCGGGCGCGGCCTCGGCTTCGCCGTCCGCGCTGCCCGGCGCGGCCCCGCGCTTGACCCTCGAGGTCGACGTCGGATATTTCTGTCATGACAGAAAAGACCGCTCCACCCAGGATGACGCCCCTGGTCGAGAAGTTCGTCCTGCACTGGGGCGAGATGGGATCGCGCTGGGGCATCAACCGCACGGTGGCGCAGATCCACGCGCTGCTGTTCATGTCCAAGCAGCCGCTCGACGCCGAGGACATCGCCGAGACCCTGGGCGTCGCCCGCTCGAACGTCTCCACCAGCCTGCGCGAGTTGCAGGCCTGGGGCATCGTCCGCGTCGCGCACGTCCTCGGCGACCGCCGCGACCACTTCGAGAGCATGAGGGACGTCTGGGAGATGTTCCGCGTCATCACCGAGCAGCGCAAACGCCGCGAGCTCGACCCGACGCTGGCGCTGCTGCGCGAATGCGCCGCCGAGGCGCAGAAGGCCGGCGCCGGCGAGGCCCACACCCGCGAGCGCGTCGGCGCGCTGCTCGACTTCTTCGAGACCATGTCCGGCTGGTACGGCGAGGTCTCGCGCCTGCCGACCGCGGCGCTGGTCCAATTCCTCCGCCTGGGCGCCAAGGTGCGCCGGCTGGTCGGCCTGGGCGGGAAGCGGGGTGACGCATGACCGATCACGCGTGGATCTGCTACGACGCCGAGTGCGCGCTGTGCCGGCGCTGGACGGCGCGCCTCAAGCCCTGGCTGGTGCGGCGCGGCTACCGCTGCGCCGCCCTGCAGCGACGCGCGGTGCGCGCGCGCCTCGACCTCGCCGGCGTGCCGGGCGAGTTCAAGCTCCTGCTGCCCGATGGCCGCGTGCTCGGCGGCGGCGACGCCGCGCTGCACCTGGCGGGCGCGATCGACTGGGCGCGGCCCCTGGCGCTGGCGGCGCGCCTGATCGGCCTGCGCGGGCCGCTGTGCTGGTTCTACCGGGTGCTCGCGCGCAACCGCCATCGCCACGCGGCTGCGATCGCGCCGCGCCGCGTGGTCCCCGCGCGCGTCGCCCCGCCGGCTCGCACCGCACGCAAGCGCGCGTTCGATGCGGCGTGGATCGGCGCGCTGGCGCAGGTGCTGGCTCCGCGTTGAGCGGAGCTGATCGCCTATCGCATCGCGCCGACTAGGGCGCGAGATGGGTCATGTGCGTGCCCGGCTGGGGCGTGAAGTCGACGGCGCGGTCGCCGACGTAATGGCAGATGAACGCGCGGCGGAACCGGTCGGTCGTCGTGTTGCGGTGCGAGCCGTGGATGGTCGCGCCGGCGAAGAACAGCACGTCGCCGGGATCGAGGTCGACGCCGACCTCGCGCGAGCCCGGCGGCATGACCGTCGCCCCGCCGGTGAACGAGTCGTCGGCGGCGGTCGCCGCGCGCACCGGCTGCACGCCCAGGCGGTGCGAGCCCGAGACCACGACCATGCCGCCGTTGGCGCGGTCGGCGCGGTCGAGCGCGCACCACGCGCCGATCAGCGGATCCTTGCAGATGTACTGCTGGTCCTGGTGCAGCGCCTGGCCGCGCGCGCCGGGGGGCTTGAAGTAGAGCATGGTCTGGTTGAGCAGGGCGCGCTGCCCGATCAGCGCCGAGGCCGCGGCGACCACCGCCGGATCGGCCGCCCAGGCCGCGGTCGGCGCGTCCCAGCCGTGCATGTTGATCATGCGCGGGAAGCGCGCGAGCGGATCGTCCGGCAGCAGGTGCTCGGCGGACATGTCGCCCGGCTTGGCGCCCTCGGCGCGGCGGCGCATGAAGTGGTCGCGCATCTCGGCGGCGCGCGCTGCGGGCACCAGGCCGCGCACGACGGTCCAGCCGTCGGCGTGGTAGGAGGCGATGTGCTGCGGCGTGCAGGCGGTCGACGGGGTCGCGGTGGCGGCGCTGGGCATGGGTGCTCCTGGTACGGTCTTCATCCGATCATGGCTCCGGTCGGAGGGCGCGGATGGACGAATCGGAACCGATTGGTACGAATCCGTCATGGTCGACGAGGGCAGCCCGGTGGTGCAGTTCGCCGCGCGCACGCTGTGCGTGGCGCCATGGCGCTGGGAGAATCCCGATGGCTTCCGCACCTGCGCCAACCTCTGGGTGGTGATCGACGGGCGCGGCGCCTGGACCGGCGATGGCCAGACCTATCCGTGCGCGGCGGGCGACGTCTTCGTGCAGCGGCTGTGGCGGCGCTGCCTCGGCACCGGCGAGGCGAAGCGCCCGCTCGACGTGCTGTGGGCCAACATCGGCTGGCGCGACGCGCGCGGGCGGATGGTCGACCTGCGCGCCAACGAGCGGCTCCTGCCGCGGCTGCATCGCCGCGTCGACGACATCGTGTTCGTCGCCGCGCTGGCCCAGCGCCTGGTGACCGCGTTCGAGCGCGGCGAGCAGGCCATCGCCGACCATTGGCTGGCCTGCGTGCTCGCCGAGTGCGAGCGTTCCGCCGCGGGCATCGATCCGGGGCTGGCGCCGGCGATCGCCGCGGTGCGCGAGCAGCCCGAGCGCGCCTGGAGCGTCGCGGGACTCGCCCAGGGCGCCGGGCTCGCGGTCGATGTCTTCGCGCGCCGCTTCCGCGCCGCGACCGGCGCGAGCCCGCGCGCGTTCGTCATGCGCGCGCGACTCGACCGCGCCAAGATCCTGCTGCGCACCTCGAACCTGGCGATCGGCGCCATCGCCGAGCGGCTCGGCTTCTGCGACATCTACCACTTCAGCCGCCGCTTCCGCAGCCATGTCGGCTGCGCGCCGAGCGCCTATCGCGCGGGCCGGGACGCCGCCGATCGCGGCTGACGCGCGTCGATCCGACGCCGGCGCGGCTCAGCTCAGGACGGCTCGACCCGCCGCCGCTCGACCAGCTGCCGCAGCGTGCCGCGGTTCACCCAGATGTACTCGAGGATCGAATAGACGCTGAGCGCCGCGCACGCCCAGCTCGCCCAGAACGCCGCCTCGAGGTGCCACTGCGCGCGCACCCACCAGCACGCCGGCAGCCCGAGCAGGGTGATCAGCGTGACGCCCTGGACCCACGCCTTGAGCTTGCCCGACGCGCGCGCCGCGAGCACCAGACCCTTGGTCGCGGTCATCGAGCGCAGCGCGCCGGCGACGATCTCGCGCAGCGTCATCAGCAGCACCGGAAGCCACGGCATCAGCCCCGCGCCGAGGATCGCCGCGCCATCCGCCGTGAAGCCGACGGCGAACACCAGCTGGTGGATGCCGTCGGCCGCGACGATGTCGTAGCTGTTCCCGAACCGCTCGACGCGTCCGCCGTCCACCGCCGCGACGGCATAGCCGACCCCGCCGGCCGGCAGCAGCAGCACCAGGAACACGGCGATGCGGTAGAACACGTCGCAGAACGGATCGGCGAGCTTGCCGAAATCGCTGACCTCGCCGCGCGCGCGCGCGACGCGGCCATCGACGAAGTCGGTGTATTCGGCGAGCCCGCACAGCCAGCCGGCGGTCCAGAAGCACAGCATCCACTGCACCGGCAGCAGCAGGTACGCGGCGACGATCAGCGGCGCCAGGACGATGCGCGCCAGCGTGAAGCGGTCGGCGAGTGTCAGCACGATGCCACCGCAGGCGCGGCGACGGGCGCGCATGAGCGCATGCGCACGCCGACGAGGCGGTTGACCAGGACGGCCACCGCGCCGTAGGCGATGATGATCAGCGCGAAGCCGGTCGGCGTCGGCGGACCGATGCCTCCCGGCTGCGTCACGAGCATGGCCTGATCGACGCCGAGCGCCGTCAGCGGCCCCAGGACGACGAGCGCGTACAGTTGGTAGGCCATGTAGCAGCAGAGGTACGGGAGCGCGAAGGCGTCGATCGCGCGCATGAGTCCGTAGCTGATCGCCAGGAGCAGGGTCGGCGCGACCGCGAGGCACGACGGCAGGATCAGCCACGTCCGGTTGAAGCCGGTGGCCGCGCGATCCGCGACGGCGGGAGGAGTCATCGGCTGACGGACATGGGCCGGACGGACATCGGCCGGACTACTTCGTCAGCCCGTACTGCTTCAGCGCCGCGAGCAGCGCTTCCTTCTTCCCCGGCGTCATCTTCACCAGCGGCAGGCGGAACTCGTCGCGGCAGAAGCCGAGCGACGCGACCGCGGTCTTCGCCGGGATCGGATTGGTCTCGCTGAAGGCGTGCTTGGCCAGCTCGAGGACGATCGCGTGCGCCTTGCGCGCGCCGACCAAGTCGCCCTTCGCCATGGCGTCGGTCAGGCTGCGCATCAGGCGCGGCGCGAAGTTCGCGACCACGCTGATCACGCCGGCGGCGCCGAGCGCCATGAACGGCAGGGTCATGCCGTCGTCGCCCGAGAGCACGCGCACGCCGCGGGCGATGAGCTCGTGGACCTGGTCGCAGCTGCCGCTGGCCTCCTTGACCGAGTCGACGTTGCCCAGCTCCGCGACCCGCGCGACGGTGTCGGCGAGCATGTTGACGCCGGTGCGGCCGGGCACGTTGTAGAGCACCATCGGCAGGCGCGTGTTCTCGCGCACCGCCTTGAAGTGCTGGAACAGGCCCTCGGGGGTCGGCTTGTTGTAGTACGGCGTGATGGTCAGGATGCCGTCCGCGCCCAGGCGCTCGGCCGCCTTGCCCAGGCTGACCGCCTCCTTGGTGTTGTTCGATCCCGCGCCGGCGATGACGAAGGCGCGGCCGCGCACGTGCTGCACGACCTCGCCGATGACCTGGTGCTGCTCCTCGTGGGTGAACGTCGAGCTCTCGCCGGTGGTGCCGCACGGGACGATGCCCTGGGTGCCTTCGGCGATGTGCCAGTCGATCAGCTTCCTCAGGCTGGCGAAGTCGACCTTGTCGTCGATGAACGGCGTGACGATGGCGACGATGCTGCCGCTGAACTGGGGCATGATGACTCCGCTGCCGCAGGCTCGGGGGTAGCGTCAGCCGGCAAGGGAAAAGACATTCGCGATTCCGGCGGCGCGTCGACCGCGGCGAGTTGACGACTGGCGTGTGGACGGTCGACGCATGGCGGTGCAGACTCGGCCCCGATGCGCTCGTTCATCGCCCTCACCGTCCTGGGATTGGCGGGCCTGGCGGTCGCCGTCGCCGTCGTGCCGGTGCTGCTGGTCGATGGCCCGGGGGCATCGCCGACCCTGGCCATCGTGCAGCACGCCGTCCTCGTCGCGCTGGCGGCGCTCGCCGGCACCTCGCTGGCGCCGATCGCGAACCTGCGCTCGCACGTCGCCGGCATCGGCTCGCGCTGGTGCGGCCCCGAGGTCGGTGCCGCGCTGCTGATCGGCGTCGGCATCGCCGCGCTCGATGTCGTCGCCGGGCTGCTCCTCCTGCCGGGGCTCGATCACGCCGCCCGCCCATCGGCGACCGTCGCCCTGTGGCCGCTGGCGCTCGCCGCGCTCAGCGTCTGCGACGAGATCCTCTGGCGCTGGGGCGCGCTGTCGGTGGTGCTGTCGGTGCTCCTCGCGATCCGGCGCCGCCATGGGCCCGCGATCCTCGGCGAGCGGCTCTTCGCCGCCGCCATCGTCGCCGTGATCGTCGTCGCCGCGCACGCCACGCGCGATGGCAGCGACCGGATGTGGCTGGCGCAGGCGCTGACCGCCGGGCTGCCGGCGCTGGCCTACGGATGGCTGTGCGCGCGCTGGAGCCTGGAGGCGGCGATGATCGCGCACGTCGTGCAGCACCTGCTCGCCGCGCTGGCGATCGTCGGCGGCTTCGCGATCGCCGGATGAGCGCGTAGCGCGGCTTCGCGCTTCGGCCTCGCGCTTCGAGCCCCCGGCCTTCAGCCGGCGTCGATCAGCGCCTTCATCTCGCGGACCGCGCGTTCCATCCCCACCAGCACGGCGCGGCTGACGATGGAGTGGCCGATGTTCATCTCGCGCAGCAGGGAGAGATGCGTGAGGGCGCCGACGTTGGCGTAGGTGATGCCGTGGCCGGCGTGCAGGCGCAGCCCGATCTCGGCGGCGACGTGCGCGGCGCGTTCGAGCCGCGCGACCTGCGTCGCCAGGGCCGGCGCGCGCTCGTCGCCCTTGGACGCGTTCCAGGCGTTGGCCCAGCTGCCGGTGTGCAGCTCGATCGCATCGGCGCCCATGGCCTTGGCCGCGCGCACGGTCTCGGGCTCCGGCTCGATGAACAGGCTGACCAGCGAGCCGTTGGCGCGCAGGCGGTCGATCGCGCCGGCCAGAGCGCGGTCGTCGGCGGCGACGCGCAGGCCGCCCTCGGTGGTGATCTCCTGGCGGTGCTCGGGCACGATGCAGACCTGGTCCGGCCGGATCGCCAGCGCGAGGCCGAGGATGTCCTCGCCGACCGCGAGTTCGAGGTTCAGCACGCCGCGCACGGTCTCGCGCAGCACGCGCACGTCGCGGTCCTGGATGTGCCGGCGGTCCTGGCGCAGGTGCACGGTGATGCCGTCGGCGCCGCCGAGCTCGGCGAGGACCGCCGCCGCGACGGGATCGGGTTCGGCGGCGCGCCGCGCCTGGCGGACCGTGGCGACGTGGTCGATGTTGACGCCGAGATGGATCATGGCGCCGCAGCCTAGCAGGCCGCGCGGCCACGGCATCCGCAGGGGGCCGGGGGCTCGGGGGCGAGCGGTGCGGGCGCGCATGCGCCGTGCTCGGCGGTCGCGTCCCGGCGCGGGCATCCCGCCCCTGGCCTGACCCCGCCCTGCGGCCAGCCTGCGGCGATGCACGGGCATTCACCGACGCACGGCGAGGTCCGCGCGCAGCTCGCCGCCGAGCTCGACGCGCTGCGCGCCGAGTCGCGGCTGCGCGTCCGGCCGGTCATCGACTCGCCGGACGATCGCGTGGTCGTGCTCCACGCCGATGGCGCGCGCCGCAAGCTGGTCAACTGGGCGAGCAACGACTACCTCGGCGCCGCCAACCGCCTGACCGTCAAGAACGCGGCGACGCGTGCGCTGCGCACCTACGGCGCGGGCGCCGGCGCGGCGCGGCTGCTGGCCGGCGGGCTGCGCTGCCATCGGCGGCTCGAGGAGCGCCTGGCGCGCTGGCTCGGCTGCGAGGAGGCGCTGCTGACCTCGAGCGGCTACCAGGCCAACCTGGCGACGCTGGTCGCGCTCGTCGCCGCGCCCGAGGACGCGATCATCGTCGACCGCGCCTGCCACGCCTCGACCTACGACGGCGCCAAGCTCGCCTCGGTGCCGCTGCTGCGCTTCGCGCACAACGACGTCGCCGACCTCGCGCGCCAGCTCGACCGCAGCGAGGGCGCGCGGCGGCGCGTGGTCTGCGTCGAATCGGTCTATTCGATGGACGGCGACGAGGCGCCGCTGGTCGCGATCCAGGCGCTGTGCCACGCGCGCGGCGCGCTGCTGGTGGTCGACGAGGCGCACGCCATCGGCGTGCTCGGCCCGGGCGGGCGCGGGCTGTGCGCCGAGCTCGGCGTGGTGCCCGACCTGCGCGTCGGGACCTGCTCGAAGTCGCTCGGCGCCCAGGGCGGATTCGTCTGCGGCGACCGCGATCTCGTCGAGCTGATCGTCAACCGCGGTCGCGCCTTCATCTTCTCGACCGCGCTGGCGCCGTCGTCGGCCGGCGCCGCGGTCGCGGTGCTCGACCTGCTGCGCGACCGGCCGCAGCTGCCGGCCGAGCTGCTCGTCGCCGCGGCCGAGGTCCGCCAGGGGCTGCGCGCCCAGGGCTGGGAGGTGCCCGAGGGCCGCTCGCCGATCGTCCCGGTGGTGGTCGGCGACGAGCGCGCCGCGCTCGACCTGTCCGCGGCGCTGCGCGCGCGCGGCCACTTCGCGCCGGCCATCCGCCCGCCGACCGTGCCCGCCGGCGCATGCCGGCTGCGCCTGACGGCGACGCTGGCGCACAAGCCGGTCGATCGCCGGCGGCTGCTCAAGGTGATGGCGGAACTGAAGGCGGCGGCGCCATGACCGACGAGAGCCGGCGCGAGGTGCGGCGCTCGATCGCGATCCGCATCCTCTGGTATGTCGCCATGCTCGCGCTGCCGGCGTTGGCGCTCGGCTGGGCGCAGCACCGTCCGGAACGCTGGATCGTCTTCGGCTGGCTGGTCGGGGCGATGCTCGCGTTCTCATCGCCGCTGAGCCGCGGCGGCGCTTGGGTCGCCTTCGGCGCGTTGACGCTGCTGGCGGTGGGGCTGCGCTGGCTGCTGTTCCCATCGGGCTGATGGGGGCGAGCGACCGGCTGGACGTTGACCCGGCTCGGCGATAGGTAGGACATATTCCGTGAGCGCCGGACCGTCGATGGACGATCGCGCCCTGGTCGCGCCCGCCGCGGCGGGACCTCGCGCCCTGGTGGCGCTGCTCGTGATCATCGCCGCGACCGCGGCACCCGGATTCCTGCCCGCGCTGTTCGCGACGCGGCTCGCCGCGGCCGCGTCGCGGTCGCCGGCCGACGTCGGCACGCTGATCGGAGCGTCGCTGTGCGCCGGGTGCGTCGGCGCGCTCCTCGCCGGACATGCCGTGAGCCGCTGGGGCGCCGGGATCGTGCTGCGCACGGCGCTTCCGATCGCCGGCGGCGCGACGGCGCTGGTGGCGGCTGTGACCGCCTGGCCGGCGCTCGTCCTGGCGATCGCGGTGCTCGGCGCGGCGGTCAGCGGGTGCGGCCTGGCGGCGGCGAGCGCGCTGACGAGCACGCGGCCGGACCAGCCGCGCCGCCTGCTGTGCGCGCAGCTGGTCGTGACCGCGGGGATGGGCATGACGCTGCCGCTGATCGTCGGCGTCGTCGCTGGCCCGGCTCCGGACGACGCCGCGGCATTCAGGCCACTGCTCGCGATGTGCGGCGTGCCGCTCGCTGCGGCGGCCCTGCTCGTGCCGACGCTCCCGTCGCGCGTGCCGCGACCGCTCGAGGGTCCGTCATCGGAAGCCCATCCGCGACCGGTCGAGCTGGTGGTGTTCGCGCTGCTCATCGGGCTGCACGCCGGCGCCGACCACGCGCTGTACCAGTGGGGGCCGACGCTGCTCGCCGACGCGCCGGGCGAGCCGCCATTCCCCACCGTGTGGATCCTGTCGGCGACCTCCGCGGTCTATCTGGCGGTGCGGCTGGCGCTGATGTCGATGCCCGACGGCTGGGGCGCGCGCGCGCTGGCGATCGCGCCGGGCGGCATCGCCTGCGCGCTGCTGATGCTCGCGCTGGGATATGGGGGATCGTTCGCGCTGACCGCGGTGGCGATCGTCGGCACGGCGGTGTGCACCGGGATCCAGTACCCGGCGCTGGTCGGCGCCCTCGCGCGGCGCCGGCCGCGGCACGTCCCGCTGATCCTCGCGATTGCGGCGCTCGGCTCCGCCGTCGGGGCGACGACGCTGACCTGGACGGTCGGCGTCGTGGCCGAGGCATCCGGCCTGCGCATCGGACTCATGGTCGTGCCGATCGCATTGGCGGGGTTCAGCTGCCTTGCGTGGTGCCTGCTCGCCATCATCTCGGCGTCGCGGCGGCGAGCGGCAGCCGTGGCGACGGCGCCGATCGCCTGACGCATCGCCGGCCACGCGCGCCGCGAACCCGATCGCGTCCGCCGACGACGCAGCCGGAGGCGTCCGCCCCCGGCTGCGCGTCGTCGTCGCGTCAGGGCCGATCAGCGCACCAGGTTGGCGAGCTCCTCGAGGATCTCGTCCGTGGTCTGGATGACGCGCGCGCTCACCTGGAAGCCGCGCTGGGCGGTGATGATGCGCGTGAACTCGGTGGCGATGTCGACGTTGCCGCCCTCGAGGGCGCCGGCGGTGACGAAGCCCGAGCCCTGGCCGGCGACGCGGCGGGTCGGCGAGCCCGAGTTGACCGACTCGCGGAACAGGTTGTTGCCTTCCTGCGACAGACCGGCCGGATTGCGGAAGGTGGCGAGGGTGATCTGCGCCAGCTTGCGGCTGACGCCGTTGGTATACAGGCCGGTGATGTCGCCTTCGGTCGACACCGAGAGCGAGTCGAGCTTGCCGTCGGTGTAGCCGTCCTGGTTGAGCGCGGCGGCGGTCGAGTCCGAGCCGAAGCTGGTCAGGCCCTTGAAGGTGTTCGCGGCGCCGAGGTCCATGCGCATCACCGCCGGATCGGTGGGGCCGGTGGTCGCCCAGTCGATCTGGATGGTGCCGTTCGCCGGGTTGCCGACGTAGTCGGTGTCGTTCATCGACGTGCCGTGCAGGGTCGTGCCGAGCGCGCCGGTGTAGCGGCCCTCCTGGTCGAATTCGATGCCGCAGACCAGGTCGTCGATGATCACGCCCTCGCCCGGCGTGGTGCCGACGATCAGGTCCCAGCTGTTGATGCGCGCGTTGGTCGCGGGATCGGTGCGCGTGCCGGTGCGGATGAAGCGCGACTCGACGGTGTGGCGGCCGCCCTGCGAATCGAAGACCTCGATCGAGCTCGAGACGGTCTCGGGCGCGAAGCGCGCGCGGTACCAGTCGAAGGTGGTGTTGGTGTCGTTCTCGTAGACCCAGGCGTTGACGTCGGTGGCGCTGTTCTCCTCGAACATGTCCGGGAGGCCATCGGCGTCGATGTCCGCTGTGAGGTTCGCCGGCGCCGCGTCCGGCGCGTAGATCGTCGCCCAGGTGATGTTGGACGCGCCGAGGTTCAGCGTGCCCGAGACGTCGTAGGTGACGACGTCGCCGGTCGCGACGTGCGGCAGGCTCGCCAGCGAGAATGCCGTGGGCGTGGTGGTGTAGTCGGCGGCCGGGATCGTCAGCGAGCCGCGTTCGATGCCGTTGACCTTGACCGAGACGCGCAGCGCCGCGGTGCCCTGGGCGCTGTAGTCGACGGCGGGCATGGTGAAGGTCGGGTTGAGCAGGCCGACGTCGGCGGCGAGGACGGTGTGCGTGTCCACCGTCGTCGTGGTGCCGGTGAAATTGAAGCCGACCGCGTCGCTGAGGTCGGCGAGGGGCAGCGTCGTGCCGAGGGGATCCTGCTCGCCGAAGAACAGCGAGAAGCCATCGCCGTTGCCGACGCTGCTGACGATGAGGTTGCCGTTGTCGAGGCGCATGGTGCCGAAGCGTTCGTTGCCCTGCACCAGCACCGCGTTCATCTTGCTGATCAGGTCGCCGACCGAGCCGGACTTGCCGTTGGCGACGGTCGGGGTGTCCCAGGGACGGATCTGGAACGAGCCGGCGTAGGCTTCGCCGTTCGGCCTGGTGCCGAAGACGTGCATGGTGATCTCGTCGGCCGGCGCGGCCGGCTGCGGTCCGCCCTTGAACAGGCTCAGGTCGGCCAGCGGCGTATCCTCGCTCGCCGCGCTGTTGGTGCTGCTCTCGACCAGCGGGAACAGCGCCTGCAGCGATGAGCCGCGCAGCGCGCCCGCCGCGCTCGACAGGTTGCCCTGCAGCTCGATGGTCTCGGTGCGCTTCGGCGGGAAGGCCTCGGCGCGCGGGATGTTCAGCGCGGTGTTGATCGCGAGGATGCTCTGCGTGCCGTCGGGATTGGTCGCGAGGTTGTAGGTGTTGCCGATCAGCTTGTAGCCGGTGCCGAGGTCGACGAGGTTGTCGTCGCTGTCGAAGCCGAAGTTGCCGACGCGCGAGTACGACGGCCGCGTGCCGTCGGTGACCTCGAAGAAGCCGTCGCCCTGGATCGCCAGGTCGAGGTTGCGTCCCGTCGTCTGCAGCGATCCCTGGCGCATGTCGAGCGAGATGGCCGCGGTCTGCATGCCGAGGCCGACCTGGCGCGGGTTCTGACCGCCGATCGACGAGCCCGGCGCCGAGCCGGTGAACTCGCTCTGGATCAGGGCGTTGGAGAACGACACCCGGCTCGACTTGAAGCCCGTGGTGTTGATGTTCGCCAGGTTGTTGGCGGTGACGTCCAGGACGAGCTGGTTGTTCAGCATTCCGGACACGCCCGAGGTCAGTGCTCTTTGCATGGTCGTTTCCTACTGGTGGTCACTAACGCCAGCGGCGTGCCAATGCGGAGGGGGACGTGAGGCGGAATCGCGGCCGCGCAGGCGCTCTCCGGCGCGGCTGGAGCGGCGTGGACGCGCCTGCGCCTCCGCGTGGGGCGCGGAGGCGCAGGCATCGGCGGCTGAGCCGGTTACGCGTTCTCTGGGCTTCGCGCTTCGCGCCTCGCGCTTCGCGCCTCGCGCTTCGCGCCGCGAGCGTTCGGCTCCGATCAGGCCCGCGCGTCGACCATGTCGTCGGCGACGCGGCCGCCGAGCGCACGTGCGCTGGTCGGCAGCGCATCGTCGGCCGGCGCGACCCCATCGAGCGCGAAGGCCGAGCCGCGCGCCGTCCGCTGCCCGCGTTCGCCGCTCTCCTGGGAACGATCGCGCTCCTGCTGGCCCTGCTGCTGATAGGCATCGGCGAGCACCACATCGCGGATCGGCGCGTCGTTGGCGCGCAGGTCCTGCTTGAGCTGCGGCAGGAAGCGTTCGATCGCCGTGCGCACCGCGGCGTCCTCGGCGTGGATGCGGGCGGTGACCTGGCCGGCGCGTTCGACGATCTCGACGCGGACCGTGCCCAGCTCGGGCGGCGTCAGGCGCAGGATCAGCGGCTTGCCCTGGACGCCGCCGTGGTTCGCGACGGCGCGCGCGACCTGCTGCGCGACCGCCCGATCGGCGGCAGTGGCGTCGGTCGTCGCGGCGACGGTCGCCGTCGCGCGCTCACCGCTGATCGCCTGGACGGGGTTGGCGGGGGCATCGACGCGCGCGCCCGGCGCTTCGGATCCGATCGCCGTCGCCGGCGCGGCTGGCGCCTGCTGGGCGGCGTGGGCGTCGGGCTGGTCCTGCGGCTGCTGCTGCTGCTGCTGCTGCTGCTGTCCGCCCGTCTGCGTCGAGCCGCCGGCGAGGGTCGATGCGACCGCGGGCACGGCGTGCTCGACCGGCATCGGCGCGGCGTCGACCGGGGCGTTCTCCGGCCTGGCCGGCTCCGCGGTCGTCTTGGTCGCGGCGACGGCCACCAGGGCCGGCGGCGCGGCTTCGAGCATGGCCGCCGCGGCGTCCGCCGGGGTCGGCGTGACCGGACGGGCATCGACGGCATCGCGCGTGGTGCCGCTCAGCACCGCCGCGATCGCGTCGAGCGCCTCGGCGGGAGACATGGTCGTCATCGACGCGGCCGGGACGACGATCCCGCCGGCGTTCGGGCCGGCGGCGACGGGGGCGACGATCGCGTCCGCTGCGTCAGCGGTCGCGACCGTCGGGGCGTGGGTGGTGGACGGCGCTGCCAGCGCCAGCAGCGCGGCGGCGATCGCCGCGACGGCCGGATCGACGGCCGTCGGATCGACCGTCGTCGCATCGAGGCAGGGTTCGGGTCGGACGGGCTCCTCCGCGACCGGCGCCTGCGGTCGCGCGTGCGCCGACGCATCGGGCTCGGCCTCGTGGTCGCGCTCGGGCGAGGGCCGCTCGCTGCCGGACAGCGCCGAGGCGAAATCGTCGCGGCCCGCTTCGTTGGGCTTCGCGCGGTGCTCCGCGGGACGGTCGGCTGGGGCGGCGATGAGGCTGATGGCGACCGCGTTCATGGGGCGCTCCTGAATCCCGGTAACGCACGCCGCGGGCCAATTGGCCGCGATCAATTACCTATCAGGAAAACAGACCGGGCTCAGTCGTCGGCGCGGTCGGTCCGGCTATGCGTGTCCGGCTCCTCGGAAGCGACCGCGGCGGCTGGTTTCGGCGCCAGGCGCGGGTCGTCCTTCGGCAGCATCACCAGCTGGAAGCTCTCGCGCGTGCCCAGGCGCAGGGTGAACGTGCCGGTCGCGAGATCGCATTCGCGCTGCTGCTCGAGCGGCTGCTCGTTGCAGAAGCTGCCGTTGGTCGACAGGTCCTGCAGCCGGACGACGGTGCCGCGCACCTGCAGCCGCAGGTGGCGGCGGCTGACGGTATTGAAATCGTGGTCGGCATCGCGCTGTTCCGCGGGAGCCTTCAGGTACGCGGACATGCGGCGCATGCTGATGTCGCACGACCGGCTGCGGCCGATGACGATGTCGACGCCGTCATGGAGCATGAAGCATTCGCCGGCCGATAGGCCAGCGGTGCCGACGAGCACGGGAACGGATTCGGCCATCGCAGTCCTGCTCGCTCACATCATCCGGGGAATATGACTGACGGATCTCGGCGCCGATATTCGACTTGTGACAAGCCTACCCCATTGCTGCGAGGTTGCCAATAGCGAGGCGAGGGCGACCATCCCGCCCTCAACGGGGAATGCTCGGCATGCTCGATCTGGTGGCCGTCATCGTCGCGAATGGCGGCTTCATCCTGTGGCCCATCCTCGCGACGTCCATCGCCGCGCTCACCGTCGTCATCGAACGGCTGTGGCGGCTGCTGCCGATGCGCCGTCGTTTCGGCGAGACCCGCGCCGCGTGCCATGAGGCGCTCCTCAAGGGCCGGCCGGTCGACGGCGCCGTCGACGCCTCCGATCCGCTCGCCCGGGTCTTCCTGGCCGGCGCCGCCGTGCGCGCGCACGGTCCCGACACGGTGCGCGCGGTCGCGATCGACGCGGCGCAGCGCGAGGTCCCGGGGCTCGAACGCGGGCTCGGCGTCGTCCTCGCCGCCAGCCAGGTCGCGCCGCTGCTCGGCCTGCTCGGCACCGCCGCCGGACTGGTCGAGGCGTTCCAGGCGGCATCGGCCACCGAGAACGTGACCATGCAGGTCCTGGCGGGAGGCGTCGGCCGCGCGCTCAGCGCCACCGTCGCCGGGCTGGTGGTCGCGATCCCGGCGTTCCTCGCCTACGTCGCCATGTCGGCGCTGGTCGGCAGGCTGACCGATCAGCTCGAGCACGCGGCGGTGGACCTGCCGGTGCTGCTGGCGCGGGTGAAGTGAATGCGACGCGAGCACGCCGCACGTATGCCCCGCCGCGCCGGAAGCGGAAGCTGACATGGCACTGCGCCGCCGTCACGGGCCGAACAACGCGCTGCTCTTCCTGACGGTGCTGCCGATCACGCCGCTGGTCGACATCGCCCTGCTGCTGCTCGGCTTCTTCCTGCTCGCCGGGCAGGTCGCCGCCCATCGCGAGCTGGCGGTGACGCTGCCCAAGGCCGGCACCGCCGAAGCGCCGGCCGCCGCGCTGAGCGTCGCGATCAGCCGGGATGGCGCGGTCAGCGTCGGCGGCGAGCCGGTCGATCTGGCGCAGCTGAAGCTGATCGCCGCGGATGCGCCGCGCGTCGCGCTCCACGCCGATGCGGCCGTCGCGCACGGTCGCGTGGTCGCGGTGGTCGACGTGCTGCGCGCCGCCGGCGCGGGCAAGGTCTTCTACGCGACGACGGAAGGGGTTTCGGACTGGTGAGCGATGCGAGCACCCCCGGTCGCGCGCCGCTGCTGATCGACCTGGTCACGCTGTTCCCCGACGCGTGCGACGACTGGCTCGACACCTCGATCGTCGGCCGCGCGCGCCGGCGCGGGCTGATCGAGGCGCAGGCCGTCGATCCGCGCGCCTGGGCCGGCGGCCGGCATCGCGCCGTCGACGACCGTCCGTTCGGCGGCGGCCCCGGCATGGTCCTCGCGGCGCCGCCGATCGCGGGCTGCATCGACTGGCTGATGACGCGCTCGGCGAAGCCGCGGCTCCTGATGACCAGCCCGCAGGGACGCCGGCTCGACCAGCCGTGGGTCGAGGAGCTGGCGCGCGAGACCCACCTGATCGTGCTGTGCGGGCACTACGAAGGCATCGACGAGCGGATCAACGAGCTCTACCGGCCCGAGCCGTTCTCGATCGGCGATCTGGTGATCTCCGGCGGCGAGCTCGCCGCGCTGGTGCTGGTCGACGCGGTGACGCGCCTGCAGCCGGGCGCGCTGGGCAACGCGCGGTCGGCGGCCGAGGACTCGTTCGCCGGCGGCGGCGGCTTCGATCATCCCTGCTACACGCGTCCGCGCGAGTTCCGCGGCGTCGCCGTGCCCGACGCGCTGCTCTCCGGCGACCACGCCGCGATCGCGCGGTGGCGCGCGCAGGAGCGCGAGCGACGCGGTCGCGGCGCTACCTGAGGCCCTTCGCGTCGGCGGCGATCGCCCGGCGTCACCTGCCGGCGCGCGCCGGCAGCCGCCACGCCGACGGGCAGAGGTCGGTGAAGCCGTCGCCGGTCAGCCGGACCAGCCGCGTCGGCCGCCCAGTGCATCGCCGGAGTCAGCATCGTCTGCACGCCGTGGGCTCGGCAGTGCGCGACCGCGGCGGCGTAGAACGGCTCGCGCAGCGGGGCCTTGGCCAGGTTCGCGACGTCGATCAGGCCGCGCTCGATCCAGCCGCGCCAATCGCAGAACGTCTCGAGGAAGCAGATCTCCTCGGGGCCGCGCGCGAAGTCGTCCTGCAGCTGGACGAGCATCTGCGCGCCGCGGCCGGGCACCGCCGTCGAGACCTCGGTGATCAGCTGGTCGAGGTGCTCGCCGCGCAGCCGCCGCCAGGCGGCGCGGTCGAACGCGTCGCGGGAGATGTCGACGCCGTGACGCCGCCTGAAGGCTTCGCGGATGACCTCGCCGAAGCCGTTCTCGTAGTCGAGCGACTCCGTGTGGGTGTTCAGGCGCAGGTCGACGCCATGGCTCCGCGACGTCGCCGTCGTCATCGAGGATGCCCGGTGATCAGCCGATTTCAGGCCGCCGAGGACGGCGACGCCACGCCGAGCGCCGTCGCCGGCGCCTCCGGCTGCGTGAAGCAGAACGTCGCGCCCTGGCCGAGCTGCGACTCGATCCAGATGCGACCGCCCTGGCGCTCGACGATCTTCTTGCAGACCGCGAGGCCGATGCCAGTGCCCGCGTATTCCTCGCGCGTGTGCAGGCGCTGGAAGACGGTGAACAGGCGGCCCTGCTGCGCCGGATCGATGCCGATGCCGTTGTCCTTGACCGAGAAGGTCCATCCGTCGGCGGATCGCGAGGCGGACACGTGGACGCAGGGGCTGCGGTCGCCGCGGAACTTCAGCGCGTTGCCGATCAGGTTCTGGAAGAGCTGGATCATCGCCAGCCGGTTGGCGACGATCCGCGGCAGCGGGTCGACCGTGACGGTCGCGCCCGATTCCTGGATCGACGGCTGCAGCGTCTCGATGACCTCGGCCAGGATCGCGTCGAGATCGAGCGCCGACGGCGTGGCCGACGATTTCGAGACCTTCGAGAAGTCGAGCAGGCCGCGGACGAGGTCGTGCATGCGCTTCGCGCCGTTGACCGCGTGCTCGACGTAGTCCTGCGCCTTCGGGTCGAGCTGCGTCGCGCAGCGCCGCCTGAGCAGGGACAGGTAGCTGGTCACCATGCGCAGCGGTTCCTGCAGGTCGTGCGACGCGATGTAGGCGAACTGCTCGAGGTCCTGGTTCGAGGTGACCAGCGCCTCGGCCATGCGCTTCTGCTGGCTGACATCGGTGAGCGTGAACACGCAGCCCGAGACCTCGCCGTCGGTTCCGCGCAGCGATCCGACGCTGACCAGCAGATCGATGTTCTCGCCATCGCGGCCGACGAGCCGCGCGTCGATGCCGTGCAGGTCCTTGCCGCACAGGTCGGCGAAGCGCACGCGCATGAAATCGACCGGAGCCGACAGCGGCGCGCCCGGCGGCGTCAGCCGGCGGCGCAGCGCGAAGACCGAATCGAACGACTTGAAGATCGGATTCTGCTCGCAGAGCCGCTCGGCGCCGCGGCTCGCGCGCAGCACGGTCCCGGCGCCGTCGCAGACGACGATGGCCTCGCTCGCCTGCTCGATGACCGACCGCGCCAGCCGCTCCGCGGCGAGCAGCTCCTGGTCGCGCTTCTGGTCCGTGAGGTCGGCGACGATCAGGCACACCGCCGGCACGCCGTTCGGCTGCAGGCTCTTCATCGACACCAGCGAGCAGACCCGGGTGCCGTCCTTGCGGACGAGGAACACCTCGCCGCGGCTCGAGCCGCTCGCGCCGTTGGCGAACAGCGCCTCGAAGACCGCGGTGTCCTCGCCGGCGACGAACTGGAGGAACGATTCGCCGACGATCTCGGCCAGCGGATGGCCGAGCAGCTCCTCCGTGCGGCCGTTGCAGTACAGCACGGTGCCGTCGTTCGAGAGGGTGATCGCCGCCTCGTTCATCGCCTCGATCAGCGTCCGGTAGGCCTGGTCGGAACCTTCGAGGGTGAAGACCTTGTCCATGCCGCCGTCGGCGTGCGCAGGCACCACCAGCGCGTCGATCGCGCCGCTGCGGATGGCCTCCGTGAGCTGGAGGGCATCGCTCAGCTGGGCATTGAGCCGCTCGATCTCGGCGAGCAGGCTCCTCGGATCGGGGAGCGGCTGGTTCATGTGACTAGGGTCCATTGATAGAATTCCTGATCCCCAGGGCCAATAATACGCGGCTGACGTTTGACAGGTTTCCGATGTAAGTCCTGACGGGTAACGGCGACTCGACGACCAGCGTCGGCAGCGCGATGATGTCGTGCTCGCGCGCCAGGTTGGGGTGCTGGTAGACGTCGACGACCGTCAGCTCGAGGCGCGCGCCGAGCTCGGCGCGCAGCGCCTGGACGCTGGCCAGGGCGCGGTGCGACTCCGGCCTGAGCCCGGCGATGTAGAGCTTCAGCCGCCACGGCCGATCGCGCTCGGTGGCGGCGGTCCCCGCGACGATGCGCAGCTTCGACGATCGCCGCCTGGCGCGCATCGGCCGGTCTAGCGCCGCGGCCGCAGATCGAGCCCGACCAGCACCGCCTCGGTGTCCGACAGGTCGCCGATGATCTTGCGCATCGGCTCGGGCAGTCGCCGGACCAGCGTCGGGATCGCCAGGATCTGGTCGCCGGCGGCGAGGCGCGGCTGCTTCACCAGGTCGATGACCTCGATCGAGTACTTCCCGGCGAGGTGCTCCTCGCAGATCCGGTTCAGATTGGCGAACGCGGTGATCGATTTGGCGCTCTGGCCCGCCATGTAGAGGCGCAGCTCCCAGAAATCCGCGTCCGGGAGTCGTGGCGCGGTGGCGCGGCGCGATCGCTTCGTTGCTGGTCTCATGTCCTGGTCCCCGACGTCGTCCGGCGCGCATCGCCATTGACCCGGTCGGCGTAGCGCGAGCGCGCGAGCTGACCGCGTATCGACTGCCGCGCGTGCGCGCGCGCGCGCTCGGCGTCCTGGATGGCCTCGACCTCGTCCTGCTCGGCCTCGAAGCTGGCGCGCAGCGCCGCGATGTGCGCTTCCGACGCCTGGCGCTTGCGCTCGAGGAGCCGCGCGCGGCGCGCGTGCTCGAGCGCCGCCGCCTGCTCGCGCTCGTCGAGGTCGGCCTGTCGGCGCAGCCTCGCCGAGCCCATCATCACGCCGTCCGGGCCGAGATGGACGTCGACCAGCTCGATGCCGCGTTCGGACATCGCGAACTCGCGGATCTGGTTCGAGTGCGGCATGCCGCGGGACTTGAGGATGCTGAGGCCGCGGTTGCGCTCGCCGTCCTGCTCGAACGTGCGCAGCAGGATCCAGGTATCCATCAGCGAGGAGATCGCGGTCTCGGTCGCCTCGTGGTCGCTGCCGCCGAAGGTCAGGCTGGTGAACAGGGAGG